>Ga0315912_10000567_pt1 | contig 63106 bp, 47 predicted proteins | sample VfabasoilMG_FD_204469 | JGI IMG/M metagenome (GOLD analysis project Ga0315912, IMG submission 204469) | Garden soil microbial communities collected in Santa Monica, California, United States - V. faba soil | ecosystem: Environmental > Terrestrial > Soil > Garden | place: USA: California...
AGATCCCCGAATTCGTCGTACAGGGCGCGCTTGTCGGCATCCCCCAGCACCTGATGCGCGCGGTTGACGGCCTTGAAACGGGCCTCGGCAGCCTTGTCGTCGGGGTTGCGGTCGGGATGGAACTGCGCCGCCAACTTGCGGTACGCCTTCTTGATTTCGTCCTGGGAGGCAGCCTTGGGCACGCCCAGGTCCGCGTACAAATCGGTCGCCATGGACAATCAGCTCTTCGAACCGGGAAGCATGGGAGATGGACAATCTAGAGGCTGGGCCAACCACAAGCAAGGCACCGGCCATCTGCCCCACCTCCGGCGGAAAGGTCGGGGGGGGGAAGGCCAGGACGAAACAGCCCGGCGGCGGACAGGTCTGGGCGGCCCGGAGAGCTGACCCGGTACGGAGCCGTCAGCCTCGTCGCCGACCTGGCTCGGAGCTCTAGAACTGAAAGTAGATGAACTGCTTGGCCCCGGTCGCGCCACACAGCAGGATCGCCGTGAAGGTCGCGACGTAGATCGAGGCGCGCACCGGCAGCGCCAGATGCTGCACCGCGAGCATATCGGAGCGCCGAAACTGCAGCCAGTCGAGCGCGAGCACCGGCGCGGCGAAGGCCGCGAGCGTCGCCAGCTGGATCAGCCCGTTGATTTCGAAGGGACTGACCAGATTGCGGAGCAAGAGCGGGGCGTCGCCGAGCCGCCGTACTCCGAACAGCAGCCAGCCCACGCAGGTGACGTGGAAGAAGCCGACCACGCCGAGCCAGGTGACGCGCGGTGGCCCCGGGCTGCGCTCGCGCGGGGTATCGCCGCCGGTCAGCCAGCGATGGATGCACAAGATGGCCCCGTGAAACACGCCCCAGGCGACGAAGTTGTAGGCCGCGCCGTGCCACAGACCGCCGAGCACCATGGTCAGCATCAGGTTGCGGTAGGTGCGGGCGGTGCTGCCGCGGTTGCCGCCCAGGTTGATGTACAGGTAGTCGCGCAGCCAGGTCGAAAGACTGATGTGCCAGCGCCGCCAGAAGTCGCTCGGATTGAGCGCGAAGTACGGCATCTTGAAGTTGTACATCAGGTCGATGCCGAGGCACTTGGCGGTGCCCCGAGCGATGTCGGAGTAGCCGGAGAAATCGCCGTAGATCTGGAAGGCGAAGGCATAGATCCCGATCAACACCTCGAGCCCGTGTACGCTCGAGGGGTCGGCAAACATGCGATTGGTGAAGGGCGCCATGTTGTCCGCCAGCACGACCTTCTTGAAGAAGCCGATCAGGATCAGCCAGGCGCCTTCCGCGACCAGGTCAAAGGTGATCACCCGCGGCGTCTGCATCTGCGGCAAGATGTGTTTGACGCGCTCGATGGGCCCGGCCATCAGCTGCGGAAAGAAGGCCACGCATAGGCCAAAATCGAGCAGATTGCGGGTGGCCTTGAGCTCGCGTCGATACACGTCCACCGTGTAGGTCAGCGATTGGAACGTATAAAAAGAGATGCCGACCGGCAGCACCAGGTCGGTGAACCGCACGTCCACCGCGATGCCGAGCCCCGCGAACGCATCCGTGAAGCTGCGGGCAAAGAAGCCCATGTACTTGAAGGTGCCGAGCAGCCCGAGATTGAAGGCCAGGCTGAGCAGCAGCCAGAGTTTGCGCCGCTTCTGCGTGGGCGCGTTCTCCATACCGAGGCCCGCCAGGTAGTCGACCGTCGTCGAGAGCCAGATCAGCGACAGGAAACGCCAGTCCCACCAGCCGTAAAAGAGGTAGCTGGCCAGCAGGATCAGGACGTTCTGCGCCCGGTGGGACAGCACCAGGTACAGGCCGTAGACGACGATGAAGAAAACGACGAACTCGATCGAGTTGAACAGCATACGGCCGGGCCTGGATCTCTAATCCAACGGCGGCGGGCCGGGAAAGACTAGAGCCTCCGGCGACGGGGCAGCCGCGAGCCCCCACCCGACCGTCCTCGAGGCCACTCCGCCCGGAAGGCCGCTCAGCCTGGGCCCGGCGGGCTTTGGGCTCGGGCTGCCTGGCATCCGGCAGGACCGGGCAGCAAATGTTGGCGGAGGCGGCTCGCCAGGGGTACCTAGCGCGTCGTGCGCGACGCTCCCGGAGCTTGGATCCGCCCCTACGCTCCCGCAGACTTCTTCGCGATCAGCGACATCTGTTTGCGCACGGGGGACGCCGGGCGGGACGCGACGGGGTTGTACGACGGCGACGAGCTGCTGGCGGATATCTTCGCTCGGCCCTATGTGCTGCTCGAGCCAGCGCTGGCGTTCGTGCTGGAGGTCGAGCAGCGCGTGGGCGGCTACATCTTGGGCGTGGCCGACACGGCCCGCTTCGTCGAGCGTTACCGCGCCGAGTGGCTACCCTTGTTTGCGCGCAAGTACCGGCACGTCGAGCCGCCGCGCACGCGGGACGAGTGGATGCGGCACTGGGGCTTCGTGCCCGAGCGCATGTTGATTCCGGAGCGGGAGCGCTACCCGGCACACCTGCACATCGACCTGCTGCCGGAGTACCAGAGGCAGGGCTTCGGCCGGCGCTTGACAGAGCGGCTGGTGGACGCGCTGCGAGCGCGGGGGGTGCCGGGCGTGCACCTGTCGTTGGCCGTCACGAACACCGCGGCGCGCGCTTTCTACGATCGGCTGGGCTTTCGCGAGCTCGGCTCGAGCACACCCGACGCGCCGCTGCTGGGCCTGGAGATCGGACCGGCGTGAACGCCCTGCGGCGCCGGGGGTGGCGTGCTCGAGCGAAGCGGATGGCTCGATACGATACGACCATTGCACCCGCGAAACAGCAATGTGCACTGCATCGGTGGCGTCGCAACGCGCAAAGCCTAGACTGAACAGGGTCCTCGATCGCGCGCGAGCCAAGCTCGGCGCGCCCATCCTGACGGGTGCGACCTGGTGGTGACGGCACGGCGAGGGAGCCCCTTTAACCAAGGCTTCGCTGGATGAAACGTAGTGTGCTCTGGGTCTCCTCGTTGCTCACGCTGGCTGCGGCGTGCGGTGGGCGCTCGACGGACGCGTTGGAGGACGAGGCGCCGGACGAGCCGATCCAGGGCGCGGGTGGCACCTCAGGCGGGGGTGGCTCGGGTGGCGCTCCGGGCACGGCGGGATGGGGTGGTGGCGGGGCCACAGCGGGGTCCGGTGGGGCTCCGGGCACGGCGGGATCGGCTGGCGCGGAGGGCCCCGCAGGTGCCGCCGGGACAGCGAATACCACCACCCCTACGGGGACGGGGCGGACCGGTGAGGACCTGCCCTGCCTGTCCGACGTGGACTGCGCTGGGTACCAGGCGAACTTCTGCGATGTCTTCGTGACGAACACCTGCATGGTCCGTGGCTGCAGGGTGGCTCCGGACAGCTGCTCTGCGGGCAAGCAGTGCTGCGATCTCAGCGCCTTTGGCTTGCCGACGCTGTGCCTCGCAGCGGGCGTGTGTCAGAACTGAAGAGCCTCCCTGCTCTCGGCAGCGGCGACGCGACGCTCGCGTCGTAAGGCGGCAGTGCCCAGCGTCGACACCCTGCTCGGCCGCTAGTCATGGCCGCCGGCGCAGCTGCCGCAGGATCGCACGCACGTGCGGTATTCGTCAGATTCGCCGCTGGAGCAGGGTTGGGCGATGCGGGAGCATGGTTCGGATTTGAACGGGCGATCTGCGGGTGGGCAGAGGCACCAGAGATCGCGACGCGGGTCTTCACCTGCGAGGAAGCGCTCACCTGGTGTGGGTGATGGCGGCTGCGCGATGGGGTACGACGCCGGTCTTCCCCTGCCCGCGCGCAGCGCGCGCCCGAGTCGAGTGATCGGTACTTCGACCACGCCGACCGGCGCGCGCGAGCACGGCTTTGGGGAAGACCGCAGGCGCGCACCCGGCGCAGCCGGGGAGCACCTGCGAGTTGGGGCATCAAACGCCGGGGCTGCGGGAGATCAGCATCTCCCAGAGGCTGCTGCGGCGCGTCTTGGCCGCCGGCGCCCGCGGGGGGGCGGCCGGATGCTTCTGGCCCTCCAGAAAGCCCACCAGCCGCTCGCGCAGCTCGTAGAACTCGGGGGATTCCATCAGGGTGTGGCGGTCGCGGGGTCGTGCGAACGGCACCTCCAGGATCTCTCCGACGCGCGCCGCGGGACCCGAGGTCATCATCACCACGCGGTCCGACAAGAACACCGCCTCGTCCACGTCGTGCGTGACCATCAGCGCCGTCTTCTGGTCCTGGCTCCACAGCTCGAGCAGCACGTCTTGCAGCTCGATGCGGGTCAGGCAATCGAGCATGCCGAAGGGTTCGTCCAGGAGCAGCATGCGCGGCGAGAGCGCAAACGCGCGCGCCAGACCCACGCGCTGCCGCATGCCACTGGAGAGCTCCGCCGGATGCTTGTGCAGCGACTCGCCGAGGCCGACCAGCTGCAGATAGTGCGCGGCGATCTCCTTGCGCTCGGACTTGGGCTTGTCGGGGTAGACTTGATCTACGCCGAGTTGCACGTTGTCGAGCGCAGAGAGCCAGGCGAGCAGGCACGGCGCCTGAAACACCACACCGCGGTCGGGCCCGGCCTCTACCACTTCCTTGCCGGCGAGCACGATCGCGCCCTCGGTCGACTGGGTGAGACCGGCGACCATCGAGAGCACGGTGGACTTGCCGCACCCGGAGTGCCCGATCAGCGAGACGAACTCCCCCTCTTTCAAGGTCAAGTCGAACCCCTCGACCACCTGGGTGGGGCCGGCGGGCGTCTCGAACGACTTGCCGAGCTGGTGAATCTCTAGGTATTTGTTGTTCATAGAAGGGGGGCGGGGCTAGAACCCCGCGGCACGGTGGACGACACTCCGGGTTCCAAGGCGGCCGGAGGGATGCCCGTGGGCGACGCCACGGGGCGCGCGCGACCGGGGGAACGTTTGCTGGCGAGCAGGTAGTCGATGATGCTCGTGCGCAGGTGCCGAAACTCGGGCACGAGGTTCAGCGCCCGGCGTTCGCGCGGGCGCGGGATGTTCACGACGAACTCGGGCCCCAGCGTCGCGCGCGGCCCGGCGCTGAGCGGCAGGATGCGATCGGCCAGCAGGATCGCTTCGTCCACGTCGTTGGTCACCAGCACGATCGTCTTGCCGCTGGTGCGCGCGATGCGCTCGAGCGCATCCTGCAGCGTGCCCCGGGTCAGGGCGTCGAGCGCGCTCAGCGGCTCATCCATGAGCAAGACTTCCGGATCCGCCGCCAGGGCGCGCGCCAGCGCCACGCGCTGGCGCATGCCGCCCGAGAGCTGCGCCGGCTTGCGATCTCGCGCGTGCTCGAGACCCACCATGTGGATGAAGCGCTCGACCTGGGCCTGTTGCTTGTCCTTCGGCCAGTCGCGGAACACCTGCTCCACCGCCAGGGCGACGTTTTCGTACGCCGTCAGCCAGGGCAAGAGCGAGTAGTTCTGAAAGACCACACCACGCTCGGGGCCGGGCGCACGCACGTCCGTATCGCGAAAGGTCACTCGACCCGAGTCCGGCAGATCGAGCCCGGCGAGCAGAGCGATCAGCGTCGACTTGCCGGCGCCGGAGAAGCCGACGATGCCCACGACCTCTCCGGGCTCGATACTCAGCGAGACATGGGACAGCACCTCGGTGGAGCCGTGCGATTTGGAGACATCGTGCATCGCTAGAATGCTCATGACCACAGCCTTTCAGAAACCGGCAACACAGTCTTTCGGGGAATGACCGACACAGCCGCTCAGGCAGCTCTCAGGCGCTTCTCCACCATGCCCATCAAGCGATCGAGCCCGAAGCCGACCAGGCCGATGGTCACGATGCACAGAATGATGTGCTCGTAGATCAGCGCGTTGTACTCCTGCCACAGAAAGCCCCCGACGCCCGGCGCACCCGTGAGCATCTCCGCAGCCACGATCACCAGCCAGGCGATACCGAGGCTGAGGCGGAAGCCGGTGAACATATACGGCATCGTGGCGGGCAGCATGATCTTGAACAGTGTCTTGCCTTTGGACAGTTTCAGTACGCGCGCCACGTTCAAGTAATCTTGCGGCACGGCGCGCACACCGAGTGCGGTGTTCAGCACCGTCGGCCACATCGAACACATGGCGATGGTGAAGATGCCGGCGGGCTCCGGCTTCTGGAAGATTACCAGACCCAGAGGCAACCAGGCCAGCGGTGAGACGGGGCGCAGGATCTGAATGATGGGGTCGAAACTGCCGCGAAACAGCTTCGACATGCCCAGCAGAAATCCGAGCGGTGCCCCGATCAGGATCGCCAGCGAGTAGCCTTGGGCAACACGTTGTAGCGAGTACCAGGTGAACCTCAGGATGCCTTGATCGAGCTCACCGCGCTTCTCGAACGGCTCGAGAATGTAGGGGCGGCTGACTTCCCAGGTCTTGCCGGGCGAGGGCAAGCTCTGCACGAACGTGGCACTTGCCACTGCCCAGAGCGCAATCACCGCGGCCCCTCCAATCAGGGGCAGGGCCAGGGTCCCCACTCCGTGCTCGAAGGACGCTTTGAACGCGCGCCCGCGGGCCCCGTCCGCCCGATCCGACGCTAGAGTGGATGCGCTCCGCGGCGCGACTTTCGTGACTGCTTCACTCGTCATGGCAAGACTCTCAAGCTTTCATGCTGTGCACGGCAAAGGACGTCGCATACGCCTCTGGTGACTTGGGATCGAAGGTGACACCGTCAAACAGTTTCACCGGTGAATCGTCGGGGCCGCCCGCCTCGACGCCGAGCTCTTTGAGCGCGGCTTGATACAGATCTGCCCGCATCACCTTGGCCGCGACTCCCGCGTAGTCGGGATTGGCGTCCACCATGCCCCAGCGCCGGAACTGTGTGAGCCACCAAGCTGCGTACTTTGCTTGCGGGTAGTTGCAGTTGCGGGCGTGGAACGACATGTATCGCTCGTCCTTCTTCTTGCGACCGTCGCCGTAATCGTAGTCGCCGAGCAAGCGGCCCAGGATGAGCTCAGGCGCGCAGTTGATATAGGTGGGGCGCGAGACGATGGCCGCCTGCTCCTCGCGATTTTTCAGATCGTCCAGCCAGACGCTGGCCTCGTACAGGGCCTTGAGCACCGCCTTGACGGTCTTCGGGTTCTTCTCGGCAAATTCTTCCGTGAAGGCACAGACCTTCTCCGGGTGGTCCTCCCACATCTCCTGCGTGGTGATGGCGGTGTAGCCGATGCCGTCCGCGATGGCGCGAGCGTTCCAGGGTTCCCCCACACAGAAGCCGTCCATCTTGTCGACCTTCATGTTGGCGACCATCTGTGCCGGCGGAACGGTGACCAAGGCGACATCCTTGTCGGGATTGATGCCGCCCGCCGCCAGGAAGTACCGCATCCACATGGCGTGCGTCCCCGGCGGGAAGGTCATCGCAAAGGTCATCGGTGTACCCGCGGCCTTGGCGGCGTCGACCAGCGGCTTGAGCGCCTTGGGGTCGGCGGCGACCTTTCCCTTGAACTTGTTCTGCAGGCTAATCGCCTGGCCGTTGCGATTCAGCATCCAGGGAATGATCATCGGCTTCTTCGGCGCGCCGAGCAGGCCCATGGTGGATGCGATCGGCATACCGATCAGCATGTGAGTGGCATGAATGTCGCCGTTGGATAGCGAGTCGCGGATCGCCGCCCAGCTGGCGCCTTTGATCACGGTGGAATTGATGCCGTACTTCTTGAACAGACCGCGCTCGTGGGCGATCACGATCGGTGAACAGTCCGTCAGCGCGATCATGCCGAAGCGCAGATCCGGTGTTTCCGGCGCGCTGGAGCTGGCGCCGGTGCTGGGGGCCGCTGCGGCGCTCAGGGCGGGCGTCGCCGAGGCAGTGCCCGCGGGCGCCGGGTCCGATTTACAGCCCACCAGGGCGGCCGCTGCACCGATGCCTGCCGCCTGCATGAAATCGCGGCGGTTGAAGCTGCGCAGGGCGGGCGCCGGGCGCGCCGGTGGAGCACTGTCGCTCGCGAGTGGGGACGGGGATTCGCTGGGTGCGAGCGGGTTTTTGGGGTTCTGGCTGCTCATGGTTGGTCTCTACAAGTCCTTCAGTCAGTGGATCACGGGTTGAGCGGCAGAGCCGGCTGCCGGAAGCTGTGGGGAGTGTTCGAGGTGCAGCATCAAGCTGCGCACGAGCGGCCCCATCTTGGGTTGATCGGGCAACACGTGCACGGCGACGCCGTGCACCTGCAGAATCGCCTGGCAGGTGGGCCCCACGGCGGCCACCACGACATCGCGGCGCAGCGCCTCGAGCAGCGCCGGGCCGAGCGAGAGCTGGCGCGCCACCTCGAGCAGGTGCCGAAACTGCACCTGACAGGTGATCACCAGAGCGTCCACCTCGCCCGCCAACAGCCGCGCCACCAGCGCCTCGAGGCCGCTGGTGTCTTCCGGCATGAGCCAGCGATACAACCAGCGCTCTTCCAGCAGGACCTGGCGCGCGCGCAGGGTTTCTGCCAGCGTGGCGCCGCGCTCCCCGTAGTGAAACAACAGGACGCGCCGCCCCTCGAGCGGCAGCTGGCTCAGCGCGTCGATCAGCTCCGCGGACGTGAACGGCTCACGCGCGGTCAGCGTCGGCGGCACGCCGAAGCCGCGCAGCGCCGCGGTGGGCTTGGGCCCGCGCGCCACGGTGGTGACCCTTTGCAAGCCCTGCACCAACTCCTGGCGCCGCCCCTCGAGCTCCGCCTCTTCGAACAGCAGCGACGCCGCCATCCCCGTCATGAAGATCACCGCGTCGTGGCGGGCATGCACCAGATCGTCGATGACCTGGCGCTTGGCCTCGATCGAGACGGCCGGCACCTCACGCAGGGCCGGTACGCACAACGGCGTCCCCCCGTGCTTCTCCACCAGGCGCGACAGCTCGCGGCTCATGCGGGACTCGAGCAGTGCGATCAGCGGAGGCCTGCCGAAATCGCGCGCTGGAGAGGAGAGCAAGCTGCGTCGTGACACCGAGCCGTTCAAGAGCAAGGCGCGTGCCACGCGCGGTCTAGCAGAGACAGCCAGCGGCAAATCCGCGCTGCCGGCGACCGAGAAACAGTCATGCAACAGCGAGGATCGAGGAGCGAGCGACAGATTTGTCGGAAAGCCCAGCCCGCCCGACGCAATTGTCGTCACCCCGCACAGGACCCCAAATCCCCGCCACAAACGCAGGACATACGAGCAAGAACCAGCCCCCCAAGACCCCAACACTCCTCGTACAGGGAGGGCTAGTTTGGGCGAGACCGAAGCGCTCTTTTTCCTCAGAAACAGAGTCGGCGCAGATTCACCGCGAGCGCGCGGAGGCGGACCTAGGTCCGTCGAGCACGCTCGTGGTGAAGATGCCCGAAAGGCGCGAGAGATCGCTCAAACTAGGAGCGCAAGGTAGAGACGTCGATGCCGTAGAGCGACGCTTTGTAGCGCACCACGCGTTCACTCACGCCGAGCTCGCGCGCCGCACGAGCGCAATTGCCGTGAGCCCGCGCCAGCGCATCGGCGAGCATCTTGGTCTCCAGCGCGGCCACCGCTTCGCGCAGCGTGGAGTGGGTGGCGGTGGCGACGCTGGCCGGCAAGCGGATGGCCGGCGGCAAGTGTTGCTCCTGAATGACAAATCCGTCGCACACGACGACCGCGCGCTCCACGGCGTTCTCCAGCTCGCGCACGTTGCCGGGCCAGCCATGCTCGCTCAAGAGATCGAGCGCACGGCTCGAAATGTCGGTCACGGCGCGCCGGTGCAGAGCGGCGTACTTCGTGACGAAGTGTTCCGCGAGGGAACAGACATCAGCGCGGCGCCCGCGCAGCGGTGGCACGACGATGGAAAAGACGTTCAGCCGGTAGTAGAGGTCTTCGCGGAACGCGCCGCTCTTGACCAACTCCTCCAGATTGCGATTGGTCGCAGCGACGATGCGCGCGTCGGTGCGCAGCGTTTCCGTGCCACCGACCCGCTCGAATTCACGCGACTGCAGCACGCGCAGCAGCTTGGCCTGCAGCGTCGGCGTCAACTCGCCGATCTCGTCCAGAAATAGCGTGCCCTGCGTGGCGAGCTCGAAGCGCCCGCGGCGCCGGGCGTGCGCGCCCGTGTACGCGCCTCGTTCGTGCCCGAACAGCTCCGACTCGAAGAGCGGCTCGGGCAGCGCGGCGCAGTTGACCTTGATCAATGATTCGAGCGCGCGATCCGAATTGTGGTGAATCGCGCTGGCCACGAGCTCTTTGCCCGTGCCGGACTCGCCGCGGATCAGCGTGGTGGCGTTGGTGCGCGCGACCTGGGCAATCTCCTCGTAGATCTGCCGCATCGCGGAGCTCGCGCCGACCAAGTTGGCGTACTCGAAGACCGCCTCCGGGCGACGGCCGGAGGCCAGCGCTGCGCGCGCCCCCCCGCCCCCGGCGGAGTTGAGCTCGAGATCGAGGCCGACGTCGGGCTCGCTCAGCGGATCGGCGAGCCTGGCGCGCTCCAGTGCCGCGGCAAACAGGCGCGCCGCAGCGCTGAGGTCTGCCATGTCCCCCGCCGGCGCGGTCTCCCCGCGCGAGTAGCAGGAGAGCACGCCGAGGCTGGCCCGTTTGGATGGCAGAGGCCCCGACACCAACGGCAAGGCGATCAGGCTCCAGCCCGGATCCTGCCAGGCGTCCGCATCCGTCAGCTCGCTCAACGCCATCGGATCGAGGCAGACTTGCGGCACGACGATGCGCTGCTTGCTCTGCGCAGCACGCCCCACCACTCCGCTGGCAAAACGCGGCCGGTAGTGGCGCGCGTCCAGCCCGTGACAGGCGACAATCTCGAGCTGCCGAGTCCGGCCCTGCACCGCACAGATCACCGCGCGCGAGGCACCCATGTGCTGCTCGAGCAGGCCCAGGGCGCGCAGCAGGCGCTGGCGCAACCCCGCGCTCGAGCCGAGCACGCGCTCGAGCTCTTCCAGCCAGGGAGCCTCCGGGGCGGCCGCCTCGCGCGACGCTACCGAGCGGCCGCGCGCCTCGGCGGCGAGAGCGCTCGCGGGCGGGTGGTCCCCGCGGGCTCTCCGCAGGTCAGCCTCGGAGAGGGGGGGAGTCATCGAACCCCGAGTCTGGCCGGACCGCGTTTGCAGGGCTGTTTCACGCCCGTGTCGCGAGCCCCTCCCCGGCCCGATGGACGCCGCGCGGCTCGGCACCGCCCGGCACGCCAGCGCGGGCCCGAGCTGCATCGCTCTGGAACGCCCCCCGCGCGCGAACCCCGCGCTCAGACCCCACGTTGCACGAGCACGCTCAGCTCAGGTTTCTGATTCAGTGTCTGAAACACGACGCAGTAACGTTCGGTGAGTTTGATCAGCGCATCGACCTGCTCGCGTGTCGCGGAGGTTTCCAATTCGAAGCGCAAGCGTATCGCCCCGAAACCCACGCTGACGCCGCGCTCGAGCGCGAGCGTGCCGCGAACGTCGAGGTCCCCCTCGGCGCTGACCCGGGCGTGGGACAGCGGGATGTCGAGCGCGGTGGCCACCGCCCGCAGCGTGACCCCGGCGCAGGCGACCAGCGCCTGCAGCAGCAAATCCCCGGAGCACAGCTCCACGCCGCTCCCGCCCGTGAGCGGATGCAGGCCGATCCGCGCCCACTTTTGCCCGCTCTCGACGTTGCAGAAGATCTGCTGGTCCTCGACGCTCCCCTGGGCGCGCAACGTGACGCGGGCGGCGGCCGGATCCGCCCGGTACTGCTCCTTCAGGGGCGCCTGCAGGGCGCGCAAATCCTTCGAGTCCATGATCGATCCACCCTCCCCGACGCATACAAGCTAGCACTGTCGGTGACGCTGGGACACCCACACGAGCGTCAGCACGATCAGCGGTTGCAAGGCCAGGCTGGAGAGCGCCACGGCCAGGCCCCAACGCTGCGCGACGACACCTACGGCCGCGGGCGCGCACAGGTCGAGCACGACCGTGGCCTGCGCGAGCGCATTCACCAGACCCGGCCGCTCCGGTAACTGCGCGTACGCGCGCGCCTGCAAGAGTGCGTAGTGCGGCGCGGCGCAGAGGCCGAGCAGCAGCAGCGCGGGGGTCATCCACGCGGGCGAGGGCGCGAAGGCCACGAACGTCACCGCCCAGACACACGCGAACGCGCTCGCGCTCAGCACCGTGTTCGATGAAACACGCTGCAGCCAGCGGTCGGTGAGCGCGGCACCGAGGGCCGACCCGAGGGACAAGAGCACGCCACAGCCGGCGGCCGCGGCGTCGGAGGCGCCCAGATCCAGGCGTATTCGCAGCATCGCCAGCGCCAGCACCAGCTCGTCGAGGAGCGTGCACATGCCCGCTCCGAACAGCCAGAGCCAGAGCCAACGCTGGCGTGCGGCGCTGCGCCAGGCCAGCGCGAAGCTGGGACCGTCGTCCGCTTCCGGCGCTGGCGGGCCGGCCCCCGGCGGCGCGACCAGAGCAAACGCCGCCTGAACGGCCGCGACCAGCGCCACGGCGCCGAGCGCGCTGCGGTAGGTTCCGCCGAGGCCGAAGCTCAGCGCCACCACGAACGGCGTGGCGAGATCACCGAGGCTCCCAAACAGCACCCAGCGCGTGAGCGCGCGATCCGTGTCCCCGGCGTGACGGCGCACGAGCTCGGTCTGCGCGGCCGCGCACGCGACGCCGCTCGCCGCTCCGGCCAGCCCGAGACCCAGCGCCAGCAGCGCCGGCCCCGGGGCGAGCGCACACAGGCCGAGCGACGCGCTCAGCGCGGCCAGGCCGTAGCCGAGCAGGCGCCGCGGCGGCAGCCGATCGCACAGCACGGAAGCGGCGGCTTCGAGGACCGCCCCGAGCAAGAGCGGCAACGCAAAGACGAACAGCGCATAACCGTGATGTCCGAGCCCGTGCTCGTGCTCGACCGACGGCGCCGCCACCACGGCAACCCCGCTCCACAGCTCATCGCCAAACTCGACCAGCAGCGGCGCCCAGCACGCAGCGCCGAGCACAGCGGGACGGGATCAGATGCGTTCCGTGAACTTCATGCTGCCCACCCTACCCCAGATTTCGCACCCATCCAGTCTGGTTTGCGCGAGACCGAAGCGCATTTCGGTGCAGAAAGGCGCGAGAGATCGCGTAAACCAGCTAGGGCTGGTCCGAAGCGGGCGGCAGCGCGGGCTGCGGGGAGGCCGCCTGCGCGGAGGCGCCTTGCTCGAGGTCCAGGGCGCAACGGAAGCCGACACCACGGCCGCGCGCATCCGCGTTCATGTACAGCCGCGACGCACGCGAGGCCCGCGACGCCAGGCGCTGCGCCGAGCCCTGCAAGCGACCGCCCATCACCGTGTACAGCTCCTGCCGAGCCGGATCGGAACCATCCGCCGCAGCGCTGCGCAGCCCGGTGCGCCCCGTCGTCCATTCCGAGACATTGCCGAACAGGTCGAGGATGCCCTCGGGCGTGCCCCCGGCCGGGAACGAACCGACCGGCAGCGTGCCCTTGTGGGCCTCTTCCGCGATCGGGTTCGCCTCGTCCGCGGCGTACTCCCACTCGGTCTGGCTCGGCAGGCGCCCGCCACGCCAGGCACAGAAGCTCTGCGCCTGCGTGAAATTGACGCAGTTGATCGGGTAACGCTCGCGACCCGCCTGCCCGGCGTTGCACTGCAGCGTCACACCCTCGGGCTGCACTCTCCCGGCGGGAACGGCGTTCTTCACCTGCCGCAGATCGAATTCTCGCTGCGGCGGATCGCAGGCCCCGGCCGCGACGCAAGCGTCGAACTCGGCGACGGTGACCTCCAGCTGGGCCAAGCAGAAGCTCGTGATCATGGGCTCGCGCACCGCGCCGAGCGCAGCTGCCGCCGGGGCGGAGGGGTCCCCGGCGAAGAGCGGGCCACCCAGGACCCGGGCCATCCCCGGCGGACAGCCGCCGTCGCTCGCCTGCGTCCAATCGCCCGCGCTGGCCACGGCGCGCCCGCGTGTGGCGTCGCGGCGCGCGCTCCAGAACCCGATCGCGAACGCCACCGCCATCACGCCGGCGCCGGCCGCGGCAGCCCCGTACCAGAGCTTGCGGTGCGGGACACCGGGCAGCGACAGCCGGGCGCGCAGCGACGCCGCCAGCGGCAGCACGCTGTTCTCCTCCGGCTCCACCACGGACTCGGTGCGCAACGGCAGCCACTGCGGCGCCGTCGGCAGCGGCTTGGGCGTGAGCAGGCGCCGCTCGATCAGCTGCACGAGGCAGGTCAAGGTCTCCAGATCCGGCAGCGTGCTGTTCTCGAGCACGCGCTCGATGCTGCTGGACCCGTCGAAGGCGCGCATCATCTGCCAGTTGAGGTCCGGTTCGACCCGCGCCTCGGCAGCCCAGGCGGTGGAGCTGGCCACGTAGATGGCGCTCGTGTCCCCGATGCGTTCGCGCAGCTGGCGGCACTCGTCGTAGCGTTTGGCAGACTCGAGCAGCAGCGCCGGAGTCGAAGCCTCGATGGTGCGAGCCCGTTTCTCCAGCGAGAAGCGCGCATACACGCGGCCCTCTCGTAGGCTGAGCAAGCGGTACACGGCGCCAGCACCCGCGAGGCGGCCGACCCGGGCGTCCACCACCTCGCCCTGCTCGCACCAGATGTAGCTCTGCTGGCCGGCATGGTCGACGCGGATGACCGCATCCTTGCGCCCGTAGTGGACGGTCTGGATCAGTTCGGCGAGCGCCAGGCTCTCGAGCCCACCGCTGAACTCGCTGATCGGAGCGTCCTCCGTGGGCAGGCCCCGCGCCGACAGGGCGGCGTTCAGCTCGTCTTCGACGACACGCCGAGAGGTGCGCCGGTAGACACCGACCCAGGCCTTGATCTCGTCGTCCGAAAGCCCCTCTGCCTGGCGCGCTTGTTCCAGCGTGATCTCGCCACGCAAGATTCGCTCGACCAAGGCAGCCTTCTGCTCGTCATTGCGATTCGGCACGGTCTCTGAACTCATCGCGTCCCGCGGCGGCGCCTCTCTTGGAAGAGACACCCGGACACGGGAAACGGCCATTCCCCGGCGTGAGTGAAGGTTAACTCAGTTAGGGTTCTCGGGACCAAAGGTCGGCGCCATCCAGGCGGGCTCCCAGCGCACGCCTTGCCCCACCATCCCGCCCCACTCCTCGTCGGTGAGGCGGGCCAGCCCGTCGGTGAATTGTTCCTGATAGTCGAAGACGGCCCCCACGTAGGCGCGCGGCCCCGTGCACGAATCCACCGCCGCCACCATCAGCCGCGGCCGGCCCGTGCCGACATGCAACACGTTCGCGTTGCGAAAGACGGGGGTGTCGCCGCCGGGATCCGTGTGCACGTCGGCGATGGTCGGTGCCTCCTCGATACTCTGCGCGTTGTCGAAAAACAGCTGCGCGTACCAGCCGTCCTGCCCGCTCGGTACGCCACAGCCCGGACGCAGCGCGATGGCTTGATTGATGAACGCGACATCCTCGGCCGAATGCGGCGCGCCGCTGCGCTGCGCCTCGGCCATTCTGCCGAGGTTGACCATGACCTGCGCCAGCGTCTCGAAGTAGCGACGGATGCGCTCGCCCGACTGGGAGTCGGGCCCGAGCTCGAGCGTGCCGAGCGCGCGCTGTCCGAGCTCCGCGAAACGCCCGAGCGCGTGGTAAAACTCGGGATAGGGGTCCACGTACGCATCGGGAAAGTCGCACAGGCTGCCGGTCGTGTACGACTGCTTGGCGTACAAGATCGTGTCGTGGCGCAGCTGCGCCCAGGAGCCGAGCTGCGTGTTGAGCAGGCGCCGCCCCCACAGCTCCGTGCGCGCCAGCGTGGGCAGCTGCTGGTCCGAAAGCACGTTGCCGGCCGCGCCCGGAGAGAGCGTGCGCAACGCCCCGAGCCACGCGGAGTACAGGTTGCTCTGCCACTGGTCGGCAGGGTGAGCTTCCACCAGTGTGCGCATGGCCCCGAGCTGGCCGGCGTACCCGGACAGCTCGAGCTCCCCCGACAAGAGAGCGAGCGCCTGGTCGTTGCCGAGCGCCGCAAACGCCACGTCGAGCGAGCTCGGACGCACGCGCGAGGGTACGCGATCGTAGACCACGTTCGACAGCACGTGGCTGTCCACCACGTAGCGTTGGCCAAACAGCGCAAAGCTCGCATCGAGCGGCAACGTGGCCTGCGCGCTATCGTTGCTCATCAGCTGGCTGGCGATGCGCTGCGCGCCGTAGCTCTGGCTGACGATGGTCTGTGCTACCTGGCTGTCGTCGAGCGCTGCCACTGCCGGGCGGGCGGACACGCCCAGCTGCGTGAGCAAACCGCCCAGCTCCGGCACGGTCATGTAGTCGTGCTCGCCGACGAAGGCACCGATCACCTGGTCGAGCGCGTTCCAGTCCGCGAGACTCGCCGCGTCCATCAGCTCGCCGAGCCCGAGCGCCAGCTCGAGCTGCCGGCGCCGCAGCACGCGCGCGCCCGAGGGGAGCGTTTCGATCAGGCGCAAGTCCGTGCGCCCGAACCAGATCATGGCCCGGAAGTAGCGCTCCAGCAGCTCATCCCCCGCATAGTGACCGCGCGGCTTGAACTGGCTGAAGTCGAGCGCACGCTCCGTGCCGAACAGGTTCGCGCTGTCGCCGCTCGCCGCCTCCGCCTGCTCGACCAGGGCGCTGATCGCGGCCTCGTCCGCCCCACGCACGGCCGGGTACGGAGCGCCACCGAGCAGTCGCCGCCCCACCGTCAAGTACAGGTCGAGGTCGGCCGCCAGCGTCGCGTCACCAGCAGCGAACGGCGCGCTCGCCAGGCGCTCCGTGAGATGGGCGAGCAGGCGCTCCAGGCGCGGGCTCAGCTCCGTCTGTTCGAGCGACTGCAAGATCGAATCGTAGGAGCGGTGCACCGCCTCCAGGATCATGTCGGCGCTGACGAAGACGGGCAGGTCCTGCGAGTAGATCTCCGCATAGGCATACGGAAAGCTCGGATACTCGCGGCGCGGCAGAATCACGAAACCGGTCTGCCCGAGGCGCGACATTTCGCTCGGCGTGAGCGAGAGTGCGGAGGCCTGGATCAGCTCGAGGCCCGTGGCGCTGACCGCCGTATAGCCCAGGTTCGGGTTGAAGCTCGGCGCATGCCGCGCGCGCAGCTCCGCGGCGCCGAGCGCGCGCGCATCGCTCAGCTCCTGCGCGAGGGCACCATACTCCGGCGTCTGCAGACTCACCGTGACGGGGCCGCCCGGGTCGACTCCCGGGGCACCGCCCGCGCCCGCAGCGCCCGGCAACTCCACGGGCCGAAAGCCGTCCCCGTACAACCCGTCGTCCCGCGGCGAGCCACATCCGAGGCCCGCGAGCGAGCCGACGCAGAGCAGGCACATGGCACCACCGGCAGCGGCTCCACCTCGGGCAATCCGACGGCTCCAGGTCGTGGCGATCTTCAAAACGACACCTCCGGGCACAGCCGGGCGCCAGGAAGCGGCGCCGGGGCCCCTCAATTGGTCTAGCTTCCAGCGGCACAGCGTGCCAGGCACCCGCCCGGGCCCCTTCCAGCGTTAAAGATCTTCTACGCTGGAGTTGCCTTTGCTACCTACGCCATCGCAGGGTGTGCGAGAGCGAGTGGCCCTGAGCGAAAGGCAGAAGCCACAGCTCCTACATCCATCGGAGAATGGCAGCAGAGAAAGTATCGGAGGAGTGGCCGAGCGGTTGATGGCACCGGTCTTGAAAACCGGCGTAGTCGAAAGGCTACCGTGGGTTCGAATCCCTCCTCCTCCGCCCAACATGCAAACGAGCTCCGCAGCCGAGGGCTGCGGAGCTGCGTGAGCTTGCTACGGGACAAAAGGCCCGGGCAGACCGTGCTCAGGGGTTCAGCACGGAATTGATTTCGCGGGCTCGGCCGTTTTTGCTACCCCGCTTTCATGCCGGACCGCATCGAAGTGGCCGCCAGTGGGCGTGCCCGTTGCCGAGCCTGCCGCAAGGCCATCGCCAAGGGAGAGGAGCGCTTTGCAGAAGCGGCGCCCAACCCGCTCGCCGAGGGTGAAACACAATATTACTACCACCTCGAGTGCGCCGCGGAGCGGCGCCCGAAGCTGTTTGCTGCCCTCTACGCCACGCTGCAGCCGCCGCGCACCGAGCTCGAGCCGCTCGCGGCCGCCGCCGCCCTGGCCACGGCGCACCATCGGCTCGAGCGCCTCGGGGCTGTCGAGCGCGCCAAGAGCGCTCGCGCCAATTGTCGCTTCTGCCGCGAATTGATCGAGAAGGACGCCTGGCGCGTCGCCTTGCAGCCGATCGAAGAGGGCAGAGTCGGCGCCTGGGGGTTCATCCACCTGGCCTGCGTGGCCAGCTACACCGGCGTCAAACCGAGCCTGGAGCGGCTGTTGCGCTACAGCGAGCTGCCCGAGGAGGCGCGCGCCGAGATCGAGAGCGCGCTCACGGCGATGGTCGTACCCGAACCCGCCGCCGCGGGTGCAGCCACCGCGGACGGCGACAGCGAGCCTGACGGCGACGGGCCGGAAGAGCCAACCGCGAGCCCAGGCGGCAGCACCGGCGCCGGCGGCAGCACCAGCGCAGACGCCAAAGACTGAGCTTTTGTCCCGCGCGGGTGCCCGCGGCGCCGCTTCGGCGCTCGTGAGCGGCGCCCGGGAGCGCTATGCTGCCCGACGGGGTAGGGGGCGCAGCGATGCAGGGCCAGGGCGGATGACGATCGGAGCGGGACCCGGTTCGACCCGGAGCCGGAGCGTACGGCGCAGCCCGGAGGCGGTCGAGCGCGCGCTCCGCGACGGCTCGCTCTCGCGCTTTGAAGGTTTCGAGATTGAAGAGGAGATCGGGCGAGGTGGGATGGGCTCCGTGCTGCGCGCCAACGATCGTCTGCTCGGTCGCAGCGTGGCGCTGAAGGTGCTGGCCGAGCCCTCGGATCAGCAGGGCTTGTTGCGCAGGTTCGTGGTCGAGGCCCAGCTCGGCGCTCAGCTCGAGCATCCCAACATCGTCCCGTTCTACGAGTTTCTCGCGACGGCTGCGGGGGGGCCCGCGTTCGCCATGAAGCTGGTCGACGGCGAAACGCTCGACGCCTACCTGGAGGAGTGTTCGAGCTCGCCCGAGCGCGCGCGTACGGCGCCGTACGATCTGTTCAGTCGCCTCGATCGTTTCCTGAAGGTGTGCGACGCGATGGACTACGCCCATGCTCGTGGAGTGGTGCACCGCGATCTCAAGCCCGGCAACGTGATGCTCGGCTTGCACAACGAGGTGTACGTGATGGACTGGGGAGTCGCGCGCCTGCTCGACGATCCCCCGGACGCCCCGCCTGTGGGTGAAGCGCGCGGCGCCGCGCCGGTCGGCTTGCGGCGGACGCTGCCCGCGCTCGGCGATTTGACGCAAGACGGCGACGTGCTCGGCACGCCGGCGTACATGTCCCCGGAGCAAGCGCGCGCCGAGCACGTCGGCGTCGCCACCGATCAGTACGCGCTCGGCATGATGTTGGCCGAGTTGCTCACGCTGTCGGCGCCGCGCGCGGGCTCACCGCTGCAGCAGCTGGCCGATGCGATACTCGGTCGCCCGCCGCGGCTCGTGCCGCGCTTTGGGGGCCCGCTGCCGCGCGAGCTCGTGGCCGTCGTCGGCAAGGCCACGGCACTGGATCCGGCGCGGCGCTACGAGTCGGTAGCGGATCTGGCCGCCGACGTGCGGCGTTTCGTGCGCGATGAGGCGGTCTCCGTGTTGCCCGATCGCGCCTGGCTGCGCCTCTGGCGGCGGCTGAAGCGGCACCCCCTGGCCGCGCTCGGCACGCTGGCAGCGTGCGTCCTGCTGTCGCTCGTGGTGCTGGTGGCGGGCCTGTGGCGGGAACTCCAGGCGCGCGAAACGAGCGCGCTCGAGTCGGCACGCATCTTCACGCTGACGGCAGCGGTGGACCGCACGGCGCGCGGGGTGGATGCGCGCTTTCGCCGCATCGAGCTCTTGCTCGAGGGACTGGCCCGCGCAGCCACCGAGGTCCTCGAGCGCCCGGCGAGCGGCACGCTCCCGCCGCTCTCGCCCGCCGATCTGGCGGAGCGCTCGCTCGGCAGCCAGCTCGAGCGCTACGGGCAGATCGTGTCGTTCGAGCGCTCGGTGTACGTGCGCTCGCCGAATGTCGCGCCGAGCGCTCTCGAACCGGTGCTCGGGCGGCTCGACCTGTTCGAGCCGCTGCTGGTGAGCACGGCAGCGCGGGCGGCGGCCGGAGACGCAGCGTTGGGCTATGACGATGCAGCGCGGCGCGCCGTCGCGCGGGAGCGCTCGCCGATCCTCTGGACGGATCTGGCGTTCGAAAGCGGCGTCGTGCTCGTCTATCCCGGCAACCGCTTTTTTCCCGCCGGCTTCGAGACCCGCGAGCGCAGCTGGTACACCAGCGCGCGCTCCAGCTGGGCGCCGGTGTGGGGGTCACCCTATCCGGACGCCACGAGCGGCCAGCTGATCATCGCCTGCTCGACCCGGTTCCACGGTGCCGAGGGCGAGCCCGCGGGGGTAGCGGCACTGCACGTGCGGCTGGAGGAGGTGCTGAGCGCGCTCACGGTGTCGGGCGTCGAGGGCTACCAGGGCTCCGCCTTGCTCGACGCCGCGGGTAACGTCGTCCTGTCCGGACAGACGCGCGAGGTGCGGCTCAGCGCGGGCTTGCATGCCAACCGCGCGCTGGAGCGCACCCCGTTCGAGGTGCCGGAAGTGCGCGCCGCGATCGTGGCGGGCGCGCGCGAGGGGCGCGTGCAGAGCGGCTCCCAGCTGACGGTCTTCGAACGCCTGGACACCGGCGGCTGGCTCTTGGCCGTGACCGTGGAGAGCGAGCCCTATGACTTGCGCTGATCCGCGAACGGCCGCGGCAGCACCACGCGAAAGCAGCTGCCCTCCCCCGCCGCGCTCGCCACTTCGATCGAGCCTCCGGCGCGCGTCACAATCCCATACACGGTGGCCAGACCGAGACCGTGACCCTGGGTCTTGGTCGTAAAATAGGGTTCGAACAGGTGCGCGCGCGTGCGCGCGTCCATCCCGCAGCCGTCGTCGGAGACCTCCAGCACCAGCACGTCGGGCGGCAGCTCGTCTTCCGGCTCCGGCGCGCGCACGACGATCTCCACCTTGCCGGTATCGGTAATCGCGTCGCGCGCATTGGCGACCAGATTGAAGAGAACGCGCTCCATGCCCCCCTCCGGAATGCGCGCGTGCGGCTGCGCGTCGCGCACGTCGATGCGGAGCCGCACGCGCGGGGAGGCCAGCGCCCGCAGCGAGCCCGCGAGCTGGGCCAGCAATTTATTGATGTCGGTGCTCGTCGGCGCCTTCACCTGGCGGCCGCCGACGTCGAAGAGCTGGTCGGAGAGATGCCGCCCGGCTTCGACCGCCGCGGACATGGATTGCGCCGTCTCCAGCATGCCGGTCTCGCGCACTTCCTCCGCTGCAATCATGAGCACCGAGAGCACGTTGTTCAGATCATGCGCGACCGAGCGCGCCAACAGGGCGATCGCGTCGAGCTTCTGCCGCTCCATGCGCTGTTCCGTCTGCACCTTGAGCGCCGCTTCCAGCTCGACGCGGTCGCCCTGCTCCAACAGCAGCGCCACCAGATCGCCAACCGAGCCGGCAAAGTCCACCTCACGCTGGGTCCAGGCGCGCCCCGGATCCTCCAGCTCGTGGCAGACCACGCCCACGACGCGCCCATCGCGAATGATGGGAGCGTCGAGCAAAGACGTGATGCGATTGGGGCTGAGATAGGGAGCGGTCAGCTCGCAAGTGATGGGGTGCTGCGTGGCGTCGTCCGCGACGATGGCGCGCCGTTCCCGGAGCGCCCGGATGTAGGTCGGGTAATCGCGGGCGCGCAGGATCGTTCCAGAAACGTGCCGCCGACCGGAACGAATGAACTGCTCCTTGCAGACGAGCATCCGGTCCTGATCCTCGAGAAACCAGATCCCCACGCGATCCACGTCCAGCGCGTCCGCCACGGTCTGAGTCACCAGGGCCAGGCCCGAGGCCACCGCCTGCCCGCTCTCCAGCCGCACGCGCGCGAGCTTGAGCCGCGCCGTCTCAAACGCCGCCCGCTTGCTCGCCGGTCCCTCCGTTGCCATCGCAATCCTCCGAGCGTCGCCTCCGAGCCTCCCGGCAGGGCCGGGACCGATGGAGCCTGGTCGCCGCTCTGGACCTCACCCCAACGGAGAACGGGAACCGACCAGTCGGCGCCAGCACCCCGGAACGTTCTCTCCTACTCCCTCACGGGATGCAACAGCACCGCGCGCGGGGCGGCGCGCGCTCGCCAGCCTTGCCGTCAGTCGGCACCGGGCGTGGACTTTGGTGGCACTTTTCTTGCTGCGCCGCTGGTTTCCTGCGGGTTCACGGGCGAGCTGGGGGAGCTGGGGAGCAGCTGCCGGCGCAAAAAGCCGTCGATCAGCTGCAGCATGTCCGGGTTGGTAAACGCCGGGCCACCATGTCCGGCGCCGCGCACGACGACGAGCCGCACCGGTAACTGCAGCTTCTGGTAGGCGGCCTCCAGCTCGTACGACTGCCGGATTGGCATCTGGTTGTCTTGATCGCCGTGCAGGAGCAATAGCGGCGGGTCCGTCGCATCGACGTGAAACACCGGGCTCGCCAGGCGCGCCAGCTCGGGCAGGGCATCGGGCTGCCCGCCGAGCAAGAGCTGGAGCGCCGGCACGCGTACCTCCAGACCGTGAGGCGACGACTGCGCGAGAATGCTGCCGAAGTTGCTCGCGCCGTACAGGCTGACGATGGCTTGCACGTCGGAGGACACGGAGCGATCACCACCGACCGGGCCTTCTAGCTCAGGCTGGCCATTGCTGACGCCGACCAGCGCGGCGAGGTGCCCCCCCGCGGAGGAGCCGGCGATCACGAAGCGGGAGGGTGGATAGCCATAGTCCGCGGCATGTGCCCGCAGAAAACGAACGGCCGCTTTGATGTCGTGCACTTGCGCCGGAAACCGTGCCACCGGCGAGAGCCGATAGTCGACGCTCGCCACCGCCCAGCCGCGCGCCGTCATGCCCGCCAGATCCACCGAGGCGCGCGAGCCCGAGCGCCAGGCTCCCCCGTGGACCCAGATGATCAGCCCGACCGGAGGGGACACCCGGGACGCTGCGGCGCCGGGGGACGCTGCACCGCTCGGGGGCAAATACAGGTCGAGGCGCAACGGCACCTCGTTCGGGCTCGCAAACGTCAGATCGGCGATGCGTTGGCCTGCGGCAGACACGCGAGACGGCGCCAGCAGCACCACCCCGCCGCCCAGTACCACGATCCCACACAGCGCCGCGAACAGCAGCGCCCGCACCTTCTGCAGGGACCATCTCCTCGGCAGCTGCAGAGACCGTTTCATCGATGGCCGTTCCGAACCGCTGCGCTCGCGTACGCCCGTGGACGCTGCGCGGCGCCGCTCAGCTTCCGCCGGACAGGGTTAACTTGCTCAGGTGGTGAGCCTGCAGGCGGTTGTAGTCGGCCTGCTCGAGACCGAGCGACGCCGCCGTCTGGCGCAGCAGCACGACCTCCGCGTGCCGCAGCTCCCCGTCGGACGCGCACAGTTCGATCAACATTTGTAGCACGTGCAGCCGCAACTCGATGTCCCCGAGCTCCTTGAGCGTGCGCGTGAAGCGCGTGGCATGCACCGTCGACAGCTCCACCACCTGTGCCTCGAGCACGCTCGACACCGCCTGGGCGCCCAGCGGCCCGATGCCGCTCACGGTCTCCAGTAGACCCCGCAGGCGCACCCGCTCGCTGGCGGAGAAATCGCGATCCGCGTATGCCACGACGGCGAGCAGCCCTGCACACGCGCTCACGATCGCCACGGTATCCGCGTCGGCCTCCGGCAGTGCGGCGCGCACCGCCACGAGCAGGTGAGCATCCGCCGTCTCCGGCTCGGGTGGTGGCTTGCGACCAAACATATCGCTGCCAGTCTAGCGGCAAGAGGGCGCCCTTTGGGCTCCAAAAAAGCCCGGCGGGCTCCTCGCTGCTTTCCTTGGCGCGTGACGGCCTTTTCCGTTGCGACGCGCTCGGCGGCACTAGGTCTACAGAAAATCGAGTGGGGTGCGGCTCCGGGGCCTCCCGATTGGCTCTGGATGGGCAGGCCGCCTCCACGGCGAACACCAGGAGGGCAATATGGACGAGTCGAAGTTGATGGAGTTCATGGGCAAGTTGGTGGGCGACATGGGCGGCGCCGCGATCATGGCGAGCGTGCTCATCGGAGAGGAACTCGGCCTGTATCGGGCCATGGCCGATAGCCAGCCCGTCTCTGCGGAGGCACTGGCCAAGCGCACGGAGTGCCATCCCAGGCTGGTCCGCGAGTGGCTCTGTGCACAGGCGGCGTCCGGCTATGTCGAAATCGTCGAAAATGGCTTCCGCTTACCGCCGGAGCAAGCGCTCGCGCTCGCGGTGGAGGATTCGCCCGTCTTCGTTGCCGGCGGCGCTCAGGTGCTGGCCAGCATGTTCCTCGACAAGGACAAGGTCATCGCCGCGATGCGGGGCAACGGCGCGCTCTCCTGGGGTGACCATCACCCGTGTCTGTTCTCCGGCACGGAGCGCTTTTTCCGACCGGGCTATCGCGCGCATCTGGTCTCCTCGTGGCTGCCCGCCCTGGATGGGGTGGTGCCCAAGCTGAAGCAGGGCGCGACGGTGGCGGACGTGGGCTGCGGCCACGGCGCGTCGACCATGGTCATGGCCGAGGCGTTTCCGAAGTCGAGCTTCATCGGCTTCGACTTTCATGCGCCATCGATTCAGACTGCGGAGCGCCGCGCCAGGGATGCCGGCGTGAGCGAGCGGGTGCGCTTCCGGGAGGCGCGCGCTCAGGACTTTCCGGGCAGCGATTTCGATCTCGTGTGCTTCTTCGACTGTCTGCACGACATGGGGGATCCCGTCGGCGCGGCACGCCGCGCGTTCCAGGCGCTCAAGCCCGGTGGCAGCGTACTGCTCGTGGAGCCGTTCGCCCAGGATCGCCTGGAGGACAACCTGAACAGCGTGGGTCGCCTGTTCTATGCCGCGTCGACCTTCGTCTGCACACCGAACTCACTGTCGCAAGAGGTGGGCCTCGGCCTCGGTGCGCAGGCAGGAGAAGCGCGCCTGCGCGGCGTCTTCCAGCAGGCTGGGTTCCAGAACTTCCGCCGCGCGACGGAGACGCCGTTCAACCTGATCTTCGAGGCCCGCAAGTAGACCCGGGGCCGGCTCCGCGGGGCTACGCCGGTGGGCGGGCTGCCTGCGTCTTCTGGCGCGCCCGCTGGTACGCCGGTCGCTCCGCGAGCCGCGCACGATAGGCCACGAGCAGCTCGGGCAGCGGCTTGTTCAGCGCGCCCAGCCAGATGCCGAGCGCGCAGCTGACGGAGATGTCCGCCAGGCTGAGCTCGTCACCCGCCAGGAAGGGGCCGGCGCCGAGCCATTCACACAGCTGCCCCAGCGCCTGCTCGATGCGCCGCTCTTGCGCCCCCACCAGCCAGCCGCGCTTGTCCGCCTCCGGTGCGCCAAAGTGCGCCAGGAGCAGCGGGTTGATGCCGGAGCCGAGCGTGGCCTCACCAAATACGGTCCGCTCCAGCACCCGCGCCAGCCGCGCATCATCTCCGTTCGGCAAGAGCGGCGTCGGGCCGTAGCGGCCCGCCAGATACAGCATCATGGCGACCGATTCGCTGAGCGCCACGCCGCCCTCGTCCTCCAGAAATGGCACCGTGCCGAGCCAGTTCTTGGCGCGATACTCCGGGCTCGGCGGAAACGGCACCGCCTCAAAACGATAGGGGAGCCCCATCTCCTCGCACTGCCAGCACACGCGCAGCCCGCGCGCGCCGCGCGCAAAATTGTAGATCGTGATCATCAGCGGACCGCGGCCTCTCTGGCGCCTGCCCGACGCCTGCGTCCCGCAGCCTAACACACCTGCCGTGGCGGCCGCAGCATCCAGGGCGGCCCGCCCTTGGAGCCACGTCTTGGTGGAGTCTGCCGCTGGCCAGCCGAGGCGGCCCGATCTACGCTAAGGTCGCATGCTGGACCAGGAGGGGCGATGCGGCTGAGCCAGCTGGTGCTGCGCAACGCCGTGCGCTCGCCACTGCGCGCGTCGATGACGGTCCTGACCGTGGCGATCCTGCTCGCAGCGTTCGTGTTCCCGAGCGCGCTTCTGGAGGCGCAGCTGGTCCAGGTGCGCGACAGCCCGAACAATCGCGTCGTGACCCAGCCCAAGCTGGGCTGGGGTGTGCTCCTGCCGGCGCGCTACGGCGACGAGATCCGCGCCACCCCAGGCGTGAACACCGCCGTGGGCAGCCGCTGGACGGGCTTCAAGGTGCCCGGCAAAGACGACTACTTCTTTGCGGCGTTTGCCGTCGATCCCGGACCGATGATCGCCATGCACCACGAGCTGGTCGCGCCGCGCGAACAGAAGCAAGCTTTCCTGGCCAATGACCGGGGCGCACTCGTGAGCGTCGATCTGGCGCAGAAGTTCGGCTGGAAGCTCGGCGATCGCGTCATCTTCCAGAGCCGCGAGCTGCCCGGCGAGTGGGCGTTTGACATCGACTGCATCTATCAGGCCGTCGGCGGCGAGTGGGCCAAGCGCAGCGTCTGGGTGCACTACGCGTACTTCAACCTCAACCTCCCGGCGGACGCACGGGACCAGCTGTCGTTCGTGTCCGCGGAGATCCACGAACCGAACCAGGGCGGGCGCATCGCCAAGGCCATCGATCTGCACTTCGACGCGAGCCCGGTGCGCACGCTGAGCATGGAGGACCGCGTGCAGACGGCGGCCCTCATCGGCCGCTTTGGCGCGGTCCTGACCGCGCTCGAGGTGGTCAGCTACCTGATCCTATTTGTGGTGTTGTCGATCCTCAGCAACACCCTGAGCATGAACGTGCGCGAACGCGGGCGAGAATTCGGCATGCTGCGCGCGATCGGCTTTGGGCCAGGGCACCTGGCGGTGCTGGTGCTCGGCGAGTCGGTGTTGCTCGGGCTCGTGGGTTCGCTCGTCGGCGTGGGGCTGTCCTATCTGGTGATCGAGCGGGTGCTGAGCCCGTTCCTGCAAGAGGCGCTACAATTTCCCGCGGTGGAGATCCCGCTGCGGGTCGCCTTCAGCGCCGTGGCCGCCGGCGCCATCTTGGCCGTGCTCGCCGCCGGTCTGCCGGCGCTGCGCTTGATGCGCCTGGAAGTGCGCGAGGCGCTCGGGCAGGTGACGTGATGCGGGGCACGAGGTACTCGACCCCATGCTCTTGACGTACGGCCTGCGCAGTCTCTGGGCCCGGCGCACCACCACGCTCGCCACGGCCATCGGCATCTCGCTGCTCGTGCTCGTGTTGGCCGCCTCGGGCATGCTCGCGCGCGGCATGCGCGAGACCATGTCCAGCGCCGGCAGGCCCGACTACGCGCTCGTGCTCCAGCAAAACCAGTGGTCGGAGCAGGGTTCACATCTGCCGCAAGCGGTGCTGGGGCAGGTGGCGTCTGCTCCCGGCCTGAAGCGCGATGCCGCGGGCCAGCCGCTCCTGGCGGGGGAAACGGTCTCGCACCTGGTGATGGCCTCGGCGCGGGACGCCGAGCGCTTCTCCACCTTGCAGATCCGCGGCGTCACGGCCAACGTCTTGTCCCTGCGCCCGAGCGTGCGGCTCAGCGCGGGGCGCGCGATTGCGCCGGGCACGGCCGAAGCCATCGTCGGGCGCGGCGTTGCGGGCCGCTTCGAGGGCCTGTCGCTCGGTGGCAGCTTCGAGATCGCCGCGGGCCGCCCGATCACGGTGGTCGGCGTGTTCGAAAGCGGCGGCTCCGCCTACGAATCGGAGATCTGGGCAGACTTCGACACGGCGCGCAGCTCGCTGGCGATGGAGGGCGTCGTCTCCTCGATCACGGCGCAGCTGGAGAGCGAGGCGGCGCTCGACGGCTTTGCAGAGCTGCTCACGCGAGACAAGCAGACGGGCCTCGCCGTCGAACGCGAGAGTGGCTACTACGCGCGCGTCTCGGGTGGGGCTGCAGATGTCATCGCCACGCTCGGCGTGGCCGAGGCCGCCATCTTCTCGCTCGGCGCCATCTTTGGCACGATGATCGTGTTTTATGGCTCGGTGACCCAGCGGCGCCACGAGATCGGCGTGCTGCGGGCGCTCGGCTTTCGGGGCCGCAGCATCCTGGCCACGCTGCTGGGCGAAGCGCTGGCGCTGTCGCTCGCCGGTGGCGTGTTCGGCATCGGCCTGGCGCTGCTCACGCCGCTGCTCGATTTCAACATGATCAACTTCGCCACCGATCAGGAAGTGGCCTTCCACTTCAAACCCGACAGCAAGGCCTTGCTGCTGTCGCTCGGGCTGGCCAGCGTCGTGGGATTGCTCGGTGGGCTGCTACCCGCGCTGCGCGCTGCACGCCTTCAGCCCGTGCAGGCCATGCGCGACTAACCGTTGCGCGGGGCCCGCTGCCCGCTCGCCTGCCGGAGGCGAGAAGATCGCGAGCAGATCTGAGAGATTTGCCCCGAAGAGTGCCCTTTTCGACGAGCCGGCGTCCGGCACGGCGAGCGGGGCGTGGCGCCCTCGGATATGCTCCGCGTGGTCGGGAGATCACGCATGGCAAAGTCCACTCGGCGTTGGATGTCGCTCGCTCTGGTGGGCGCGCTCGCGGGCAGCACACTCGGTTGCGGCGCAGAGAACCCACCTGCCCCCGCGCTCGGCGGCGTTGCGCCTGGGAGCGAGGAAGCGGGAGGAGCGGGGGAAGCGCCGGACCTGGCCGGGATGCCTGGTGCCGACCCCGAAGCGTCCGGCGCGGCGTGCAGCGCTGAGGACTGTCCCTGCTTGGGCGGTGATTGCGCGCTCGGCCCGCTCGATCTGGCTCCCGTGGCGATGCCCGAGCCCGGGACTACCTGCACGGATCCGGCGGGCTGCGCGCCCGTTGCCGGCAGCTGCGACGCTGGCGTGACCGAGACCGCCTGGGCCAGCACCTGCCAGAGCACGCTCGCCCAGAGCTGTGTGCCCGGGACGTTCCAGAGCTGGGGCTCGTCGAGCCCGGAGAACTATCCGCTGCGCTACGAGACCGAGCACTTTGCCTTCCTCTGGCCGGACGAGCGCGACGTCACGGTCGCGCAAGCACAGGCGGCTGGGGAATTTCTGGAGAACGTGCTCTGGAAGAACTACCTGGGCAGCCCGATCTTCTGGCCCGAGCCGGATTGCAACAGCGCGGTCAAGCGCAAGACCAGCATCCACATCATCGAGGGCGGGCTGTTCGGCGGCTGCAACCAGGGCCGCCCCGGCATCTGGGTCGGCGCCGGCGCTCTCGCGGACCACTGGGGGCTCGGCCACGAGTGGACGCACGCGCTGCAATGTATGACACCCGGCTTTCCGGAGTGTGGCGCGGGTGGCTGTTGGTTGAACGAGAGCCACGCCAACTTCATGTCGCACCAGCTGCCCGAATACCGGGCTGACGTGCATTGTTCGGAGATGCTCGCGAACGCGCCGCACCTGTATTACGGCTCCACGCGCGACCGCTACTGCAACTGGCAGTTCTTCGAGTTCTTGAAGGACAAGTACTGCTACTCCGCCGTGAACGAGATGTGGACCGCCACGGCACCGAACGGGCGGCGGGACCCGTGGAGCAAGCTGATGCGCAACATGGGCTGGGACATCGAGCAGCTCAACGATGTCTTCGGCGAGTGGGCGCTGCACAACATCACCTGGGACTATCGCAACCCACCGCCCACCGATCTGAGCAACCAGGGCCCGATCTACCGCAGGGAGTACGCGCCGCTCACCAACGTCGCTCGGCCCGAGCGGCGCCTGCGCATCACGGCGCTCGAGCCGCTGGACGCTGACTCTGCGACCCACCGGCGCTTCGTCTCACCGTACCTGTGGGCCCCGCAGCGCTGGGGCTACAACGTCGTGCGGCTGTATCCGGATCCAGGCGCCACGAGCGTGCGCGTGACCTTTCGTGGCGTGACCCAGCCGGAAGCGAACTCCGGCTTCCGCTTTGGGCTGGTCGCCACGGACGCGGAGCTCAGCACGTCGCGCTACAGCACTCTGCAACGCGGCACGGACGCCGAGCTCGAGTTCTGCGTGACTCCGGGCGAGTCGCTCTGGCTCGTGGTGATGGCCACGCCCACCGAGTTGCAGCAGATCGTCTGGGACCAGGCGTATCCGTCCATCTATCGCTATCCGTACATGGTGGAGCTGGGCGGGGCCTGGCCGGAGGGCTTTGTCGGCGGCGTGCCGGCGGCCTGTGCAGCAGGGGAGCGTCACGAGAACGGGGGCGGCTGCGCGCCTGCCGGGCTGCCGGCGTCGGTCTACGTCGGACCCTACGCGCAGGTGCTGGGCGGTAACGTGAGCGGCAACGCCCGCATCGACGGCCACGCGGTGGTGTTGGGCGGGGCGACGGTCTCGGGCGGCACGGTCGGTGGCCTGAGTGTGTTGAACCGCTTCACGGTCAGTGGCACGGCGCGGGTCGAGACCACGTTCTATCCGGCGGGCTTCTTCGAAGGCGGCCAGGGCCTCTCCGGCACAGGCCACCTGTATGGCGACGTCGAATATCGAGGTCAGGGCCTCAACCGCAACGCCGGCGAGTTCTTCGGCTACGTCGACGCTGCCACACCGACGCAGCCGATCGCCGAGGTGACGCTCGCGCCGCCGTACGCCTGGCGGCCCTAGCTCGAGGTCCGTCGTCAGAGGGCCGCAGGGGGCGGGGGGGCGGCTCGGAATTTTCTTGCCAGAAGGAGTTCACTCCGGCCTGGAACGATTTGCTGCGGCACCCAGCGTGACCGGCTGTCGTGCGGTGCTAGCAAAGACACCGTGCTCCGACCTGGCTGGCTGCCGTGTGCCATCGCTCTCGTGGCGCTCGCCTGCGAGGGCGTGGACACCGGTGTCCAAGCCATGCCCCCCCACCCCGAAAGGGTGAACACCACCGACGGTTGCACGGTCGATCCGCCGCCCGGCTCCCGACGCCCCATCTGCAGCTGTTCCGGGCAACCCGACCTGGGCTGGTGCCAGAACGGAGCAGCTGCGCCGGCGCCGCGGGACGCGCGCGCAGAGCTGGTGCGCGCCGCCGCGCTGGACGTGCTCGCGTACCGCTGCTCGGATTGCCACCTGCCGCTCAACTCCCAGCAGACCCTGGCAGAACCCACGACCATCGACGATCTCGACGCGCTCGCAGAGAACGGCCACATCGTGCCGCTGAACAGCGCCTCGTCCCCGCTGTATCAGCTGAGCGCGAGTGGCGAGATGCCGCCGCCGCGCCTCGACCTGCCAGCGCTCGACCAGGCCGAGCTCGACGTGCTGGCTCTGTTGATCGATACGCCGCGCTTCTGGCCCCAGCTCGCGCCCGAGTGCTACGGCACGCTTGCCTTTGCCGATCTGGACTCCGTCTTCCAGCGCGTCGCCGCCGATCTGGCCACGTTGCCCGTCGAGGAGGCGGCGTTCTATCGCTACCTGTCGCTCAGCAATCGCTCCAGCGCGGTCTGCGACGCGGCGGAGCTGGAGGGGGACCGGCGTGCGCTCGTCCTGGGGCTCAACCTGCTCTCGCTGGGCCCGAGCCTACATGCGCCGCTCGCCATCGACGAGGCGCGCCAGCTGTATCGCGTCGACCTGCGTGACCTGGATTGGGCGCGCAGCATCGATGTCGGAGGGCTGCGCTTCCGCGACGTGTGGGAGGCGATCGCCCGGGAGAGCCCGTATTCGGTCGCATTCACGGGTGACGCCGCGGCACAAGCGGCAGCCGCGACGGGCACGGCCTTCCCGCTCCTGTTCGCCAACCACGTGCTCGACCGGGCGCTCGCCGGGGAGCTCTACTCCGCGATCTTGGGCGTTCGCCCCGCGGAGACCTGGTCGGAGTTTCAACTCCGCGCGCTGGGCGTCGATTGGGACGTGGCGTTTGAGGACGGCCTTTTGCAACGCGCCGGCACGACGCGCTCCCGCAGTACACGGGATGACCGCCTGGTGGAGCGCACCGAGCTGGCAGGGCAAGGCGTGCTCTGGCGGCTCTCCGACGTGCGCCGCGCAGGCTCGAGCATCTTCGACGACCCCTTTGGCTACGGTGGGCAACAGGACCAGGTCATCTTCAGCCTTCCCAATGGACTGTTCGCCTTCCTCGTCGCCAACCAGAGTGACACGCTCGTCGCCGAGGCCGAGGTCGTGTTCGACACGCTCGATGACCCACAACCGGTGCCCAACCCCACGTCGTGCCTGGCCTGCCACGCCTCGGGTCTGATCCCCGTCGTGGATGAACTCAAGGAGGTGTACCTGCGCGAGGCTCCGTACATCCTGGACGCCTCGGGCATCGAGCTCGTCGAACGCCTCTACCCGGATCCCTCCACCTTGCGCGAGCTGTTCTCCGCGGACTCTGCCCGCTTCCAGCAAGCGCTGAACGAGTTACAGTTGCCGAGCACGGGCAGCAGTCCCGTCACGCAGGCGGCGCTGCGCTTCGACGCGCCGCTCACGCTGCGCGACGCCGCCGGAGAGCTGGGGGTACGCCCCGACGTGCTGGCAGGCAATCTCCCGCGCTGGCTCTCGCCGCTCGCGAGCGGCACGCTCGGCCGGGACGCCTTTGCCGAGGTCTATGTCGCCAGTCTGTGTGTGCTGTCCGAGCCGCTGGCGAATCGGCCCGACTCAGCCGCCTGTGAACGCGCGCTGCAGGCCGTGGGCGGGCCGTAGCGGCCGCCCCGGGCTCACGGCAGCTGCAGTAAAACCGCCCGGGTCAGGGTCGAACCTGCGTCCGAGGAGCGCATGCTGCCCACGATGCTCTTTCCGTCCCCGGAGAGCTGCGTGAGGAAGACCAGGGTCGCGTCTTCGACAGGCAGCGCCTGGAGCGCCCCCTCGGGCAACAGCGCTTCGAGGGGCGTGGATGTGGCACCGTCGAGCAGGAAATACTGCCGCTCGTAGCTCTGTGACTCCGAGTAGTAGAGGATGCGCCGGCCGTCCGCGCTCACCCCCACGGCCGCGCCCGGCGCGGAGGACAGCAGCTCCAGCCCGCCAGGCGTCCAGCGGGCGGGGACCGCAGGCTCATTGCCGCTCCCGATCGCTCCGACGATGACCGAGCCATCGACATTGATGGCATGGGCCAGGACATCGGCAGCCTCGGACCCTGGCAGCTCCTGGAGCGAGCCGTCGCGGGTCCAGGTCCCGACGCGCTCCGCTGAGCCATATTGGTCGCTGACACCCAACACCACGCTACCGTCGCCACTCACCTTGGTCGCTACACAAGAGCGCTCCGGATCGGGGCAGGGCAAGAGCTCCAGCTCCGACCCCTGAACGCGGCGAAAAGCGCGATCTGGACGGATCCCGCCCGTCACCGGGTCCACGCTGCGCGAGACGCCGACCATCACCGTGCCGTCGGCGCTGACGTCCACCGGCACTGCAGTCACGTACTCGACGTCGGCGCCCTGCATGCGAAAACCCGCGGCATAGTCAGCGCCGACCACGATCGAGCCGTCTGCGCTCACGCCGTTCGCGCTGGTCTCGGTGCTCGCGTTGAAGACCTCTGCGACCGGTTGCCCCCGGCGCCAAACGGTGGCGTACGACGTGGGCCCCCGGACGTGCCAGTAGATGCAGTAGCCGACCACCGTGGAGCTGTCTGCGCTGACAGCCCGGGGCTGACAATCTGTGGTGCCTGGCAGCAAACCCAAGGCGAGAACCGCGGGCATGTCACATTCGGTCTCGGGCAGGGTGGCGCAGCCACAGGTGACCTGATTCTCGAGACACGTCGAGCCGAAGCGGCAAGCAGCAGCACCGCACTGACGATCACCGAGCCGGTTCATACACACGCTGCGCTGCTGGGCTGCATCGTATTCGCAGGACCAGTCTTGCTCGGTCCGGCACCCACTGCACCCGTCGCCGCGGCTCTCGTTTCCGTCTTCGCACTCCTCGACCGACTCGATCACGCCGTCGCCGCAGACATGGCGCGACCCCGGCACAGCCGTGCCGCCTCCCACCACCTCCTGTGTCGGCACCACTTCAGCGCCACCTTCGGGGTCCGGCGGGAGGGCAGGCGCGCCCTCCCCACACGCGGCGCACAGGGCCACACCGCACGCCATCTGAAACCAGAGCTTGCTACAACGGGTCGTCTTCATGGCGCTTGATCCCTTCTTCACGAGCAAGCCGGCGAGTGAAGGCACCGGCCTCGGTCTGTCCGTGGTGCATGGCATCGTGCGAAACCACGAGGGCGGCATCACCGTCACGAGCAGCCCCGGGCGGGGCGCGGAGTTCAGCATCTATTTCCCTGCAGCACCGGCGGCAGCCGTCCAGCCCGCCACCTCGAGAGCGGCGTCGCCGGGCTGAGCCTGCGAGAATCAGCCGTGCGCCGTGCGCTTCTCGTCTGCGATCGAGACGGTGCTGAACTCTTCCATGGCCATCAGCGGCTGGAGAGCACCTTGCAGTGCGCACGCCAGGTAGCCCTGCAGGCGGTCGCCCAACAGCTGGTTGGTGATCGCCGCCATCACCATGCCTTGATCCAACGCCAGGTAGGCGTCGGCGACGCGCCCCGTCACCACGTTCACGCTATCCTTGAAGCCACCCGCGCCATACACGCTCGGGAAGCTCCGGCGTAGCGCCGCCAGGTTGGCGAGGGTAGCCTGGGGCGCAAAGACGAGCGCCAGGAATACCGCGTGCGGCGTCACCACGCCCAGAGCAGGATAGCCGCTCGGCGCCATGCCGAGCCGGGGCACGCCATACTCGCGATAGCCACCATCGGGGTCGCGCGCGGGGCTGAAGCCCCAGTACCCGTAGCGTGCCTCCTCCAGCCCGAAGTCGATCTGCGCCTGCACGTACAGCGGGTGGGTGAGCGCCCAACTCCTGGCTCCCCAGCTGGCTTCGGGCACCACGAGCGTGGGCATCAGCGCCTCGAACATGCTGCCGCCCCAGCTCGGTACGAGCCACTGATCGCCGTGCGCATAGGCGCCTTCGAATACGTCGACACCCAGGTACGTTCGCCAGGTTCCGACCGGCTCCGCCCGTTGTGACCAGCGGCGGGCGTCGGGAAAGGCGCGCCAAGCGGCGAAGTAGTGCTCGGGGGGCAGTTGCCCGAGCGCGATGCCGATGTAGCTCGCGATGCGCGGTTCGGTGTTGAGGACGTCGTAGTGGTGCGCCGTGTACACGAGCGTCTCGCCCAGCGGGGCATGGTCGCCCCGGGGCAAGCCGTCGCTGCCCGGCGGCGCAACTGCCTCGGGCCAGAACCCACCCCGCAACAGGCCTGGCCCGGTGCCCCTGGCGTGGGCGTCGTAGTAGCTACGGAAATTCATGCTGCGCGCCAGCTCCATCGCCTGCTCCTTCAGCGCGGGAACGGCGTTCCCGAGCAAGAGCAGCGCGCTCGAGAGCCAGCCGTTGTCGACGCTGGAAGCAAACGGATGCACCGCTGCATGCGGGGGCTCGGGCCAGCGCGTGAGCTTGGTCAGAGTGACGGGATCGTACCAGTTGTAGAACTGCCCCGACGCGGCATGCCGCTCGAGGCGCGACAGACTGCGCAGCACCTCCGTCGAGCGTACAGTCGCCTCCGGCGCCGGGATCAGACCGAGATCGCGCGCGCCGATGATCGCCCAGAGGTACATCGCGACGTTGGTCGGGGAGGTGTACTTGGCCCGCGTCTCCGGGCGTAGCTCGCCACCGATGGAGTCCACCGGCAGCCCGCTGCTCGGCTCCACGAGTGCCACGAACGACTGCCACGTCGCCCGCGCGTAGCGTTCGAGCTCGAGGCGATCGTGCATGGCCTGGATACGTACGTCCACCCGAGGGGCTTCGCCATGCACCCGGCTCGCTCGTTCAGGGGGGAGGCGAAACGGTAGCGTTTTCCGATGCTGGCCCCGCGGCGGATGTTCTCGACCGAGTGTGCCCCATGGTACGCGGCTGTGGTAGGGTTCGAGCGTGCCGACGCGCAGCCGGAGGGGGACTTCCCGTACATTCAGCAGAACACCCGGGGGCTACGGGCCGCGGCGGTGCGCCGTCCAAGCGCTGGCGTGGAGCGCCTGGTGGAGCCTTGCCGCCTGCGGAGTCGATGACCGCGCGGTCGGCGTCATCGCGCCCGATGTCGAGGCCTTCGAGGGAGCCTCGCCTGCCGGGTCGGGAGGCGCTGGTTCGAACGCCGGCTCGAGGGGGACGGACCCGACGGGCGCGGCGGGGAGTGGGGCATCGCCGCAGTTGGAAGCGCCCGGTCCCGTCAAGGTCATTCCGCCGGTCAATGTCTCGGCTCCTCCCGACGACGAAGACACGAGCGAGGCAACTTCGCCGATGGAACCGGCGCCGAACGAGCCGGCGCCCCCACCGGTGTACGTCAGCCCGTGCGTCACCAACAACGGTGGCTGCGGAGATCCGGCCCTCTTCAGTTGTCGCGACAGCGGCAACGCAAACCTGAGCTGTTTGCTTCGCGCAGAACAAGTGGTGGCGGTCGCAAACCACACCTGCGCGAGGTTGTCCAACGGCACGGTCCAGTGCTGGGGGAACAACGCCTTCGGTCAGCTCGGGAACGGAACCAAGGACTACGCCACGGCTCCGACACCGGTGTCGGGTCTGACCGGTGTGCAGTTCCTGACTGGGGGCAACGTTCACGGCTGCGCGCTCCTGCTCGGCGGCACGGTGCAGTGCTGGGGAAACAACGAGGAAGGGCAACTCGGCGACGGCACGACGGTCGAACGGCTGACGCCCGTGTTGGCCCAGGGAGTGAGCGGTCCTCTAGCTTTGACGTCGGCCCTCTTCCACAACTGCGTGCTGCGGCCGGACGCGACGGTGCAGTGTTGGGGCATCAACCAATCTGGTGAGTTGGGGGACGGCACGAGGGAAGTTCGCAGCTCACCCATCACCGTGGCGGGCCTGCGCGCGGTCAAGGCCCTGGCCGCCGGCGGAGCGCAGGGGCACATGTGCGCGATCCTTTCGAACGATACCCTTCAGTGCTGGGGGCAGAACTTCAACGGTCAGCTCGGCGACGGCACGACCACCGCTCGGACCACGCTCGTCACGGTACCCGGGCTGAGCGGCGTCCAATCGGTCGCCGTGGGCGCCTATCACACGTGCGCCGCGCTCTTGGATGGAACGGTGCGCTGCTGGGGGGACAACTCTTGGGGCCAGCTCGGCGACGGGACGCTCATCGATACCCTATCCGTGGTCACGGTACCTGGTTTGCGGAACGTCCAGCGCCTGGCTGCAGGGCAGGCGCAGACCTGTGCGTTGCTCTCCGATGAGACGGTTCAGTGCTGGGGGGACAGTTCACTCGGCGACGGGACCAACAATGACAGCCTGACTCCTGCACCGGTGGCTGGTCTGAGCGGAGTTCGAGCGGTGACCGTGGGCGCCTACCACATGTGCGCGCTGCTCTCGGATCAAACCGTGCAGTGCGGGGCAGTGTCCGGTGTCCTGTCCCCCGTCCTGCGCTAGTACCCGAGCCAAGGGGGCGGCGCGGGCGTATGCATGTCCCTAGCGAGTAGCTGAAGTCATTCCGTGTACGCTCGGCGTCCAGGACTACTACTCCTGGCCGCCCGAGCGCAGCCGCGCCAGCCGCTCGGCGATGGAACGCTCCAGGCCCTGATCGGAGGGTTCGTAGTAGCGCTGCCCGAGCAAGACGTCGGGCAGGTAGGTCTCCCCCGGCACGTAGCTGCCCTCGCTGTCGTGTGGATACTGATAGCCCTCGCCATAGCCATCGTCCTTCATCAGGTCGGTCACGGCGTTGCGCAACTTACGCGGCACGGGCAAGGCGCCGTGCGCTGCGATGGCCGCACGCGCGGCCGTGAACGCTCTGCCCACGGCGTTCGATTTCGGGCAGCTGGCAAGATACAAGGCCGCGTGCGCCAACGGATACACGCCCTCCGGCAAGCCCATGCGGCGGAACGCGCGGTCGGCGTTGACGGCCACCTCCAGCGCACGTGGGTCGGCGTTGCCCACGTCCTCGCTGGCAAAGATGATCAGGCGCCGCGACACGAACAGGGGATCATCCCCCGCGTCGAGCATGCGCATCAGCCAGTAGATGGCCGCATCCGGGTCGCTGCCGCGCATGGATTTGATGAGCGCGCTGACCACGTTGTAGTGCTCTTCGCCCGCCTTGTCGTAGAGCAGCGGCTGCTCCCGCCGGCAGCGTTCGAGCAGCTGGAGATCGACCACGCCGGACCCCAAGCGGGCGAGCTCCACCGCACCTTCCAACAGGCCAAGAGCGCGCCGCGCATCGCCGCGCGAGGCTTGCGCCAGCTGCGAGAGCGCCTCGGGCGCCATCGTCACCGGGGCCGCGCCGAGCCCTTGCTCGTGGTCCTGGAGCGCCCGCTCCAGGATCTCCACCAGCGCTTCGTTGGAGAGCGCCTCCAGGTGAAACACCTGGCAGCGGGACAGGACGGCGGCGTTGACCGAAAAGGACGGATTTTCCGTGGTGGCGCCGATCAGGATCACTCGGCCGCTCTCCACGTGCGGCAAGAACGCATCCTGTTGCGCGCGGTTGAAGCGATGGATCTCGTCCACGAACACGATCGTGCCCTGGCCGAGGCGCTGCCGTTCGGTCGCTCGCTGCACGATCAGGCGCAGCTCCGCTACGCCCCCGAGCACCGCGTTCAGCGGTTCGAACGCATGCCGCGTGCGGCGCGCGATCACGTGCGCGAGCGTCGTCTTGCCGGAGCCGGGTGGCCCCCACAGGATCATCGACGGCAGCCGGTCCGAGGCGATCGCGCGCGTCAGCGGGCCGTCCGGGCCGAGCAGCTGCGGCTGGCCGCGCACCTGGGCCAGCTCCACCGGACGCAGCCGATCGGCGAGCGGACGTGCGGAGCCCAGGCCAGAGCCCGCGCCGAACCGGGTGGGCGAGCCTGCGCTGCCCGCCGCCGCGGGCGCGCTCTGGCTGCCACCCGGCGCTTCACCCGAGTCATCCCCGGTGCCGAACGGCGCGAGGAGCCCCCGAGACGGAGACGGCACGGAGCCGAGGAGCTCGCCCTGCTCCGGCGGGGTGCGGCCACGGCTGCGCGCCATGTGCCCGACGAGGCGCTAGCGCGCCCGCTCCTTCAGAGCAGCGAGCAGCCCCGGGGCGTCCAGGTCGCGCAGGCTGGTGTCCCCCTCGCGCGTCCAGAGTGAAAAGCGTGCCGCGCTGCCCTGCCCCGAGTCGTGCCAGACAGCATAGCGGGCGTGTTGATCTTCCGCGGCCTTGCGCAGCTTGCCGGGCTTTTCTGGTTTGGGCAGCAAGGACACCCGCAGACCCATGCCGCGCAGCGCGCGACCCAGCCCGAGTACCGCTGCGGCACCGTCTTCCGAAATGGTGCCCAACACCAGATCGGAGGCGGCGAGATCGGCGGGAAATAGGTTGCCCTCTTCCATCAAGAGCAGCAGCCGCTCAAAGCCGAGCGCGAAACCGCAGGCGGGCACCGAGCGGCCGAGAAACAGCCCGATCAAGTTGTCATAGCGGCCGCCGCCGCCGAGCGAACCGCCAAACTTGGGACTGGCGAGCTCGAAGATGCAGCCGGTGTAGTAGCCGAGGCCGCGGGCCAGCGAGAGATCGAAGCGCAAGTGCGCGCCCGCCGCCGTGTGCGCGGACAGCTCGATCACCCGGCGCAGCTCCCCGATGGCCTGCTCACCCGGGGCGTGGCCCGCCAGAAATTGTGCCACACGCTCGAGATCCGTGCCGCCCTCGAGCAGCCCGAGCAGAGCGCGCCGCGGCGCTTCCGCCACCTGGCGCTCCGCCAGCTCTCGTTCCACGCCGTCGGCGCCGACCTTGTCGAGCTTGTCGATGGCCGTGATGGCATCCACCTCCTGGTGCGGCTCGAGGCCCGCGCGCTCGACCACGGCGCGCAACAGCCCGCGATGGTTCAGCCGCAGCGTGAACTCGGAGAAGCCGAGCCGCTGCACGCACTCCACCGCAGCCCCGGCAATCTCGGCCTCGACCAGCAGCGAGGTGGAACCGACGACGTCGACATCACACTGGTAGAACTCGCGATAACGGCCCTTGCCTGGAGTATCCGCGCGCCAGACCGGCTGGATCTGGTAGCGCTTGAACACGGCCGGCAGCTCCGCTTGATGGGCGGCGTAGGCGCGCGCCAGCGGCACCGTGAGATCGTAGCGCAGGCCCAGATCGGCCAGGAGCGTCGCCGCGCCGGGCGCCACCTTGCCGCTGCGGGTCTCGATCACGCTTCCGGGCTGCGTGAGGTGGACGGCCGCCTGTTCGATGCCTTGCACGAGCGGCTGCCCGCGCAAGAGCACCTTGAACATGAGCTGATCGCCCTCTTCCCCGTATTTGCCGCTGAGCGCATCCAGGCGCTCCAGCGTCGGCGTCTCCAGCGGCTCGAAGCCGTGCGCCTCGTACACCTCGCGAATCACCCCGATGGCGTACTGGCGCTGGCGCACCATGGCGGGCAGAAAATCCCGTGTGCCTTTCGGGGGCAGAGCGTTCGTCTTGGCCATACGTCCTCAGGAATCACCGTCTCAGCGAACAAAGGCTCAGCAAACCGAGCCTCGAGAAACAGGTCCTAGGCGAACCGAGCCCCAAAGAACAGGGGCTCAAAAGCACAGGCCTCAGCGAACCGGGGGCGAGCGGCGCTGGCCGCGCCAGGAGGCCCGGCCGCGCAAGAAGACGGCGAGCCCAAAACCAAGCCCCAGCAACCAACCCGCGCGCTCGCGCAGCGCCCACGCCCCCGGCGCTCTCTTGGCAGGAGCAGCGGGCGGCAGATAGGAGCAGCCCGCCGTGTCCGCTGCGTCGCTGTCCACGACGACCGGACAGGACGAATCGACGCCCACACACGCGCCCCCGTCCAGGAGCGGCGCGACCGGGCAGCTCGGATCCTCCCCGACGGCCACGGCACGGCAGATGCCGGCCTCATCGTCGGCGGCGGGATAGCGATCGTTGCCGTCGTAAGCGGCGCGCATCAAGGCTCCCGGCACGCGCGTGTGCGACAAGCCGAGGAAGTGCCCGAGCTCGTGATTGAGCACCAGCCGCAGGTCATGCGCATCCTGGCGCGCTTCGGCATCGCTGACGTAGAAATCGAAATCGCGGGAATTGATCTCGATGTCCACGTCGAGAATTTCACCGGTGCTGAGCTTGGCGATGATCGTAGACAGGGCGATCGTAGTGGACGACAGGTCCGAATCGCGGTCGCGAAACATGACGATGTTGTTGTTGCCCTCGCCGGCGCCGCAGTTGTACTCGACCTCGTCACAGGGGGTCTCCCCGCGGTAGCTGGCAGTGAGCTTCGGCGAGCCAGCCCCGGACGGGCAACTGACGTCCGACCAGATGCGGAAGCCGTCATCGAGCACCTCACTCAGTGACTGGGCCGAGATGCCTGTCCGCGAGGAGCCCGTGTTCTCCACCGCATAGGTGATGCAACTCGTGTTCCAGTGTGCCACCGATCCACCGCTCGAACAGCCGGTGAGCGCGTCGATCTCGCAGCGCTGCGTACCGGAGAATTCACAGGTGTGGGTCTGGCAATAGGCAGCGGCGGTGCGCGGGACAGAGAGCGCGAGCAGCACCCCCATCCAGCCAGGAAATAGCGCGGCGATCGAAGAAGCTTTCATAGAAAAGATCCGGTCGGCGCAGAAGCGAGGCCCGGCGCAGGCCTATAGCACCGTTTGAGCGGACTGGCTGCGCCGGCCGCGGGCAAGAAGCAGGAGACCGAGGCAGAGGGCCCACAGACCGAGCCGGCCCGGCTGCGTTCGGGCCTCGCGGCAGGCGCAGCCGCCGGGATCCGGCGCCGGGGTCTCGGCGCTGGTGCAGGACACGTCGTGGCCCAGGCAGGCCGAATCCGAGGGCAGCGCCTCGATCACACAGGCGGGATCCTGCGAGCTCCTGTCCAGCGCCTGACAGATGCCCGCCGTGTCATCCTGCGCAGGATCCGTCGTTCCTTCGTACAGGGCGTGCATCAACGCGCCGCGCTCCAATGAATGGGAAAGCCCGAGCAAGTGCCCCAGTTCGTGATTGATCACGCCGTGTAGGTTGCGCTCGCCCGGTGTGGTGGCACAGGTCAGCGTGAAGTCTTCGTCCCGGGAGTTGAGCTCGATATCGGCATCGAAGATCTCGCCTGTTCTCAGGTTGGCCGTAATCGTGGTCAGCGCAATCACCCCAAACCGGAGACCGAGCGGATCATCATTAAACGCGTCGCGGAACGACACCAGGTTGCTGTTGGCGTCACCCGCCTGGCAGTTGTACTCGACCGCGTCGCAGGCGATCAGGCCCTGGCTGCCCACGGCGAGTTCGGGAGAGCCGCCCCCCGGGCAAGGCAGATCGCTCCAGGTGCGAAAGCCCTGCTGGAGCAACAGGCTGACCTGCTCGGCGCTGATCCCCTGCTGCAGAGAGCCATCGCGCTGGACGGCGTAGGACAGACAGCCGCTGCCCCAGTACACGAACGCGCCCAACGTCGAGCAGCCCGTCAGGGCGTCCTCGGGGCAGGCCACGTCGCTCCTGAACTCGCAGGTGCGCGTGCGACAGAAAGCGTGCGCCTGGCTGGAGAGCAACAGCCCCGTCAACGCCAGCCCCACCGACAGCCCCGTTCCATGCCGGCCGCGCGCCGCCCCTCTTCGCATCAAGCACGCGCCCCGAAAATGTCGGTGCCGACGCGCACCCAGGAGGCGCCGCACTCGACCGCGACCTCCAGATCCTGGCTCATGCCCATGCTGAGCTCGGGCAAGACCGCGCTGCCGCCGTGTTGGTCGCGCAGGGCCACGAGCGCCTCGAACTGTGGCCGTGAGGCTTCGGGCTGACCACCCCCCGCAGGGATCGTCATCAGCCCGCGCAACACCAGGCCCTTTTGCTCGCGCACCGCCTCGATCAGCGCGCCCAGCTCGGCCGGATCACAGCCGGCCTTTTGCTCTTCCCCTCCGAGATTCACTTCGAGAAACACCGGTAGCTCGGCAGCGGGCAACAGCCGGCACGCCACGGGCACGGGCCGCTCCCGCGCGCGGCGCCCGAGCTCGGCGATCAGGCGCAGCGAGTCGACGCTGTGCACGGCCGACACCACGCCCGTGATGCCCGCCACCTTGTTGCGCTGCAGCGCACCGATCATGTGCCAGCGCAGCTCGGGCAGATCCGCGAGGTCGGCGCGCTTGCCCAGCAGTTCCTGCGCATAACTCTCCCCGAAGTCGCGCTGGCCCGCCGCGTACGCCGCGCGGATCTTCTGCGCCGGCTGCCGCTTGGATACGGCGAGCAGCTGCACCCCTGCCGGATCGCGCCCGGACCGCTGTGCCGCCGCTCGGATGCGCTCTTGCACGCTGCGCAGGCCGCTGCGGACGGCGCTGTCCGCGTCGCCCTCGGGGCCTCCCCCTACACTCATGGATGGACCTTGGCGAGCCCCACCTGCGTGATGCGAACGCCGAGCTCCCCCTCGATCTCGACCAGTTCGCCGCGCGCGATTTCGCGCCCGCCGGTTCTCAAGGTCACGACTTCGTCCAGCCGCCGGCCAGTGGTCAATACGTCGCCCGGACGCAGTGCGGCCCACTCTGCCGCGCTCATTTCGAGAGCGCCGAGCTCCAGCCTCACCAGGAGCGGCGTCTCGCCGACGACCTGTTCCAGATCAGACTCTTCTTCACTCATCGACCGTTCCCACTCCTCCGGTACCTCCGTTACCTCGGCACCTAGCACGGTTCTGCCACTCGAGACACGAACCGGGAACCCGCGCTCCGAGAGCGGAGGGACCAAAAGCCCCGCAGAGAGCGCCGGCTCCCCGCCAAGCCAGGCGTCCGCCCCCGGCAGCCAGACGTCGCCGATGGACAGGGCCTGCAGCGTGCCGAGGGAAATTCTCGAAACGGCGCCCACCCAGGGCACGCGCAGGCGCACCGAGCCGAGCCGAGCGAGCCGCGTGGGTGTGGGACGGCGCAGCGCCGGCTCACGGTGTGCAAGCTCCGCAGCGCACAGCTCGAGCCGATAGGGCCTGCCGCCGAGCCGTACCGTCGCGCTGCCCCGCAACAGCCAGGCGCCAGGGCCGAGCGCGAGGCTACTCGAAGCGGCAGCCGCCGAAGCAGCGCCCGCCGCAGCGCTGGAGCACAGCTCGGGGGCTTCGCCGCGCGAGGCCCGGCGCGCCAGCTCGAGCGCCAGCGCCCCGCCCGCACCACGCAGCGCCGCATCGAGCCCGGTGTCCGCCCAGCCCAGCTGAAACTCCTGATCGAGCAGGCGCGCCACCGCCGCCCGCGTCAGCTCGGCCTCGGGGCGCACCCAGAGCCCAATGCCGAGCGCGGGAAAGCCGAGGGCGAAACACTCGGCGGGTGCAAAGGGCAACCCCTCGGCGAGTTCGCACCCCTGCAACCTGCCGTCCAGGAGCTCCGCGTCGTCACCCAGGAGTTCCCGCAGCGCGGCGCCGAGCCGCGACGGATCGAGCGCCGACTCCAGGCCCAGGATCACCTCGCGACGCGCCACCAGCGCGGCCCGCTCGACCCGGGGCAGGCGCGACCAGGGAAATGGCGTGACCCGCGACGGCGTCATGGCTCGGCCTTGGGCGCCCCGGGCGTGTCCGGTCCGAGCACGATGGGCTGGGACAAGAGCCGCTCCGCCTCGCGGGTAAACTCGGCGAACGCCGCATAGTCCGCGGGGCTGACCCGCCCGGCGGCGATCGATACCTCGCGATCGAGCACCAGCGTGTCGCCGCTGACGCTGTCTTTGGCCAGCACGCGATGCTCGCCGTGCTCGAGGCGCGCCGTCTGGGTTCCCCAGACATGCAGCCCGGGGCTGAGCTTGATCGTCAAACGGGAGCTCTGATGCATGGCCTCGGCGATCAAGAGCGGCGTCTGACGCTCGGTCAGAGTCGCCAGGCGACTCAGGCGCGGCATCAGCGGCGGCTCGATCACCAGACGCTGCGCGCGCGCCTCGGCAAACTTGCCGAGCAAGGCCTCCATCTGCACGACGAGCGGCGCGTCGACATCTGCTTGCGCCTCGATCGAAAAATCGAGCAGCTCGGCTCCGGGCAGCGCCTGCCCGAGCAGGCGCAACTCCACCACCTCGCGCAGGCGCCCCTCCGGCACGTCGGCGAGGCCCGTGCGCAAGCGCATGGCGTATTTGCCGACGAAGCTTTGCCGCAAGACCAGGCGCGCGGTGCCGTTCTCTCCCAGCTCCACCTGGCCCTCGTACTCGAGCCGATCCTGATCGCCCACCGAGGGCACGACGACCGAGGTCTGACCCTCCACGCCGAGCTCGTGTCCGGGCATGCCGCGCGCTTCCACCGGCACGTAGCCGAAGGGCGCATACCGCTCCTGCAGCGTGAGCCACTGTGCCTGCGCGCCCTCGCCCACGCGCAAGAGCGGCACGTTGTAGAACTCGGCGTCCGACATCGGCCCGGGCGCGGGCGGCGCGAGCCGATTTTTCACCACCGCGTAGCGCACGGGAATGTCCAGCGCGCGCAGCAGCATGCGCAACGCCGACCAGCGATTGCCTTGCTTGCTGGTGAGGACCTTGGGGCCTTCGACTTCGGGCCCATCCTTGACGTTGTCCTGGACCCAGCGGTAGGCCTTGCGCGCACGCTCGATCGGCTGCTCGCGCGGGATGTCGGACGCGATGCTGTCTGCCAATTTCCGGATCCGCGGATCGACCGGCAGCGTATCGGCCACCTGCTCGGAGAGCAGCCGCAAGCGCCGCTCGAGACCGTTGCCCCAGCCCACGCGCACGCTCGGCAGGAACTCCTGTACCGGCACGCTGAGCGGTTCCACCGGCGCCGCGGGACTCGAGTCGACCCGCCAGCGACGGGTCACAAATAGCCCGTCCTTGGACACTTCGGGCTCCGGCACCTGCCCGGTCAGCTCGAAGTCGAGCGCCCGGTGCTCGGGCGCGATCAGCACGAACTCGCTGCGCGCGTAGGCCACGTCTTCCTCGCGGAAGAACCAGCGCAGCCCGGTGTAAGTACGGCCGCGGTCCTCCACGGGGGAGCCCAGCACGTGCTCGGTCTCGATGTAGTCACCCACCTCGAGGTGCGGAAACGTGACGGTCGGTTTGCCCGCCACCTGCTCCGGCTCGAGCGTGCGCCCGTCGCGCTTGATCACACGCATGTTGAGCACCAGGCCCCCGAGCGGCCGCTGCTCGGCAAACTTGGTGATGCCTTCCTCGCTCTGGACGCGCACGATCTCGTGCTCGAGCATGCGGCTCGAGCCGTCGGAGTGCACCCAGACCGCCGCATAGTCGAGCACGCGCTCCGCCGTGCCCGACTGATTCTTGCCGGCGCGCTCATACTCGCGGATCACGCGCCGTCCGTCGATGCGCAGCGGCGCAAAGTCGCTGCGCGCCTCCACCGCGTCGATCGCGCGCTCCAGCGGCGCCGTGTCGCTGCCGGCCTGAATCGCCTGGGCGAGCCCCTCGTGCAAGGCTCCTGGATCACCGGCAGCGAGCCGGTAGTCCGCCAGCCCGAGCCGGGCAGCACCGCTCTGCGGCCGCTCTTCAATCGCACTCTCGAGCAGCGCCTGGCGCGCCGCGCGCTCCCCGGAGGCGAGCCGGATCTCCTGGCGCCGCCGGCCCCACTCGGCGCGGCGCAGCGGCCGCACCTGCTCCAGGCGATCCAGCTCGGCGAGCGCCGCCGCGTAGTCACGCTGGCGCAAGGCGCGCTCCAGCCAGACCTCGCTGCCGGCGTCCAGCGTACGCGCGCGCTCGAGCAACTGCCCCGCCGCCTCGTCGTCGCCGCGCTGCCGGTACACCTTGGCGGCCCCTGCCAGCGCCGCCGGGTCGGAGAAACGCCGCCCCAGCTCCAGCGTGACGGCGGCTTGCTCCGGCTTCCAGCCGAGCCGGCCATACACCGCGCCCAGCGCGTTCCAGACCGCCGGCACGTCGCCAAAGCGCTGCGACAGGGCGCGCAGCGGCGCCACCGCGTCGGCCAGGTTACCAGCGTTGGCTTTGGCCAGCGCCAACCCGAGCTGCGGCCGCCAGAGCCCTGGATCCTTCGCCACGGCGGCCTCTTCGAGCGTCCGGATGCGATCGGCCGCTTCGGTGCGCCCGAGGATCGGATCGCCCCCGGTCCATTCCGACAGGCTCATCAAGCTGGGCCCGGTCGCCTGCGCGAGCGGCTCCGTCAGCGGCTCGATCAGCAAGTTGGCGACGTCGTCCTCCCCCTCCAGATGGGTGAGCTGCGCCACCAGAAAGCGCGTCACCAGATCCAGCTGGGCAGACACGCCCAGAGGCGTGATGAAGCGCATCAGATCGTTCGGATCCGCCAGCACCTCCGGCGCCTCGAGCACGTACGGTGCGGCGGCCTCGGTGCTGGCCTGCGCCACGAACGGCGTACCGTCGGTGTGCATGGCGCGCAGCAACGTGCGCGGCTCGGCCAGGCGAGCCAACACTCGGTGCCGTCCCGCCGATAGCCGCAGGTGCGCTCCAAAGCGCGCCCACACGCCCCACTGGCGTGGGTCGCGATCGAGCACCAGACGATCGTCCACCCAGAGCGCGATCGCGCCCTGCGCCGCCAGGATGATGTCCTCGCTCTGCTTCAGCTCCAGATACGATTCGGCGTAGAAGACACCCGGCGCCAGCGCCTCGCCCGCGGCCACTTCGCAGCCCTGCCGCGTCGTCTTCAGCACCTCGGCAGGCGCGCCACTCAGCGGATCCTCGGGCCAGCGCCGCGGCCACGGGCCGGGCGCTTCGGGCGGGAAATGGCGCTGCAGATGCACGGGCGCCGCCGAACCAAACGGGCCCGCCAGGCGCAGCGCCGTGACACAACCGAGCCGCCCGAGCGACGCCTCCACCTCGGCGCGCCCACTCCTGGCGAGCTGATCGAGCCACCACTGCACCAGGTGCGCCCGCGCGCGCCAGCCGATGTTGCGCGGGTGCTCCATCAGCTCTTCGACGACGACGTGCGAGCGCTCCCAGAGCCCCGCATCAAAATCGGCCAGCGCCGCCGCCTGACTCGCGGCAAACCAGGCGACCAGGCGCGCCTCCAGCTCCTCGCTGTGGCTGGCCGCTTCCAGCGCGCGCACGTAGTGATCGGGGGCTTGCTTCAAGCGCCCGTGCCAGCTGTCGTCCAGGCCGAGCGCGAGCTGCGCCAGATAGTGCTCGGCGCCCTGCGCCTCGAGCTGCTTGCGTGCCTCCCGCGCGCGCGCCTCCTGGCCGCCGGGCGACAACAGCTCGCCGAGCAACCAGCGCGCCAGCGCCTCGTCGTCCGTGCTGCCGTCGCTCGAGCTGCGCAGCTCACTGAGCGGCGTGGGGCCCTTTCCCGATGCCGGCGCACATGCCGCGACCCCGACCAGCAACACCCCCGCGAGCGCGAGGTTCGAGCAAGCCGAGCGGAGCCGGCGCGAGAGTGACCTCATCGCGCGCGCATTCCGAGTACGAGCCGCTGGTCGAAAGCGGCGTCCGCTCCCTGACAGAAGCGACGAAATTCGACGTATTGCGCGGGGCTGACGCGCGACACGCGCAACGCCAGCCGGCTGTGCACGCGCACCTGGCCGGCGTCCGCAGTGGCCTCCACGCTATACTCTCCGAACGGCGACTCGACGTGCGCGGCCTCGGGCAGGTTCAGCACCGTGTAGGCGGAGCCCAACTGCACGACGTAGGTCTCGTCCAGCGTGGGGTGGGTGCCGATGTCGACGTCCAGCTCGCGCCGCGGCAGGCCGGCGTACGCTTGCCCGAGCCGCTCGCCCGGCGTGACGATCAAGGTGCGCGTGTTGCCCTCCTCGCGCAGCACGCGGGGCGCCCGCGCGCGCACCGAGACCGCGACGGGTTGCTCGAAGTTGGACAGGTCGTTCATTTGGATCGATGCCGGGCCGTCCGGGATTTGAATGCCGGGAAATTCGCGACCGAGATCCTCCAGCACGCGCGCGCGCCGGGTTGCCTCGGCCGAGTAGCGGCGCCGCCAGGCCGATGCGCTCGGCCCGGTCGTCTCGTAGCCGAGCGACAGCTCCGCGCCGCCCGCCGCCGTCAACTTCAGCTCCACCTGGCGCCGCTTGGTGTGCCCGAGGGGATCGTGACCCGGCAGGTTCACCAGCTTGGCGACGCCGCCGTTGACCTGCAGCGCCAGCGCACCGCGGTCCATCGCGGGCAACTCCGTCGAACCGGCAAACTCCGCGGTCCCGTCCAGATACAGATCCAGCTCGGGCACGTAGGCGATGGCGTGGTCAAACGGGGCCAGGCTCGCCACCTCGGAGGAAAACCGCCCGCGCATCCCGCTGCGCACCAGCACCATCGTGGTGGGGATGCCCAGCTCACCCAGCATGGATGCGATCACCGCCGCCTTGTCCTTGCAGTCGCCCCAGCCGCGCGACACCGTCTGCACCGAGCGGCGCGGCTTGTAGCCATAGATGCCGAACTCCAGCGCCACGTAGCGCGTATTTTTGACGACCCAGTTGAAGACGGCTTCCACCTTCTCGCGCACCGTGGTCTTGCCGGCGGCGATGCGATGCGTGAGCTCGCGCGTGGTCGTATCGAGCTCCAGCTGATCGCGGCTGAGGCCCCAGTACCAGGCACCGATGTCCTTGTACGACGGATAGGTCGAGACGTGCACGAAGCCGAGCACCTCCGACCAGGGCGGCATGGCCGGCTCCGCATTGACGCCCTTGAGCCCGTCGGCGCGGAACACGTGCACGCGCTCGTTGCCGCGCAGCTCTTCGCGCTGCGTGAGGCCCGGCACGCGCTGTGCGTCCACGTACAGGCGCCGCTCCTTGGGGGTGATCACCACATATTCGGCGTGCGCCACCGGCGCCTCGGACTGAAAGTACGTGAGCTCTCCAAAGTAGTTGGCAAACTCACCGCGCTCGCCCACGTCATCCACGCGGTATTGCAGCTCCACCACGTCGCCCACTTCGAGCCGCGGAAACTGCACGTAGACGGTGCGCGCGGAGGTGTACATGGATAGCTCCGGGCTGTCCGCCGGGCCCTCGCCGCTGTCCACGGCCTCGTCCACATTGCCGGCGGCGCGATACACGCGCGCGCCGCGCAGCTGCGCCCGCTGCCGGTCGGCCTGAAACGTGAACGCGTATTGGCGCGCCAGCGCGGCTCCCGTGTCGGTCAGCGGCTGAAACACGATCTGGCGAAATTGGCCCGCCAGGCCGTTCTCGTACACGTGCGTCACGGTCAGATCGAGCAACGTGCGCCGGTGATCACCCGTGGCGGGATCGAAGCGCCGCTCCAGAAAGCGCTCGGGCTTCCAGGCGTAGGCCTCGTCGATGCGATCGACGGACGGCTCCAGCGCCTCGACATACTGGCGCACCTCATTGTTCTCGGGCGTGAGCCCGAGCACCCGGCGCAACAGCCCGAGCTGCGCTTCGCGATTGCCGAGCTCACCCTGCAGATCCGACAGATCACGCAGCACGTCGACGTCGTCCGGCGCCAGGGCGAGCGCGCGATCGTAGCTGGCCACGGCCCGCTCGGTGTCGCCCAACGAGCGCTGCGCGCGCGCCACTACCCCGGCGGCCCAGGCGCTGTCGGGCGACAAGGTCAGCAACCGGGACGCCCAGTGCTCGACCGCGCGCCGGTCGCGCGCCTGCACGCCGAGCTCCATGCTGTCCACGAGCGGCCCGTGGTCGTCGAAACGCAGCGCCGAGTACACCGACTCCGCGCGCCGCGCCGCCTCGGCCTCCCCGAGCTCGCCCAGACCGGAGGCATGCATATTGAGCAAGCTCACCGCGTGGGGGCTCTGGCCCAGCGCACGCTCGATCGAGCCGAGCGCGCTGTGCTTGAGGCCGGCGGCGTCATACAGGCGAGCCCTGCCGGAGAGCGCAGCGACATCATCCGGATCGAGCGCCAGCACCTGCTCATACAGGGGCAGCGCCGCCTCCGGGCTCAAGCCTTGCTCGACCTGGCGCGCCTCGGCGAGCAGCACGCCCTCCAGCTCACGGCGCAGCTCGCGCGGGTCCGAGCGCGGTAGCTCGGCGCGGGCGCGCTCCAGCCAGCGCGCTTGCTCGTTGCGGTCCTCGGCCAACTCCGCCACGAGCAACAGCCGCGGCACGCTGGGCGACTCCGCCGCGGCGCGCGCCAGATCCCGCGCCTGGTGCGTGGCCGGGTCGTCCCCGTCGCTGATCACCAGGTAGCGCGCAAACGCTTCCCGCACGGCAGCACTCGCGCCGGGTTTCTTCGCCTCGCGCTCGAACCACTGCAGGGGACCCAGATTGCCACTCGCGGGCGGCGGGCTGTGTGTCCCCGGGGCGACCGTCGCCAGCACGTTGCCGTCCGCGTGCCAGTGCAGGGTCGGGTCGGGCGCGCCCTTCGGGTCCGCCAGCCGGAGAGACAACATGGGCGCCGAATCGTCGCTGCAGACTTTGACGACGACCCGGTTCTCCCCCGGCTCGAGCCAGACCGAGGCCGCACGGCGATCGAAATCATGACCGCGGTAGGCAGTGTCGCTGAGGCGCTCCACCCCGTTCCAGAACAACCGGTACGCGCCCCTCGTGCCCACCCAGAGACTGACGGGGCGCTTCTGCTTCAGCTCGCCGCCGCTGACATAAGTCGCAAAGAAGGTACAGATCTGCTGCCGGGGGCGCAGCAGTGCGCCGGCATCGACCCACCCATAAGGAAAGGCCTGCGGCACGACTCGCCAGCGGACTTGCCGACCGTCCTTGCCCGGGTAGCCCCGGCCCCAGGCGATCGGATCCGCGAGATCCGGCTCCGGACCGAGTGCCGCCTCGAGCCCACTCTTGCCGGTGTTGTCAAAAGGCCCGAGAACGAGCCACTGATCGACGAAGCCCAGGGCCGCGATGCGCCGCTGGGCTTCTTTGCCGTCGCCGCGACGTAGTCTTGCATAAGCGACCAAGAGGTCGGCGTAGACCCGCAGCGGCGGCGACAAGTTCGGCGTGGAACTGGCCGCCAACAGGGCCTCTTCTACCTGGGCCGGATCGGCTCGGTCCCAGGTTTGCCAGACCTGCCGGAGTGCCGTGTAGGCTTGGCCGCCCGACGCTTTCGACCAAATGCCGAGCGCCCGCTCTAGATCCGGGTGGAAAAACGCACCACCCTGGTAGGGCGGTGCCAACTCCGGCTCGACAGGCCTCGCCGTCGCGACGCTTACGCACAGCGAGAGCACGGCCGTTAGCACGGGAACCAGCCACCGGCTGTTGGCACGCCTTGAAATCAGGCCCACAGGTTCTCTTCTTGCGCGAACTCGACGAAACGGGAAGCATGAAAACACCGAGACCCGCGCGCAGAGCGCACGCGCTCGGAAGGCATGTTCGGTCTTGCCACGGAGCAATCCGCCGAGCGGGCTCGAACTCCGACGCGCACCAGCAAAGCTTATGCATGCCCGCACGACGCCAGCGCCAAACGGGCCTAGCGTCGGACGGCACTTGGGGTGGGAGACTTGACAGCCTCCCTTGGCTTGTGGCCGGCTGCATGCCTGCCTTGCCGCAGACCTGGAGGTCTGCCAGCGCTCGGCCGGAAAGCACGGAGGCTTGCCATGGTTAACCCTGGAATGGTGATGTACGAAGAGGAGTTCAACCAGATCCAGGCGGTCGTCGACCGTCTGGTTCGGGAAGCGAACGCCAAAGTCGTCTTCATCGTCGATAAAAATGGCCAGCTGATCGCTGCCAGCGGAGAAGTCGGAAATATAGATACGACCTCGCTGGCATCGCTGACAGCCGGCAACATCGCCGCGACCGGGGGGATTGCCAAGTTGCTGCGCGAACAGGAGTTCGCGACGCAGTTTCACGAGGGAGAGAACGCCAACATCCACATCCAGCTCGTGGATAACCGCGTGATCCTGGTGGTGATCTTCGACTCGGAATCGAGCCTCGGCCTGGTGCGGCTGCGGGTGCGGCGCGCCACGGACGAGCTGAAGCGCGTCTTCGACGCCGTCCAGAAGAAGGCGCTCCAGCCCGGCCATGATTCGCCGTTTGCCGAGATCACCGACGACGACATCGACAACCTGTTCAACGACTGAGGGCCAGCGCAGTGAGCTTCATCAACTACATGGCCCGGGAGATCAACTGTAAGATCGTCTATTACGGTCCCGGGTTGTGCGGCAAGACCACGAATCTTCAGTACATCTACAAGCGCACCAACCCGGACGCCAAGGGCAAGATGATCAGCCTGGCAACGGAGACGGAGCGCACGCTCTTCTTCGACTTCTTGCCGCTGTCCCTGGGCGAAATCCGTGGTTTCAAGACGCGCTTCCACCTCTACACGGTGCCGGGTCAGGTCTTCTACGATGCCAGCCGCAAGCTGATCTTGAAGGGCGTGGACGGCGTGATCTTCGTCGCCGACTCTCAGCTCGAGCGCATGGAGGCCAACCAGGAGAGCCTGGACAACCTGCGGACCAACCTGGCCGAGCACGGTTATTCGCTGGATAAGATGCCGTACGTGATCCAGTACAATAAGCGCGACCTGCCGAATGCGCTGCCGCTGGACGAACTCCGGCAGATCCTCAATCCGATCGGCGTGCTCGACTTCGAGGCCAGCGCCCGCACGGGCCAGGGCGTGTTCGAGACCCTGAAGGCCGTCAGCAAACTCGTCCTGACCGAGCTCAAGCGCGGCGGATAGCCACACGCGCGCCCGGGGGGGGCGAGGCGGCGTGCAGCTCACCGGGGGCAGAGGCGAGCGATCGCCACTCGCTCGTCACACGCCTCGAGTTACGCTGCGGGCATGACCTCCGACAGCAAGGCCGAGCTCTCGCGGCCCACCTCCGCGGGGAAAGCTGCAGCAGCGGACGCTTCCGCGTCGGAGCGAGAGCGGCCGCCCCTGCCGCCGCACTTCAGTCTGGTGCGCAGCTTCACGCCGGCGGACTTCATCACGCTCTTGAATGCCGCGAGCGGAGTGTCCTCCGTCTTCGCCAGCATCCAATACGCCGTCTCGGGTACGCTCGCCTACGCGGCCGTCGCGGCTGCATTGGTGGTCGTGGCGGCGCTCGCAGATTTCTTCGATGGTCGCGTCGCCCGTCGCGCCACGCGCTCGAGCGGCCTCGGCGGCGACCTCGACTCGCTCGCCGATCTGATTTCCTTCGGCGTCGCGCCGGCGTGCCTGGCCTACGCCCTCGGCATGAACGGCGGCTGGGATTGGCTGGTGCTCGTCTACTTCGTGTGCTGCGGGCTGAGCCGTCTGGCGCGCTACAACGTGACGGCGAGCGCACTCTCCGATGAGAGCGGCAAGGTGCGCTATTTCGAGGGCACGCCCATCCCGACCAGCCTCTCGCTGGTGGTGGTGCTGGCGGTGCTGCTGGCCACGGGGCGCGTGCGCGAGCAGTTACCGTTGGGCGCGCTCGAGCTCGGCCCGGCGCTGCTGCACCCGCTGGTCTTGCTGTACCTGATCAGTGGCAGTGCCATGATCAGCGCGCGCTTGCGCGTGCCCAAGCCCTAGCGGCTACGAGCAGCAACACGTCTCACCCGGGCTCCGAGGAGCAGCAGCGCCAGCAGCCTGATAGCAGGAGCTGGCGCCCAGAACGCTCACTTGTTCGGGTTGCGGGCGCGACGGCGGCGGTTGTTCTTGGCCCGGAACTTCGCCTTCAGGCGTCCGCCCAGGCGTTGGTTGATACGGCGCGAGCGCTTGGCAATCGGCAGAAACATGGCGGCCTCTATAGTGGAGAGGTTGGGTCGAGGCAACCCTGTGTCGGCGACAGGGGCCGCTCGGCCGGCTCCCGAACCCGTGACCCGACGACGAATCGCCCTTGGGCCGCGTTCCGCGGGGGCCCCTCCTGGCGGAAGTCGGAATGTTGATGGCCGCCTCGCCGCAGCTCGCTTGCGCCAGTTCCGTACGACCATGGGCTGCCTGGGAAGCCCCTGGTTCGGCGCCGATCACCTATGAAGGACCCTTACAGGCCCTGGGCGACAAATACGGGGCCCTTGAACGCCCTTGGGTCGCGTGCCGCGGGGCCCCTCAGTGGGCGGTGGGTCGAGCGCGGGGCATGCGCGGCTTTGGGGGACTGGTTTGAGTCCGTCCTGGGGGCTTCGCTCGCGCGGGTGCGCAGGTCCCGCGCTCGACTTTGGGGGACTGGACGCGCGGCGCAGCGTGATGGGGCCGCGGCCGCTACGGGAAACGATGCGGCGCGCTGAGCGCCGTCTGTGGCGCCCACCAGCGTGCCGCTTGCAGCGGACTGACGCGCGGCGATCAGCCGTGGCGCCGGCATGACCGCTGCCGCGCCTGGTCAGGTTTCCGATTCCGCCTCCGGCCAGAGCTTCGGAAAGAGAAAGCGCAAGCTCGCGAGCGGAACGGCAAAGCGCACCGGGGAGCGCGGGCTCTCCTCGCGGAGCACGCCGAAGCTCAGCAGGCTCGCCAGCACCCGTCGCGCGGTTCGCGGTGCAAGCCCCGTCATGGCCGTGAAGCGCGCGCGCTCCAGTGGACCGGAGATGGCCACGTAGTGCAGCGCTTCGAGGGCGTCGATCTTGACCACGGAAGACTCACTGCCGACGGACCAGGGATGCGCTTCGAGCCAGCGAAATAGATCTGCGAGACGCACCTTCAGCTGGTCCAGGCCGAGCAACTCGCGCATGAAACGGGCCTGGTCGAGGCACAGCTCCAGCAACCAACGGGAAAACGCCACCAGCTCTTCCTGAGAGAGCGGTCCCCGCCCATCCAGGTCGTTGCGCCGCGGCAGATCCGCGTTGTTCAGTCGCGCGTAGTAGCCCTCCTGATCTCGGGCCATACCGCGCAGCGGCGACCAGAGTCCATGGGTCACCCCGAGTGTCATGAGTACCAGATGGGTGTGTAGGCGCGCCGTTCGACCATTGCCGTCGACGAACGGATGTACCCAGAGCAGGCGGTGATGCGAGCAGGTGGCCGCCACCAGGGCTTGTTCGAGACCCGGCAGCCTGCCATAGCCCCGTGTCCACTCCTCGAGCAGCGGAACGATCCGCGCCGGGGCAGGCGCGAGGTGGCGACCAGCGCTGACGAGAGTGGTGCGCCAGGCTCCCGGCATGACCAGCTCGCCCTCGTCTGTACGGCGATCCTCTTCCGCGAGCCTGCCATAGAGAGCCGCATGAATGGACTGCACGAAGCTACGCCCATAGAGCTCCTGCCGCTCGCGCGGTAGCGCGGCCTCCAGCGCGACCTCCGCGTCGATGTGCGCAACCGCCAGGCGCTGTTTTCTGGCTTGCTTCAGATCGGCATCGAACTGGCGTTCCAGCGCTCGTTGGATGTCAGCCGGGCGTGTGTGTTGGCCCTCGATCTTATTCGAATAGTAGCTGTTCATGCAGCGCAGCAGCGGGCTCAGCGCGGCGGTAATGCCGCCCGTCGCAGGCTGCAGGCGCTGTCCCTCCGCCACCAGCGCAGCGGCCAGCTCGAGGAGTGGCGAGCGAGCGGGCTCTTCCGGCAACAAAGGGTGAAAGCCGTGCTCGCCCATCGGTTCCCGACTGGACGTTACCATGGACAGGTCTATGGAGCGCCTACTTCTGGACAAATTCTGCCGCCAGTATGTATTTTATCTAATTATCTAGAATATTTATGCACTCACCTCTGTCGTCCATCAGGTCCTTTTGGACACTTTTTTGGACACTTCCCTGGACGCTTAGAGGTCGAGCGTGCCCTGATCAGCATTGAATAAGGTTCGCGAGTTCAGCAGTCGCCACTTGGCTTCGTCGGCGGGCCTAGCCGCCTTGGTTGCGGCACTCGAGGCCAAGGCGCACAAGGCTAGACGTTGACGAGGTTCGTACGCTGCCGAGACACCCGGGTGTTCCCGCCGGGTTCGTGGCTGGACGGAGGCACACGTCGACGGAGCTGCGGGACGCGCGCTGACCCCAGGCGCTTCAGGCCCGGGTGGAGTGCTGCCCACGCTCAGGCCAGTCGAGGCCGAGCGCAACCTGGTCCTGCGACACCAGGCAAGCCTTCAAAGCGATGGTCCCTGGATTCAGTTGGGTGCAAATCTGGTGCAGCTCCGAGTCAGTTTCGCGCGGCCGCGGCGGCGCGAGCAATCACCAATTGCCGGCGTCGCACCGAGCGAGCGTGCTGGAGGTCGTGAGGGGCCGCTACGCTGACTTTGGACCGACCCTAGCCCGTGAGAAGCTGGTCGAGTGCCACGGCCTCCACGTGTCCAGGGAGACGCTCCGGAAGTGGATGACGGAGGACGGCTTGTGGGTGCCGCATGCGCGGCGTCGCGAGCGCGTGCACCAACCTCGAAATCGCAGGACGTGCTTGGGCGAGCTGATTCAGATCGACGGCTGCGACCACGAGTGGTTCGAAGGACGCGCGGGGCGATGCACGCTGCTGGTTTTCGTGGACGATGCCACCAGCAGCCTGCTGCAGTTGTACTTCTGCGACGGGGAATCGACGTTCAACTACTTCGAGGCCACTCGCCGGTACCTGGGCAGCCATGGCAAGCCAGTGGCCTTCTACAGCGACAAGGCTTCGGTGTTTCGCAGCAATCACCCCGAGCCTCAGGGCGGCGATGGTGTCACTCAATTCGGGCGCGCGCTGAACGAGCTCAACATCGACATCATCTGCGCCAACTCCGCCCCGGCCAAGGGCCGCGTCGAGCGTGCGAACTCGACCCTACAAGACCGACTGGTCAAAGAGCTCCGACTCCGGGGCATATCGAGCGTGGATGCGGCGAACGCATTCGCTCTGGAGTTTGTCGCGGACTACAACGCGCGCTTCGCCAAGGCGCCGAAGAATCCGTTCAACGCTCATCGGGCGGTATTGCCCACCGAAGTGCTCGACGAGATCTTCACCTGGCAGGAGACGCGCAAGCTGAGCCAGTCGCTGAGCTTCAACTACCAGCGTCAGCTCTTCTTGGTCCCGGACACCGAAGGGACCCGACTGCTCGCCGGCCAGCGCGTGACCGTCGTCGAGCGGAGCGATGGCACCGTGGAGGCCCGGCACACGCCGGCACGCTGCTGCCGCTGACTCGATTCTCCAAGGACGATGCAGAGATCACCCAAGGCACCATCGTCTCGAACAAGCTCCTCGCTGGGGTCCTCCAGCACATCAAAGACAAGCAGGCGGAGAAGGACGTGGACAAGCTCTCCAAGCTGAGGACCAAGCGGGATAGGCGCCTGCTGGAGAAGCGAACGCAGCGTGTCGCCTAGATCGCTGAACCCGACATCTGTACTTTGCTAAGATCCCGACATTTGTACTTTGTCTTGACAACTCCCGGGTGCCCCGGAGCCACGCCGGAGCCACGCTGGCGTGAAGTCGTACGCCTCGGGCAGTTGCAGCCCGTCGGCAAAGCGCCGCGTCCACTCGGCGGCCACGCTGGCGGAGGGCGAGGACCCCACGATCACCAAGTGCGTGCTCGACGGGCTGCTGGGCGGCAAGCCGTCTGCGTCCGCAGCGGATCTCCACGCGCGCAAGCCCGTCGTGGCTGAGACGTGCAGCCTGCCCGACGCGCTGGTGAGCGAGTACGTGCAACGACTGGGCGCTGCCGAGTTTGCGCCGACGATCACGGCCATCACGTACCTTTCGTTCTTCACCCGGGCCGGCACGATCGGCGTGTTGGTGATGGCTCCGCTCGAGCGCCAGCAGGCCGTGGACGAGGCTGCGGCGCTGATCTGGCGCGAAACGCAGGTGACCGAAGAGGCGCGACTGCCGGTCGCGTTCGGTGGCGACCTGTTCCAGATAGCCCAGCTCGTGGGCATCGTGCTCGGCGCGATCCTCGGTGTGCTCGTGCTCGGCGGCGCGCTGTCCTGGCTGCTGACACGGTTTGGCCTGCGCGCAGCGCTGGCGGTGGGGAGCACGCTGGGCCTGTTGTGTGCGCTCGCGATGGTCGGTTGGCTGCGCGGGGGCCTGAGGCTCGAGGGAGGGTTGCAGGTCGGCGGCTACCTGCTGGCGAGCGCGCTCGGGTTCCGACCGCTCGTGCGCTGGCTATCGTCGCGCGGCGGCTCGCCGCTGGACCGCGCGCGTGCGCTGCGCCGTTCGCGCGGTCTGTCGACGGTCGAGTACGTCGTGATCCTGGTGCTCCTGGCCTGCGTCGCCATCGGGGCGTGGGGCATCTTCGGCAGGTCCGTGCGGCAGGCTCTCTCGAGCAGCGACGGACAGCTCGACTCGCTGACGAGCACGGCGCTCGATGACTTCGGCCCGAGTGTGGCCGACTCGCGGGAGCCGTCCGCTAGCGCGGGGCAGACAGCACCGGATTCGCGCGACCGCGCCACTCCGAGCGGCGACACGGCGAGCAATGCTGCACCCGCACGCCGCGCTGAGGGCGGCGATCCGCGACCTTCGGCACAGACGGGCGCGGGCCGCGCGGCTGGAGGAGATTCCTGGAGCGCGCGCAGCGGCGCGGAGTCGAGCGGCAGCGCCGCGCAGGGGGCTGCAACGGGCGCGCTGCAGGGCGCGCTGCCCGGGGGCGTGGTCACGCCGGCGGCGCCCCCTGCCGCGCCGGTGCCGCCGAACGCGGGGCCCGTGGTGGCGAGCGCAGCTCAGGGGCCCTCCGTGTTGCTGACGGGCACGGACATCGCGACCGATTTCGTGCCCGTGGTCAGCAACGTGAAGGACGCGACGACCGCCCTCACTGGCATCAATCCCGTCACGGGAGAAGAGGTCGGCACCCTGGGGCGACTCGCTGCCGGCGTGTTCGCCATTCCCGGCGCCGGCAACCTCGTCAAGTATGTCGGTAAGGGCGGCAAGGCCGCCTACGAGTCGGTCCAGGCCTCGCGCGCCGCGAGCAAGCCGCCAAGGCTGCCGAGGCTGCCGCCAAGCTCGAGCGGGAGGTCGCGGAGGCCGCTGCGCGGCGCGCGGAGAGGGAAGTCGCCGAAGCAGCAGAGAGGCGAGCCGCAGAGCAGGCGGAGCGGCAGGCGTCAGCGGCGACCGCGGGTGCAGCCCCGAACGTCAACCCAGGCTTTCCCCAACCGGGTCGCACCCAGAATTGCGTAAATTGTGCGATCGCGACCGACTCTACCATCGCGGGAAGGCCGGCGACAGCCGTGCCTAGCAAGGTACCGCAACCGATCTCCGTTCTCGAGAAGACCTATGGTGGCACTTTCAAATCCATGCCCAACCGGGCTGCGATTGAGTCCACGATGTCATCGCTTGGCCCAGGCGCGCGCGGCATCGTGTATGTGGGAGGTAGCAAGCCCGGACACGTATTCAATGTAGTGGTAAACCAACGTGGACAGGTGAAGTTCCTGGACGGCCAGACTGGAGCGCCGGCCTCCTTCGCCGGTTACACCGATCTCCGGTTGCTGATCACCGGCAAGTGATCGAGAGGAGGACCGAGATGCTGTCGCTCGCAGACGCCCGCAAGATTGCCGAAGCATACTTGAAGAGCATCGAGCCCGAGGTCGGGCTCGAATTGGTGCTGCTCGACGAAGCGACGATGGAGCAATCGTTTGGCTGGTTATTCTTCTACAACTCCCGCTCGTTCGTCGAGACCGGAAACTTCAGTGACTGCCTGGCGGGCAACGCGCCCTTGATAGTGTCCCGCGCGGATGGCGCCATCCACGTGACCGGGACGGCGTTCCCGATCGAGCACTACATCTCCAACTTCCTGGCGACCGGGGATCCTCATCGCAGCGGTTGAGTCCCTTTTCAGGCTTCCGAGCTCCTGGCCTTTCCCGAGCACGCGGAGCTGGCACAGAGGGTGGGCGCAGTAGATGCGCGGTTGCAAGCCCTGGCGGGCGCATCCTGGCAAGCCAGTTGCCTCGTTGACCGAGACGTGTCCGGTCACCTTGCTGGTCGCGCCTGGGTGCTTCACATTGGCAGGCATGCGTTCTCATCCCATCCTTGGCCTGCTGCTGCTCTTCGCCTGCGATGACTCGACGCGACGGGAGTCGCTGAATGAAGGGGCGGTGTGCATCGAGGGAAGCGCTGATGATGCGCTGGCCATCCGGGTCGCTTTTCCGATCTGCCTGTCCTCGAGCTGTAGCGAGGTCATCGAGCAGGGTTGCGCGATCGAGCGCGCCGGGGGCGAAATTCGTATCGATAGCCGCCTTGTCGCCGAGACCCACGGTGGCAGCTGTTCGGACGACTGTCTGATGGTCAGCGTTCTGTGCTCGCTTGCCGATGTGCCCGCGGGCGAGTACACCGTGGTGCACGGCGAGCAGTCCGTCACGCTCAGGCTCCCGGCTGCGCCGGGCAAGCTGTTCGAGTGGAGCGAGAACGGCACGTCGTGCTAGAGCGACGTACGCGCGCGCCTTGAGCTTTGCGGGGGCCTGGCGGGCGATGGCTACTCGCCGTCGGCGCTGTCTTCGCAGCCGATGCGCAGCCGGGCGCGGGTCGAGCCGTCCGGCGCCGCGCAGGCCGACGGGCACAGCTCGATCCGAGCCGGAACGCCGATTCCGTCGCGCACGAAGTACCAGCCCGCGCTATCGGCGCAGCCCTCCGGACCACCGACACGCGACAGCGGGCTCGCGACGCCGGCGCCGCTCACGAGCTCGAGTTGCAGGACGTCTGGCGCCCGGGCAAGGTCGGGATCCAGCGCAACTCCGCAACTCGCCGCGCTCGCCCGTACGGCGCGCAGTGCATTCTCGAAGGAGCGGGCGACGTCGCCGGCAGTATCCGCTAGCCAGGCCCTGCCGGTCGAGCCCGCGATCGCCAGCGCGTCCAGGTTGGCCTGACCGTCCTGGCCCAGATCGACCGAGCTGAAGACCCCGATCACGAACGTCTGTAGGGGTTGTTCACCACCCGCTGCGGCGGCCGCGAGCTGGGCAATTTCCGGGGTCGCTATCGGCGTGCATTCGGTGGGAAAGCCATCGGTCGCGAGCAGCACGGCGACACGGCGCTCGGGGTGCTGTCGAGCCCAGAGCTGGGCGTAAGCGAGCGCGCCGGAGAGCGCTGGACCTGTCGGCGTGAGGCCTTCCGGCAGGCGAGCCGTCAGAGACTCGACGAGCGTGGGGGCTCCCACAGAGGCTGCGCTGATCGGCACCGCGGGGATTGCGTAGTCAGATGCGTCGCAGCGCGTCTGGCCCAGACAGCTGTACGGGAATGGCGCGCAGGCACCCGCCGTCGTCGGACAACCGACGCTCGGCGTGCACGACGTGACCACAGACAACGTGCACATGCCCAGCTCCTCGCAGGTGGTTCCGGCGAGACCGGCACAGTCCGGTTGAGCACTGCAGAGCGGGAGAACTGCGGCTCCATTCGCATCTGGGGTGAGGTTGGGAACACTGCCAGTCCCTGCCGCTGTCGCTGGCACGACGCACACGCCCGTCATGCTGCGGCAACTCTCCCCCGCTCCGCACTCGGCGTCGCCGCTGCAATTGACCGTAACATTACCAGCTGCGCGAAAGAACGTCAGCGCGGGTTGACCAGCGCTGGCCGCGGTCGTCACGCTCTGCACGCACAGGCTGCTCGTGCAGGGCCCCGCGCTCAGGCACTCGGCGTTGGTCGCGCAGGAGAACGGCACGCCCTCCACGAGCTGGGGGAAGTAGCTGAGGCCAACGCCGGTTTGCGCCATTTCCTCCGCCTGCACGAAGTTGGTCAGCGCCAATCGGACCGCATCCCACTTCGTCGCGACGCTCGCAGAGACCCCGCCCGGCGGCAAAGCATCGAGCATCGAAGCCGAAGAATCGAGCTGGATCATCAGATCGACAGGACTCGGCAGGGCATCGCGCAGCTCGCAACTCGGGTCGGGCCGCGACGGCGCACCGCTCGCAGCAGCGCCGGCGGGCGAAGGCCCCAGGCCCGCGGAGCCGCCGGACTCGCCGCCCGAACCTGGACTGGACGTCTCCCCGGCGGCGCCGCTGGCGGAGGGGGAGTTGCGCTGCCCGGCCACGTCGAGGGCGCGATTGTCGACCGAGCACGCCGCGACCGCGAGCCACAGCATCCAGGGGCAGGTACGTGTGGAAGCCGACATGCGAGCTCCCGAGCAAGCTACACTCGGTGGGCCGCGTCAAATGCATTGCTTTGCACGCGCATCACCGCCGGCGCCGCCTTCGCGCCAGGCGGAAGCCCAGCCTGTCAGTGCCCGGCGCAGCGACCATGCTCTCGCGCGCGCGGACGTTCCGTTCTGGCGCCGCGGGATACCGAGTCCAGCGAGGCCCTGCCGTTGCCCCCCGACTCGGGGTCGGGCATGCGGGCGAAACCACACGAAATTGCCGGCGGCTCAGCGTCGCGAGGCGAGGGTCGAGACTTCAGCGTCGGACTCGGCTGCACTTATCGAGGCCCGCGCCCGGCCGTGCCGTAAGGGAGATGGAGTACGAGCAACGCCATCTCGCCACACCGCACCGGTCCGGTCCGCCCGTGGTACTCGGTGACTGGATCTCACAGGCGAGCTGGCTCGCGGGGTTTGAAGCGTTCGCCCGCCACCTGCCGGGTGCATGGTGGGTAAGGAATACCGCCGGCGTGTACCTGTACGCCAATGCGACAGCGGAAAGGAACCTCGGAGCACCGCCTGGCGGCGTGGTCGGTAAGACGAACTTTGATTTCTTGCCGACGGAGATCGCTGCGGGCCTGCACGCCCATGATGAAAAGGTGTTGAGCACGGGTCAGGACATGGAGGTCCTCGAGCAACTCCGCGACGACGAGGGCAAGAGCCGCTCCTGGTTCACTGCCAAGTTCCCGGTGCAACTGGAGCAGGAGCGCTGCTCGGCAGGCTTCGCGATCGAGATCACGAATCTCCTGGTAGCCAAGCGAGATGCCGACGGGATGCTGCAGCAGATCTTGGACGCCATCACGGACATGGTCCTGGTCAAGGGCCCTCACTCCCGGCTCGAGTGGGCGAACAAGGCCTTCCTGTCCGTGTACGGGATGAGTGTCGACGGGCATCAGGATCCGCGTCTAAACGGTGAAGATCGCCAATCAGCGCTCGGCGCTCGTCCCCGTTCACCGGTGAAGAGTTGGCCGGCGGTAGTGGGGCGGGTGTAGACGCAGCAGGCTGCC
>Ga0315912_10000568_pt1 | contig 63105 bp, 68 predicted proteins | sample VfabasoilMG_FD_204469 | JGI IMG/M metagenome (GOLD analysis project Ga0315912, IMG submission 204469) | Garden soil microbial communities collected in Santa Monica, California, United States - V. faba soil | ecosystem: Environmental > Terrestrial > Soil > Garden | place: USA: California...
AGATGAACTCCCGCTACGGTTCGGTCGTGTTCGACGAATGGGTGATCGTGTCGCTCCGGCAGCATCACGCGCGCATCCTCTCCTACAGCGGGCCGCGCAACGACCAGTTCCTCCAGAACTTCGCCAAGGACCTCGGTTCGCTGCGCGCCAGCCTGGTGGACCAGAAGTATTTGCCGGGCGACTTTGAGTTTGCGCGCCACGGCGTCGGCACGGGCTTTGAATCCTTCATGGTGCTCGGCGCGGAATTGTATCTCATCTGCAACCACACCACGCGGACCATGACGGAGATTTCCGCGGAGCCCAAATGGCTTAACGCGCAGATTCCGTTTGCCGAACTGGGCAACAAATTCCAGGGCGATCAACTCACCCTGCCGACATAAATCGGAGGTTACTTCGGCAGACCTTTCCACAGAAACACGGCGTAGGCGGCGATCAATACCACGCCCATCACGCGCGGCAGTTTGCCAAACACCGCTACCATGATCGCGTGGAAAACGGTTGCTCCGGCGAGAACGAGCATCCCGGTTTCAAAAAAGTCCGGCAACTTGAGCGGATTGAACAGCGCGTAAATGCCCACACAGAGCGGGATGCACACGTGGCCGTCGCCCACTTGCGATGAGTAAACGACCTCGGGCCGGCCGCACCAGCCGTAATAGAGAGCAAGCATGGCGTTGGGCAGCACCATGAGCCAGCCGCTCAGCCAGCCGAGGTAGTTCTTGTTGATGATTTGGTAGTCCTGCCGCGAGACCCAGCTTACGAGCCAATCCGTGCTCACGTAAACCGCCACCGCGCCAATCGCCAGCAATACCAGGTCCACCGGCAACATCCACGAAAACGATTTGTTCTCGCGCACGTTTGACTTCAACACGTCGAAGACGTGGAAGCATTGCCAGAAGAGGAACAAGCCCACGAGCACCAGGCCGTCATTGAAATTTATTGAGCCGTCACGGGCCAACGCCCAGACCGCGCCAGTGAAAAACAAGACCGCCGTCAGCGTGAGCAGGAGTGAGAGCCGGTTGATCTTGTGGACCTGAATCTTTTTAGCGCTGCCACTTTTGGACTTTCCCGCTTTCACCGGCGGCGTCACCCGCATGCCCCAGAACAACGTGGGCAGACCGATGAGCAACGTCATATTGGTGACATTGTTGACGAGCGCGTTGATCATTACTTCCGGGCCCGGGCCGTGATTGCGCCCAACCACAAACGCGAACACGAGGTTGCCTATGCCCGAGCAATACGGCATTACCAACGTTCCCAGCACCGTGCCTTCCATGCCGTCATCGCTCATCGCCTCCAGCCGCCAGATCATGAGCGCAGACGCGGCGAGGAAGAGCCCCAAAAACAACCACGGCGCCGCAGCGCCGTGACCTTCCATCCATGTGATGAACGAATGCAACCCGCGCAGTAAACCAAGCGGCGCGGTGATTGGCAAACTTCGCGGGAGCGCAGCTGCGATCTTGCGCGAAGTCGGTGGCAATACTCGCGCTGCGAGGATTGGCTGGTCGCAGCGCGACCAGCCCCACCACACCATGTCGGGCATGGCGGCTTGCTCCTGTGTCAGTGGGCCGCGAGCCGTCGGAAAACCTCTGCCGTTGTCATCCCATGAATTTTCACCACCTTGCTACGTGAGGTCTGGCCGCGTATCAACTGAACGCTCCCACGCGAACAATTCAGCGTTTCGGCCAGCAGTCGGATCAACGCTTCGTTGGCGGCCGAATCCACCGGAGGTGCGGTGACTTTGATGCGCAACTCGGGCCCGGCGAGTTCACCAATCTCCGTTCGCGAAGCGCGGGGCTGGAGTTTGATGGCGAGGGTAACGCCATCCGCATAGGGCTTGAGAAAGCCGGGCAGGGCGCGCGGAGCTGCTGATTTCTGTCCGTGCATTTTTCCGAGTTTGGCCGTAAATGATGGCAAGATGAACCGCAAAATGATGTTGTTGGGACTGACGCTGGTCATGACTGGCTTGACCGGTTGCGAATCTGACCGTTCCAAGACGCCCGGTGTTCTGCCGCAAGGCGCTCGGGCCAACCCTCTGGCCCCGCAACGACCGCTTACCCCTGACGAAATCATCACCCGTGCCGCCGCCCAGCCCGTTGCGTCTGCGGTGGGCGAGGGCTGGCAATCGCTCTTCGACGGCCGCACGCTCACCGGCTGGAAGCTGCCGGGCTTTGCCGGTTCGGGCGAAGTCGAGTGTCGCCAGGGTTTGCTGCTCCTGCATATGGGTGATTTGTTCACCGGCATCAATTGGACGAATCCCATGCCCACAGTGAATTACGAGGTGACGCTCGACGCCATGCGCGTGATGGGCTCGGACTTTTTCTGCGGCCTGACTTTTCCGGTGCGCAACAACCATTGCAGCTTGATCGTCGGCGGTTGGGGTGGATCGTTGGTGGGCATTTCCAGCATTGATGACCAGGACGCCTCGGAGAACGAGACGACGCAGTTCATCGGGTTCGAGAAGGGCCGTTGGTATCGCATTCGGCTGCGCGTAAGCGAAACCAAGATCGAAGCGTGGATTGAACAGAAGAAAGTCGTGGACGTAATGACGACCGGGCGGAAGCTCTCGCTGCGATCCGGTGAAATCGAGCGGTCCAAGCCGTTTGGTCTGGCCAGTTGGGTGACGACGGCGGCTTATCGGAACATCAAACTTCGGGAAGTGAACGGACCAGCGGAGGCAGGGGAAAGATGAGTTAGCCAAGCATAAGAATATCTCCTTGATTCCTCCGGTCATTACCGATTGACAAGGCCGTTGACTTCGTCCGACGATGCGGCATGAATCATCCACAATCTTCTCCTACTTCCCGCCGCGAATTCATCAGCACCACCACCAAGCTGGCTGCGGCTACAGCTTTCGCCGGCATGACCGTGCCGCTCGTGCATGCGGCGGGGAACGAACTCATTCAACTGGCGTTGGTCGGCTGCGGCGGGCGGGGGGCGGGTGCCGCTGCCAATGCGCTGTCGGTCAAGGGCGGCGGAACCAAACTGGTCGCCATGGCGGATGTGTTCGAGAATAAGTTGCGAACGGCGTACTCGGGGATCAAACGCCAGTTCGCCGACGCAGTGGATGTGCCCGCCGACCGGCAATTTCTCGGATTCGACGGCTACAAGAAAGCCATGGATTGTTTGCGGCCCGGCGATATTGTGATCCTGACCACGCCGCCGGCGTTTCGCTGGGTGCATTATTCCTACGCCATCGAGAAGGGGCTGAATGTATTCATGGAAAAGCCGGTCACAGTGGATGGTCCGGGCAGCAAGCGGATGCTGCAAATCAATGAAGGCGCCAAGGCCAAGAACCTCAAGGTGGGTGTCGGATTGAATTCCCGGCACGCCCGTGCCCTCCAGCAACTCGCGCAACGGGTTCACGATGGCGCGATTGGCGATATTATCCTAGCGCGCGGTTACCGGATGCACGGGCCGGTGGCGACCTTCCAATCGCTGCCGAAGCCGGAGGGGATCAGCGATCTAATGTATCAGATCCAGCGCTTCCACAGTTTCCTCTGGGCCAGCGGTGGGAACTACAGCGACTTCTACATCCACATCATTGACCATATCAGCTGGATGAAGAATGCGTGGCCGGTGAAAGCCCAGGCGCTCGGCGGTCGCCATTATCGCCAAAGCCCGGAAGGCATCACGTATGTGGACCAGAACTTTGACACGTATTCCGTGGAGTACACCTTCCCCGACGGCACGAAGTTCTTTTTCGATGGCCGATGCATGACAGGATGCTACGACAACTTCTCGAGTTACATTCACGGCACGAAAGGCAGCGCCATTGTTTCCAAGAGCGGCGACTGTGGCGCGCCGTCCAGTATCTTCAAGGGTCAATCGCCGGTCTCTTCTGAACGTGTCTGGGTTTCACGAGTCCCCGATGGCGAAGAGGACTGGTATCTCAACGAGTGGAACGACCTTATGGATGCCATCCGCAAGGACCAACCTTACAACGAAGTTGAGCGCGGCGTGTCGGTCAGCGTGGTGACGTCGATGGGGCGGATGGCGGCGCACACCGGTCAGGAAATCACTTACGATGACATGCTCAATTGTCCCCATGAGATGGCCCCCGGTTTGGACAAACTGACGGCCGATTCACCGGCGCCGGTGATGCCGGACAAGAATGGCCGTTACCCTGTGCCCCAGCCAGGCATCGTCACGAAGCGGGAATACTGACGCCGCTAATTTGCCGCGCGCTCAATCGCCAGTGCGAGCAGGCGTCGCAGCTCGCGGGTGATTTCGGGAGTCAGTTCACTCACTCGGATCTGGCGCGCGTGTTTGCCTTTGCCCGCGATTTTGACCACGGAGGAATCCGCGGGCGTGACGTGGTGCAGGTAGAAGAGGCAACCGTCGTAGGCGGGTTGAATGCCGCAAACCACATTGCTCGGCTGGTCCAACGAATAAAGCGTCAACCGCACTTTCGCACCGCCATACGCGTTTTCGGTCAATCGAGGCTTCGTGCCGAGCGCAAGCTTCCGAAGCGATTTGGCAAGCGTTCGAATCTTCACCGGTTGTTCGGCGAAAACTTCCGCCGCCGATTTCGGGCGGTCGGCACTGCCAGCGGATTTCGCTTTCGCAGCACTCACCGCGCTTTGGTTTCGAAGCTACCAAACAGATTTTCGAGGCTGTTTAACGGCGCATCTTTGGCCGGGCTGAGCACCTGCCGGAGATACTGCACTGCGTCCGGGATGCTGCGCACGCCTTTGGGCAGGATGGCGCCGGCGGCGTTGGCGTGGCCGCCACCCTGCAACTTGAGGGCGATCCGATGTGCCTCGCCATTGCGGCTGCGGAGGCTGGCGATGATCTGGTTGTTCGCCCGACGGAACAGCGTCAACAACACCGGATACCTGGTCGCCTGGCGTTCGAGCAGTTGATGCACGATCTGATTATTGTTACCCACCACGGTATCCACATAGCCGACCTCGGCGCTCAGTTCGCTGATGTTGTTCTTACTCCACTCGTAGCCGAGCGGGTCTTCGATCCGTCGCTTCGTTGCCATCACCTCCAGCAAGGGATGATCCAGCAACCGTTCGATCTCGCCGCCGATGATCGCGTGCAGATTCCAGAAGCCGTAAATCTTGACGAGGTTCGCATAATCCCCGGCGAGCACGAAGTCCGGGTCGTCTTCCAGAAACAAATCCGCGACGTTGTTCAGCTGCACCAGCCGGTCGAGCGCTGGCGAGCTAATTCCCTGCTCCCGGCACAACTCGTAGCAGAGCAGTCCGGCTGACTTGTTCAAGTCATGAACGAGCATCGCGCTCTTTGGCTGAGCCTCGGTGACATGATGATCCACGATCAGCCAGTGCGGTTTATCCAGCCGGGATTCAAATGTGAAATCTGTGACCCACGCGATGGCTTCGCGAAGTTCGCGTTGTTTCCACGCGTTGTAGTGCCACGCTTCGAGGCGGACATCCGCGTTAAACAGCTGCCGGGCCAGGCGCTGCAACAACACGCCCGCGACAAGCCCGTCGAGATCGCTCTCGTGGGTGAAAATTATATCGGGCTTGGGCAAGGATTTCATCACGCCTGAAACTAAGTGAGGCAGCGAAGCGAAGCTAGCGCGGAATTCGGGCGTTTGCGCCGGGCGGCGCAACCAGCCGCGGACGATCGACGACTATTTCGGTGCGAACGCCACCAGCACGCGGATCAAATCATCCAGCTGCCGCTGCGTGTGCGCGCTGGAAATCACAAACCGGAAATAGCCGGTTGCTGGGCCGCCGGGATAATTGAGATACGGAGGGAGAATATCGGCGGCCAACAGCGCGCGATGCAGCCGGCGTGTTCGGGCTGCTGTCAAAGGTGGAAACGTGATGACCGGTCCAGGCTGCGCGGGGAGGTCCCAACCAGCCTCCCGCAGGGCCGCGCGAATGCCTGTGGTGTTCTGATGCAGCCGAGTGCGCAGGCCGTCGCTGCGGGTCATGAGTTTAACCGCCGCGAGGCAGCCGCTAATCAAGGGCAGGGGCAGGGGCGTGCTGCCGAGAAACGAACTGCTGCGCGCAAAGATCTTCACCCGCAACTTGCGCGGCCCGAGAATCGCTCCGCCGTAAACCCCGAATGCCTTGCTCAGTGTCACACACTGAATCACCTGCGCGCGGCTGACGCCTTCAAACTCAATCGAACCCCGACCGCGTTTCCCCAGCACCCCGGCGGCGTACGCGTCGTCCACCAGCAGCCAGCCGTCTTTGGGTAAAACTTTTAGATAAGCTCGCAGCGGGGCGACCGCGCCATCGTGGCCGAACACGCCGTCAGTTAACACGAGAGGGCGGGCACCCTTGCCGCAACGCTTCAATGCGCGGGCCAGATCGGTGGCGTCGCGGTGTTTGAATTTCAGCACCGGACAGTCCAGCGCGCGGGCGGCTTCCTGCAGCGCGAGGTGCGCCCGCTCATCCAGCAACCCATGGGAGAATTCGCCGGCCAGGGCCTGCGCCGCGATCTGGCTGGTGCCATAACCGGTGCTGACCACCAGGGCGGATTCCGCGCCAAAATATCGCGTCAGCGCGGCTTCGAGATCGAGATACAGCCGGTGATTGCCGGTGGTGCGCCGGGACGCGGCCACGTTCAATCCGTAACGGTCCATACCTTGCCGGATGGCCGCGAGAATTTTCGCATGCGTGCTCAGCCGGAAAAAATCGCAGCCGCCAAAAAACGAAAGCACACGGCTTCCGCTGCGGACATAAGTGCGGTTGACAAGTTGGAGCGGCGCTGGTTCGCCCATGTGCGCGCAAGCTACGGGTTTCCGGGATAAAAGGCGAGCCCGGGTTTCTCAGCAGCTGGTCGGCACTTCCTGTAGAACTTCGATGCAATGGGGAATGGCGCCCACCACAAAGCCGAGGCATTCCAGCGCGCCGCTGGGTTTGCCCGGAAGACAAATGACGAGTGCGCGATCCACCACGGCGGCGAGGTTGCGGGAAAGGATGGCATTTTTTGTGAGCTTCATGGACTCGGCGCGCATCACCTCGCCAAAGCCCGGCAGTTCGCGAATGGCGATCTCGCGGACGGCTTCCGGCGTCACGTCGCGGAGGGCCACGCCCGTGCCGCCGGTGGTGAGCACCAGATTGCAACCGCGCGCAATGTGTTCCCGGATGGCGCGCTGGATCTCCCGTTTCTCGTCCGGTACCAGCGCCTCGGCGGAAACTTTCCAGCCGTAGCCGGCCGCAGCCTGCTGGAGCGCCGGACCGCCCAAATCGTCGTATTGCCCACGGGAAGCGCGGTCGGAGACAGTGATTATGCCAGCGTTGATTTGCATAGTAATTCTTAGTCCTTCTTTCCAGTAGCTCCGAGAAGCCGCTGCCGATGCTTGAAGCAGAAGCTGACAAATTGTTCCTCGCTCACAAAACGGTAGATCGGCTTTGGAATGGTGTCGTAAACGGCACCGAAAAGTTTTCGCAGGAACACTTCGTCGCTGAGGGCCGAACTCGTACTTCGCTGCCAGGTGGAAAGCTGGCCCAGCGTTTTCTCCCGTAACTGCGGCAGGTAATCCAACAAGACGCGTTGAGAGACTTGCATGAGCGCGTCCTTTTGTGTTTCTGCCAGTTGGCCGGTCTTTGCCGACACCTCGCCGAGAAACTGACTCGCCGGCTTTGTCGCTTTGGCCACTGCGGTCCTGATCCGGGAGGCGAAGCTTCGAGCCGGAGTCAGGCCGGCAAAAGTCGAAAGCTTGGCCCAATTACTTTCACCCGCAAATTTGAACTCGTCCGTGGCCAGCAGAAACTCGGCGTCGAGGAGCGTGTGGATTTCATCCGAGGAAAACGTGCCCAATTCCTGCGTTTGCCGCCGTACTTCGATGCTTGGGGATTCCATATCAACCAGGGGGCATCAACTCTTCGTCTTGGAAAGCAGCCGGACCTCGGTGATCCGCATTTTTTTGTCAACCGCCTTGCACATGTCGTAAATCGTCAATGCCGCGACACTCACGGCGGTGAGCGCTTCCATTTCCACGCCGGTCTGGGCGGCAATCTTTGCGGTGGCCGTGATGACGATGCGGTCACCGGAGCGGGGGAGTTCAAATTCCACTTCGCAATGGGAGATGGGGAGGGGATGACAAAGCGGGATGAGTTCGCCCGTGCGTTTGGCCGCCTGAATCCCCGCGATGCGGGCGCAGGCCAGCACATTGCCCTTGGCCACGCGGCTGGACTTCACCAATCGCAATGTGGCTTTGGCCATGCGGATTTCACCCCGGGCCACGGCCGTGCGCCGGGAAACCGCCTTGGCCGAGACGTCCACCATCCGCGCTTCCCCTCTGGCATCAACATGCGACAGCTTGTTCACCGCGATGATTTACCGGTTTTGCGGCCGGAACACAAAGCACGAATTTGCCCTGTCCGCCAACGGTTTACCGCCGGCTGGGAGGTAACGGAACCGCGGGCTTCAAATCACCCCTTGACCTATTGCGAAGCGGAATTATTATATTTCTGTAAGGACAGAAATAATAGATAAACAGAAAGGACTGCTATGAACTGGATCATCACCACCTATCTCGCCTACCTCGCCATCAGCATCGCCCTCACGGTCTGGGTCGCGCGCACCTTGCACAAAAACGGCCGGATTTTCCTGGTGGACAGTTTTCTGGGCAACGAAGCGCTGGCCGATTCGGTGAACCACCTGCTCGTGGTGGGTTTCTACCTCATCAACGTCGGATTTGTGAGCCTGGCGTTGAAGTACGGGGTCACGGCGGAGAACGCGCAAGCTTCGCTGGAAACCTTGAGCACGAAAGTTGGACTGGTGCTGCTGGTGCTCGGCTTCATGCACTTCTTCAACCTGGCCGTGTTCACCGGGATGCGTCGGCGCGGTTTGAATCACCGCAAACTGCCACCGCCCTTGCTGGCACGTTAAGCGGAACTCTCCGGCGCGGGCCATTCAGCGGGCCCGCGCCGCTTTTACTTCGTCAATCCACTCGCGGAGCACGATGCGGATCTGGCCGGCGGCATTCAACTTGGGTTTCACGTGTTTCAAATCAAACCACGGCAACATGCCCAGCAGATCGGGGGTGACGAGAATCTGCCCATCGCAATCGGCCCCGGCGCCGATGCCGATCGTCGGAATGGGAATTCGCTTCGTGATCTGCGCCGCCACGGATCGCGCGACCAGTTCCAGCACCATCGCAAAGGCGCCCGCGTTTACCAGCGCGTCGGCGTCGGCCAGCAACGCTTGTTGCTCGGTTTCGTTTTTGCCTTTGACCTTGTAACCGCCTTCTTCCAGCACGTGCTGCGGCAACATGCCAAGGTGCCCGCAAAACGGAATCCCGGCGCCGATGATCGCGCGCACCTGCTCGATGATTTCGCGGCCGCCTTCCGCCTTTACCGCATTCGCCCCCGCCGCCATGAGTCGCTTCGCATTGGCCACGGCATCGGGCACGGTTTCATAACTGCGAAACGGCATGTCGGCCACGACCAGCGCGCGCGGTTTCGCCCGGGATACGGCGCGTGTGTGATGTTCGATGTCTGCCATAGTCACATGCGTGGTGTCAGGGAAGCCGAGCACCACCATCCCGAGCGAATCGCCGACGAGAATGAACGGTACGCCCGCCTCATCCAGCAGCCGGGCCATCGGACAATCGTAGGCGGTGAGTGCGGCGATCTTTTCGCCGCGAGCCTTCATTTCACGGAACGCCTCCGGTTTGATCTTTGAAGTGCTCATGGCCGTTCAGTGACCGTTGAAGCTGGCGAGCAGTTCCGCAGGCGAACACGTGGCGGTGCCCACCTTGCCGACCACGACGCCAGCAGCGTGGTTGGCCAGAATAGCCGCCTCAACCGGCGCCGCCCCAGCCGCCACCGCCAGGGTAAACGAAGCAATGACTGTGTCTCCCGCGCCAGACACATCGAACACTTCCTGCGCCACGGTCGGAATGTGAAATGGCGGCTGGCCGCGTTGGCAAAGCAACATGCCCGCTTCGCCCAGCGTAATCAGCAGCACCGCTGGCCGCAATTCGTTGAGCAGACATTCCGCCACCCGCAGCAGCTGGCGGTCTTGCAAGGGATTGCTGTGCCGCGTGTCGTCCGTGAGATTCGCGAGCGCAAACGCTTCTTTGCGGTTCGGCGTGATGAGCGACAGCTTGGCGAGATTCAACGGATGAACCGGCTTGGGATCGAGGCTCAGCCATTTCCCGTGAGCATGGCAAAGCGCCTTTAATTCATTTAACAGTGATTGAGTGACGACCCCCTTGCCGTAATCGCCCACGATGACCGCGTCCGCGGTCGGCAATTGCGCGGTAATGCCGGCAAGGAGTTTGCGGGCGAGCGCCCCATTCAGATGCTCGCGCGATTCGCGATCAATGCGCACCACTTGCTGCTGATGGGCCACGATGCGCGTCTTGAGGGTGGTGGCGCGCGCGACGCTGCTCACGAGGCCGGTGCAACCGACGGACTGTTCACGCAGTAATTTCTTCAGCGTCGTGGCGGCTTCATCCTTGCCCACCGAACCGAACAATTCCGTGCCCGCCTGCAGCGCCGTGAGATTGCGGGCGACATTGGCCGCGCCGCCGGGCATGAAACTCTCGCGTTGAAAATCCACCACCGGGACGGGCGCCTCGGGCGAGATGCGCGCCACGCTGCCCCAGATGAATTGATCGAGCATCACGTCGCCGACCACGAGCACGCGCGACTTGCGGGCGGCGGTCAGCAGCTGCTTGACGCGGGCGAGGGAGAGTTTGTTGTGGCTCATGTGCGGGGCAGTGTTTCGCTCAATCCAGAAAACCGGTCAGCGGACTCGTGGCACTCGCCGTAGCCAGCTGCGGCCCGAGGCCGGACTCATATGCCGCGCGGCCAGCTTCCACCGCCATTTTGAAGGCTACGGCCATGCGATTGGGATTGGTGGCAATGGCGATCGCGGTATTCACCAACACGGCGTCTGCCCCCATTTCCAGCGCGTCGGCGGCGTGACTCGGCGCGCCGAGACCCGCATCTACGACCACCGGCACGGTGGCCTGTTCAATGATGATGCGGATCTGGTCGCGCGTCTGGATGCCGCGATTCGAGCCGATGGGCGAACCGAGCGGCATCACCGTGGCGCAGCCCGCTTCCTGCAATCGTTTCGCGAGCACGGGATCGGCGTTGATATAGGGCAGCACCGTGAAGCCTTCCTTCACCAGCATTTCAGCGGCGCGAAAAGTTTCAATCGGATCCGGCAGCAGGTAACGCGGGTCCGGGTGGATTTCGAGCTTCACCCATTTCGGCAGGCCGGCAGCGGCGGCGAGACGCGCAAGGCGCACGGCTTCCTCGGCATTCATGGCGCCGCTCGTATTCGGCAGCAGGAGATACTTTTTGGGGTCTACGAATTCCAGGATGTTGGCAAACGGATCTTTCTTGCCGCTCAAATCCGCGCGGCGCAACGCCACGGTGACCAGTTCCGTGCCGCTCGCCGCGAGGGCGTCTCGCATGGCCTCGGGCGCGGAGAATTTTCCCGTGCCGAGAATCAGGCGCGATTGAAACGAGCGACCGGCAATGACGAGCGGTTTGTTGGTTTGCGACATCCGGGTGGGAATGTAGGCAGAGGGGGCGTGGTTTGTCGAGACGACGGCAGCGGCGGGCGGATTCTTTAATTGTGCGGCGGCGGGCGAATTCTCACACTGTCGCCGCGATTGTGAAGCTCCTGCACCGTTACCTCCTGCGGCAGATACTGGCGTCATTGCTGATGACGCTGGCGGTGTTCACTTTTGTGATTCTGTTGGGCAACGTGCTCAAGGAGGTGCTGCCGTTGCTGGTGAGCGGGCAAGCGTCCCTGGCCACGGTGGGCGAATTCATCGGCCTGCTGATTCCGTATGTCTGGCTCTACGCGCTGCCGATGGCCGTGCTCGCGGCCATTCTGCTGGCGTTTGGCCGGTTCAGTGCCGACCACGAACTTACCGCCGCGCGCGCCAGCGGCATCAGCCTGCTGTCCTTGTCCTGGCCCGTATTGCTGCTGAGCTTGCTGCTCTGTGGCGTGTGTGCATTCATCAATCTCGAACTCGGGCCTTGGTGTCGGAAGGCATACAAGGATCTGCGATTTCAGTTCCTGGCCGAAATCTCCGGCGCCCTGTTGCCGGAACGCCAGTTCATTCGCGATCCCTCCGGTTTGATGTTTTATGTGGGGCGCAACCGGCAGGGCAATCTTTCTGACATCCTCATCTTCCATCAGCAAACCAACGGTGCCGTGACGAAGATCCGGGCCGAGAGCGGCCGGCTGGAGGTGGATACCACCAATGCCGTCTTTCGCCTCCACCTCACGGGGGTGCGCGGCGTGGCGCTGGCGGACGGACAGGAGCAGTTGCTCAACCTGCAGAAGCCGGTGTTGGAATTGCCGCTGCCCAAACGTCGAAGCGAACGCAGCACCTCGCTGAGCGATCTCACGTTCAGCGAATTGCTGCGCGAGTATCGTAAACTGGAACGCCGGCTGTTGGCGCCGGCTGCCGGGACGAACAGTGCGCCAGCGCTTTCGCCGGAAACCAACGTGTCGCGGGAGCGCGCGGAGGTGCTTTCGCCGGTGCGCGTGGAATTGCACCGCAAGCTGGCCTTGTCATTTTCGTGTTTTGGCTTCGCCCTGATCGGCATCCCGCTGGGCATTCGCGTGCAACGGCGGGAATCCAACGTGGGCTTTACGCTGGCACTGGTGCTGGTCGTGATTTACTACGGCTTCATCCTGGTCGGTTCCGGACTGGAGGCCCGACCGGAGTTCTTGCCGCACCTCTGGATGTGGGCGCCGAATTTCCTGTTTCAAATTGTCGGCGCCGGATTGCTCTGGCGGGTGAATCGCGGATTGTGAAGGTGCCCCGCCGAATGCCCTCCCGCTCGCGCAAGTTTACCGTGCTCCTGGCAGTTGGCTTTGGCGGGTTGCTGCTTGCTGGCTGTGACTCGCGCGCGCCTTCACGTGCTGCCAACTCAGCTGCCGCGCCGGCCGCCACCGCATACGCTGGTTCGGAAAGCTGCCGGTCGTGTCACGCGGAGGCCTATGCGAATTGGCAGAAATCTCACCACGCGTTGGCAGAACGATTGGTCGCTACCAATCTGGATCAAGCGGCCTTCGACCCGGCGCACGTCGTAACGCACGGCACGCAAACGTCCGTGGCCCGCTGGAGCAACGGGGCGCCGCAAATCGTCACGCAGGGCTTGAGCCGCAGCAACGAAACTTTCAACGTCGCGCGCGTGATTGGCGTTGATCCGTTGCGGCAATTCCTCGTCCCCGCGCCCGGCGGCAGACTTCAGGCCAGCGAGCTGTGTTTTGATCCCGCCAAGATGGAATGGTTCAATGTCTATGGCGCGGAGGACCGCCAGCCCGGCGAGTGGGGCCACTGGACGGGCCGTGGCATGAACTGGAATAACATGTGCGCCGTGTGTCATAACACGCGCTTCCAGAAAAATTACGATCCCGCGACGGACACCTATCGCTCCTCGTTCGCGGAGATGGGAGTCGGTTGCGAGGCGTGTCACGGTCCGATGGCTGACCACGTCGCCTGGCAGAAGGAGTTCAATCCGGAATACAAGACGCTGGGAGTTCGCGAACCGTCGACAGTTAAATCCGATCCCACGCTCCGCCCGCTCAATCGCGAGCAGATGTTCGCCGTCTGCGCCCAATGCCACGCGCGCCGCGGGGAACTCACGCCCGATTTCCGGCCGGGCGAGAGTTTCTTCGATCACCACACCCTGGCCATTCCCGACGACTCCGAAATCTTTCACGCCGACGGCCAGGTCCGCGAAGAGGATTATGAGTTCAACGTCTTTCTCGGCAGCAAAATGCATGACGCCGGCGTGCGCTGCGTGAATTGTCACGAACCCCACAGCGCCAAGGTCCGGCTGCCGGGCAATTACATGTGTCTGAGCTGTCATACCGGCGGCGATCTTGCACCGGTGACCAACGCGCTGAACACACTGCTGGTCGGCCCGCGCATCGATCCCGCCACGCACAGCCGGCACAAAGTCGGCGAACGCGGCGATGCCTGCGTGGATTGCCACATGCCCGTGACGACTTACATGCAGCGTCACCCGCGTCACGATCACGGGTTCACCATTCCCGATCCGCGGCTGACCAAGCTGTTTGGCGTTCCCAATGCCTGCAATCGCTGTCACACCGACAAAACCGCTGACTGGTCGCTGGCAGCGGTTGAACAATGGTATGGCCCGCGCACGAACAACACCGTAATCGCACGCACCGAAGCCATCTCGCGCGCGCGCCGCGGCGAAGCGCAGGCCGTTCCCGGCTTGTTGAAACTCGCTACCGAATCCACCAACGCCTATTGGCGCGCAGTGGCGTTGAATCTCCTGCGCCCATGGGTGACCGAATCGAATGTGCAAACCCAACTCCGGCGCGCCACGGCGGATACCAATGCCCTTGTCCGCGCCGCTGCCGTGCGCTCGCTCGAATCGCTGGCGCTCGCGGGCGAACCATCCGCTGTTGGAGCCGTAGCCCAAAAGCTCACCGATCCGGCGCGCAACGTTCGCGTAGATGCCGCGTGGGCCCTGCGTCGCACCCTGGACACCAACTCAATCGCGGGTCGTGATCTGCTCGCACACTTGCACCACAACGCGGATCAACCCCAGGGCCAGATGCAGTGGGGCGTGTTTCAGTTCGAACGCGGTGACACGGCCGGGTCGACGGCGAGTTTGCGCAAGGCGATCAGTTGGGATCCCAATTCCGCACCGCTGCACGACACGCTGGCGGTGATGTTAAGCGCGTCCGGCCGGAGCGCGGACGCGGTGGAATCGCTGCAAGCCGCCGTGCGGCTGGCGCCCAATCAGGCGGAATATCGGTACCGGCTTGGATTGGCCTTCAGCGAAGTCGGAGATTTGCGGCAAGCCAGCGCAGCGCTGGCCGAAGCAGTGCGATTGGATCCAAATTTTGCGCGCGCCTGGTACAACCTCGGGCTTGCCCGATCCGCGTTGAACCAACCGGACGCCGCGATTGACAGTCTCCTGCGCGCGGAATCGCTGGACGCGCACACCGCCACGATTCCTTACGCGCGAGCCACGATCCTGGCGCGCCTGGGTCGGGTGAACGAAGCCCGCTTGGCGGCGCAACGCGCGCTGGAGATTGACCGCAACTTCGCCGCAGCACGGCAGTTGTTGCAATCATTGCCATGAACGCATCATCGAATTGCTGGCCAGAGTGCGGCCGATTTGCAGTCGGCAAGGGCAGGCCGTTGGCGGATGTGGGAATCTGCCGACGGCAAGTCGGCAGCCCTTTGGTTTGCGGAGGGCGGGCATGAAGAACTGGCTGAAAAAATCCCTGATCACAACGGTGCGACTGGTCATCATCGGCGTCTTGCTCGGCTGGCTTTATGCCTGGGCCTCGCCGTGGGCGTATCCGCGGGAGGGCAAACTGGGCTTCGGCTATGGCTGCGTGCACGGCGCGCTGATGCCGATGGCGCTGCCCAGTCTCGTGATTGGCGCCGACGTGGAGATCTTCGCGCCAAATCATTCCGGGCGCAGTTACAAGCTTGGCTACATCATCGGCATCAACGTGTGCGGGTTGCTATTCTTCGGCTCGGCCTTCTGGACGCCGCGGAAGAAGATGCAGCAGGAATTACCGCAGTCAGATCGTTGCGGGAAGGTCGACGTTGGCTAACCTCGTCTTAGGTCCTCAAAATCTTGTCCATTGCCTTTCCCTTGGCTAATTCATCGACCAACTTATCCAGATAGCGGATTTCCCGCATCAACGGTTCTTCAATGTCTTCCACGCGAACGCCGCAAATGACTCCTTTGATCAACGTTCGTGCTGGATTCAGCTTGGGCGCTTCCTTGAAGAAGGTTTCGAAGTTTGTCTGCTTTTTCAGTTGTCCTTCCAATCCCCGCTGAGTGTAGCCCGTCAGCCAGCAAATGACGGCATCCACTTCTGACTTCTTGCGTCCCTTTTTTTCTGCCTTGGCGACGTAGAGGGGATAGACGCTCGCAAAGCTCATCGCATAAACTCGATTTCTTGTTTTCTCGTTTGTTGTCATGTGAATGGAAGGCTTGATGGTCCAACTTCGCGACTGCCGCCAGACCACGGTGCGCGGAGCGCCAAGCTGAAACTGGGGCAACCATATCGCGGCGGAGTTGGGAACGCAAATCCGGGCCGACGGCCATAGTCGCTGCCCATGGTCGCGAGGCAAAAGTCGTAACTTAACCTCGTTTTGTCCGGCATGGGATTTTGCATTGCAAAAGCTCAGTGGGCCATCGCTCTCCGGTTGCAATGGATTTGCTCGCGCCCCTTTCTCAGCCCTGCGGGCCTTCTCTCTTCAGGGCGTCTGAAATGACATACTCCATGAAGGCCAGCGCCTCCCTCCGCCGCGCGAAAATGTTGCGATAGGAACGTCGGTCACTGTTATATCTGCCTGCAAGCGCCTCGCGAATGATGGCTGACCAGCGCGAAGGAAATACATCCAGTGCATACGCCCCCGCTGCAGATTTAGAAATCAGGGCGCCCGTCTTGATGGTCGCATGCGGGCGCGCCACCCCCAAGATTCCCCAAATGGTGAGTTCGCGGATCAGGCTATAGAGTCGGTGCACTCCGTAACCGCGAGCGCTACGCACCCATCCACCCCAATAGCTTTGAAGGTTTTGGCGACACCACTCCCGAAGCATCTGGTCGTCGTGGTGAACGACAGGCTGAGCCGGACCGCGGAGCGGTAGAGGATGTCGATGCAGCGTGCACCAAGTCACTGGATTAATCGCGAAGTCGCCTTTGGCTTCAAACCGGCCACGAAGGCAATACGGAGCCGACAACCCAACAGGTGCTGCGGCCAGAGCGGGCCACGTCAAGTAAACCCCGTCCAGTTTTGGACTCGGGATGGTCCGTCGCAGCTCAGTGTGAACCTGCCGTAACATTTCCAACTCGGACGGTGCCAAGGCAGTGTCGCAGACCGCCACGAAGTCAATGTCGCTTCGCCTTGGGCGGTAGTCGTCGAAGGCCACGGAGCCAGTCAGGTAAAGCCCGCAGATTCGCCTCGGCAGTTTGTCATCGACCAGACGCGTGTAGGCCGACATCGTCGCGGATACCTCGGACGGCAACGGGAACTGGTTTGGAAAATTCATCGACGATCTGGGTCCGACCCGCATCTAGCGCCGGCGGCTACGAGGCGCGCCGATTGCGACCGCGTCGGCCCGTCGCCGTTAGATACCTCTAGCGCAGTTCAAGTTTTACCGTAGCCGCCGACGTGAGGAGGCGGATGCAAATTCGCTAGGTAAAGTGAACCGCCTCATCACTTCGGCGGCTACAGTTTTTCTGAAACCGCTCTAGCTGCCCTCGCGCTTGTACTCGAAGCGCTGGGGGCGACCGCCCTTGACGTAGCCGATCGAGGCGCTCAGGCCGCCTTCGGCCGAGAGCTCGTACACGATGCGCTGCGGGGAGTCGTGGCGAGGGTTCTCGAACACGGCGCGCGTTTTGCCCAGCTCGGTGAGCACGAACTCGGTCGGCGGGCGCCCGCCGGGCTGGGCGATGTAGACCAGCCCGCCGTCGCGTTCGAGGATGCGCAGGAACTCGAACGCGCTCATCTTGCCGCGCGAGACCGTGCGCGACGCGGCAAGCATCGCGCCTCCGAGCGGCGGACTCCACCGCTCCTCGATCGACGTCGCGCCTCCTGCGCCCCTCGTTCCGACCCACGCACCGGCCAGCCACGCCAGGTCGCCCATTGCGGCTTTGGCCGGCGCGGGCAGCGTGATGTCCTGCGGATGGCGGTAGAGCGCCACCGACTTAAACCCCGAGGGCGGATCGACCGCAACGCTCGCGAGCAGCCCGTCAGCTGTAACGCGCAGCTCCCATCGGATCAGCCCGGAGCGCGAGTTGGTCGATTCCCGCGCGGGCACGCTCTCGTATACGAACGCGCCGTCATTCCATTCGCCGCGGTAGCGCGAGGTTCCGTATGGCCCGGCGACTTCGTTAGTCGAGCCGTCGAGCGCGATCCGTATCTGCTCGGTGCGGCGCACCAAGACGACCGCGCCCGCTTCGACGCGCAGCGTGACCCTTGCGCTCATGCTGGGCTGCTGCTGGTCGGCGGCGCGGCCCTCGGTACGGTCCTCCACGAAGATCCACTCGCCGTCCAACGCGCGCAATCCGTCGGGCTGCGATGAAAGCGCGCTTGAGGTCAACGAAGCTAGGGCCGCGCCGAGGGTGGCGAGGAGTGTGAACACGGTTGCCGGCCAAGTGCGTATGTGCATTGCGGAGTTCCCTTTCAAGTTGTGATTAATTAGCGTCATTGCCTCTCCAGATTCCCCAAAACTGCGGACATCGTCTCGAGGTGCAACTGTTAGGCGACGGGATTCTCATGACCAATTTCAACCTGCAAAGTGTGGTGCTCCTCGTCGAGGTCAAAACGCTCAATCGAGAGACTATCTCGCCGGCGACTCAAGATCTTCTGGGGAACAGAGACAAGGAAACGATACGGATGCATCGCTCGCGAACCGTCGCCAACCCACGCTGTTCCCTCAACATTCACGCCATGCTTCGTATCGGTAGCACTCTCGGGAAGGAAATCATCTATCCAAAGCCCGCGTAGCGACTTGTCAGCCGCCTCACGAAGCAATCCACACATAGTGAAGGCCAACCGCGTCCAGAAAACCGGGTCTTTCATGATTGTGTGACGGCCTGGAATCTCGTTCATGGCAATCGTGTGAAGTCGCCTAGGACAAAGCTCAACCACGCCGAACCAGTGACATAGTCCGCGTAAGCGGATCTATCAACGCCCACCGGCATTGGCTGCAGCGATTGTTAGGCCTCAATAGCGTCATCAGTGGAAATATCACAATCACACGACATCACCTGTTGCTTGCAAACCGGACACTGCTCTCGCTCACAAAGCGGCTCGTGTAGCTGTCCCCGTGCAGCAGAGCAACACGAACAAAGACCGTTTCCTAGACTGACGATCGGATATGTCTCGTCGCCGAAATGTATCCTCGGAACTAACCGCTCGGCCACCCGATAATGCGTCTGTCGCTGTGCTGTCTGCAAAGACTCCGCGTAATCCCGACGCATCGAAATGCCGTTGTAAGTGACCAAATCGTCGGCAGCCATAAATGAGGCCTAGCTTGTATGTAATCGGAAAGATTTACTGGATATGGGAAATCGGTTCTCCTGAATTTTCTCCAAGCGTGGAATGACGTTATGACCCCGTTACCGAGCAGTCAATCGCCAAAGTTGCTCGACCAGATGCGAGCAGAGTTGCGTGCGCAACGGCTTGCTTGGTTGCCACGAGTTGCAAACGTAGGGTCGGTCGCGGTCCGGTGTATCACTCGCCTTACGGCGCGGCTTCCACGCGGAAGAAGCGGTAGGGGGCATTCGTGGGCGTGAAGTTCTGTTGCATGGAATAAGCGGCGGCGCGGGTCCAGTCAGCGAGCGGCGTCCAACTGCTGTAGTTGGTGCTGCCGAGAAGGCGGTAGCCGTGGCCGGGGGCGCTGGGCCAGCTGAAGCGCAACTGGCCGTTTGCAAGCTTGGTGGCGGTGAGACGGAATTGTCCGGGAGTGAGGCCCTGGGCTTCGACGCGGAAGAAGCGTGGCGCGCCGTTGGTGGGCGCGGGCAGGGTAAAGGTGTTGGTGGCGGGCGTCGCGGCCAGCCAGCCGGAGTACGGCGTGAACGTCGGCAGATTGACGCTCCCGTGGAGACGATACTGGAAGTTGGTCATGCTGGGCCACGCCAGTTGGGTGCTGCCGTTGCCGAGGCGGCTCGCCGTGAGTTTGAAGGGCGGCGGCGGGTTTTGTGGGTGCGTGCCGGCGATGTATTCCGCGGCGTCGCTCAGACCGTCACCATCGGTATCAGTGCTGGCGGTACGATTGGTGGTGATGGCGCCGAACATCTGGGTTTCCCAGCCATCGGGGATGCCATTTTGGTTGGCGTCGGGGAAGGTGTATTGGCCGTTGAACGTGATCTGGCCGCCAGCGACGAGCGAATTGGTCTGGGGGGCGGGCTTGTTGTAATAGGCGACGTCGCCGTAAGTGATGGTGTAGGGGCCGGGAGCGGCGTTGGTGATGGCGGTCCAGCGGCCTCTGCCGTAGCGCCCGCTCGGGCCGGAGAGTTGATATACGGACTGGAAGAGATTGTTCGTAATCTGAATTGTTCCCGGCACGATGGTTTCGGTGGTGATCGAAACGTCATCCACGAGCCAGCCCATGCGCGCCGGGCCGTCGAAGGAGAACAGGAAGTGGTACCAGACGATGTAAACCACTTTGCCCATGTAGGGAGTGAGATCGAGTTCCACCTCCTCCCAATCGAACGTTGAATCCGCCGGCATCTGGTAGAGCAACTCTGGAGCGGCGGTGACGTCGGTGATGATTTCGACGGCGGCGACCTGGAATTCAAGGTCCGAGGCCGGGAAGAAATCGTATTGATTCCAGAACCGCAGCGTGACCTTGTTGCCGCCGGTGATCAGGATGCCGGGACTGATGAGGTAACATTCGAGGGAGCTAAGCGGTCCGCCATCGAGGTTGCTACCCCAGCAATTCGTGCCGGAGTGCGCAGTGGCCCCGCCCCCGGGCGAACCGCGTTGCCAGTCCTTCTCCGATTCCGGCGGCGCGAAGGTGGACCATTCGACGTTGTTGGTTTCGATGTTGTCGGACCATGGCGGGGTATGTGGCAGCAACGTGGTGAACGAGTAAATGTTGGTGTCACCGGAGGAGTTGCCCGCGCGATCGCGGCTGGTCACGCGGTAGTAATAAGTGGTGTTCGCCTTCAGGCCATTGAGGAAAAGCTCGTGCTCGGTGGTCAGCGCCGGACTGTAGGCGGTGTAGTTTTGCGGCAACGTGCCAGGCGATTCGCTGTATTGCACTAGCGAGTCCGAATCCTCGTCCGTGGTCCAGTAGACAATGGCTTCCAGATAGCCGGGATCGTGGTCCACGTCCAGGATGGTCGGCGCGTTGGTCTCGATGAACGCACTGGCCGTAAGTGTGGCATTAGCGGAGGCGTCGAAGTAGCTCACATTGACCGTGTCGTCGGCCCGCACGAAGTAGGTGCCGGCGATGTTGAGATTCGTGGGGATGAACACGACGCTGCCGCGGAAGAATCCGGCGCGGGAGGTTTCGAGCAATGCCAGGGCGACCTGATTCGTGTGTTGCGGGCTGCTGACGGTGACGGGGAGCGTGCCGGCGCCACTTTGGTCCGGGTCTTCGACTTCCACAATCGCGCGGCCGGGGACGGAATACGCATCGCGGTCCAGGGCCAACGAGCTGGTGTTTGGCGGCGGCACGAGGAAGTTCAGCGCGTTGCGCAGGAGTCCCGAGCGGTTGTTACCCAAGCCGGTGCCGAGGGGCACGGCGTCCAGTGGGAAGGAAAAGAACACCACGCGTCCCGGTAAATCCGCGCCCGGGCGGGGTGCCCGCAGACCGACGATGCCGCCGCTGGTTTGGAGCACCGTAGCGGCGAACTGGTCCGGCACGATCCAGTCCGACGGATCTTCAATGCCAAAGAACGCGAGAATCGAAGCATAGGGCGAGTAGTCGAGCGGCGTGTTGATGCCGCTGCCGATGGCTTCGCCAGCCGAACCGCTGACTTGCGTGACTTCCTGGTCCTCGGTGTACGAGCGCACGTGCAGGATGTTGGTATTGAAGCTGGCGAAACCTGCCTCGGTGAAGCGCGTGAGCCCTTCCATCGAAGCGAGGAACAACGAGCCGCCGCCATTCACGTACGCGGTCATGCGTTGGACCAAAGTGGCGTTGGGCGGTTCGAGATCCGAGATGCGCCAGATGACGCAGCGATAGGCGTTCAACTGCGATTGCGTGGGCACCGCGCCACTGCGGGCGTCGAAGGTATTGTAGGGGCGACCGATGGTGTCCAGCGCGTCTGTGTAACCAGACAGCGGCGGCGCAGAGGCGATGAGGAAGCCCAGCACGTAATAATCCGCGAAGGAGTCCACGAGCAAAATGCCCGGGGGTAGCAAGTTGGTGATGGAGTAATAATTCCCGCCGTTGCTATTCGTGGCGCGGTTGCCCGCTTCGTCCTGCGCCACGACGAAGTAGTACACGGCGTTGCTGATGGGAATGTTCGCCAGGGTGAACTCATGGGTGACATCAAGCGTGCGGTTCGTAAGGCCAAGGGTCGGGGCGACGAGGCCGTAATGCAGCTCGGCGCGTGTGTCTTCGTCGGTGTTCCACGTGATCACGATCTGGCCGAACTGGTTGGTGGCGGTCAGGTCGAGAATGGCCGGCGGCTGCAAGTCCGCCTGCGCAGTGGCGATGCGTTGGGCGGCGGGAGCGGCGTCGGAGTAAACCGCTTCAATCAGGTTGTTGTTGGCGACCTGGAGTTTGCCGTCAGGCTGTGCTGGCCCAGCAGCCACCGCAACTGTGCCCGTGAACACGCCGCTCGTGCCGTTGGCTTGCAAAGTAATTGTCTCGCCAAGTGGTTCAGCGCCGCTGCGCAGCAGCAAGTTCGCACTTGGCTGGCCGGCAAGGTTGTAGTCCACCAACGCCAGTTTGATTTGGTCCGGCGCGCGATAGAGGCGGCGATCAAAGGTCACAATGCCGATGCCCGGGGGCGCAAAGTCGCCCGAGATCACCAGTGCAAAATCCTGATCCAGAAACGGTGTGTCGAGGCGCGCGTCCTCGGCGATGGCCGTGCCGCGGACCCGGACGATGTATTCACCCGCCACTGGCGCGAGCAGATGCACGCCCTCGACGTTATTAATCGAATCCGGCAGCGGCGCGTCCGGAATGGAATCGCCATCCTCGATGCGGTTGCCCCGATAAACGTGGCCATCGGGCGCGACCACTTCGAGATCCAGGTCGTTAACCAGCGCGATGATCGCCGCGGGGATTCCGGGCACGTCTGTGTAGGTAAGCGTGATTTTGACCGGTTCACCCGCGGTGCTGATCAGGACGCGCTTTTCAAACACGCCGCCGTTGGTCAACAGCACGGATTGATCGGTGAAATCATAGTCGCGATCCGACGCAATGAGCGCGGGCAGGTCCACGCGCCCCCAGCCTTCATCGTTGTTGGGCACGGCGTCTGTGGTGAAAAAGTCCTCCATGTCGGTGGCGGAATTGATGAGGGCTGCCTTCACCAGGGCGGGGGAGGGTGTCGCGTCGTTGTGCGTCTCGCGCCAATATTGGACGAACACCGCCGCGGCACCGGAGACGTGCGGTCCGGCTTGGCTCGTGCCGCCCTGATACATGTAGTTGTCGGAAATCGGCCACCACGCGTATTCATCATTCGCATACACCGAGCGCAGCGACGCGATCCAACTGCCCGGTGCGACGACGTCGGGCTTGATGCGACCGTCTTCGCAGGGGCCGCGGCTGGAGAAATCCGTCATGGCATCGCGACCGTCGGTGTAGATGGCAAATTCATCGAGCGGCAGGTTGAACCGGTCGTTCTGCGAGGCGCCCGTGGCGATGACATTCTTCGCCACCGCCGGGCTGCCGACGGTCTGATAATTTGGGCCCGCATTGCCGGCGGAGAATTCAACGATGTAGGGCTGGTCGCCCAACGCTAGGATGTCGGCATCGCGTACGAGTTCGTCGAATTCCATCGCGCTCAGATCGTAGCGGCCCTGCGTGTCGTCACCCCAACTGTTCGAGCCGATGTCCGCGCCCGCTTGCTTGGCGTCGCGCACCATCTCGGTGAAACTCGGCGGCGGCGCGTACCCGCCCACCGCGTCAAAGATTCTTTGGCCAATCAGGCTGGCGCCGGGAGCGACGCCGAGGCCGTAGAGGTAGCCATTTTCATCTGGCTCGCCGGTCGCACCGTTGCCCGCGATGATCCCGGCGCAATGCGTGCCGTGACTATGTTCATCGGCGGCGTCAGCGAGCTGGCCCGGTTTGCCGTAGTGAAACAAGGCTGTGACGCGACCCTCGATATCCGGGTGCATGAAATTGATTTCGCCGCTGTCCAGTCCGCTATCAGCCACGGCCACGGTCACGCCGGTGCCGTCATAGCCCAGGGATTGCATGAGCGTCTGGCCCGGCGGGCCGTCACCGGCGACAATGCGGCTGGCCACTTCGTCGTTCAACTTCATGTCCCGCGCGGGTTCGATCCAGAGCACGGCCTTGGATTGCGCAAGGGAGGTGAGTCGCGCGACAGGAATTCTCCCCCGCAGAATTGTGCCGAGGCGGAGCTTTGACTCCTGGTCCACACGGGAGAGCAGGCCGCGCGCGGTGGCGGCGTCCGTTGGTTTGGCCCGATGCGACAACAAAACGGCAACGCGCGCCTCTTGATTGGTGGAGTTTAGTACGGCCCGATGAATCTTGTGTTCGGCTTGATACGGCCCGAGCCAGTTTACAAACGACAGTGAGCGCACGCGGCCGGGCGGGACGGAGTTGAGATCGGCAATCCACGCATCGCGCGCCACGGGGGAGAGCAGTTCCACGCCGAGCTGCGTAAGTTGCGCGCGCCAGTCGGCAGGCGGAAATTGAATTTGCAACAGGGCAAGTCCTTGAATGTTGGTGTGGCCCGCGCGGGCCGAAGGATGATCGGGGTCAACCGTGGCGTTGCGCAGTCGAATGACGCGGTCGGTGGCGGAGGCGGTGAGGAGAGTCGCAAGGAGGGCGACAACAACACTGCACGTACGGCTTGCAGATGACCAAAACTTCACTGACCGACAATAGCTGACGTGAAGGGGTAAAACAAGTTTCCGAGCCATCTCCCTACCCGGAATCTGGCCGGCTATGCCCCGGGGGCTTACTTGAGTCGCGTAGAGCGTTCCTGAAGCCAGCCGATATCTGGGTTGTCCGGGCTCGTAAAGACGTCGTTAACCGAGCCGTTGGCAACGAGCGGCGGCGTGGTGCGCGGGTCGCGCCAGCGTTTGATTTCGGCGTGGCCATCGGCAAATGAAAGTCCGCCAGCCAGATGATGCTGAAAGCCCGGGAGATCGAGAAACTGATACGCTCGCGGTTGATCCGGCCAGCCGGCCATGCTGGTGGCGAAGTTGCCCATATCAATGCTATCCTCCCGCATGTCGAGGAAGACAAAGATCTTTGCGGGGCCCGGGGTGGCGAGGTCGGATTGTTTCAGGAAAATCATGTAGTCGGTCCAGAGGCGGCCATAAATGCGATCCCAGTTGCCATACGTGCCGCCCCAGCCGCCGAGGTAAACATTCATGGACATGCTGCGCACGCGGGACTTTTGCACGCCGTTGACCGAGACAAACGAACGATCGGCCGGGCATTTCCAGATGCCGAAGTTCTTGCCGCAGTAAGGCCACATCGGGCTTTGGGTGATCGTGAGTTCCGGATCCCAGTCGTCCCGATCGGGTGCGCCCGGATCGAGGATGCCCGACACCCAGGCGTATTTCGCGGTCCACAGCTTGTCCCAGTCATAGGACTCGCTGGCAAAAAGCAGCCGGTCGTCGTTATCGGTCGAATACATCTGCCAGGCGAGGCTCAGCTGGCGATGGCTGTTCATGCAGGCGATGCCGTGCGCGCGGAGTTTGGCCTTGTCGATCATCGGCAGCAGCATCGCGGCGAGAATGGCGATGATGGCAATGACCACGAGGAGTTCAATCAAGGTGAACCCAGACCGGACCCTTGGGGCGGTGGCAACCGAAACTTGCCCTTTCGGCACTTGTTTCATGCTTCCAGCCCATCCTAACTTGGCTTGCCGTCCGGCGCAATGGCCAGCGGGCAATTTATGAAGATCCACGCCTTCAAGATGAAACTCAAACCCGGCTTCGCCACTGAATACCAACGCCGGCACAATGCGATCTGGCCGGAACTGGCAGCGTTGCTGCAGGAGTACGGTATTTCAGACTATTCCATTTTTCTCGATGAGGAAACGTTGACCCTGTTTGCCGTGCAGAAACTCGACGAATCCTTTTCGCGCGATACTCTGCCCCAGCATCCCGTGATGCGCCGGTGGTGGGATTACATGGCTGATATCATGGAGACGAATCCCGATCATTCGCCCGTGGTGACCGAGCTAAGGCCGGTTTTTCATCTCGCCTAGCTGCCGCCCTGATACCGGTCTGATCGCGCATTGCTCCATGAAGCCCCGAACCCTACGACTGACCCTGCTGACGGTGGCCATTTGCCTCGCGGCGCTTTTCGTCTGGGCGATCTGGCGCGAGCCCGGTCCGCCGGTGGCGATCATTCGCGTCGTGGATGCCGCCGGCAAACCCATCGCCGGCGCGGTGATTCAACCAGATGGCACGCGGCCTAAGCCCGGGGCTTACAGTTCGGGGCATTACGGCTGGCGGACTTCAGAGAAGGGCCTGACGGATGATCCGGTGAAGACGGACACTGACGGCTACGCGCGCGTCGCTTATCCGAAGTACGTATTTGAGCGCATCGAAACCGGACAAATCAGTTTCTCGGTGAAGCATCCGGGGTTTGTATCCGACCGGCCATTTCGGGATGTGGCAACTGCTCCAGCCAAGGGCGCGCCCTGGAACGTCTGGGCAAATTATGTCTGGAATCGCATCCGCCACAACACGCTCATCGCCCGACCAGACGCGGTGGTGTTGCAAAAAGGCGCCGTAGTCAAACTGTCCGTCCGTCCCGGTTTCGCCGTTGTCACGAACGCACTGTTGTTCGCGCAAGCCACGGGCGACGGCGCACACGAAGCAGATTTCTGGTCGCGATCTGAACCGGGAGTTACTGTGGCGGCCCGGCTCGCACCCGGCGAGCAAGCTGTGCGCGCGATTCAATTTGAGACCAACGGGGTCGCGTGGTTCAGCGACATCACCGCCATTACCGGCAAGGCGGGGGCAACCAATGAACTGGTCGTGCAACTTAAACGAGGCGTGACCGTTCGTGGCAAGTTGGATGGCAATGTTCTCCGGCCCGTGACCAAAGGCCGGGTGATTGCGCATGTTTCGCCAGCGGATTTGAAGGCGGGGGCGCCCTCGCTCCGATGGCACGCGTGGACAACGGTTCGCGCGGACGGAAGTTTCGAGTTTGATTCGCTGCCGCCGGGAAAACTGGAAGTCACGGCTTTGTGCGACGGGTTCATCAGCACCAACGGCACGGGCCAGTTTGGCGGCCTGACTTATCCGCAAAAGCACCTGCTGACGCTGAACGATCTGGACATCACGATCGGCATGGAGCGGACCGCGCGGTTGGCGGTTCAAATTCTCGATGACCAGGGCAAGCCGCTGCCTGATGCCAGCGTGTCAACCTCCCCGAACGTCTGTTACGACGGCTGGGGCACGACCATCTTCGCCAGCGATTGTTACAACTCGGCGGATCAATTCCGCGCTGTCCCAGACTCGAAGCCCAAGGGGTGGTGGCGATCGGTGCCGGATTTCATGGGGACAAGCGATGCATCTGGACTCGCAGTCGTTCCAAATCTTCCCGCCCATGTCACCAGTTTCTCTGTGGAACATGCGCGCTACGTCTTGCCCGCCATTGCGTCGGCGTCGGGCAGCAAGCGGCGGGAAGCCGACGTCACGCTGAAGGCCGGTGAGACCAATCATATCACGGTGAGGCTCGAACCACGGGAGCAGACGCCGATTACCCACTATTGAAAGTCTGACGGGCGGCGCAGCCAAATCGCTGCGGGCTCTTGGCTCAATTCACAAGGAATTGAGCGGCCCTCGCCAGAATTTGCGCTTGCGCCACCCATGCCGCTGCGGCTGACTTTCACCGGTCAAACCCTTGGAAAGAAACTCAGTTCTGGCAACGAAGCGCATGGGAAATAAAATCGAACAAGCCTACCGACTCGCCCGCGAACGTTACGCCGCGCTCGGCGTCAACACGGAGTCCGTCCTCAAGCAACTTGCCCGCGTGCCTGTCTCATTGCATTGCTGGCAGGGCGATGACGTCGGTGGCTTCGAGAATTTTGGCGGCGCGCTGACGGGCGGCATCATGGCGACGGGAAATTATCCCGGCAAAGCCCGCACGCCGGATGAGCTGCGCGCGGATGCAGCGAAGGCGCTCTCGCTGATTCCTGGTAAACATCGTTTCAACCTGCACGCGTTCTATGGCGAGTTTGGCGGCAAGCGGGTGGATCGAAATGAAATCGAACCGAAGCATTTCCAGAACTGGATTGCGTGGGCGAAGTCGCTCGGTATCGGCCTGGATTTCAATCCCACGTGCTTTTCGCATCCCAAGTCAGCGAGCGGGTTCACGCTTGCGAGCGCCGACAAATCCGTGCGCCAATTCTGGATCGAACATTGCCAGGCCAGCCGCGAGGTCGGCGCCGCGATGGGCCGAGCGCTTGGCAAGGCGGCGGTAACGAACGTGTGGGTGCCTGACGGCATGAAGGACTCGCCCGCGGACCGCCGCGGTCCGCGTGAGCGCTTGGAAGAATCGCTCGACGCCGTCTTTAAGAAAAAGTTGAATCCGAAGCACAATCTCGATTCTGTGGAAGGCAAGCTGTTCGGGATCGGCGCGGAGAGTTACACCGTTGGGATGCACGAGTTCTATCTCGGCTATGCGGTGAAGCATCAAAAGCTCATCTGCCTGGACGCTGGCCATTTTCATCCAACGGAAAACGTGGCGGACAAGATTTCCTCCGTGCTTTGTTTCGTGCCGGAGATTTTGTTGCACGTCAGTCGCGGCGTGCGGTGGGATAGCGACCACGTGGTCACTCTGAATGACGAGCTGAATGCAATCGCCCAGGAACTCGTGCGTGGCGATTATCTCGCTCGAACGCACATCGGCCTCGATTTCTTTGACGCGAGCATCAATCGGCTCGCCGCGTGGACCGTCGGCACGCGCAACATGATCCGGGCGCTCTGCATCGCGATGCTCGATCCTGTCGCAAAGTTGAAGCAGCTCGAACTTGCCGGCGATTACACCTCGCGCCTCGCCTTGATGGAAGAAGCCAAGTCGTTGCCGTTCGGCGCTGTCTGGGATTATTACTGCCTCGAGCAAGGTGTGCCCGTTGGCGCTGATTGGCTTGATGAAGTGAAACGCTACGAGAAAAGCGTGTTGAGCAAACGCCAGTAACGGTTGTTCGTTTCTCATTTATGAACTGCTGCAAATTGAGATTCACTTGCCTCGCATTCTTGGCATCCGCATTGACGGTGGGTGCGCAGCAGGTTTACCCCACGCCAGCCACCAACGATACTGTCGGGTTCGAACTCATCTTCGACGGCAAAACACTGAGCGGCTGGGAGGGTGATCCGAAATACTGGCGCGTTGAAAACGGCTGTCTCATTGGCGAAGTGACGCCGGAGACGTTGCTCAAGCAGAACTCGTTTATCATCTGGCGTGGCGGAACAACGCGGGATTTCGAGTTGAAGGTCGAGTATCGCGTCTCGGCCAAGGGCAACAGCGGCATCAATTATCGCAGCGTGCAGATCACGAATTCACCCTTTGCGCTGCGCGGTTACCAATCGGACATTGACGGTGCGAACAAATACACCGGCCAGAACTACGAGGAAAAGGGCCGCACATTTCTCGCGTTGCGCGGCGACATCAGCCGCGTGGATGCCGACGGCAAATCCCGTATCATTGGCTCGATGGGTGACAAAGAAGCGCTAGCGTCCTTCATCAAGAACGAAGATTGGAACGAAGTGCATCTCATTGTCCGCGGCAACACGATGACGCACCTGGTCAACGGTCACGTGATGAGTGTCGTGGTGGATGATGACGCGGAGCGACGTAAGTTCGATGGCCTGCTCGGCGTGCAGGTCCATGTTGGCCCGCCAATGAAAATCGAATATCGCAATTTCCGGCTCAAGCAGTTGACCATCGCGGCCGAGCCAGCGAAATGACTGCGCCGCTGCTCCAACTCAGCGCCGTCACGAAATCCTTCGGCGCAGTGCGAGCGCTTAAGGGCGTGTCATTTGAGCTGCAAGCCGGCGAAGTACACGCTTTGCTCGGCGAGAACGGCGCCGGTAAATCCACGCTCATCAAGGTCATCACCGGTGCGCACCAACCGGACGGCGGTGAGATTGAAATCAACGGCGAGCGGATCGCTCACCTGACGCCCGCCTCGGCCCACAAGCTCGGCATTGCGTGCATTTACCAGCAACCGGCGTTGTTTCCTGATTTGACCGTCGCTGAGAATATCGGTCTGCGGCTTGAGCCTGCTTCTGCCATTCGCAAAGTGAACTGGGCTGCCCGCAGCACTCGCGCAATGGAACTGCTCAAACGCATCGGCGCGGAGATTTCGCCCGAGGCCGAGGTGCGTTCGCTCTCGATGCCCGAGCAGCAGCTTGTGGAAATCGCCTGCGCCATCGGTGCGGGCGCGCGCATTGTCATCATGGACGAGCCGACGGCGTCGCTGACGCAGAAGGAGGTGCAGTTGCTGTTTGGGGTGGTGAAAGATTTGCGCGCCAGCGGCGTCGGCGTCATCTACATCTCGCATCGGCTCGAAGAAATCTTTGCGCTCGCTGACCGCGTGACCGTGTTGCGCGACGGCGAGAGCGTTGGAACGCATTTTGTTCGTAGTAGCCGAGGTGACGAGGCTCAAACCGGAGGACCGCCGATTGATCAGAGCCTCCTTACGTCGGCTGCTACTTTAACGGAAGCGGAGCTCATCAAGCTCATGGTGGGCCGCGAAGTTTCGCACGTTTATCCACCGTCTGAAAGTGCACCAGGAGATGTAGTGCTCTCGCTCAGGAATCTGGAATGCGTTGCTGGGGGCGTCAGAAATGTTTCGCTCGACGTCCGCGCCGGCGAAGTCGTCGGCCTTGCTGGCCTTGTTGGCGCCGGTCGCACAGAGCTTGCGCGGGTTCTCTTCGGCATTACGCCCGCCGACTCGGGCGAAATCATTCTCCACGGTCACCGCGTCACGATCCGTTCCCCGCAGGAAGCGGTCGCTCGCGGGATTGCGTACGTGCCGGAAGATCGCCGTCGGCACGGGGTGATCCTGGAAATGCCCATCGCGCACAACATGACGATGGCGATTCATCAGCGGATTTTTTCCGGCGCCTGGTTGCGATTCGGGGCCGAGAAACAGCTCGCACTGGATTTCATTCGCGATCTGGGTGTGAAAGCGTACGGGCCCGATGCGCCTGGCGCTTCGTTGAGCGGTGGCAATCAGCAGAAAGTCTCCCTCGCCCGCTGGCTGGCGACCAAGCCCAAGCTGCTGATCCTCGATGAGCCGACGCAAGGCGTGGATGTGGGCGCGAAAAGTGAAATCCACAAAATCATCCGGCAACTTGCGAAGGAAGGTCTCGCGGTGCTGATGGTTTCGAGCGACCTGCCAGAAATCCTTGGGATGAGCGATCGCATCGCCGTGATGCGCGGCGGCACGATAGCGGCAATGCTGCCAGCCAGAAGTGACGCGCATGAAGTGATGGCTGTGGCGTTGGGACAGAAAGGGTCGCCCGCGTGAAGAAATATTTCCGCGAACTCTCCGTTGCTGGTGCCCTGATCGTGGTTTTGTTGGCGCTCGCGGTTTTTGCCCCTGCCTTTTTTCAGCCGCAGCCATTGCTTTCGCTGCTCACCCGCGAGGCTCCGACGCTGGTCGTCGCTTGCGGCATGGCGCTGGTCATCATCTGCCGGCAGATTGACATTTCGGTCGGATCGCAATTCGCCGTGTGCAGCGTGACGGCGGGGTTGCTGGCCGCCAAAGGCCTGCCGTTGCCACTGACTTTTCTCGCGTCGGTCGCCATCGGTGCGGGGATGGGGATGCTCAACGGTTTGCTGGTGGCGGGTCTGCGCCTGCCGTCCATCGTGGTGACGCTCGCGACGATGGTCACGTGGCGTGAAGCATTGCGCTGGCTGCGCCAGGGACAATTCGTAAATCTGCCTGATGGCACTCAATGGCTGGGCCTGAGCCAGCCAGCGGGTCAATGGACCCTCATAGTCACTGCCATTATTTTATTGGTTGCGCTGGCGTTGGCGACAAAACATCTCACCGCCGGACGGTTTATTTACGCCGTGGGCACGGACGCGGAAGCGGCGCGGCTGGCTGGCATTCGCCCGCAGCTGACCACGTTTTGCGTGTTTGCCTTCCTGGGCGCGCTAGTCGGACTCGCCGCGATGATGAACGTCGTGCAATCGCCACAGGTCGACCCCAAGTCGGGTTCGGGATTGGAATTGAAAGTCATTGCTGCCGCGGTCGTCGGCGGAGTGGCGATCGCCGGGGGGCGCGGCAATCTTTTGGGAGTGTTCGCGGGGTTGTTGTTGCTCGCGTGTATCAGTCCGGCGCTGACGCACCTCCGGGTCGAAGCGTATTGGGAGAAAGCGATTCAAGGTGCGATCATTTTGCTCGCGGTTGTCGCAGACGGGGTGCGCAGTCGAAAACAAAGTCATAGCCACGGATGAAAACTGCCAAACACGGATTCAAAGCCAGTTTGCTGCGGCACGAAACCATCTTGTTGTTCGTGGTGGTGTTGGAGTGGCTTTATTTCAATTCAGTCGGTCCGCGATTCGGCTCGGTAGACAACACGTTTAACATCCTGCGGCACTCTGTGGAGATCGGATTGTTGGCACTGGTGATGACGCCGATTATTCTCATGGGCGGAATTGATCTCTCGGTCGGCTCTTTGCTCGGCTTGTGCGCGATCTTATTCGGCAAATTCTGGCGCGACATGGACATGCCGATTCCGCTCGCTGCCGCCTGCACCCTTGGCGTCGGTGCGCTGGCTGGCGGCCTCAATGCTTCACTCGTCACGTGGCTACGCTTACCACCGCTCATCGTGACGTTGGGGACGTTCTCATTGTTCCGCGGGCTGGCTGAAGCGATCACGCGCGGCGTGGATACGTTCACGAATTTTCCCGCGTCGTTTCTCTTTCTGGGCCAGGAACGTTGGCTCGGCATTCCGGCCCAAGCGCCCATCTTCATCGTTGTGGCCGTGGGGATCTGGCTGCTGGTGCATCGCACCACGTTCGGCCGCTCGTTTCGGGCGATTGGTTTCGCGCCCGAAGGGGCACGCTATGCGGGGATGCCGGTCGAGCGGCGACTGGCGATGGCCTATGTGCTGGCTGGGATCGTCGCGGCGGTGGCAGCCATTATTTACACTTCGCGACTCGGCCAAGCCAAGGCCGACGCGGGCATGGGCTACGAACTGTTTGCCATCACCGCCGTGGTGCTGGGCGGTACGAGCATTTTTGGCGGCATTGGCTCGGTTCACGGCACGTTGCTCGGGGTGGCGGCCGTCGCGATTCTGAAAAATGGTCTTTTCCAAGCGCGGCAGCCGGAGGAATTCGCCGATATGTTGACCGGCGTGTTGTTGATCCTGGCATTGGCTAGCTCCCTCATTCCGAAAATGCTGGCCTCGTTGAAAGCCCGTCGGCAAACTTCGTTTACTAAACCAATCAGCACATGAAGCATACTCTTTCACTCCTTCTGGTCGCCGGACTTGTAACTGTGAGTGGCTGTGGCAAATCCGATTCCACCGGCAACCCTGCAAGTGGTTCCGGCAATGGCAAGAAAATCACCATCGGACTCATGCCCAAATCCAAGGGCAACGCTTATTTCATCTCCTGCAAAAAAGGTGCGGACAAGGCGGCGCAGGAACTTGGCGTGGACTTGGTGTTCAACGGTCCCACCGACCCCGATCCCGCGAAACAAAACGAGATCGTTGAGAATTGGATCACGCTCGGTGTGGATGCCATTGCCGTGGCCTGTGAGAATCGCGAAGGCATATCCACCGCATTGCGCAAGGCCAAGAGCAAAGGCATCAAGGTCATCACCTACGACGCGGACGCGCAGCCGGACGCGCGCGAATTTTTTGTGAATCAAGCCACGCCCGAGGGGATTGGATTTACGTTGATGGACGAAGCGGCGCGTTTGTGTGGCAACGAGGGTGAGTTTGCCATCATCACTGCGAGTCTGACGGCGGCGAACATGATTGAATGGCAGAAACACATCGAGGCGCGGCGCTCGTCGAAGTACCCGAACATGAAAATGATCGCACTCCGTCCGTGCGACGATCTCAAGGACAAGGCGCAGAGCGAAGCCACCGCGTTGATGAGCGCGAATCCAAATCTGAAATGTATCATGGCGATTTGTTCGCCCGCTGTGCCCGGTGCGGCCGAAGCGGTGAAACAAGCAGGCAAGACTGGCAAGGTGAAGGTGCTTGGGCTTGGTTTGCCGAATGAGAACAAACGCTACGTCCACGAAGGTGTCACTGATTCGGTGATTCTCTGGAACACGGAAGACCTCGGCTACTTGACCATTTATTCCGCGAACGCGCTGGCAAAAGGCACGCTCAAGGCCGGCGACAAAAGCATCAAGGCCGGCGCGATTGGTGAATTTCAGATCGAGGGCGATAGCATCCTGTTGGGCAAGCCATTCATCTTTAACAAGGACAACATCGACAAGTTCGATTTCTGAACGGATTCGACTTCGCGTTCAGCATCGTTAGCATGGCCGCACCATGACGGTGACGCTGTTCATTCCCTGCTTTGTTGACCTGATGTATCCACAGGTGGGCGTCAGCATGGTGCGCATCTTTGAACGGCTCGGGCACAAGGTCGTTGTGCCGGAAAGTCCGGCATGTTGCGGCCAGCCGGCGTTCAACACCGGCTACTGGGAGGAGAGTCGCGCGATCGGCATCCCGATGCTCGCAGCGTTGAAGGACGCCGAGGCTGTGGTCATTGCGAGCGGTTCATGTGGCGCGATGATGAGCGTTTTCTATCCCCGACTCTTCGCGGGCACGCCGCACGAAGCGGCGGCCAAGGCGGTCGCCGCGAAGTGTTTCGAGTTCTCCAGCTTTCTCGTCAACAAACTCGGCGTTACGGAGCTTGGGGCAAAGTTTCCGCACAAGGTGACATTCCACGACGGCTGTCATGGCTTGCGCGAATTGAATAACAAACTTCCACCCCGCAAATTGCTGGCGAAGGTGCAGGGCTTGCAGCTCGTTGAAATGGGTGCAGCGGAAACCTGCTGCGGCTTTGGCGGGACTTTCTCGGCCAAGTTTCCCGCGATCTCGACCGCGATGGGCGAAGTGAAGTGCACTTCCGCATTGGAAACCAAAGCTGACTACATCGTCTCGTGTGACTCAAGTTGTCTGATGCAGATCCAAGGTTTGGCGGACAAACAGAAGAACGGCATCAAGACGATTCACCTAGCGGAGGTCCTGGGGCAGCAATGAAGAAAATTTCCGTTGTCAATTTGGAATGGGATATTGGCGTCTCCGATGCCTTGGCATTGTTCGGCAGGCCGATAAGTGAAAGCGATGAGGTGGGGCTTCTGAAGAGCGGACTCAAGTCTGCCGCGATACAAGCATCAGGATGTCTTGGGTGGATCTGGAAACAGTGGCTATCGGGTGCGTCCAAGGACGTCATATATTCACAAGTGTCACCGTTTGTGGAGCGGAGTTTGGACTTACGCGCACGATGTAAATACAGCTATTACATGTTGCCTCAGCACGATCTGTTGCTTCTTAATTGTGCAATACTTGCCATGCCCGAATCGCAATTGAAGTACGTCGTGGCAATGATGGCAGACTCGTCGGGCGACAAAGGTGAAACCCCAGCCGACAATGGTGAACTCTATGCGGCGGCTTGGTGCGGCACGTTGAAATGGTGGATACTTGGTGATCTGGCAAAAGCGCTCCAAGAATCTGAAAAAATTTGGCCAGCATTCCGAGATCAGTTCTTTTCCTTGCGCGCCGCGGCCAATCCATTGGTTGGCCCGTGGTTAAAACGGGATTGGTCATCCTTTATGAAGCGGCAGAATAAAGACTTCGATCAGCTTTGGGCGCGTGCGCGGAAGAGCAATTGGATCGTTAGAAGTGAAACAGAAAGCGAAGTGGTGGTTACAACGAATCGTTTGCTGATTGAACGCGATTGGTGTTGGTCCCACTGTGGGCTTGCATTGCTCGCGTATCGTTTCGAGGGAGTTCCCGTGGCGACTGACCCATTTTGGTTTCCTCCTCACGCACTTGAATGTGTTGATCGAATCGCATGAGCGCGCCGGCCACACATTTTTCGGAAGATGCCAATCGTGTAGCGCACGATCTGCGTCATCGCGGCATCATCCAGACCGCGATGGGCAAATACGAGGTCGTCCGTGACCAGCGCAAGCTGTGGTTTCAGGATTGGCAGGGTGCACGCAATCTTGCCGCGCGTACCAAGTTCGAAGCGATCAATCACCTTGGAGCACATTTGGACCAGTTCAGCAAGTTGTTGGAGTCGCGCGGGACGAAAGTTCATTGGGCCAGTAATGCCGCGCAGGCACGCGATATCATCTTCGAAATTCTTCGAGCCAAGAACGCCAAGGTCGTTGTGAAATCTAAGGCGATGACCTCCGAGGAAATCCATCTCAACGATGCGATGGAGAAGGCGGGTTACGAAGTCGTGGAATCCGATCTCGGCGAATACATCGTCCAGCTGCGCGAAGAGCCGCCGTATCATCTGGTATTTCCCGCGATGCACCTTACGCGGGGCGAGATTAAAGACATTTTCCAGAAGAAACTCAACGACGCGCCGTCGGACGATCCGGAAGCGCTGACGATGGTCGCGCGCCGGGCGTTGCGGAAAAAATATCTGCAAGCGGACGTTGGCATCACGGGTGCGAACTTCTGCATCGCCGAGACCGGCATGATTTCGATCACGGAGAATGAAGGCAACGCGCGGCTCACGGCCGCACTGCCCAAAACAATGATCACGCTCGTTGGCATCGAGAAAGTTCTGCCGCGACTGGAGGATCTCGCGCTGTTTCTGCCGATGCTTGCGGTGATGGGCACGGGCCAGCCGTTGACGTGTTACAACACGATGTATGGCGGGCCGCGCCAGCCGGGTGAAGCCGATGGGCCGGAGGAATATCACGTCGTGCTGTTGGATAATCATCGTACGCTGTTACTCGCCGACGCCGAACAGCGCGACGCACTAGGTTGTATCCGTTGCGGCGCTTGCCTGAATGTCTGTCCGATTTTCCGCAACGTCGGCGGGCACGCCTACGGTACGGTTTACGGCGGACCGATTGGTTCGGTCATCACACCGCATCTGCGCGGCTTGCAGGATTGGAAGCATCTCAGTTATGCGTCGTCGCTTTGCGGCGCGTGCACTGAGACGTGCCCGGTGAAAATTGATTTGCATCATCATCTGTTGCAGAACCGGCGCAATGCTTCGGCGCCAAAGACTGGCAAACCGAGTTTGCTGCAAAAACTCGCCTTCAAGCTGTTTGCCGGCTTCGCGAACCGTCCGACGCGCTGGTCGTTGGTGACGAAGCTGGGGCGATTCGCCCAACGATTTCACGGCGTGGTGAAAAGTGGAGTGTTTGATCCGGCACAGGGTTGGACCAAAACGCGCGAGCTGCCGCCGGTGGCGAAGCAAAGTTTCCGCGAATGGTGGAAGGAGCAGGGGAGATGAGCGAACGCGAGAACATTTTTGCCCGCATTCGCGAGGCGCTGACGCTTAAGGCCCACGCGCACCATGGTCACGACCTGCCTACTGTAGCTGAGCAACGACGGGTGATGCCGCCAGTTGGTTTGACGGTGGAGGAACAATTCGTTTTGTTCGCCAAAAACGCCGGTGATCTCAAGGCAACGTTCAAATTGGTCAAGGATGAGGCGGAACTTTCGGAGGAGTTGCAGGCGCTTTGTGCAGCCGAAAAGTGGCAGCGAGTCGCTACCCACGGCAGTGCCCTGGCGCAAACGCAAACCAAACTGCTGGGCTTGCCAACGATTGTCACCAACGACGGGTACGACAAATACGAATTGGAGAAGTGTGATGCTGGGATCTCGGAGTGCGACGCGTTGATTGCGCAGACTGGCACTGTGCTCGTGACGAGCCGCAGCGCGGGCGGGCGGGCGTTGTCGTGTCTGCCACCACACCATGTCGTGATCGCGCGTCGCGAGCAGCTGGTTCCTGATTTGCCGGCGGCGTTCGCGTTGGTGAAGCAGAAATACGGCGGCAATTTCCCCAGCATGATTTCGTTCATCACCGGCCCCAGCCGCACCGGTGACATCGAACGGATTCTCGTCCTTGGCGCACATGGACCGAAGAAGCTCACGATTTTCTGCTGGTGAGGCTGACGGCTGAGCAGGTTCGCGACTCATCGCAATAATCGGCAGAACCTCGTCGCCCGATTTTACTACTGGTTTAGACGCCAGCTTCCCATTCACGCAGATTTCCAACAAGACGAAGATTCCCTAACCGTGGCGGTTCTTTGTGCAAATTGCATCGCCGACAGAATGAGGTTATTGCGGATTGCAAAGACTCATGCAGGCCCGAAGCGGCGAAATCGGTGGTACAAGGTTCGCTTAAGTTCTTAGACCTCGGTTGCCATTCTTCATTTCGGGCAGGAAGCCGAAACTGTGGGCAACGAGACTTAACCCAAAAGTTATTATGACTATCGGCACTCTTCTCCTCATCGTCTTGGTCCTACTGTTAATCGGGGCGCTGCCCACGTGGCCACACAGCCGATCCTGGGGATACTGGCCCGGCGGCTTGTTGGGAATAGTGGTCGTCATCCTATTGATACTTTTGCTGTCGGGGCGGCTTTGACACCAAAAGGCTCTAATACCGAGCTTATGATCCGACGACTAACATCAGGAAAATATCGGCTGTATTCGCGCAAGCGAACTTCGCGTGCAGAGACGCGGCGCAATCTGGGGACTTTCCGCACGCGCGCCGCCGCGGAACGACACGAGCGGGCCGTGCAGTACTTCAAGCGGAAGGGTTGATATGACATCTCCATCTCAAAACAGAGCCCGGTCAGTCAACCGGCGCGCGAAGCCGGGTTCAACGGGTGGCGGAAGATTTTATCACGTCGAGATCAGGCCAAAGGCAGATTTCCGCAGCTTTCGCACCCAGGATGTTGGTAGAAAGGGCGGCATAGAGCGAGTAGCTGGAAAGCGCGACGGAGATTCGTGGGCCACACAAAAGTGGCTGATCAGCAAGGAACTTGCTCGCATTGAGCGGGGTCGCCTTGTTTCTGACAACGAACATGTCCGCAAAGTCCTGGAGGAGCTGGAGTCAAAACCTGTGCACGTAGGTGGTGACCGCTTTAAGGCCGTGCCCCGGCGAACCGCGCCCAAAGCAAAAAATCCCACTTATGCCCAACGCCACGCGCGGCAGCGAAATAACCGAAAAGCTCCAGCCGCGAAAAAAAGATCAACCAGGACCTGAGGCCATGAATGACCACGTATACAAATTGATTGAACTCACCGGCACTTCCACCACCTCCATGGAGGACGCCATTAACAACGCCATCCGTCGCGCCAGCGCAAGCATTCGCAAACTGCGTTGGTTTCAAGTCACGGAAATCCGCGGGGATATTGATAGAAAAAAAGTCGCCCACTGGCAGGTAACCCTAAAAGCCGGCTTTACCGTGGAGGAATAGGCCATGCATTCAACCATGGAAACCATCACGCCCGGAACCGGCGATTTCCAAGACAAGCCCACTCATTTTCCCGGCACGCAAGTCAACGGTCAACCGTTGAAGCCTATTACTCAGGTGTTGCTGGACCGCCGGGCGACGCTGCATTTCAAACCGGATCCGGTGCCGGCGGAATACTTGGAAGCAATTCTGCGTTTCGCCGCGCAGGCGCCGTCAGGATACAACCTTCAGCCGTGGCGCTTCATCGTGGTGCGCGACCCGAAGAATCGGCATCGACTGCAGAAGGCGGCCATGGATCAGTCCAAAGTCAGCGAGGCGCCCGTCGTCATCATTGCCTTTGCCGTCAAGGGCGAGTGGAAGAGCCGAATGGATGCGATTTTCGAAGAAGGGGTCCGTCGCGGGGCCGGCGACGCAGGAATCATGGAAATGCAGAAGGCCTCGGCAACAAAGTTTCTGGGAGCCTTTCCGCCGGACGTCTGGCTGAACCGTCACACCATGATTGCGCTAACGACCATGATGCTGGTCGCGGAAGCCTATGGTTTAGATACCGCGCCGATGGAAGGCTTTGATGCCGACGCCGTGAAACGCGAGTTCAGCCTGCCCGATGAATCTGAGGTGATCGCCCTGCTCGCCATTGGTTTTGGAAAAGGCCCGGACAAACCTTATGGCGGACGACTGGCACTCAAAGGCATTGTTTTCAACGAACACTATGGAGCACCTTGGAACGGTGAATCCAGTCCTTGAAAACGTCAGGCGCGCCTGTAGGTGCGCTTTTTCAACCCGGACCCTTCGAGAGCTTCAATCGTCAATGGCCGAGTGCGCGTGTGCCGAGGAACGACTTTTGATACTCTGGGGACTCTGGGATGAAAACTGAAACTCTGTAACTCGTTGAAAAAATGGTGCCCCGGCAAGGACTCGAACCTTGGACCAATTGATTAAGAGTCAACTGCTCTACCAACTGAGCTACCGAGGCAACCAAAGGACGCGTAGCATCCAAATCCGCGCGGTTTTTGTCAATCTTTCGGTTTGAGAATTTTGGAAGCAGTTCGCGGGAGTCGATAGTTTCGGCCTTTCGCCGATGCCGTGCGTTGACTTGGCGCGAGCCGGCCCGTAGGCTCATCATGGATCACATGATGGAAGCCATTGAAAAATTATTGATCCTCCAGGATCGCGACCGGAAACTGCGGCGCGTCTCGGGGGAGTTGGCCCATATCGGGCCGGAGCGGGAATCTTTTACCGGTCGCACCAGCAAGGCACAAACGGCCGTGGACGCGGCGAAGCTGCGCGTGAATCAGATTGAGTCTGAACGCAAACGCCTGGAACTGGACGTCGAGGCGAAGAAACAACTCATCGAGAAGTACGCCAACCAGCAGCTTCAGACGCGGAAGAACGAGGAATACAAGGCGTTGGCCCATGAGATCGAGATGTGCAAGGCGGACATCGTAAAGATCGAGGACCGGGAAATTGAGTTGATGGAACAGGCGGAGGCAGCGCAGAAGGAAGTGGCGCGTTGCAATGCCGAACTCGCGGAAGCGAAGAAGATGATGAATGACCAGCTTGCCCAGCTCGCCGCGCGAGAGGAGAATCTCAAGAAGGAACAGGCGGAGTTGCAAAGCAATCGCGGCGAACTGGCGGCGGCGGTGGATGAAGGCGTGCGTTCGCGTTACGAGCGGCTGACCAAAAGCAAAGGCGAGAACGTGGTGGTGGGCGTAAATCACGGAGTGTGTGGCGGGTGTCACATGAAATTGCCACCCCAGTTGTTGATGGCGTGTCGCGGGGAGACCGAGATTGTCACCTGCTCGAATTGCGGCCGGATTCTTTATTACACGCGCGAGATGAATCTGGCGGCGGCAGATTAAGCGGGCAGAACTTTCAGTGCTCAACCTTTAAATTCCGATGGTGCAGCGTCGGTGCGGTTCGGACTGCTTCGTGACAGGGCTTGTTTCCTCCTTCTGCTGAGCTAAGCTGTCACTGGTTCTGGAGAGCGGAGAATCGCTTCCGGCGTAAACCGGGGGAGGAAAGTCCGAACACCATTGGGCGCGATGCCGCGTAACGCCGGTTCGGCCGGCGATACACGCGGGCGGCAAAGTCGAGAGGCTTACCGACGGACAGTGCCACAGAGAACATACCGCCACGGGCGCGAGCCCGGGGTAAGGGTGAAAAGGTGGGGTAAGAGCCCACCGCGCGAAGCGCAAGCGACGCGGCACGGAAAACCCCATCGGGTGCAAGACCAAATAGGGGGCTCGGGAGCGGCCCGCTCCGATCTCGCGCAAGCGGGATGAGTCCCGGGTATTGGTCGCTAAGACAAATGATTCTCTCCGTCGCGCAAGCGACGCAGACAGAAATCGGCTTACAGCTCTCCAGAACCATTACCTACAATCCTCGCGGGGTGAGCGATGTCCCGGTCGCCGTGGCTTAGACTTGCCCGGATGCTTCGGTCTTTTGGGACGACCGGGCCAGCGTGCCCCCGAGCATAAGACCACCCAATTGTGGGGCTATTCCTAGCGGGTCAAGTATGCGAAGGTGACCGCAAAGCCTCGCCAGTACTGGTTAGGCTTATAGTATGTTTGCACTATGGACGCCGTTTGGTTAGGCGATTAGATTCAAGGGCGATCACATGGTTTACGTGACGGTGGAACTGTGCCTGTTAACTTATGAACAACCAACCCCCACTTCGGTCGCCGACCTTTCGAGCTTTTACCCTCATCGAGCTTCTGGTCGTCATCGCCATCATCGCGATTCTGGCGGCGATGTTGTTGCCGGCCCTGGCCAAGGCCAAGGACAAGGCGGCCCGTACCCATTGCACCAACAACGAGAAACAGCTGTCGTTGGCGATGACGATGTACACGCAGGACAACAACGATTATCTGCCGTATCCTAATTGGGGCGGGGCGAACTTGCCAAATGGTCAACCTGGACCCGGGTGGCTTTACACTCCCGTGGGTGGGCAGCCACCAAATCTGGCTGCTGCGCCTTACCTCACCACGCCGATACGGGCTTACGAAACGGGGCTTTATTATCGCTACATGCCGAATCCCAAGGCGTACGTTTGCACCTTGGACTTGAAGAGCAAATACTACGCAGCCCGGGCAAACAAGCTATCCACATACATCATGAATGGTGCGGTATGTGGCTATCCGAATCTCTCCACTGAGCCGAGACCCTATAAGAGCGCCAAGCTGAATCAGGTTTGGAGCCCGATGTGTTACATCCAATGGGAGCCGGATGAAACCCTTATTCGCCCGAGCACCGGTCAACCAATCGGCGAGCACGCGTACAATGACGCCAGCAGCTTTCCGGACAGTGGTGAAGGCGTGGGCCGGCTGCATCAGAAGGGGGCGATCATCTTGGCAATTGGCGGACATGTGCAGTTCATCACGTTCAAGCAATTTGAAGCGGAGAGAGCCAAGACCAAACCCCAAGGCAGTCTACTTTGGTGGAGTCCTTGGAGCGCTGATGGGCACTGAGCGATTCAGTTACTCGTTCAGTTTGCCACGGTAGAACCGGGCCGGGAGAGTCGTGGGTTGCGGGTCGGTGAACCAGGCATCACCAGTCAGATTCGTGACTGCGGCGGAATTCACCCAATGGAGGAGGTTTGTGGAGGTCTCCACGATATAACTGTCACCCACCGTGCCGGTGAATTTGATCTGGGCAACCCCGGGAGTCGGCGAGGACCAGAACAATTGAGGGGGAACGCTGACAACGAGGCTGGCTGGGGCGCTGGTCACTCCGCCCACTTGATTGGTGACCACCACGTCGTAATTGCCGGCGGCGCTGAGTTGAACATTCGTGAGTCCATAAGCGCTCCCAGTTGCCCCTTCGATGGGCAAGTTGTTGCGGCGCCATTGGTAGGAAAAGGGAGCTGATCCAACTGCAGTCACGTTGAACACGGCTGAATTCCCCAATTTGACCCGGAGAGGTTGCGGGCCACTGGTAATCTGTGGCGGTGCGACGGTTTGATAACCTGAAAAGGCCCACTTCACGGCGTCTGCAGCCACATCCCGATTGCCGCCCTGGCCGGCGTTGTTGCCGAGGCGGACATAACCATCCGTGCCGGCTGCAAAGGGCAGGCCGCTGGCGAGGAGTTGCCAGCCGCCGCCACCCGTCGATTGGTTTACGTTTATGCTTACGTTCGTGTTGTTCCCGGCGATCAGCACGGGAACGGCAGTGGCGCCACGGGCAATGGTCGGGGTCCAGAGGTAAACATCGTAATAGCCGCCAACTGCTATGGTTGGAGTGAAGGTCGCCGTTGCCGTTGCACTGCCGCCGACGGATGAACTGGTGCGATAATCAGAATTGTATTTGTCCGCGGCACTGGTGTCGGTGGACCACGTCCCGGCAAAAGTGGCCTGCGGGTTGTCGACGATGAGATCCGGTACGGGCGATTCAAATACTGCTGCGATATTTAAATTGGTGGTCAAGGCCACGGTCAGGGGGTTGTTTGTGCAGTTCGTGCTTCCGGACCAACCCGTGAATGTGAAGGAAGGATGCGAAGCTATCAGGGTGACCGCGGAGCCAGCGGGATAGCTGGCGAGGTTCGGCGATTTTGCCACGGTGCCGCCGGAGGTTGCGGTTACTACCAATGCACAATTCACGCTCAAGGCCGCAGGCGAGCTGGTTACCGAGCCAAGACTGTTGGTGATGACTACGGAGTAATTGCCGGCGTGTGAGCCCTGTACGTTTGCTTGGGCGTAGCTGCTGCTGGTTGCACCTGAAATGTTGCTGCCTTGGAAGCGCCATTGATACGCCAGTGGAGTCGAACCTGTGGCCGTGACGGTAAACGTTGCCGAACTTCCCGCGAGCGAGGACTGCGGCTGCGGTTGAGCCGTGATGACCGGTGGCGTGTTGACGGTCAGCGCCGCGTTGGCGCTAACGGCGGTGCCGAAGGGATTGCTGACCACGACGGAGTAACTGCCCGCATTGGTTGCCTGCACGTTCGACTTGGTATAACTGCTCCCGGTGGCGCCGGCGATGTTCGCACCGTTGAAGCGCCATTGATACGACATTGGGGTGGAACCACTGGCGATGACGCTGAAGGTGGCGGCATTCCCGGGGTTCACGGTCTGATTGGCCGGCTGGGTCGTGATGGTTGGGGCGGTCGTGCTGGTGGGCGATGCAAGGAAGTTCTTGTCCGCCTGATCTGGCCCAACACCAACGGTGTTGGTGAAATTCGCGAGCGAAAAAGCATAGCCGTGGAGGCTGGCGTTCACGGTGTACGCGGCGGCGGGCAGACCGACAATGGCGTAATTACCTTCGCTGTCCGTATAGCCCATGCGCGCGGTGGTAGCGTAAACGCGGACGCCTTGCACAGGATTGGCACCGTCGTTGATGTTGCCGGTAATCCGATAGGTGGACGGTGAACCAACGCGCACGACGACCCACTTGCCGGCCACTCCGCCCTTCATATCACTCACCACGCAGCGCACCAGATAATCGCCTGCCGTCGGCCAGCTCTTCACGGCGACGGGACTGTTGGACCCGAAGGAATACGAGGACGACTCACTGAACTCCCAGTAGTAGGCGAGTGGGTCGCCGTCCGGGTCGCTGGCGGTGGCGTTAAACGTCACGCCGACGCTCGTGCCGACATTCGTGGCACTGGCGGTGATGTCGAGCGTCGGCAAATTGTTGCCGGGAAACGAGCCGAGATTCACCACTACGTCCAATGACTCGGGCGAGGTGCCGCCTTTGCCGATCGGGGTGATGTGAATGCCCGACGCTGTGTCGGAAAACGTGCGTCCGATGACCAGGGCGGAATCGTTCTTGCCGTCGGATGAACCGGGCGTGGTATCGAGCAGCTGACTCTTCTGATTTCCAGGGAGCGCCCAGCGCAACCCGGCGCCGCTCATCATCCATTTGTTGCTGGTGAATTTTTGCCGGAACTCGATGCAGTAGTTCGTGCTGGCGTTCTTGACCACATTCAAGCCCCGGATGCCGGTGGAATTGGGGTTGTCATGGCAGGCAATCCGATACGTGCCGTTGCTCGTGGCCGTGCGGACTTCGCTGGCGGTGAGCCAGTTCAAATACGTTTTGTAACGAGAGTTGAAATGATTGTTACCCGCGCTGGCCGAGCCCATGGTATCGAAAATGTCACCGTATTCACCGCTCGTGCCGGGCCCAATGGTGCTCGCGCCGCCAGTGTCCCAGTAATTCGCGTGATTCAAACCGTAGTTGTGACCGAGTTCGTGACCGGCGACGCCGGTACTGAAGCTGTTGCGCAACCACGAACCGGCTGCGCCCACGTAACCGAGACCGGACCAGCCCCAGCCTGGCACCGAGCCGAAGCAGATCACATCCAGATTGTAATTGGCGAGCGTGTACCCGGCGGCTGCGGCTGCGTTGCGCGCATCGGTGCGAAGCGGATTGTAATAATCGTTCGTGCCGTAATAAGCGGCCGGCTGCGGCATCCGAAGGACGGGGGTAAAATCCGAGCCCAGCGTGTTCGAGGCGAAGCTGGCCCGACCGTAAGACATCTCGCTGTAGAACGCGTTCAGATTGTTGATGAGGTTGACGCAGCCAATGTCGGTGAGGTTCACGCCGACCAGGTCAGGAAAGTCTACGCGGATGATCAGCAGCTTCTTCTGGCCCTCGGTCCAGGCGGAAGGTTCGGGATCACCATTGCCTTCCGGCGTGGGCGGGCCGCCATCCGCAGCAACGATCTTGTCATTTGCTTCCTGCGCGTGTTCAGGCAGGCAAAAGAAAACATTCTGGCCGGCGAGTTGCCCGACCACCGGTTGCTGATTGATTTCCGCTGGTTGAGCGCTGACCGAACAAATGGGATCAGCTTTCGCAGCGAAGGCGGCTTGGGTTTCGTCGGCGTCGAGGATTCGGATCGCATTCTCGCTGAGCGCGAAGAAATCGTCCACGGCGATGCCGTTCAAGGCAATGCTGTTGCGAGTCGGCACGCCCAGGCGATCGCCGTAGGTAAAGGTTTGATATTCCTGTCCGTTGATGGTGGCGGTGCGGATATTGGGCGGGAATTCGGATTCCCGTCCCGGCTCGGGCAGCACTCCCAACACCGCCAAACTGCCGCGTTCGTTTATGGATTGTTCGAGTAACGCCGCAACTTCGGCCGGCAATTGCTTGTGCACGCCGGAAGGCACGGTGAGTTCCAACGCACGTTCCGGGTTGTCCCGAATCATCTGCTTTAACGCCGCGCGCCGGGCCATGGCGAGTTCGATGCCTTCAGCGACAAGCCCCGCGCGGCTGGCAGCATCCGCTGCCAGATACCGTTGGGTCCAGTCTTTGAAGCGGGCGAAAGATTCCTCTGGGACAGGTTCTCGCCAGAGAACTTCGGTGGTCAGGAAGAATTTGTTCGTGGGAACGATTGCGGCGGAATGTTGCGGCGCTGTCCCGGCTGACGTCGCGGACGGTGCCTCAATTCTAGTGTAGGCGGCCGGGGGATTCGATTCTGCTCGGGGCAAGTTGCGAATGGCCCCCGCTGGACGGTGGTTTACGACGAGAAAGGTGATGATGGCCCCGCAAATGAGAGCCGACGCCAGATACAACTTTGACTTCATGTTCGATTACGACTTGATTCTGAACGCGGGCAACCTCCTTTTTCGACCTTGCCGCGTCCATACAGAGACTTCCTGACGAGCGAGTGAGCTACCAAGCTATGGTTGTGCCAGTGCCGTTGGTGGGAACGCGAACCAGGGCGGCACCGGGTCGTCGCAATTCACGGCTGCTTCTGCTGAAGAACGGCGGGTGAGCCAAGCAATCCGCTCCGGCTCAACGCGGAAACCGCAATTGCGTCGGGTGGCTCATCGTATTGCCTGGACGTGGCCGTCGTGATTTCGAACTCCCAGGCGCCGGCCCGTTTGATTTGAAGGAGCCAGTTTCTAGGCGAATCACCGGCGGGCGACCAATTGAATTTCACACGACCACCGCCTTGGGTAACCGAAGTCAGCTTGGGTTTGGCTGGCGGAGATGCGCCTAGCCATTTGCTGGCCGGAACGAGGGCGGGCTCAGAATACGGTCCCGTGGCCAGTGCGTTCACAAGACTGGTATTCCTGAAAAGTGGCTTCATGCTGTAATGCACGTGCCCTGCGCTGACGGGCTGTTTTTCTGAGAGTCGTACCTGGTTGACGATTTCCGCCGGCTTCCAGCCTTCGTTGATCTTGTAGGTCGCCAGTCCGGGCCAGACGTGACGGCGCTTCGGATTCTGTTCGTTCCACCATTGGAGCAACACGGGAAAGCTTTGCGCTTTCTGGTCGATCGGCCAGTAAAGCTGCGGTACAAAATAATCCACCGAACCTTCGCGCAGCCATTTACGCGCGTCGGCGTAAAGCTTCTCGTAGGCATTCATGCCTTTGATTTGAGACGGATACCCCGGCTGCCAGATGCCGAAGGGACTGATCCCGAACTTTACCCAAGGCTTCGCCGACTTGATGGATTTGTGAACGCGCAGGACAAAGTCGTTCACGTTGTCGCGCCGCCAATCGTCCCGATTCAATTTGCCCCGCGCGCCGTAGCGCTGCCAGCTGGCGTCATCTGGAAACTCCACGTCTTGGGCGCCGACTTTTTCCTTATAGGGATAGAAATAGTCATCGAAGTGAACTCCATCGACATCGTAACGTTTCACGACGTCCATCACTACGGCGAGCGAATAGTCCTGCACTTCACGCTCCCCGGGATCGAGCCAGAGGTATTTCCCGTACGAGCGGACGAGTTGCGGCCGGGTCTTGCTGACGTGATTGGCGGAGACCGGCCCCTTGGCCGCAGGATGCAGCGCGCGATAAGGATTGAACCACGCGTGGAGCTCGATGGAGCGCTTGTGACATTCGTCTACGGCGAACGCCAGCGGATCCCAGGCTGGTTGCGGCGCGCGGCCCATCTGGCCGGTGAGAAACTCCGACCACGGTTCGAGGGACGAGGGATAGATGGTGTCACACTGCGGCCGGACCTGGAGGATGATCGCGTTCAGCTTCAGTTTGGCGGCCCGCTCAATGATGCCTACCAACTCGGCTTTTTGTTCTGCCGTGCTCAAATCCTTTTTGCTCGGCCAGTCGATGTTGTCCACCGTTGCAACCCAGACGCCGCGGAATTCCCGGGCCGGCGCCGGCGGCGTGACGCGAGCGGGTTCATACTGCCCCGAAGCGTGACTGACATAGAGGTCAGCAACGACGGCGAAGGTGCAAAGGGACAGGCAGTTGAGGCGCATGGGCAAAGGAATAGCCGGTCGGCCCGCCAGTTTCAACCGTCAAGCGCCCGACGCGTCGGTGAATAACTTGTCTTAGAAAATCGTTGGAACTTTTTCTGGGTTGAGGTCTCTTAGATGCGACCCAACTCAGAAAACCCAAAGAACTTATGAAATTACGGCTAATTCTTTCCGCACTATTCATAGCGGCAGGCGTGCAAGTGGCCAGCACCCAAGGTTTCGTTTCTAATTTGGACACGGCGCAAGAGGCACACAACGGCGGGGCTGGACGGACCGGCAGCGGTCAAGTTTACCTGTACCTGACTGGCAGCACGCTGAGCATCAGTAACGGGGCGTATTCCGGACTAAGCGGGACGGTGACCGCAGCGCACATTCACGGGCCAGCCGCGCCGGGCGCTAACGCGAGTGTTCTCTATTTCTTGTCGTCGCCTGCTGGGTTCATAGCGGCGGGTGGTACAAGTGGCGCCATCACCGGTGGTAACTTGACGCTTGTGGATGGCACGGGTGGCATCAGCCTTGCCAACCAACTTTCCCAACTTACTTCTGGCCAGTGGTACATCAACATTCACACCACAACCTTTGGCAGTGGCGAGATTCGGGGACAGATCACTCTTGTGCCAGAGCCAACCACGGCAGCCGTCTTATTGCTCGGCGCGGGTTGCGCTGGCCTTATGCTCCGCCGGAGACAGCAAGCGAATTAGTTCCCCCACCAAAGTAGTAATGCGAGGCGTGAAGTTTGAGTAGGCTTCACGCCTCGTTTTATTTTCAATCCCCGATGAAGCGCGTGTTGTCTGGCCGTTCTGTTGACCGTGTGGTTACCGTTGCGACCGTCGGACTCGCTGCCGCTGTGGTTTTGGCCGATGCTGGAGTGCCGCATATTGATATCGTCGAACCCTTCCTGACAAATCAGGTTCTAATCCATTTCAATACGGACGCGAATCGCGCCTACACTGTGCAGCGTTGTACTTCATTTGTCCCATCCTCAAACGGCGTTACTGCTGTCTGGTCGAACATTGTTCATGTGCCCGCGCAGCCTTTCAATGATCACTTTGTGGCCGTGGATACCAACAAAACTCTGCCGGTCCGCTTTTACCGCCTGATGGTGACGCCGCAATGAGCCGTTTTCTACTTACCCTCGGATTAATGTTTGGGTCCGGACTGGCTTACGCTTGTGATCTTTGCGCGGTTTACAACACCGAAGCCAACGGAGGCTCGGCACGGGGGCTTACGTTAAGCATCGCCGAGCAATATATTCCCTACAAAACCGTCCAGCTGAATGGCGAGGAACTGCCGCCTTCAATTCTTGATGAGGCCTTCGTGGACAGCTCCATCACCCATCTCGTCCCGACATGGAACTTTTCCGACCGCTTCGGTCTGAGTCTCAACGTGCCTTACGTTCACAAGCAGTTCTTCCGCTTCCAACGCACGGGCACCGGAGTTTTCACCGAGTCCGGCACGGAATCCGGCCTGGGCGATATGTCGCTCATCGCGCGGTTCACGGCTTTTCAGCGCGCTGGTGAAAACAGCTCGTTGTTCGTCAATCTGCTCGGAGGTGTAAAATTTCCCACGGGCGACGCGGATCGGGTGGCGGAGGAAGTAGAAACGACGCGCGAACTGGATTCGATTTATGGTCCGGGACATCAGCACGCCTTCGGCGGTGTGCACCTGCGGGACCTTGCGCTGGGCTCGGGGTCTTGGGACGGCGTGTTTGGCGTGACCGCCAATTCGCGCTGGAAGCGGCTTCTGTTCAACGCCCAGTTTCAGTATTACCTGCGCACTCCGGGTGAATCGGATTACGAATACGGCGATGAATGGATGCTTTCGGGTGGGCCGGGTGTGTATCTGTTTCTGCGCGAAGAGTTTTCCCTGAGCCTCCAGGCGCTGGTGGTCTACGATGACATGCAACCAGACACAGTGCTGGGTCGGGAAAACCTTAACACGGGCATGGAAGCTTTCTATTTAGGGCCGCAAATCAACCTGACTATCGGCACGCATTTCAGCGCGAATGTTGGTCTGGATATTCCGCTGGAAATAGATAATCAGAGATTGCAAAACGTGCCTGACTGGCGATTACATGGCGGTCTCAGTTGGCGGTTTTGAAACCCCGAATTTGGGAGGTTTTCGGTGCAATTGGGAGGGGGATCTGCGGCCGTTTCCGCCTATCCATTTCGACGTTTCTTCACTCAAGCAAAAATCTTCAAAAAACTTGTTGCACCCGGATTCCACTTTGTTAATCTCTGCGTCCCTTTCGCCCAGCGAAGGGGAAATCAGCGGGCCGATAACTGCTCCCTCACCGGGACGGGAATGATGGTCCAATTTTGCATCCAAGCGTTGCTGACTTGGATTTATTGATTTTATGCCAGTCAAAACATTTAGACCGCTAACGCCGTCTCTGCGCTACGTTACGTTCGCAGATTTCAGCGACGTTACGAAGCATAAGCCCGAGAAGTCGCTCGTCGAAATCCGCAAGAAGACCGGGGGCCGCAATCATTATGGTCGCGCCACCGCCCGCGGTATCGGCGGCGGCCACAAGCAGAAGCTCCGCCTCGTGGATTTCAAGCGCAACAAGCACGGCGTCGAAGCGACGGTGTCTGCGATTGAATATGATCCGGGTCGTTCCGCCCGCATTGCACTGCTGCAATACAAGGACGGCGAAAAGCGTTATATCCTCGCGCCCGTCGGCATCCAGGTCGGGGGCAAGATCATGAGCGGCCCGACCGCTCCGCCGGAAATCGGCAATTGCCTTCCGCTCAAGACCATTCCGCTCGCTTCTTCGATTCACAATCTCGAACTGACTCCCGGTCAGGGCGGTCAGATGGTTCGCTCCGCCGGCAGCGCCGCGACGTTGATGTCGCGCGATGAGGGCTACGCGCAGGTGCGGTTGCCCTCGGGCGAAATCCGCCGCATCAACGAAGAGTGCTATGCCACCATTGGTCAGGTCGGCAACACCGAGCATGAGAACGTGATTCTCGGCAAGGCGGGTCGGTCGCGTCACCTGGGCATTCGTCCGGTCAACCGCGGTGTGGCGCGGAATCCGGTGGATCACCCGAACGGCGGCGGCGCCGGCAAGTCGAAGTCCGGCGGTGGCTGGCAGCAGTTGACCTCGCCGTGGGGCATGGTTGCCAAGGGTTATCGTACCCGCCACAAGAAGAAGATTTCCAACCGTTTCATCGTGGTTCGCCGCGATGGCCGGCCCATGAAGAACAAGTAACGCACTATGGGACGCTCAATCAAAAAAGGTCCGTTCATTGATGGTCACCTTCTGGAGAAGATCTCGAAGGCGAAAAGCACCAATTCCAAGACGCCGATCAAGACCTGGTCGCGCCGTTCGATGATCACGCCCGACTTTGTCGGCCTGACCTTCACGGTGCACAACGGCAAGGTGTTCAACCCGGTGTTCGTGACCGAAAACATGGTCGGCCACCGGCTCGGGGAGTTTTCTCCGACGCGGACATTCAAGAAACACGGCGCGCACACGGCCAAGGCGGAAGCGAAATAGTATGCAAGTTCACGCGATCCTCAAAAACGTGCCGATGTCGCCGCAGAAAATGCGCGAGGTCGTGCGCCAGATCCAGGGCCTGCCCGCGCTGCACGCGTTGGCGGTGCTCGCGGTCGTGCCGCGCAAGTCCGCCCGGTTCGTGGCCAAAACGCTGAAATCAGCGGTTGCGAATGCGGAGAACAACAACAAGGCCAAGCCCGAGTCGCTCATGGTGAAAGAAGCCGTTGCGGGCACGGCCATGCGCATCAAGCGGTTCACGCCCAAGGCGCGCGGCTCCGCGGGGCCAATCATCAAACGCCGTTGCCACATCCGAATCACCGTCTCTGACGAATAACCTGTATGGGTCAAAAAACCAATCCGATCGGTTTGCGCGTCGCCGTCAACAAAGACTGGCGCTCGAAGTGGTATGCCGGCAAAAAAGAATTCGGCAAGTTGCTCGCCGAGGACCGGCAGATCCGCGACACACTCAAGAAGAAACTTGAGACGGCGTCCGTGCCGAAGATTTTGATCGAGCGCGCCGCCAGCCGCTGCCGGGTGACGATTCTTACGGCGCGTCCCGGCGTGGTCATTGGCCGCAAAGGCTCGGAAATCGACAAGCTCAAGGAAGACCTGAGCAAGTTGACCGGCAAGGAAATCTACGTGGACATCGTGGAGATCAAGCAGCCGGAAACCGACGCGCAGCTCGTGGCCGAAAACGTCGCCCTGCAACTCGAACGTCGTGTGTCGTTCCGGCGCGCGATGAAGAAGGCGTTGCAGACCGCGAAGGATTTCGGCGCGGACGGTATCAAGATTCGGTGCGCCGGTCGCCTCGGCGGAGCGGAACTGGCCCGCGTGGAAATGTATCACTGGGGACGCGTGCCGTTGCATACGCTGCGCGCGAACATTGACTACGGCTTTGCCGAAGCGAAGACGATGTATGGCAAGCTCGGCGTGAAGTGCTGGATTTGCAAAGGTGAGAACAAGCCGCAGAAGGCTGGCACCACCCCGGCCCCGACGGAAGTCATGGGCAAGTAAAACGGACTACAGGATAATTTTATGGCAATGCAGCCCGAGAAAGTTAAGTACCGCAAGATGCACCGCGGCAGCCGCGCCGGTCTGGCGTATCGCGGCAGCACGGTCGCGTTTGGCGAATACGGCTTGATGGCGATGGAACGCTGCTGGATGGATTCCAAGCAACTGGAAGCCTGCCGCGTGGCGATTTCCCGCAACATGAAGCGGCACGGCAAACTGTGGATTCGCGTGTTCCCGCAAAAGTCGTTCACGAAGAAGCCGCTGGAAACCCGAATGGGCAAGGGCAAGGCCCCGCTCGAAGGCTGGGTGGCCGTGATCCGGCCCGCGAATATTTTGTTCGAAGTGGACGGGGTGACTGAAGCCGTGGCGCGGGAATCCATGCGCCTGGCGGCGACCAAGCTGCCGATCCGCACCAAGTTCATCTCGCGGCACGCGCACGCGTAAAGCAACACGAGTTTATGAAGTTTACGGAAATCAAAGACATGACGGCGGTGGAGTTGGCGGCCAAGAGCCGCGACTTGCGCCAGGAAATGTTCAACCTGCGGTTGCAGCAGGCGAGCGCGCAACTCGAGAAGCCCGCGCGTTTGCGCACGCTGCGCCGGGACATCGCCCGGATCGAAACGCGCGCGTCACAACTCCGCAACAAGGCTGCTTAACGGTATGGCTGACACAACCAACACAACTCCGGCCGCGCCCGCCCGCGGCACCCGCAAACAACGCGTCGGCGAAGTCGTCTCGAACAAGATGGCCAAGACCATCGTGGTGCGCGTGGAACGCCGTTTCCCGCACCCGAAGTTCAGCAAGGTCATCACCGCGTACAAGAAATTTTACGCGCACGACGAAAAAGGCGAGGCGAAGCCGGGCGACCACGTACGCATTGAAGAAACCCGTCCGCTCTCCCGCACGAAGCGCTGGCGGCTGGTGGAAATTGTGGACCGCGCCACCGGGGTGCAACGCGTGGCAGCCTGATCCAAGAATATGTTACAGATCCGTTCACATCTCGACGTCGCCGACAACACCGGGGCCAAGGTTGCCTGGGCCATCGGTGTGTTGGGCAAGAATCAGACGTACGCCCACATCGGCGACGTCATCAAGGTTCACATCAAGGACGCCGCGCCCGATGGGCAGGTCAAGAAGGGCGAGGTTCATGACGCGGTCGTCGTGCGCACGCGCCAGACCATCCGCCGTAACGACGGCTCGGCCCTGCGGTTCGATAGCAACGCCTGTGTGATCATTGACAAGGAACTCAATCCGAAGGGCACACGCATCTTCGGACCGGTCGCACGCGAGCTGCGCGACAAGAAGTTCATGAAAATCATTTCGCTCGCACCGGAGGTCATCTGATTATGGCAGCTCACGTTAAAAAGGGCGACGAAGTCGTCGTCATCGCCGGCGCGGAAAAAGGCAAGCGCGGTCGCGTCATTGAAATCCTGGTCAAGAAACAGCGCGCCATCGTGGAAGGCACGCACATGATCAAGAAGCACACGCGCAAGAACCAGCAGAACCCGAACGGCGCCATTGTCGAGCGCGAAGGTACCGTTCACCTCTCGAACCTGGTGAAGGCCGAGAAGTTTGATGCCAAGGCCGGAAAGGCCGCAGCCTGAAGATTTGAAAAGTCACGGCCAAATCCGTGACGCGAAAAAATGAAAGCCCGACTTTACAGCAAATATGTCAGCGACGTGGTGCCGGCTCTGAAGGAGAAGCACAAGTTCGCGAACGTTCACCAGATTCCCAGCCTCACGAAGATCGTCGTGAACATGGGCGTCAGCGCCTCGCTCGAAAAGGGCGCGATGGACGACGCCGCCAAGGATCTGACGCTCATCACCGGCCGCAAGCCCGCGATCAGCAAGTCCCGCCGCGCCGTTGCGAACTTCAAGCTGCGCGAGAACCAGCCCATCGGCTGCCGCGTGACGTTGCGCCGCGATGCGATGTATGAATTTTTCGACCGCCTGGTCGCCGTGACGTTGCCGCGAATCCGTGACTTCCGTGGGCTTTCACCGCGCAAGTTTGATGGCCGCGGAAATTACACGTTCGGAATCGCGGATCAGACGATTTTCCCGGAAATCGAACTCGACAAGATCAAGCGCACGCAAGGCATGGATGTGACGATTGTCACCAGCGCCCGAAATGACGAGGAAGCGCGCGATTTGCTGAAACTCATGGGCTTCCCGTTCGCCGAGAAATAGCGAAAGAATCTTATGGCCAAGAAATCATGGTTGGAGCGCAACAAGCGCAAGCAGGAGACAGTGAAGAAGTACGCCGCCAAGCGCGCGGAACTCAAGGCCAAGCGTGATTACGCGGGGCTCTCAAAGTTGCCGAAGAACGCGAGTCCGGTGCGCGTGGTGAACCGCTGCTCGATGAGCGGTCGCCGGCACGCTTATCTCCGCAAGTTTGGCTGTTCGCGTTTGACGTTCCGCGAGGCAGCGTTGAACGGATTGATTCCCGGTGTAGTGAAAGCAAGCTGGTAAGATTATGACCGACCCGATTTCTGACATGTTGACGCGCATCCGTAATGGCGCGCGTGCCCTTCGTCCCGTGGTGCAGATTCCGCACTCGAAGATGAAGGAGAGTATCGCCCACATCCTGAAGAAGGAAGGCTACATTGCCGAGGTGACCGTTGAGGGCAAAGTACCCAAGACGCTCAGTGTCCGCCTGAAGTACGAGGGCAAGAAGAACGTGATCGAAGGTTTGCGCCGCATTAGCAAGCCGGGGTTGCGTCACTACGTGGGCGCCACGGAGATTCCGCGCGTGCATGCCGGCATGGGTGTCGCCGTAATCTCAACGCCCGAAGGCGTTATGACTGGCGTGCAGGCCCGCAAGAAGAATCTCGGCGGCGAAGTCGTCTGCCACATCTGGTAAATTTTTATGTCGCGTATTGGAAAACAACCGATTGCCATTCCGCCCAAAGTGAAGGTGGAAGTGAAGGGCCAGAGCGTTCACGTGGAAGGCCCGAAAGGCAAACTGAACTGGGACCTGCCCAAGCGCACAAGCTTGAAAGTGGCCGAGGGGCAGATCGTCGTCAGCCGCGATGGCGATGACGCCCAGGCCAAGGCATTGCACGGCCTGAGCCGCGCGCTATTGAACAACATGGTCAAGGGCGTGACGGACGGATTCGTCAAGAAGCTCGAAATCCAGGGCGTCGGTTTCAAGGCTGCCGTTACCGGCAAGGTTGTGAACCTGAGCCTCGGCTATTCGCACCCGATCAATTACACGATTCCAGACCAGATCAAAGTGACGGTTGAGGAAAATACGAAGCTGACGATTGAAGGCCCGGACAAAATGCTCGTGGGCAAAGTGGCTTCCGAATTGCGGGCTTACTATCCGCCGGAGCCGTACAAGGGCAAGGGTGTGCGCTATGCGGGCGAACACGTCCAGCGCAAGGAAGGCAAGACCGTCCAATAACCATTTGAATTGATCACGGCCAAATCCGTGAACTAAAACATGAGACACGAGAAAAAACAAAAGCTGCACCAGTTGCGCCGCTGGCGCATTCGCAACAAGGTCACCGGCACGGCCGAGCGCCCGCGCATGGCCGTCAGCTTCAGCAACGCGCACATTTACGTGCAGTTCATCGACGATGTCGCCGGCAAGACGCTGGCCTCAACCTCCACGCGCGCCAAGGCGACGCCGGAGCGCGCGAAACTCGCCGCCAACGTCAGCAGCGCGAAGACGATTGGCAAACTCGCGGCGGAAGCCGCGATCGCCAAGGGCATCAAAGCCGTGGTGTTTGACCGCGGTGGGGAACGCTATCACTGGTCCGAGGGCAAGGATGGCAAGCCGGTGTTGGGCAAGGTGGCAGCGCTGGCCGACGCCGCGCGTGAAGCCGGACTGAAATTTTAACCAAGCATTGGAGACACTATTGTGGCTGATGAAGTAGCAACACCCGAAGGCGGCGCAGCGCCGCAAGAGCAGCAACCCGAAGCGCCGCAGGCGCCGCAGCAGCAACGTGGCGGCTTCCGTGGCGGTCAGCGCGGCGGTCAGCGCGGCGGCCCCGGCGGACGCCGGCCCCGTTCCCAGGATGATTCCAACAAGGGCGGCGAAGATCTGGCCGAGAAGGTTGTGTTCATCAACCGCTCGTCCAAGGTTGTGAAGGGTGGACGCCGCTTCAAGTTCAGCGCGCTCGTCGTGGTGGGTGACCGCAAAGGCCGCGTGGGTCTGGCACTCGGCAAGGCCACGGAAGTTGCGGATGCGATCCGGCGCGGCGGTGAACTCGCCCGTACCAAGATGGTTTCCGTCCGGCTCAAGGACGTTACGATCCCGCACGAAGTTTTCTCCCATTACGGCGGCGCGAAGGTACTGCTCCGCCCGGCCTCGCCCGGTACCGGCATCATCGCCGGCAAGACCGTGCGTGCCGTGCTCGAATCCGTCGGCATCAAGGACATCCTGAGCAAGTCGCTGGGTTCGAAGAACGCCGCGAACGTGGTCAAGGCCACGATCAAGGCGCTGCTCAGCTTGCGGTTGCGCGAGGACATCTTCAAGAGCCGCGGGATCGAGTTTAAGAAGTTTGAAACTCCGAAGGCGCCTGAGGCGACGACGGTCACAGCCTGATTTTATGCGACTACACGATCTTAAGCCTCGTCCGGGTGCGAAGCACCGCCGCAAACGGCTCGGCCAGGGCGAATCCAGCGGCCGCGGCAAAACGGCCGGGCGCGGTGGCAAGGGCCAGACCGCCCGTTCCGGCAGCTCGATCCGCATCGGCTTCGAAGGCGGTCAGATGCCGCTCATTCGCCGCATTCCGAAACGCGGTTTTAACAACACCGGATTCGGCACGCGGTACATCGCCGTGAACCTCGAGTCATTGAATCAGTTTGACGACGGGGCGCGGGTGGATGTCGCTGCATTGAAGGCGGCCGGCCTGGCCAATGGTCCGGGTGACGGCGTCAAGATTTTGGGAGACGGAGATCTGACCAAGAAGCTGACCGTTCGCGCTCATGCTTTCAGCGCCTCCGCCCGGGCAAAAATCGAAGCCAAGGGTGGGGCGTGTGAAGTAGTTTCCGCGAAGGCAGCCGCCAAAGCCTAAACTAACTTTTCATGCTCCGCTCCATTGCCACCACCTTCACCCATTGTTTCCGGATTCCGGAACTGAAGAGCCGGATTCTGTTCACGCTGGGCATCCTGTTTGTCTGTCGGCTCATTGCGTTTATTCGCATCCCGGGCTTGGACGGCGAGGAGTTGCATCGGTTCTACAAGTCGATGGAGACTTCCGAGGGCGGGCTGTTGAGCCTCTACGCGATGTTCACGGGCGGGGCGGTGTTCCGCTGCGCGGTGGGTTCGCTGGGGATCATGCCGTACATCACGGCGACGATTATCATCCAGTTGCTGACGGCGGTGATTCCGCAATTGAGCAAGCTGGCGCGTGAAGAAGGTGGCCGCGCAAAGATCATCCAATACGGCCGGTATCTGACGGTGCTGGTCTGTTTGGTACAGGGGGCGGCAATGACCTTTGGCTGGGAACGGCCGCAGGCGCTTTTTAACTCGGATCAGATTGGCCAATTGGTGCTCTACGGCGACAATATGATCTGGTGGTATCGCTTCCAGACATTGCTGATCCTCACCACGGGCACGATGTTGCTTATGTGGTTGGGCGAGCAGATCACCGAGCGGGGTATTGGTAACGGCGTATCGTTGGTGATCACCATCGGCATTTTGGGTGATCTACCCGGTGCTGCGACTGGTGTGTATGACATGTTCTTCCGGGAGAACAGCGAGTTTCACATCGGCCATGCCGTGGCGCTGGTATTGTTGCTAACCGGCGTAATCGCGGGAGTTATCGCGATCACGCAGGCCCAGCGTAAAGTGCCGGTGCAATACGCCCAGCGAGCAGTGGGACGCAAGGTGTATTCGGGGGGAACATCCTTCCTGCCGCTCAAGGTGAATTACGCGGGCGTCATGCCGGTCATTTTTGCCTCGGCCTTGCTGATGTTTCCGGAGCAAATCTTTTTGCGTCTCGGCTCGTGGATGGATATTAAGCTCTTCCGAGAAATCGCCATCGCACTGCAATACGGCTCGCCGACCTATTTGATTCTGTTCGGGTTGATGATCCTGTTCTTCTCCTACTTCTGGGTGGCGACACAGTTCAATGAACTCCAGATCGCGGACGATTTGAAGAAGAACGGTGGTTATATCCCGGGCGTGCGACCAGGTCAGGCCACCAGCGACTACCTGCATTCCGCCATGAGCCGGATTACGTTGGCGGGCGCGATATTCCTCACGGTCATCGCGGTGATCCCGATTATTTTGCAGGGTACCCTGGAGATTCCGCCGACGGTGACGCAGTTCTTCGGCGGCACGAGCGTGTTGATCACCATCGGGGTGATGCTCGATACGATGCGGCAAGTGGAATCGCATCTGATGATGCGTCACTATGACGGCTTCTTGAAGAAGGGCCGCATCCGGGGCCGCATGAGCTGAGGCCCGGAGGACGGTCTTACAGTTTGACTGGAGACTGTCGGAGGAAGCCGTGTCGCACAACAAGATCATCCTGAAGTCGGCGCGTGAACTGGATATCATGCGGCCGGCCGGTCAGGTGGCGGCCCAGGTGTTGGAAGAGATTTCCGGGTTCGTCCGGCCCGGGGTTACGACGAAGCAGGTGGATGAATTTGCGGGCGAGCGCATGAAGTTTTACGGTGCGAAGAGCGCGTTCCTTGGCTACCGGAAGTATCCGTGCCAGACGTGCATTTCGGTGAATGACGAAGTCGTTCACGGCCTGTCGGGTGACCGGCAATTGCGCTTTGGTGACATCGTCAGTCTGGATGTCGGTGTGGTGTATAAGGGTTTTATTGGTGACACGGCCCGGACGGTGGCCGTCGGCGGCTGCGGGGTGCAAGCGCAGCAGTTGATGGATGTGACCGAGCGGGCGTTGCAGGTCGGGATCGAGCAGGCGCGGGCGGGGAATCGCGTGACGGATATCTCGCGGGCCATCCAGAACTATGTGGAAGGCAACGGCTACAGCGTCGTGCGTGAGTTCGTCGGGCACGGAGTCGGGCGGACGGTGCATGAAGAGCCGCAAGTGCCGAATTTTGTGGATGCCCGGTGCAACGCGAAACTGGTTCCCGGCATGACCATCGCCATCGAACCGATGGTGAATGCCGGCCAACCCGGCGTAAAAATGCTGAATGACGGCTGGACAGTAGTGACGCAGGATGGTTCACTATCCGCTCATTTTGAGCACACGGTGTTGATCACCGAGAGCGAGCCGGAGATTTTGACATGTCACGAGAAGATGCCTTCCGGGTTGAAGGCGTCGTGACCGAGGCGCTGCCGAATGGCACGTATCGCGCCCGGCTGGCAAACGGACACGTTTTGCTGGCCTTCGTGGCGGGCCGGACGCCGGCCGGAGTTAGATTTGAACCGGGCGACCGGGTGCAGTTGCAGTTGACGCCCTTTGATTTGTCAACGGGCCGGATTTTGACGGAAGCAAAATAATTTAAGTATGAAAGTTCGCGCATCAGTAAAGAAATTGTGTGAGCACTGCAAAGTGGTGCGTCGCCGCGGGGTGATTCGTGTCATTTGCTCCAACAAGCGTCACAAACAGCGCCAAGGCTGAGAGCCGGCGTTCAACCCTTATCGAATAAGAATTTATGGCCCGTATCATTGGTGTCGAAGTCCCGCCGAACAAGCGTATTGATATTGCGCTCCGTTACATCTACGGCATCGGCCCCGTCAACGCGATGGAGATTCTGGAGCGCGCGAACATTGATCCCAGCATCCGCGCCAAGGACCTCACCGAGGCGCAGCTCTCGCAAATTGTGCACGCGATCCAGGACGGCAAATATGTCATCGAAGGTGACCTGCGGCGCGAACTCGGCATGAACTTGAAACGCTTGCAGGGTATCAAGTGTTATCGTGGTATCCGCCACATGCGCAGTCTGCCGGTGCGGGGTCAACGCACCCAGACCAATGCCCGCACCCGCAAGGGGCCGCGCAAGACGGTCGGTGTGCAGCGCAATCCCAACGCCAAGACTGGCATCCACTAAACTGATTTCCTATGGCTGAAGAAACGAAGAAGAAAACGCCTGCTCCGAAAAAGGAGGGCAAACCCGAGGCCGCCGCCGAAGAGAAGGCCGCCAAACCCGCCGCTGCTGCAGCTGCCGCAACGGCTGAAGCCGCTCCGGCCGTGGCGGGAGCGCCTGGCGTTGTGGCCGCTGGCACCGCGCCCACCGCGGCGGAATTGCTCGGTGAAGACGCAAATGCCAAGAAGATCATCAAGGCGAAACACGCCAAGAACGTCGTCGCCGGCATCGCGAACATTCTCGCCACTTTCAATAACACGCAGGTCACGATCACGGACATGCACGGCAACCTCATCGGTTGGTCCGCCGCCGGTCGCGTCGGTTTCAAAGGCTCGCGCAAATCCACGGCTTACGCCGCGCAGATGGTCGCGCAGGATGCCGCCCGCCAGGCGATGGCGCACGGGATGAAGGAAGTAGAAATTCGGGTCAAGGGGCCGGGCTCGGGCCGTGAATCCGCCATTCGGGCGTTGCAGGCCATTGGTCTGGAAATCACCACGATCAAGGACGTGACCCCCGTTCCGCACAACGGCTGCCGCCCGCGCAAGAAGCGCCGCGTGTAACCTCAACTCTCAACTTTCAACTAAAACAGTATGGCACGTTACACAGGTCCCCGCGTTCGCATCAGCCGCCGGTTTGGTCTGCCGATTTTCGGCCCCACCAAGTATCTCGAACGCCGCGCTTACGGCCCGGGCGTTCACGGTCCGAAGTCCCGCCGCAAAACGACCGAATACGGTCTCGGCCTGATCGAGAAGCAGAAGCTCCGTTATTACTACGGCCTCATGGAGCGCCAGTTCCGGGGCGTTTATGAGAAGGCGCTCAAGCGCCGCGGCGTTACCGGCGAACAGATGTTGCAGATTCTCGAGACGCGCCTCGACAACGTGGTTTATAGCCTCGGCCTCGCCACCACCCGCGCCGCCGCGCGGCAGATGGTCGCGCACGGTCATATCACCGTGAACGGCAAAAAGGTCAATGTGCCTTCGTGCGCCCTTCGCGTGAACGACGTGATCAGCGTCAAGAACAATACCGTGTCCCGCCAGCTCGCGACTAAGAACATGGAACTCGCCACGAGCCGGGCCGTGCCGGACTGGCTCTCCCTCACCAAGGATGAGTTCAAGGGCGTCGTGATGCGCATCCCGACCCGCGACGAGATCAATCCCATCGCGAATGAACAGGCCGTCGTCGAATTTTATTCCCGCTAGTAACAACCCGTTCCGCCTCGCGGAACACAGCTAAAACAATTATACGGACTCCGATCGCGGTCGGGAATAGCCGCGGCGGAGTCAGCTTAAAATTGTTGAAAGGAAACCATGCCAGTACGTCTCGGACGTTTTGAAATGCCCAAGCGGTTGACCAAGGACGAAACGGTCAGCAACGCCACTTACGGAAAATTCGTCGCCGAACCCTTTGAAACCGGTTACGGCCATACCGTCGGCAACTCCCTCCGCCGCGTGCTCCTCAGCTCGCTCGAAGGCGCCGCCATCACCTCGATCAAGGTGGATGGGGCGATGCACGAATTCACGACGCTTGACGGCGTAGTCGAGGACGTCACCGATCTGGTTTTGAACCTCAAGAAGGTCAAGTTCAAGGCCCATACGCGCGACGTCCAGACCCTCCTGCTCTCGGTGAACAAGGACGGCGCGGTCACGGCGGGCGACATCCAGACCAACCAGAACGTCGAACTCGTTAATCCTGACCTGCACATCTGCACGCTGGACAAGAAGAAGAAGTTCGAGATGGAGCTGGAAGTGAAGATCGGCCGCGGCTTCTGCCCCGGCGACGAAAACAAGAAGCCCGGCCAAGCCATCGGCGTCATTGCCATTGACTCGCTCTTTTCGCCCGTGACGCGGGTGCGTTACACGGTCGAGGCCGCCCGCGTGGGCCAGCGCACGGATTACGACCGCTTGGTGCTTGAGATCTGGACCGACGGCCGCATTTCGCCGGACGACGCGCTCACCCAGGCTTCCGCCATTCTGCAGCATCACCTCGACGTGTTCGTCGGCTACGACAAGAACGCCGTTGAATTCGAGGAAGTGGTGGACAAGCAGGACGAGGAGAAGACGAAGATGAAGAAGCTTCTCAACATGAGCGTGAACGAGATCGAGCTCAGCGTCCGCGCGGCCAACTGCCTCAACAACGCGAACATCACCACCGTCGGCCAGCTGGCGATGAAGTCCGAGCAGGAAATGCTCAAGTATCGTAACTTCGGCAAGAAGTCGCTCAACGAGATCAAGGACAAGCTCACCGCCTTGGGCCTCGGCCTCGGCATGACCTTCGAAGCCGGTTTGCTCGATGCGCCGAAGGAAGAACCCAAGCTCATCTAATTTGTTATGCGTCACCTGAAACGAACCGCCAAACTGGGCCGCACCGGCGAGCATCGCAACGCGATGCTGGCGAACATGGTGTGCAGCCTCATCAAGCACAAACGCATCACCACCACGCTGGCCAAG
>Ga0315912_10000569_pt1 | contig 63103 bp, 57 predicted proteins | sample VfabasoilMG_FD_204469 | JGI IMG/M metagenome (GOLD analysis project Ga0315912, IMG submission 204469) | Garden soil microbial communities collected in Santa Monica, California, United States - V. faba soil | ecosystem: Environmental > Terrestrial > Soil > Garden | place: USA: California...
GTCGAGCAACGCAGCCATCGTGGCGCAGTGCCGTGCATAACCGGCTACGAACTTCCGGCACCGAGTACTAGTACCTCGAACTTCCGGTTCCAGGGGACTAGGGGACCGAGTCGGCTTGCTGTTCGATCGCATCGAAGTCGACGGGCAGGGATGAATCTGCCGGGGCCGGTCGGACGGGGGCTGCGACCGGAGCGGGGGAGTTCGAACGCGTAGGCGTGGGTGTCGACGACGAGGGTGGGACCGTGGTCGTGGGCGCCGGAGCTGGCGTTTCGGACGGGACGGGAACGGCGATGTCTTCGACGGGCGAAGCCGGGTCTTCGGGGGGTAACTCTTCGGGATCGTCGTCGCGGAGTTCTGCGTGCGTGGCGAAGCCCTTGGGAGCGGTATCGGAGACTTGAATCTGTTCGGGCACGCGGACGACGATCTGCAGTTGCTCTCGATCGTCCTCGCGGTCACGACGGCTCTTGTAGACGTACGTTTGGACCGTGCCGCGGACGCGGACGAACTCTCCGCGCGCACTCTCGATGCGAGAGGTTTCGTACACCTCGTCGTCGAAGAAGATGAGGGGAAAGTCGGAAAACATGCGTCGACCCAACGCGACGCGGGTGGGGCTGCGTCCCCCGCCTTTGCGGATCGTGCCCACGCCTCCGAGCAACTCGATCTCTTGGCCTTCGGATGCCGCGAGGCGATCCATGGCATCCCAGTTGGTCAACACGATGAGGTCTTCGTTTTGCTCGGCTTCGCGTTCGAAGGCATCGATGAAGTCCGCACGGGCGTTCCACCATTGCAACCGAACATCGTAGTCGAAATAGTGCTCTCGCTTCGGATCCCAGATCCCCCGCTCTGCTGCCTGCGCCTCGCGCTGAGCCTGCACGAACTCATCGTGGAATCGGCGAGAGTATCCGTACTTCGAAAAGTACGGGCTCATCCCGGCACGGATCACTTCGACGTTGTAGTTGACCCACTCACCGTCTCGCTCCACGAAGACATACGCGAGCAACCGATTGTATCGATCGCGGATCTCCTTGGGGTGGTCCCGTTCGAGCCGGACCCGCATCACGTCGGCGAAGAAGTGTTGCGCGAAATATTTGGCCTCCATGCCCATCGGCGTGGCGCACTTGACCGGACGATCGGTGTGTTCGCCCTTCTTGGCGAGATAGCCGGCGAGCCCAAGGCGCTGATAGAGGTCGAGGTCGTCCTTGGTCTTGAACGTTTCCTCGGTGTCCAGGCCGAGCAGTCGCAGCGAGGCACTCAGGCCCTCGACCTTGATCGTGTCGCCATCGGCGATGGCATGGGGTGCGAGCGGAAACTCCCCGATGATGATGCCAGGCCCGGGATCGTGCTGATCCAGGGCCTTGGCCAACATCTGGGGGTCATAGCGATCCGTCCCGCGATCGGGTCTCTGGAAGGTGGTGCATGCAGCCACGAGGACGAGTCCGGCACTCCAAGAGCTGCGTCGCGCAAGGTGACCCATGTGCACTGTCCGACGTTACCCTACAAGAACTCGACGTGTGCCGAGAAGGAACGCGGACGGTTCTCGCGAGCTGACAGAATGCAGCGAATCCACGCTCGGACAGCGAGCCGAATGCGGCGGCTTGCGAAACGTCGAGCGTCTGCCATGGGATCGTCAACGGATCGTGACACGTCGTCGCTTTGCTGATCCAGAGCTCTCCAACTATGGCCACTCTCCCTCTCGCGTTCTTCCAAGCCTTGCCCAAGAGCGACCTCCACGTTCACCTCGACGGATCTCTCCGGCTCCGGACGATCTTGGAACTCGCGGAAGAACAAGGGATCGAGCTCCCCATCGCCCGCGAGGCACACTCAGTTCCGGATGGACGTGAAGCCCACTCCGCCTCGGAAGGGTGTGAAGTCGCGCTTCGCCGAGCGCTGCGTTTGGGCGAACAAACCGGCAGCCTCGTCGAGTACCTCAAAGGCTTCGCCGTCACGCTCGCGGTGCTCCAGACCGAAGGCGCTCTCTATCGCGCGATGTACGAACTTGCGGAGGACGCCGCAGCGGAAAACGTGCGCTACATGGAAGTTCGCTACTCGCCCATGTTGCATACGCGACAGGGGCTCCGGTTGACCCAGATCGTCGAAACGGTGCTTCGCGCATCCCACGATGCCGAGCTTGCCTTTGGGATTGCGACCCAGGTGATCCTCTGTGGGATCCGCAATATTTCGCCCGAGTCGTCGATCGAGATGGCGGAACTCGTGGTTGCTTATAAGAATCGCGGCGTCGTTGGGTTCGATTTGGCCGGGGCGGAGGACGACTATCCGGCCAAGGATCATCAAGAGGCCTTTGCGCTCGTCCGGCAAAACAACATCAATGTGACCATCCATGCGGGGGAGGCGTACGGTCCGGCTTCGGTCGCTCAAGCCATCCACGTCTGTGGTGCGCATCGGATTGGCCATGGTTGCCGTCTGCGCGAGGACGGCGATCTCTTGCATTACGTGATCGATCACCGGATCCCGCTCGAGTGCTGCCCTTCATCTAATGTGCAGACGGGTGCTGTGCGGAACTTTGCGACTCACCCCATTCGGCTCTATCTCAATTTGGGCGCCCGCGTCACCGTCAATACCGACAACCGCTTGATCACGGATACGACCATGTCGAAGGAGCTCTACCTGCTGCACACGGAGCTCGGGTTCACGGTCGCAGACATCAAGCGGGTCATCACGAATGGCTTCAAGAGCGCGTTCATGCCCTTTCATGAGCGCCAGCGGGTGCTCGCGTCGGTGACCGCGGAACTGGCCAAGATCGATGACCAGGGCCAGTCGGCGCGCCCTCACGACACGGAGGACGCGGTGGGTTGAGCTACGGTTTCCCGCCCAACGCGGCAGCGTGATGACGTAGGTGATCCTCCATGAATGTCGCGACGAAATAGTACGAGTGATCGTACCCATCATGGATCCGAACGGTTGCGGCTTGGCCTGAGGCCTTGGCGGCGTTTTCGAAGCGGTGGCTCTGGAGCTGCTCTTCGAAAAACACATCGGCGCGTCCCTGGTCGATCAAAATCGAGCCCGGGTGTCGTGCGTGGGTGACGAGGCTGCACGCATCATAGGCCGCCCATCGGTCTTCCGAGGGACCGAGATAGGCCGTGAACGCTTTCCGTCCCCACGGCACCTGGGAGGGAGCCACGATCGGGGAGAACGCCGAGATCGATCGAAAACGATCGGGGTTGCGCAAGCCGAGGACGAGTGCCCCGTGGCCGCCCATCGAATGTCCCGTCACCCCGACACTCGTCTTCATGACGGGATACTGCGCGGTGACGAGTTCGAGCAGCTCGAAGACGTAGTCGTCCATGCGGAAGTGTGGGGCCCAGGGCGGCTCGGTCGCGTTGACGTAGAAGCCTGCGCCCTGGCCGAGGTCGTAGCTCGGATCATCGGCCACACTCTCGCCGCGAGGACTCGTGTCGGGGCACAGGACCGCGACACCGAGCTGCGCGGCCCAGGCCTGAAAGCCGCCTTTGGTGGTGACGTTCTCCCAGGTGCACGTGAGTCCCGAGAGAAAGACGACGAGCGGCACCTCGGAGGTTTCGGCGGCCGGGGGTAAGTAGAGCGAACACTCCATCCGGGTGTTCGTACTCGTCGAGGGATGGGCGAGCACGAGCTGCCGACCCCCGAAGGATTTCCATTGTTTGATGGGCTCGAGTGACAAGGTCTTCGCCTCGCGTAACTGCGATGTTAGGAGGTGGCGTCAATAGAGCACGACCGAGCGAATCGATTCGCCTTCGTGCATCAGGTGGAATGCATGATTGATGTCGTCGAGCTTCATGGTGTGGGTGATGAGGTCGTCGATGTTGATCTTCTTGTCCATGTACCAATCGACGATCTTCGGGACGTCGGTCCGCCCTCGTGCTCCGCCGAACGCTGAGCCTCGCCAGACCCGGCCGGTCACGAGCTGGAAGGGACGAGTCGAGATCTCTTCGCCCGCTCCGGCAACCCCGATGATGACGCTCTCGCCCCAACCCTTGTGGCAACATTCGAGCGCCACGCGCATGATCTCGACATTGCCGATGCATTCGAACGAATAGTCGGCACCACCGCGGGTGATCTCGACCAAATGCGCGGCGAGGCTGCCTTGGACCTCTTTGGGGTTGACGAAGTGCGTCATGCCGAACCGCTCCGCGAGCGCCCGTTTGCTGGGATTGATGTCGACACCCACGATCTGATCGGCGCCGACCATCTTCGCGCCTTGGATGACGTTGAGACCAATGCCACCCAAGCCAAAGACCACGACTCGCGACCCGGGTTCGACCTTGGCCGTGTACACGACCGCTCCGATGCCCGTCGTGACGCCGCAGCCGATGTAACAAACCTTGTCGAACGGCGCGTCCTTGCGGATCTTGGCGACCGAGATTTCGGGCAACACGGTGTGGTTCGCGAAGGTGGAGGTCCCCATGTAGTGGTAGACGGGTTTGCCCTTCCAGCTGAACCGGCTCACGCCATCGGGCATCAACCCCTTGCCCTGCGTTGCGCGGATCTTTTGGCAGAGATTCGTCTTCTTGTTCAGGCAGAACTCACACTCGCGGCACTCGGGCGTGTAGAGCGGGATGACGTGGTCACCGACCGAAACCGACTTCACGCCGGGTCCGACTTCGCGCACGACGCCGGCCCCCTCGTGTCCGAGGATCGTGGGGAACAGACCCTCCGGGTCGCGCCCCGACAGCGTGAATGCATCGGTATGACATATGCCCGTGGCCATGATTTCGACGAGCACTTCACCAGCTTTGGGTCCGTCGAGGTCGACCTCGACGATCTCTAGGGGCTTGCCTGCTTCGAAGGCGACCGCGGCTCTGGTTTTCATGCCGACGAGGCTAGTCTTCGAGGGGCCTTTCGCAAAGACCCCTCGCGCCGGCAACAAAGTCGCCTCGGCGTGCTCGAAACGGTGCTTATCGGTGCGTTGAGGGGTCGGTCAGAGAACGGCTCGGCGAGGGGAGCTCGGTCGCGGTGATTTTTTGCGATCCACTCTCACCCGAGACTCACGTACGATCGAATATGCGATGAAATGGCAGCGCGGCTACCGCAGTGAGGATGTCCAGGACCTTCGAGGTCGATCCGGCCGCGCGAGCGTCCCGTCGGCTGGATTGATGCAGCTCGGGGTCTTCTTGTTTCAACGGTTCGGAATCGCGGGCGTGGTGATCGCGGTCCTCATCTATGGTGGTCTGCAGTTTCTGGGCGGCGGGTCATCCGGGGGCGGAGCCTCGGTGGCCGGCCCCACGAATCCCGCCGAAGAAGAGCTCTTCCAGTTTGCGTCGTTCGTGTTCGATGACGCGCAGCGAACATGGACGCAAAAGTTCGCCGAGGAGGGGAAGACCTATCGCAAAGCCTCGATGGCGATCTTTCGCAGTTCCGTGGCCTCGGCCTGCGGAGGGGCGACGGCTGCGGTGGGACCGTTTTATTGCCCGGGCGATCAGAAGGTCTACATCGACTTGTCGTTTTACCAAGCGCTCCGTGAACGACTCGGGGCCCCCGGGGACTTTGCCCAGGCCTACGTCATCGCGCATGAAGTTGGACACCACGTCCAGCACCTCACGGGCAAGCTAGGACGCAACGACGCAGGCGACGGTGGCGGGTCCGTTCGGGCCGAGTTGCAAGCCGACTGTTATGCCGGCGTTTGGGCCCACGATACGAGTCGACGCGATCTGCTCGACGCGGGCGATCTCGACGAGGCCATGACGGCGGCTCGTGCGATCGGCGACGACACGCTCGCGCAAAATGCTGGGCAAGCCGTACGACCGGAGTCCTGGACCCACGGATCTGCGGCGCAGCGCAAGCGATGGTTCGAGCGAGGGGTCAAGCAAGGCACCTTGGCGGCCTGCGATACGTTTGCAGCATCGAGTCTGTAGCTCTCTGCCCGGTGGGCATTCTTCAATCAACTCGACGGCGGTACCGCGTGAGTGCACGATCGGTTCGCGATGGATTGGATCGAGATCGACGGTTCGTTGGGTGAAGGGGGCGGCCAAATCCTGCGAACGGCGTTGGCTCTCGCGTCGCATACCGGACGACCCATGCGGGTGACGAACATTCGAGCCCGACGATCGCGGCCCGGGCTCATGCGGCAGCACCTCGCTGCGATCGCAGCGGCCGCTGAGATCGCGCAAGCCGAGGTGTATGGCGCAAGCTTGGGATCGACGTGGCTCGAGTTCCGGCCTCGCAGTGTGGCGCACGGCGACTACCGTTTTGCCGTGGGGACGGCCGGAAGCGCGACATTGGTGTGTCAGACCGTCCTTCCCCCGTTGCTCATGCGGCCCGGGACCTCCCACCTCGTCTTCGAAGGCGGGACCCACAACCCCATGGCACCGCCCGCGGATTTTTTGCTGCTCGTGTTTTTTCCTTGGCTGCGCCGACTCGGGGGTGCGGTCGAGGGGCGAATGGTGCGAGCCGGATTTTATCCCGCGGGTGGCGGCCGCCTCGAGGTCGAGATCCAAGGCAGCGTCTTGCAACCGCGCAGCGTGCAGACTCGCGGGCCGATCGAACGCCGGCGCGCACGAGCGATCGTGGCCAATCTTCCCCGCCACATCGCCCAACGGGAACTCGACATCGTTCGCGATGTGCTTGGGTGGGCTCGGGTCGAACTCGTGTGCGAAGAGGTGGCGAGCGATGGCCCCGGCAACGTGCTGCTGCTCGAGGTGGAGTTTCCGGCCGGAGTCGAAGCCGTCGCCGGGTTCGGTCAAAAAGGGGTTCCGGCGGAGCGAATCGCTCGGTTGGCGAGCCGAGACATGTCGGCGTTTCTCGAGGCCGACGTTCCGGTGGGCGAGTACTTGGCCGATCAGCTCCTGCTGCCGCTGGCGCTCGCCGGGGGCGGGGCGATTCGCAGCGTGCGACCCTCGTTGCACACGACCACGAACGCCACCGTCATCGAGAGGTTTCTCGGCGTACACATCCAGTTCATCGACGGTGAACGCGGTGATTGTGAGGTGCGCGTGAATCCCCCAGGTGCGGTATGAGTCCATCGTGGAGCCGCAACGCTTCGAACTGACTGCGCCCGACGACTGGCATTTGCATTTGCGCGACGAAGCGGCTCTCGCCGACGTCGTGGGCTACAGCGCGCGGGTGTTTCGGCGAGCGATCGTGATGCCGAATCTGCGCCCTCCGATCACGACCGTCGACCAGGCGCATGCCTATCGCGAGCGGATCCTGGCTGCGATTCCGGTCGGGCATCGATTCGAACCGCTCATGACGCTCTATCTGACGGCCGCGACTCCGCCGTCCGAGATCGAAGCCGCCCACGCATCACCTTGGGTTCATGCCGCGAAGCTGTATCCTGCCGGTGCAACGACGGGCGCCGAGGCGGGGATCGCTGATCTCTCTGCCATCGACGATGTCTTGCGCACGATGGAGCGGCTCGACGTTCCCCTGTTGGTTCACGGGGAGAGCATCGACCCGGCGGTCGACGTGTTCGACCGCGAAGCCGTGTTCCTGGACCAGACCCTCACGCCCCTCTGCCAAAGGTTTCCCGGCCTGCGGATCGTCGTCGAGCACATCACCACGGCCGAGGCGGTCGACTTCGTGACGCGTGGGTCGAGCCGGATCGCGGCGACCGTGACCGCGCATCATCTTCTTTACGACCGCAACGCGATGTTCCGGGGTGGGATCCGTCCTCACTTCTATTGCCTGCCCGTTCTCAAACGCGAGCGACATCGAAGTGCGCTGCTCCAAGCGGCCACGTCGGGCAACCCCAAGTTCTTTCTCGGTACCGACAGCGCACCGCACTTGCGCACCGCCAAAGAGGCTGCATGCGGCTGCGCAGGAATTTTTACGGCTCACGCCGCGCTTCCGCTTTATGCAGAGGCCTTCGAATCGGTCGGCTCACTGCATCGACTTGAAGGTTTCGCCTCGCACCACGGACCCGACTTCTACGGTTTGCCTCGCAATGACGATCGCATCGCCTTGGAAAGGACCCGCACAGCGATCCCGATGTCGCTCACCATGGCTAGCGGAGATCTGATCCCGCTTCGGGCCGGCGATCATGTGGCATGGCGTGTCTGCCAGGCCATAACGGATTGACACCGCGAGCGCGTGGCCTAATGCTCGTGAGCGTGTTGGATCGCTCCGTCGAGCTCGACCTCCGTGCCCATCACAAGCGACTGATCCGAGAGTGCGAAGCCACGTACGACGAGTTGGCTCCCGACTACGATCGGCACTTACGCGACGAGTGTGACTATCGTTCGCCGGAACATGTCGCGGCCGAGCTCGCACGGTTGGGCGCGTCGGGGCGGTGGTTGGATCTCGGGGCGGGCACGGGACTCGTGGGCGAGGCCCTCGTCGATCGTGGAGTCGACCTTTGCCTGGTGGCGATCGACGTTTCGGCCGCCATGCTTGCGAAGATCGTCTGTCCGCTCTATGCCGAGCGGTACCACGCCGACGTCTTGCGCCACCTTCCGGTCGAGCGGCACAGTTGCGATGGGGTCGTGGCGGCGGGCCTGATGGAGTACATCATCGATCCCGCGAGGTTCGTGCGACAGGTAGCTCGGGTCGTCGCGAGCGGGGGGTGGTTCGTCTTCACCTTCTGCCCCAACAACTCGGGTTGCGTCGAACCCTTCGATGAGGAGACCGATCTGCACTGCCACGATGGGGAGCTCGTCGAACGCTGTCTCGAGGACGCGGGGTTTCGGATCGATGGTCGCGAAGAATTTCCCGCTTACGTGAACGGCGATCAGGGTTGGATCGACCATCGAATGTTGATCGCCCGTCGAGGGTCGTGAACCGAGCCTTGCGAGATCGCTCGATCGACGGTTTCGAAAGCTTTCGAAGTTTCTCGGGTAGGCGTGTCCATGAAGTCGTCGAGGCTTGGCTCCAACGGGTGGATCGGACCGTTGTGTTCGAGAAACCGCGAATGCGACTGCGCGGCAAGGCGGAGGATCGTTCGGCCAACGAGCGGGGGCGCCGATCGCGATGTGATGCAACCAACGACCGACTTCGATGTTTTCGGGTAAGTATCGCCTGAGGTTTCCCATGCGCGCTCAAAAGATCCTCATCGTTGGAGCGGGGCCGGGAGGGTCCGCCTGTGCGCTCGCCCTGGCTCGCAGTACGCGTTCGGAGGTCGTGTTGCTCGACAAGTCGTCCTATCCACGCCGTAAGGTGTGCGGTAGCGGATTGTCGCCGACGGGCCTCAAGGTTCTCGACGGGCTCGGCCTGCTCGACCAATTGGCACCCAATCACGTGCACATGCGAAAGTTGCATTGTGTAGGGCCAGACGGCGCTGACTTGGTGCTCAACGGTGCCAAGGGAGCCTGGGTCGTCCCCCGCGTCGACCTCGACCACACGATCGTCCAAGCGGCAGTCGCGGAAGGCGTGGATTTTCGTGAGGAGGTCAAAGCCACCGACGTCCTGCGCGATGCGTCAGGCAACGTTCGCGGCGTGAAGACTCAAGCCGGTGAACTCGAAGCCGACTTCGTCATCTTCGCGAACGGATCGCCCTCGCGCTTCGAGACCGATACCGCGCCGCGCTATGGCATCCGCACGATCATGGGGTGGTGGAAGGCACGTCTCCCTGACGACGGTGGCAGGATGGTCTGGGACCGCCGACTCGACGGCTACTACGCTTGGGCGTTTCCCGAACCATGTGGTGTGACGAACATCGGGCTGACCATCCGAGACGAGGCGCCCGAGGCCAGTCGACTCAAGGATCTCTTCCAGGAAGTGTTGCACGACCACTTCGGTGAACTCGTCACGGGCGAGCAGATCGGCAAGTGGATGGGCCACCCGGCCACCGTGACGACGCGCGTCGGGAAGATCACCGAAGCGCACGCGTTCTATATCGGAGAAGCGGCTCGCCTGGTCTGCCCGGCGACCGTGGAGGGGATCGCGTTCGCGATGAAGAGCGGGGTGTTGGCTGCGAACGTGATCGCGAAACACCAGCGTGCCGACGGCTCATTGTCCGCGTTTGCGCAGTATCGTTATCGGCTCGACGTGGCGCGGAGCATGCTTCCGCTGTTCCTCGCAGGAGAGACGTTCTATCGATTGATCCGCAGCGGAACTGCCAGGGGAGTCGTGCGACGATTCTTCGACGTGCAGTCCGTCGCGGATCGGCTCTCGACATTGGTCGGCGCGGTCCCCGAAGGCGCGGCTGCAGCACGCCGAGGTATGGAGACGCGCCCCGGCGTCGGAGCGTAATCGACCCACTCGTCCTGCGAGTCCTCGCCAGCCCGGCCCCGAAGATGGTAAGCCTAACGCGACGTGAGCACGAAACTTATGATCCATGACCTTCGCCGACTCTTCGTGGTCCCCGGGGCCATTGCGGGGATCTTCGCCTTCGCGGCGTGCGATCTCTACGAGAACACGGACAACGTTCCCGAGCTCGAGAACGACACCACGGGCGGCCTCGATACTGGCGGGACGACGGAAAACGAAGATACGTCGACCGGTGATATGGCGCCGCCTGAAGACGATGACGATATGGACAGCGGGGATATGCCCGATACGTCGACGGGCGATGGCGGGACGGATAGTGGTGGAGGCGACACGGAAACCGATACCGGCGGTGAAGATCCCGATTCCGAAGGTGGCGCTGGCGACTCCGATTCTGATTCGGGGGGCTGATTCTGATGGCAAACCCGCGTCGGCTATCTGCCTTTTGGGTGTTGACGGGTATCATCGTCGTCACCCAAGGCATTTCGGGGGTGCTCGATCTGCTCGGCACCCAATTCATTCTCAATCAGTTGCTCGCGCTCGGTTATCCGGCCTACGTCCAAACCATCCTTGGCGTCGCGAAAGTTGCAGGCGTAACCGTTTTGGCGTTACCCCGGCTGCCGCGTTTGAAGGAATGGGCCTATGCCGGCTTCGTCTTCGACTTCGGCGGGGCTGCGGCCTCCCATGCGTTGCACGGGGATAGCCCGGTCTTGATCGCCCCGGCGCTCGTCTTCTTGGTCATCGTCCTCGGTTCGTACGTGCTCCGACCGGCCGACCGTCGCGTGTAATCGAACCTCGATCAGTAGACCCCTCGCAGAGGCAGCGAAGCTGCCTGAAGCTGCCTCTGCAAGCCCGAAACGAGCGCCACTCGGCGCGGCGCCTGACGTTGAGGGCTCGAGTCTCAATCTAATCCGTGGACATTCAGGAACGGGCGCCGAAGTCGCTCGAGTTTTTGCTAGAATTGCGATTCATGTCTGAGGTCCCACGGGAACTCGAACGTATTGGTCGTTACCGAGTCCTGCGGCAGTTGGGCTCGGGCGGGATGGGGGTTGTGTATGCAGCCCGCGATCCCGACCTCGATCGTGAGGTTGCCGTGAAACTCTTGCGGCCAGATCGAATGGGTCCGGGAGCCGGTGAAAAACTTCGATTCGAGGCTCAGGCCGCGGCCAAACTCGCTCACCCCAACGTCGTTGCGATCCACGACATCGGCCAGCATGACGGCCGGGTCTACATCGCGATGGAATTGGTGAACGGCCCTTCGTTGCAGCAGTGGGTCGAGAGCGATGCTCGGCCGTGGCGGGAGATCCTGTCGATGTTCTTTCAAGCCGGCATGGGCTTGGCCGCTGCGCACGACGCCGGCCTCATCCATCGGGACTTCAAACCTGGGAACGTCTTGGTGGCAGACCGACGCGCTCGGGTGGTCGATTTTGGCTTGGCTCGAGCCCGTGATCTTCATGCCGTCGAGGATGGGTTGTCGGGAACGTTTCCGCTGTCGCTTTGGTTGGACGATGCGACGCTCGTGAATCAAGGCCGCACGATCGAGCTGCAAGAAGTCACGTCCGAGCTCCAGGGGCCGTCGCTCGACCCCATCGGGGAAACGACCACCACCACGTCGAATTTGTTGGTGTCGCAACCGACCGCGTCGAACTCGGGAGTCGCGACGATGGAGCTCGCAGGTACGCCCGCATACATGGCGCCCGAGCTCTACATCGGAGGCCAAGCGGATGCTCGGAGCGATCAGTTCGCGTGGTGTGTATCCCTCTACGAAGCCCTTTACGGCGAACGACCATTCACCGGGGTGACCCTTGGTGAACTTGCCCAGGCCGCGTTGGCGGGCGTGGTCGCGTCGCCCCCTTCACGAAGCCGCATTCCGATCTGGATGCGTCACATTTTGCTCAAGGGCCTCAGTCGCGACCCGGCCGCTCGTCACGCCTCGATGAAGTCGATGCTGGCCTCGATCGCGTTCACGGCCCGGATCATGTGGGATTGACCCCGCGCCCGGGCTTGTGTCACTCCTTGGGTCCTGATGATTCGGCGATTCGCCGTAGGGGCCTTCGTGGGGTCGTTGGCGTTGGCTTGGTCGCGAGCGGCTGCGGCCGGTGATGACGTTTGCTCGTACGAGGTCGTCGCTGGGGACACCCTCAGCCGAATCGCGAGTCGGCATCACGTCGATGAACGAGATCTCATCGCCGCAAATCCCGAGCTGGCAAAGGACCCGGATCGACTGCGCGTCGGCCAAGCGCTCGACATTTGTCGTGCCAAAAAAATCTCGCGCCCCGGGGCTGAATCGGCTGAACGGCGTGAACGTTCATCGGCTCCTCGATGCGGCAACGGTGGTCGGCTGCTCGATCACGAGGTCGCGGCCGGCGAGACGCTCTCCAAAATCGCGAAGAACTATCGGGTGTCGGAGAGTGCGATCGTCGAGCGCAATCCGTCGCTGCAAGCCGATCCCGATCGATTGCGCGCGGGGCAGGAGATCAAGGTCTGCGTCGCGGCCTCGAAGATTCACAACGACGCGGCGTGCAACCATGAAACCGCGCTCTTTCACCATGAAGTGATCCCCGGTGAACACTTGGGCCAGATCGCGGGGCGCTATGGCGTACGCCGTCAGGACCTCGTCGATCTCAACGATGCCCTTCGCAGTGATCCCGACCGCCTGCGGGTGGGGCAGGACATTCGCGTTTGTCCTTTGATCGCGCCGCGCGAGCGCGAGGCGATCGACTATCGCGTCCAAAGCGGAGACACGGTCGGTTCGATCGCCATCGAACACGGCCTATCGCCGAGCGAACTCGTTCGCTACCAGCAAGGCCGCCTCGAAGATCCGAATGCGCTCAAGCTCGGTCAAACGTTGACCATCTGGGTGGATGGATCGATCGTGCGCGGCTATGCCGAGGTCAACGACGATGCGGGGGTGCTCGCGGGTGGCATGCAGCTCCCGCTTGGCAGCCATTACGTCGTGAAGTGGCAGGCGGCCGCGTGGGGGACTGCCAAGACGATTCGCAACATCCAGTCCGCGATCGCCAGCTACCAACGCAAAGTGCCAGGCGGTCCCAAGGTTCACGTCGGCGACATCAGCAAGCGCGGCGGCGGCCGGTTTCCCCCCCACATCTCCCATCAGCACGGCCGGGATGTCGACGTGGGGTACGTGCTCAAAGGCAGCGATGCCAACACCGTCAAATTCCGTACGGCGACCGCGAAAAATTTCGATGTTGCGCGCAGTTGGGCGCTCATCAAGGCGTTCACCGACACCCAAGACGTCGTGTACATCTTCGTCGACTATCGCCTCCAAGAACGGTTGTACGAGTACGCGCGGGAACACGGCGTCAGCGAAGACACGCTCGACGAACTGTTCCAGTATCCACGCGGCCGCGGACGTTCGCACGGACTCATCCGCCATTGGAAAGGCCACGCGAACCACTTCCACGTTCGCTTTCGCAAATAGCGGCGGGGGTTAATCCATAAGGGGCCTTTCGCAAAGGCCCCTCGCTACGGCAGCGGAGCTGCCTCCGCATCCCCGAAACGCTCGCCTGACGGCTTGTTGGTGGCTTTCGCCTGGAGGTAGCGGAGCTGCCTCCGCATCCCCGAAACGCTTGCCTGGCGGCTCGTTCAGGCTCCATCCGCTCGGACGAGGGGCTTAGCGAAAGACGCTCTAGCGGTGGAAAGAACTCAGAACTGGCACTCGACGACCATCGCCGTGATGTTGTCGGTGCCTCCGGCATCGTTCGCACGATCGATGAGTTCGGCGACGGCTTTCTCGAGGTCTTCGTGTCGCCCGGTGATCTCGTGGATCTGGATGTCGCTCAACATTCCCGAAAGTCCGTCGGAGCAGAGGATGAAACGATCACCGCTTTGCAGATCGACCCGCGAGATATCGACGACGACGCTGTCACGCATGCCGAGCGCGCGAGTGATCACGTTCTTGTGCGGGAAGTTGCGCGCCTCTTCTTCCGTCATGTCGGGTCGCGCTTCTTTGTAGTCCTCGAGCAAGGAGTGATCTCGCGTGAGCAAGTGGATCGAGCCGTTGCGGACGCGATAGCAGCGGGAGTCGCCGACATGAGCCACGAACGCGATGTCGCCCTTGACGATGAACGACACGATGGTCGTTCCCATCCCACGAAGATGCGGGTTCTTCGAAGCGGACTCGTGAATCTTGGCGTTGGCGAGTCGGATCGACGCGACCATCCGATTCTCGACGTACGAGAGATTGTGGTCGTAGCGGTATGGCCACGTTGCGTCCTGGTCCTTCGAGTGACGATAGAACTCGCCCATCACTTCGGCCGCCAACTTGCTCGCCACTTCGCCCGATGCATGGCCGCCCATGCCATCGGCGACCATGAAGAGCTGTTCGTCCTCGATCAACGCGAAGTAGTCCTCGTTATGAGTCCTCTTCATGCCGACGTCGGTCTTTGCCGCGTAGCGGATCCGCACTTCGCGATCATCGTAGCCGACGCGCCGCGGGGCTCCAAGGGCTGGGCGCGGAACCCGGACAAGAGGCCTCGAACCGAACGCGGGTTCATACTTGACATATGAGCAGATATCCCCCAGTTTGGGGGCCTGAGAACCGTTCCGTATGGGCGAACTCAACCCTCAACACGGCATTTCTACGGAGATCGTCAACATTGGGGACGAGCTGCTGTCAGGTGATGTAATCAACACCAACGCAGCCTTTTTATCGGATCGTTGCCGAAAATTAGGGTTTGTCGTCGAGCGAGCCCACGTCGTCCGGGATCGGGTCGAAGAGATCGTCGCCGTACTTCGTGACGTCGCGAGCCGAGCCAAGGTCTGTCTCGTGAGCGGTGGCCTTGGACCGACGACGGACGATCGGACCACGGCCGCGGTCGCTCTCGCCATGGGCGTGGGGCTTCATCTCGATGCCAGCGCTCTCGAGCGGCTCGAAGAGAAATTTCGCCAGCGTTCACGTTCGATGCCGGCAGCCAATCGCAAACAAGCGGAGTTTCCCGAAGGAGCCTCCATCCTCGCGAATATCATGGGCACGGCCGAGGGGTTCGTCGTCGAGCTCGCGGGGTGTCACATCGCGGTGTTGCCCGGGGTTCCAAGAGAGCTCGAGGCCATGATGGTAGAGGTGGTCGAACCGAGACTTCGCCAAGTGTTCGGGAGCTTCGAAGTTCCCCGCCGCGTCTATCGAACACTCGGGCGTGGAGAATCGTCGATCGCCCAAAGTGTAGAACCGCTCATCGAGGCGGCTCGAGCTCGCGGACCGGGGCTCGCGGCGACCTACGTGCACTATCGAGCGTCGATGCCGGAGGTTCAAGTCATCCTCGAAGCCACTCCGGACGCTCGTGGCCAGCGAGCGACGGCCGATGAGCTGGCGACCCTCGATCCAGAGATCTTCGCAGCGCTCAGCCCCGCGATCTATGGTGTCGGTACGGCTCCGCTCGCGCAGCGAGTGGTCTCGGCCCTGAGCAAGGCTGGCCTTCAGTTGTCGACGGCCGAGTCCTGTACGGGTGGGGGAGTTGGCCGCGCGATCACAGCGATTGCCGGATCCTCGGCTTGTTTTGCAGGAGGGATCGTCGCGTACCATAACCGCGTCAAAACCGAGGTCCTCGGGGTCCCCGAGTCGATGCTGGCGGAGCATGGTGCGGTGTCCGAGACGGTCGCCTACGCCATGGCCGACGGCGCGCGCCGAACGACAGGATCCGATCTCGCCGTTGCGGTCACCGGCATTGCCGGGCCCGAAGGAGGATCGACCAAGAAACCGGTAGGAACGGTTCATGTCGCCGTTACGGATGGATCGATCGCCCTTCACGAGCACCTCCAACTATGGGGTGCGCGCCATACGATTCAACGAGCTGCCGAAGGATGGGCGCTCAAGCTCGTTTGGACCTACCTCGCCGCCCGCGGACTCGCCACCATTTCTTGCATGGACGCCGAATGAAGTCAGTCAAGACAGAAGACCCTGCCATGTCGCCGACGCAGAATCCGAAGTCCTCAGCCGCCCATCCTCCAACTGGGGGGCGAGACAACACCACATCCCCTTCGGGGCGAGACGCCAACTCCAAGCTGCAACGAGATGCCGCCATCGGACTGGCCCTGGCGACCATCGAAAAGCAGTTCGGCAAAGGCTCGATCATGCGGTTGGCCGAGGATGGCAAGCTCCCGCAAGGCGATGTGCAAGTCGTACCGACCGGGTGCCTTGGCCTCGATATCGCCTGTGGAATCGGAGGGCTGCCGCGTGGCCGGATCATCGAGGTCTACGGGCCGGAGTCGTCGGGCAAGACCACGCTTGCGCTTCACGCCGTCGCGGAAGCCCAAAAGCTCGGCGGAGTTTGTGCATTCATCGATGCGGAGCACGCCCTCGACGTGGGTTATGCGCGCAAGATCGGGGTGCGCACGGACGATCTCCTCGTGTCGCAGCCCGACTATGGGGAACAAGCGCTCGAGATCTGCGACATGCTCGTGCGATCGGGCGCGGTCGACATCATCGTGATCGACTCGGTGGCTGCACTCACCCCCAAGGCCGAACTCGAGGGCGACATGGGGGATTCCCATGTCGGTCTGCAGGCCCGGCTGATGAGCCAAGCCCTGCGTAAGTTGACTGGTTCGATCGCGCGAAGCCGAAGCATCGTCATCTTCATCAATCAGCTTCGGATGAAGATCGGTGTCATGTTTGGCAGCCCGGAAACCACGACGGGGGGGAATGCCCTCAAGTTTTACGCGTCGATGCGGCTCGACATTCGTCGCATCGGAGCGATCAAAGCGGCTGAGCAGGTCATCGGGAACCGCACTCGGGTCAAGGTCGTCAAGAACAAGTTGGCGCCCCCGTTTCGCGAGGTCGAGTTCGATATCACGTACGGCGAAGGGGTCAGTCGATCGGGCATGCTCGTCGATCTCGGGGTCGAGTCGGGAGTCATCGACAAGTCTGGCGCATGGCTTTCGTTCAAAGGCGAACGCATTGGTCAGGGCCGCGAAAACGCCAAGATCTTCCTGCGGGACCACAACGAGGTCGCCAATCAGATCGAGGCCGAGATCCTGCAAAAGCATGGCGTGCTGAAAGGATCGGGTCAGTCGATGCCCTCGCCGGGTGTGACTCCCATCGCCGAAGTGAGAACCGTCTCCGACGCGCTGCCCGATGGGGCGGAGGGGGGCGATGAATCCGACGAGTCCGGAGGTTCGGACCCCGAGAAATCTGGGGACAAGTCGACCGGCAGAAACGGCGCGCGTTCAGGTTCGCGCTCACGCGCTCGAGCGTGACTGCGGGGTGACGGGGTCTGCCCCGAGTGAGGCGGCTAGAGGGGGGTCTCGCAGAGGACACCCTCTAACGTTCGAACACGGCGGCCAAGGCTTCACGCACGGTGGCCGCCGTGGTGACGCGCAGGCCTTTTGGTGCCGACAACTCGCGGCCAATGCTCGGGGCCACCACGGCGTGCCGAAAACCAAGTCGGCCGGCCTCAGCCAACCGAGCGTCGAGATAGGTCACCTGACGTAGTTCTCCCGTCAGCCCGACCTCGCCGAGCGCGACGAGATCGTTCGGGATCGGTTTCCGGATATGGCTCGACGCGACGGCGAGCAGCACGGCGAGGTCGGCCGCTGGTTCGGTGAGGCGAAGCCCGCCCGCCACGTTGACGAACACATCTTGGTCGAGGACGAAAGCATCCCCATGGCGGTCGAGCACCGCGAGCAGCATGGCAAGCCTTGCAGGATCGGCTCCGACGCAATGCCGCCGCGGATTGCCGCCGCCAGCATTTGCCAGCAACGCTTGCACCTCGAGCAGCAGCGGGCGAGATCCCTGGAGGCTCACGGTGACACAAGATCCTGGAGCGGCTTTGGGGCGCTGCGCCAAAAACACTTCAGAGGGGTTTGGGATCTCGAGCAAGCCCGCTTCGCCCATCTCGAAGACCCCGAGTTCCGAGGTGCTTCCGAACCGATTTTTCGTTGCGCGCAGCATCCGGGTCGCTCGGTCGTCGTTGCCTTCGAACGAAAGGACGGCATCGACCATGTGTTCGAGCACGCGAGGACCTGCCAACTGTCCGTCCTTCGTGATGTGGCCGACGATCACCACGGGTACGTCATGCTGTTTGGCAAAGCTGATGAGCTGTGCGCAAACGGAACGGATCTGGCTGACGTTGCCCGGCAATCCCTCCTGCGTGTTGCTATAGACGGTTTGGATCGAGTCGACGACGAGCATCGCGAGCTCACCGGGGATCGTGAGCGATCGCGCAACGTCGAGCACTGGTTCGATCCGGGTCTCGGCGACCAACAAGACGCCTTGGTCGTCGGCGCGGAGTCGCGTGGCACGCCCAGCAATCTGGGCGACGGATTCCTCGCCACTGACGTACAAGACTTGCCCGCTCCGGCGTCGCGCGATCGCGGCCCCGATCTGCAGCAGTAAGGTCGACTTGCCGATCCCTGGGGCACCGTGGAGCAGAACCACGCTTCCCGCCACGAATCCGCCACCGAGCACGCGGTCGACTTCGATGATCCCGCTCGGGCGACGTTGGGCTTCATCGCGGACTTCGGGGATCGGGATCGGGATCGCGGCCGCACCGGAGGCAAGCATGACGCGATCGGGCGCAGCACTCTTGATCCGCTCTTCGACCGTGTTCCAGGCGTTGCACGCTGGGCACTTGCCAAACCATCCCGAGTGCTCCGCATGGCAGGCCGAGCAGATCCATCGCGTAGTGGACGCTTTTGCCATCGCCCACCAACGTAGCACTGGGTCGTCGGTTGAGCGATCTCGTCGCGAGAACGGAATCGTTCGGAATGTTCCCCAGGGTCACTCGCGGCGGTAGGCGAAGCCGTCTGGGCTCATCCGAAACGCGTGCTGATGAGCGCTTGGGGACACTGTCCCATTTGAAGATTAGAACTGAACCCCGATCTGACCCTGGAAGGTCTGCACCGCTCGGGCGTTCTCGATGATCCCGGTGAGCCTTCGGTCGAAGGCCCCAAGGGGGAAAAGCACGCCGTACTGGAGCTGAAAAAAGACCGGTTCGCGGGCGTCGTGGTAGCGAGCCGCGACATCGATCTCGACGCCGTAGCTGTACTTCTCCCGATTGAGGGTGGACTGCGGCCGCATGGCGATCGCGTACTCGGCATCGACGCGCGCGCTGAAATGGTCGAAGAAGTGGAACGCGGCCCAAGGCTTGAAGTAGGCCGCGTTCGAGACGGTGCCCAACATTTCGCGAAACAGCAGCATGTCGACGGTGAACGCCGGGTTGAACCGAAAGTTGCTGAGCGTGTTGTCGTTGTTGTTGATGTTGAGCGGCGAAAGGGGGTTGGCACCGATCTGCTGGGCCGTGTCCCCCATGGCGAAGCCTTGGTCGAAGCCGATGTGGAATCGGTCTTGGAAGAGGCCGTACTTGAACTCCAAGGCATAGCCGAAGTTGACGAGGGTCTGCTGGTCCAAGTCGTCGCGTGTGAGTTCAGCCGCGGGAATGGCTCCCTCGTCGTCGAAGTCGATGTCGATGTCGCGAAGGTTGAACACACCGAAGTTGCCGGCGGCTTCGAGTTCGATCCGCAGGGTTCGCCAATTCAAGCGAAACCAGATGTCCGGAGTGGCGACGATGGCTCGCCGCTGCACCAAGATCGCGCCGTACTCTTGCAAGGTGCCGAACGTGGCCCCCTCCGCTGCGTCCACGTCCTGATAGCGGATCCATCCCGAGAACCCGTAGTTGAGTACCGGGAGTCCCACCGACATCTTGCGCTTGAGCATGTCGGGATTGTCCCGTCGCTCGAGCGACACGCTCCACTGATAGAGGTTGTCGTACTTCTCGACCGAGAATTCCTGGCCGATCGTTCCTCCGGAGGCGTACTCGTCCCCGAGGAGTTGCGCCGTCGTGGGCCCGCTCGAAGCCCAGTCCCAGCTGATCGCCACGCGATGCGTACTCCGGCGATCCTTGCCGAAGTCGAACGCCATGCGCACCGAGTCGACCGAATCCCCGTAGTCGCTGTCGAGCGACCGGATGATGTCGCCTTGTTCACCGCGGGGATACCCGTTGCCATGGTTGGCGACGAGGCCCATGCCCCAGCTCCACGGCATGCGACCAAACTGGAGATCCAGCCCCCACCCGAAGCGGATGTGGCCCCAAGCCCGTTTGGCCACGACGCTGTCGGTGCTGGAGTTACGATCCCGTGCCGCTGGTATCTGTGAGCGGCTGAACAGGTTGAGCGGCGCCCACGGGTTGTCAGTCGCGAACGAATCGGGCGTGCTGCCGAGCACCACGTTGTCGAACACGTCGATCTGCGTGTGAACGCTGATCGAGTCGGTGATGTGCAAGGTCGGCTCGAGCCGCAGGCGCATGTTTGCGCTCGTGACCCCCTTGCGGCGTTGACAGCGAGTCGCAGCCCGCGACGCCGAGACTCCATTTTCAGCGAGGCGGCGGGCACAGTTGGCGTCGTTCGGACGAAGGTTGTCGTCCTCACCCGGTTCGGGCGACTCGACCGGCGGTGCGAAGAATTTGAGCGGGGAGTCGCCCTCCTCCACTTCTGCGTTCGAACGCAGATCCATGTCGAGGCGATGGAAGTAATCCGCGCGCATCCTCATGTAGCCGTGCAGATCGAAGAGCTGCACGCGACGCCACCAACGAGGTTGAGCGGGGACCGGTTCGATCGGCTGGAGGGCTTCCTTGTCTTCCGGCGCCTCTTCGGCGGGGCCTTCCTTCTTTTCGGGTCCTTGGCCGGGGGGTCCCCCGGCACCTCCGCCTAATCCACCACCCCCCGGCCCACCCATTCCGGGGGCCGCGGTCGATGCTGCGGAAGCGACCGACGGAGTCATCGACGCGAGCACGACGGACAGGGTCCGCCAACGCAGGGACGAAAACAGGCCGGACAGCGGTTTCGTGGCACACGAGCATGGGATGCGGTGTCGGCCGCGCAGCATTTGAAGCGCGCCACGCTACTCCTGCGCCGGCACGCACGTCAACCGAACGCGCCGCGAAAACCCGACATTCAGAAGGTCGATCATCACGGCACCTGCGATCACGGGGTGAGGCCGCAGGTCGTCGCCCTCGCGTCATGACGGTGGGTGGATGGAACCCTGATACGCTGCCGCGGTGGCCGGATCGCACGACTGGCAGCCAGGGCAGCTCCTCTTCGTGGGTTTCGAAGGCGTGGGGATTCCCCGCGAGCTTGCAGCGTGGATCGCCGCGGGACGGGTCGGGGGCGTGATTCTGTTCGCCCGGAACCTCCAGGGTCCGCCGCAGATTCGTAAGCTCATCACCGATCTCCGCAATCTTGCGCCCGAAGAGACGCCGCTCACGATCGCGATCGATCAAGAGGGTGGCCGCGTTCAACGGTTGCGCGATCCCTGGACCGAATGGCCCCCGATGCGAACGCTCGGCATGATGGGAGATCCCGAGCCAACCGGACTCGTCGCTCGCGCTCTCGCCATCGAATTGCGCGATCTCGGCATTGGCCTCGACTTTGCCCCGGTCGCCGATGTCGACACGAATCCCGATAATCCGGTGATCGGGGATCGCAGCTTTGCCCGATCCGCCGAAAAGGTCTGCGAGCACGTCGTGCGGTTCATCGAACGGATGCAAGCGGAGGGCGTTGCGGCTTGTGCAAAGCACTTTCCGGGCCACGGCGATACATCGCTCGACAGTCACTTGGCGCTACCGCGGATCGAATCGGACCTGTCGCACTTGCGCGCGGTGGAACTCCTACCGTTTGCCGCAGCCGCGCGGGCGTCGGTGGGTTGCATGATGACGGCGCACGTCGTCTTCGCCGCGATCGATTCCAAACGCCCTGCCACACTTTCGCCCGATGTCATGGCGCTGCTCCGCGAGGACATCAGTTATGACGGGCTCGTATTTTCGGACGATTTGGAGATGAAGGCCGTGGCGGACCACTACGGGCCCGCTGTCATGGTCCGTGACGGGCTCGCTTCGGGCGTCGACGCGTTTCTCGTCTGCCGCCAACTCGGGATGGCGGCAGAGGTCTTACGGACGCTCGAGCGGGCCCGCGATCAGTGGCTCGAGCCGGGGTTGCGCCGCATGATCGCCTTCAAGCACCGCTTTGCCCAACCTGCACCGGTGGAGTCGAGGTCGGAGGGACCACCCGATCCCGAATCGATGTTTGCCGGACCGCCCTATCCCGAGCACCGAGCTCTCGCCGAGCGGATCGCCGCATCCTGACGTCACATGCGTGCCTATCTCGACCTGCTCGCGGATGTGCTCGCGAACGGCGAAGACCGGGCCGATCGAACCGGCACCGGGACTCGCGGTGTGTTCGGTCGTCAGATCCGATTCGATCTCCGTGACGGCTTTCCGTGTGTGACGACCAAGCGCCTGCACGTTCGCTCGATCATTTACGAACTGCTGTGGTTTCTGCGAGGAGACACCAACGTCCGCTATTTGCAGGACCATGGGGTCAAGATCTGGGACGAATGGGCCGACGAGAACGGGGAGCTCGGGCCGATCTACGGGCGGCAGTGGAGGTCGTGGCCGACCGCCGACGGTCGCACGATCGATCAACTCGCGCAGCTCGTCGCGCAACTCCGCTCCAATCCGTTTTCGCGGCGACACATCGTGAGCGCCTGGAACGTCGGCGACGTGGAACGGATGGCTCTACCGCCGTGCCACTGCATGTTTCAGTTCTACGTGGGGGCGGGCGGGCGGTTGTCCTGTCAGCTCTATCAACGGAGCGCGGACCTGTTCCTCGGCGTCCCATTCAACATCGCGTCCTATAGCTTGCTCACCTTGATGATCGCTCAGGTCTGTGGCCTCGAACCGGGCGAGTTCATCCACACGTTCGGTGACGCCCACCTCTACGTGAATCACTTCGAGCAAGCGCGACGACAACTCGAGCGCGAACCTCGTCCACTGCCGACCATGCACATCGTGCCGCGCACGGATCTGTTTGCGTACGACTACGAGGACTTCGAGTTGCGCGGCTACGATCCACATCCACCGATTCGGGCCGAGGTTTCGGTGTGACCTCCATGCGGGTCACGATGATCGTTGCCGCGGCCGACAACGGAGTGATCGGCCGGTGTGGTGCCGTTCCATGGCGCCTTCCGACGGACCTCGCGTTCTTCAAGCGCATGACGATGGGGCATCACGTCATCATGGGTCGCAACACGTGGGCATCGCTCCCTCGGCCGTTGCCCGGGCGAACGAACATCGTGCTCAGTCGTCGCAGCGGCTTCAACGCGATCGGAGCGGTGGTGTGCTCGAACCTGAGCGAAGCCTTGCGGTTTGCCGCAGACGCCGGCGACGAGGAAGCGTTCGTGATCGGAGGCTCCCAGGTCTATGCCGAAGCGCTTCCCTACGCCCGCCGGATCTATTTGACACGAGTGTTCGCCACGGTCGAAGGGGATGTCTGGTTTCCGGCGCTCACCGACGAATGGATCGAAGTGGCGCGTGACGTTCATGAACGAGATTCGCGGCACGAGTTCGCTTTCGCCATTTGCACGCTCGAGCGACCCGACGTATCCGTCCCTTGTCCGAGCCGCATGGGTGCCTGATACTCGGTGCGTTGGAGGCCGTTCGCCCAAACGCATGGAGCCTCGTTCCAAGACCCGAGCGGGTCCTGGCGATGCTCGCGCGGTTCGCGTTGGCGTGGTCGATGCTTCCGGATCGCGCGTTCGCGCACGATGTCGTTTCGACGGGATCGTTCGGCTTGGGCGTGGTTGCGGCCCGCGAGCAACAACGCGACGTCGCTGCGTTGGCGCCCGAACTTCACGTCGGCGTTCGACCACGTCCCGAGGTCGAGCTCAACGCTTCGGCAGGGGTCGCGACTCTGTCGTTCGATCCTCGAGAAGGTTCGACCGTCCGCTATGTACGGCCGGCGAACCTCGGGATCGGAGCCGCGTGGTTCAAGGATCGGAATCGCTTCCAGCGTAGCTTGGGGATCGCGTTCGCTTTGCCCACCGCGTTCGTTCGAAGTCCATCGGAAATCGAGGCCTACCGCCTTGCGATCGCTGGCTTGGGGTCGGCAAACCCATGGTTGTGGGAGCCGGCCACTGCATCCGTCGTGCTGCTCGGAAGCGGAAACGTGCAACTCGGCCACCATCTCGGCCACCATCTCGGGTTGGTCGTCGATGGAGCCATCGCCGGTATGTTTTCGGCCGGATCGAATCCGGCGGGTTCACAGCTGGCGGCTCGAGTCGGTTTGTTGGCGCGTACGCTGTGGCCGAGATTCGCGCTTCGACTTGGGGTTCGCGCGGTCTACAACGGCCGCGCGGCCCGTTCTACGGACGTCGTGGCATCGCCAGGCGTCGAGCTTGCGTTGTGTCGCCGAGCGGAAGGATGCGCAGTGCGTGTGTTTGCCGCGACCCATGTGAATTTGCTCCGCATGAACACGAGCGATATCCAGCGTGTGACCGCCGAGTTCGGTCTCACGTGGTTCGTCTTGGGTTCGTGAGCTCATAGGGTTGACGCAGCGCAAGAACCGCCCAGTTGTCCTATTTTTCGATGAGGAGAGCCGAGTCGAGTCGTGTCTCTTCAACGTTTTTTGGCGCTCGTCCAAATGGCCCATCGGCTTCGAATGGGGGTGACGCAAACCCGAGTTGGTACGTCGCACAATCGTCGAACGATCGTCACGGAGACGACCACTTCCGGGCGGACTGTCCGCCGTCGAAAACTCGTTCGCGTGGCTTGTAGACGAGTCGGTACCACTCTAATCTGGCTTCACCATGCGTAGGTTCCATCAGTCGTTCGTATCCGCGATCTTCGGTTCGATGTTGCTCTCCCCACTCGCTTGCTTCCTCACCTCCGAAGGGGAGGCATACGACTACTCGGTTCCCGGTTCCGACTGCCACGATGGAGACGTCGGATGTAGCTGTACGCTCGGCGGCAACTGTGATGAGGGCCTCCGCTGTGAGTCGATGCTCAACACCTGCGTCGTGAAGGGCGACTGTGCCGTCGGTCGCCGTGGATGCGAGTGCACCGAAGGTGGGACGTGCGACACGGGGAGCACCTGCAAAGAAGGTCTTTGCGTGAGCGAACTTCCCTGCAACCCCGAGTACACTGGGGCCGAGAGCTGCCAATGCACGATGGGGGGTGGCTGTGACTCCGGTCTCTCGTGCCTCTCGGGGATCTGTGTCGATGCAAGCAGTCTCGCCTCGACGAGCAGTGAACCGGGCGCGACCGATGAAGGTGATGTCGAAGGAGGTACCGAAAGTGTGCCCGAGCCCGAGCCCGAAACCTCGACGACTGGTCCCGCACGCGTCCCCGCGGATGAGTCGACGAGCGATGGCGAAGACGAGGCTGGCTCGTCGGACGGTGCTGCCGTTCCCTGAGCTTCGTTTCGCTCGAGCGTTCTTACCCCCGATGGACGGACTCGTTCGTGGGGGGCCATGTTCGAGAGTTCGAGAGTTCGAGAGTTCGAGAACACAGCGACCAAACGCCTCGCGCTGGTGAGTTCAACGGTTGAACTCGGCGTGAGGTCGCTGCGTTTTTGGGCCAGTGAAAAGGCCATCCGTACGTCCTTGCTTCACGCTCGGGTCCTGGTCTCCATCCACCACCGGACGAGACTCTCGAAGGCGAGGAGGAGTGCGACGAGGAAGGCCAACTCACGCCAGCGTGGCTGGGCGACGAGCGAACGTTCGCGATCGGCAGGCCGTTCGCCTTCAGGAAGTGTACTTACGACGGTCTCACTCTCCGAGGCGTCGACATTGACCTCGAACCATCCAATCGGTTCATCGCCACGCCGTATCTGATAGTGACCGAGTGTATACGTCTCCTCGATGCGAATCTCGCCGCGCTCGGGGTGGAGCGCGACCTCCTCGCGATCGGGTCTGCGCAAGACGAGCGGGCGCGTACTCGAGATGGTTCGTACTTGGCCGGCATAGAGCTCCTCCCCCGCGCCACCGGTCTTGGCTCCGCCCAGATACGCTAGCGTCCCCGCGACGAGCGGGACGAATCCTGGACGCAGCGGAAGGTCGGACCAATCGCGATCGACCGAGGTGGTGAGCAGTGCAACGCGACCGTCACCGGCATCGCGGGTGAGCAGGGCCGGCGCTCCGCTCGTGAACGAGAGCGCGATCGCAGGTGCGCGAAGCGTGGTGGGCTCGACGGGTTCGAGCAACAGAATCCGCCGCGCGGTGACCCCCGCGAGTCCCGGGCGACTGTGGATGCCGCGGAAGATCGGATGATCCAAACTCGGTGGGGCCAATCCCAGGGCCTGCGCCTCCGAACGACCGGGTGCGGTACCGACCTGGACGACATCGCGAAGCGGCAACGGGAGCAATGACCCGAGTCGACGATTGTAGTCTTCCGGATCGATCCGATCGCCCGCGGTGATCCAGAGCCCGAGCCCTTGCTCGACCGCTTCGACGAGGAGACCGGCCGTGTCAGGAGCCGGGGCTCGCACGTTCGCCAATACCAGGACATCGGTGTCCTCCAAAGCAGCGATGCCGCGCTCGCGCAGCGAGAGCTCGAGCTGGTCGAGCGCCATACCGTGGAGTTGGGCTTGATCGGTCGATGCGGCGGCCGTGGTGAGAAAGAACACCTCGTCGTGAGCACGCAGCTCCGATGGATCGCCATTGACGATGAGGACATCGAGATCGAAGTCGGCCGACAACCAGAAGTGCCGTTCGTCGTCACTCGCGAGCGGATCCTCGCCGTGGTCCACCAGCCTGAGCGTGGCCGCAAGCGGAGCGTCGGATTCGAGCAGAGTGTGGGTGAACTCCACGGTGCCGGCCTCGTCGACCGGAACGGTTGCGGTAGCGCGGGCAACCTCCTTGCCTTCGATGAGAAGGGCAACGGAGACGTCGCGGGTCGGGGCAAGAGCGTCGGCCCCATCGATGAAGCGACGCACCGTGCAATGGACCCGGACGGCCCCAGACCCGAGGTCCGGGGCAGCTTCCCAGCGGGCGTCGGTGATCGCGACGTGTTCCGGCAGCGTCGACATCGCGAGGGCGGGTACGTGCAGCACCGGGGTTCCGCCCTCGGCCAACGTCGGTGTCCCGACGAGTCCACCCAACGTGAGATCCCCGATCGCGTAGATGTAGCGAGGACGATCGGCTGTGCCCGCGTCGACCAGCATGGAGCTTGCGAGGCCGAGGGTATCGGCGAGCTTCCAAGCGCCAGGACGAGGCGCGCCCTCGGCCAGCCAGCGACGCAAGGCCGTGTGGATGCGAGCGAAGTCGGCATTCGGTTCCAATCGCGGGCCTTGGGGATCCGAGGTCACGAGCCCAACCCGCGAACCCGTGGGCATCGCGGCCAAGATCTCTTCGGCACGAAGAAGTTCGTGCTCGAGCACGGAACGGCCCGCGACCCGCAACCCCGTGCTGCGTGATCCGTCGAGGAGCAACATCGCGTCTTGGGTTTCAGCAACGGCCGCCGCGTCGCCATGAGCCCGAAGGGTCGGACGGCTGAGGGTGAGGACGATGAGCACGACGAGGACGCTGCGGATGACCAGCAACGCGATGTCTCGCATCGACCGGCGCTGCGTCACCGTGGGTTCTCCACGGGGCAAGAAGCGAACCGCCGCAAAGGGCCGTTGCACTGGTTTTGGCGTGCCGAGCAAATGCGCGACGAACGGGAGCGCGAGGCCGAGCAAGCCCACGAGCAACGCAGGCGCGAGGAACCTCATCCGAACGACCTCGGGATTCGCCCCGCAGTGGCCAAGCGGTCGAGAATCGAGAGGAACGTCGACGCGATCGAGTCATCGGTGATCCCGCGGACGAGCGCCAGCCCATCGCGCTGCGCCGCTTCGTCCCACCATGCGAGATGGGCCGTCAGCTGGTCGAGGTATCCCTCGCGCAAACTCGCGGGCGTCGCGGTTCGGGCCACGCGACGACCCCAAAGATCGGTGAAGGTCGTGGTGGTTCGACCTCGCCAGGGGAACTCGAGTTCGTCGCGATGAAGCAGCTGGACCAGCACGACGGTGTGTCCGAGGACGCGAAGTTGGCCCAGATTCTGGCGTAGCTCGAGGTCACCCGAACGCTCGGGCGAACGCTCGGGCAAATCCAAGCCATCGGGATCGAGAAAGTCCGACAGGACGACGACGACGCTGCCGCGCGGTGCCAGCGTCCGCACGTTGGAGAGCATCCCGAGCCACGGACAATGACCGACGGGTTCGGTCTCGATCAGTTCTTCCGCCAAGGCGTTCAAGCGCTCTCGCCCCCGTCGTGGCCGAGCCGTGTGACCCGACAGGCGACCGTTTTGGCCCAACGCGTAGCCGATCGGATCGCCCTGATTCGCCGCGAGCCAGGCCAACCCGGCCGCGAGACCACGCGCGACGTGAAATTTCCGCGTCGTGCCGCCGCCGTAACCCATTCCTCCGCCCGCATCGATGACCAAGACGAGCGCGCGTGCGACCTCGGCCTCGGTTTGTCGCAGGACCAATCGATCCCGACGTGCGACGGCGCGCCAATCGAGCATACGGAGGTCGTCGCCCGGCGAATACGCCCGTTGATCCCTGAACTCGAGCCCTTGGCCGGACCTTGCGGAGTTGTGTTTGCCTTGCCCGTGACCTCCGAAGGATCGCTGCGGCGGAAGCGAACGGCTGAGCAACACGTCGCTCAGGTCGGCGGGCAAGAGGCCCGCGAGCGCGTCGCGGGTCATCGGGGAGCGACCAACCGCAGCAACTCGGCCATGATTTCGGTGGTGCTCACCCCCCGGCTTTCGGCGGCGAAGCTGCGCACCAACCGATGCTCGAGAACCGGGATCGCGAGCCTTCGCACGTCCTCGATCGTGACGGCGGGGCGGCCATTCAATCCGGCATAGGCTTGCGCCGCGGTGACGAGTTGTTGGCCTGCGCGCGGTCCAGCGCCGTACCGTAGGAGTTCGCGAACCGTCTTGGGGGCGGACCCGTCCGTCGGTCGGGTCGCGCGGATGAGGTCGACGACGTGATGCACGACCGATGGTGGAACCGGGATCCGCTGCACGAGATTTTGGTGTGCGACGAGCTCGGCGGGTGGCAACACGGGGTCCATCGTGGGAGGTGAACGTCCGCCGATGGCGACGATCTCTCGTTCGACTTCGATCTCCGGGTAGTCGACGACGATCTGGACCATGAACCGATCCAGCTGGGCTTCCGGCAGGGGATACGTGCCTTCGTGTTCGATCGGATTCTGGGTCGCGAACACGTGGAAGGGTTGGGGCAACCCGTAAGTCTTGCCACCCGCGGTGACACGCCGCTCCTGCATCGACTGGAGGAGAGCGGCTTGCGTCTTGGGTGGGGTGCGGTTGATCTCGTCCGCGAGCAGTAAGTTGCAAAACACGGGTCCCGCAACGAAACGAAAGACTCGTTTGCCGGTGGCCGGATCTTCGTCCAAAACCTCCGAGCCCGTGATGTCGCTCGGCATCAGGTCGGGCGTGAACTGAATCCGAGCGAAGGACAAATCCATGCTCTCCGCCAAGCTGTTCGCGAGCAGAGTCTTGGCCAGGCCCGGAAGGCCGACCAGCAACCCGTGCCCGCCGGCGAACAGGCAGGTCAGGAACAAATCGATGACGGCCCCTTGACCGAGGATCCGGCGAGCGATCTGGCTTCTTAGACGCTCACTGGCGCTCGCGAGCGAAGCGAGCGCCTCGCCATCGTCGGGCTCGAGGGGACGAACTGCGGTAGAGTCGGGCACAGGCGGCGAGCACCGGGTTTACCACGCGGCTCGATGACGGCGAGGCGGCCCATCGCGGAAACTGCGATGGTCGGCTTGGCGTAATAGGAGCACGACAAGCGATCGCAGGGGAGCATGGTCCTCAGGTCGCGTTGGGTGCGCAAAGTGATTTTACGGCGATAGAGGATTCAACCGATCCTAATCGTTGACCGATCTGGCTCAATCCCACAGAGTTTCACCACTCTCGGGCGGCCAAAAAATACGATCGAGAAGGGGAGTATAGGCGCATGGCCACATTCAACGAGCTCTTGTCACAGGTCAAGTCCACGATCCGGGAAATCTCGGTCGAAGAGACCAAGTCGCGGGTCCTCGACCGACGATCGGACGTGGTCTTGCTCGATGTCCGCGAGCGGGACGAATACGAACAGGGCTACATCCCCTCGGCGCAATGGATCCCGCGCGGGTTCTTGGAGTTGAAGGTCGAAGACGTCGTCCCCGATCGCGATCACGAAATCATTTTGTACTGCGCTGGCGGTACGCGCTCCGCCTTGGCTGCCAAGTCGCTCGAGACGCTCGGTTATCGCAAGGTGTCCTCGATGGCCGGCGGGTTTCGAGCCTGGAAAAACTCCGGATTTGCGTTCGAGCGGCCGAGGGTCCTGACTCCGGAACAACTCAAGCGATATAGCCGGCACATCATGCTCCCCGAGGTTGGCGAGGTCGGCCAAGGGAAGCTCCTCGATGCCAAGGTCCTGTTCCTCGGCGCAGGAGGACTTGGATCGCCCTCGTCGCTGTACCTCGCAGCGGCGGGGGTCGGGACGATGGGCATGGTCGATGACGACATCGTCGACGAGAGCAATCTGCAGCGGCAGATCCTGCACAACATGGATCGCTTGGGGATGCCCAAGGTCGAGAGCGCCAGACTGACGCTCCAGGCCCTCAACCCCGATGTCAAAGTCGTGGCCCATCAGACGCGCTTGTCGAGCGCGAACGTGATGGAAATCCTCTCGGGTTACGACCTCGTGGTCGATGGCGCGGACAACTTTCCCACCCGCTATCTCATCAACGACGCCGCCCTCAAGTTGGGCAAACCCGTCGTGCATGCGTCGATCTTTCAATTCGAAGGGCAGGTGACGAGCTTCCTCCCGAACGAAGGGCCTTGTTATCGCTGCTTGTATCCGGATCCCCCCCCACCCGGGATGGCTCCGTCGTGCCAGGAAGCTGGGGTGCTCGGCGTGCTTCCAGGCATCGTCGGCACGCTGCAAGCGACCGAAGCGATCAAGATCATCCTGGGACTCGGTCAGACGTTGAGCGGGCGACTGCTCGTGTTCGATGCGCTCGCCACGAAGTTTCGCGTGCTCAAGCTCCGCAAGGACCCGCATTGCCGTGTTTGCAGCAAACCTCGCGAGACGATCGAGCTCATCGACTACGAAGCCTTCTGCAGCATTGGGTAGGGCTTCGGACACGACCCAAAGGGAGCGTCCGACAGGGTGCACGGGTCGCGAACGGCCCGGGCGCCCTACGGGGTTGCTGTCTTGACTTTCGGCAACCGGAAGAGCGCGCCCGAGGCCTCCCAATAGACGGCAGCTCTGTCGAGCGCGATCCACCGCGGCTCAGCTTGAGCGGTCGCGAACAGTCGCGTCGGTCCGCCCGATACCGGCACCGTCCCAACGATCCCCTCGACCGGTTGGGTCCAGTAGACGTGGTCGTCGTCGACCGCGAGACCAAATGCGTCCTGCAATCCGTCCGAAACCAAGGTCTCGGCCGTTCCCCCCGCTTTCGGCCAGCGCTGCAGAGCTCCTGAGGTGGTGTTGATCCCGTAGAGGAACGCACCGTGGGAGGTTAGGCCGCGCAACGAGCCTACGGCTCGGGCCATGATACGAACAACGCCACCTTGTCGCGGGATGGTCGTGAGTTCACCTCCGCGAACCGGCGTGAACCAGTACACGGAGACTTCGTCGCCGACGAGTGCGGTTGCCGAAGGCTTCGTCGCTGCAAGGAGTTGACGCGGTTCTCCTCCCGAGACGGGGGCGATGAACAGCGCACCGACGTCGTCGACGACTGCGACTTCGCTGCCGAGGAACGCTGCCCGATCGGGGCTCACGGGCCCCATCGGAATGGCCACCGGACGAGGTGTGGGGTTCTTCGTGTCGATCCAGAGGGTCCGGGCGTCCGGGGTCCGACTCAGCCAGTAGACATAATCGTCGGTCACGGTGAGGTCGGTCGGGGTCGGATGCAGGTTGCGCTGCTCGATGGCCACACGACCTGGCTCGAAGCCGATGTTCCGTGCCCGGAAGACGCCGGCTGATTCGGCTCGTGTCCAGTAGGCGTAGGTGCGATCCACCACGAGGCCGGTCATGCTCGTTTGGCCGGTGACGAGCATGAGCGGTTGGACAAGCTTCGGTTCCGGATTCGCCTCGAGTTCGACAGGTCCGCCGCGGGGATCGAACCCGAGCTGTTCGACGAGTGTGTCGCGGTAGACGGATGGGATGTCCGCGGGGTCGACATTCGTGAGCGCGACGTCCAACGCCGACAACGTGAGCTGACATGTCCGCGTCGCAACGTCGCGAGTCGTGAGGGTGGCCCGCACGTCGCAGACGGGATCCGAACTCTCGGAGCAAATCCGTTCGGCGAGCGAATCGCAGGGTGTCGGTTTGATCCACCAGCTACCTAAGAGGACCGCGCCGCATGCCGCGACAACGATCCCGACCCAAAGTCCGTTGGGCCTTCGGGCGGATTCGACCGCATCCGGTTCGACCAGGGCTCGAGCCGGTGCCTCGTGGCGAATGCGAGGGCGCCGGCCGGGCCGGGTCCGCTTCTCGATCAGCCGCGGATCCACATCATCCTGGAACAAGCGATCGCACAGCGCTTGATCGCGGCTCACACCCAGAATCACCTGCTCTTGCAGCCGATCGATCTGGTCGGGTGTGGCATCGACGGGTATCTCGCGCTCGAGGAGCCACTCGACGACAGCTTCAAACGCCGCGTCGCCTCGAAGCTCCCCGCTCGCGATGCCATTCACGAGCTCTCGCATCCGATCGTCTCCCGACATGGGACGACGGAGTGTATCAACCCCAGTTGGTGGAGGGTTCATCCGTGGGCATTGGCTCCACTCCATGCGATGCTAACCGCGGTGGCGGCAACGCTTCGGTTTCCGGAAGGGTTTCTGTGGGGGAGTGCAACCTCCTCCCACCAGGTCGAGGGCAACAATCGGAACAACGATTGGTGGGCTTGGGAGAAGCGCAGCGGTGCGATCCGCGATGGTGAGATCTCGGGTGCGGCCGCCGGATGGTGGGAGGGGCGCGCTGAAGAAGATCTCAGTACGGCAGCCGAACTCGGCCAGAACGCCCATCGCCTCAGTCTCGAGTGGAGCCGACTCGAGCCCGAGCCGGGGATTTGGGACGAGGCGGCGTTCGACCGCTATGCCCGGATGTTTGCCCATGCGAAATCCCAAAATCTCACGCTGATGGTCACCCTCAATCACTTCACGCTTCCGCGTTGGGCGGCGGGATCGCGGGGTTGGCTGGACGAGGATCTTCCGAGGCGTTTGGGTGCCTTTGCCACGCGGTGCGTCGAACGTTTGGGCGACTACGTCGACCTCTGGGCCACGATCAACGAGCCCAACATCCTCGCATTCTTTGCGTACGGTCAGACGCGATGGCCCCCCGGTTGCGGTCGCTTCTCCGCGTTTCGACGCGCGCTGATCGGTCTGCTGCAGGCACATGTGGAGGCGTATCGGGCCATTCATCGCGCAAAGCCGGGGTCGAAGGTCGGCCTCGTGCTCAACGTGCCCTGCTTCGAACCGGCGCGTCCCGTGTGGTGGGATCGCGGCCTCTCGGTGGCTCACGACTGGACGATCGCGGGTTCGATCTTGAATGCACTCCGGACGGGGAAACTGCCCGCCCCGTTTTCGCTTCGTCGTCGACGCGTGACCGGTCTCGATGCCACGTACGAGTGGATCGGGATCAACTACTACGGACGCTATGCCGTTCAGTTCGATCCTCGTGCCGCGACGACCGCTTTCTCGCGCTACGTTCAACAACCGACCACAGCCACGCCGTGGTCCGACTGGGGACAGCCCTATGCGCCGGGCCTCACCCACCAGCTCATGCGGCTACGCGATCTCGACGTACCGGTTTACGTCACGGAAAACGGCTTGTTCGACAACGACGATCGGGCGCGGCCTGCCTTCATCCATGAGCACGTCCAAGCCGTCCACGCGGCGATCGAACGGGGAGTCGATGTTCGTGGGTATTTCCACTGGTCGCTGGTCGACAACTTCGAATGGGCGGAAGGCTGGTCGACGAGATTCGGGCTCTTGGAACTCGAGCGGCAAACCGGCGCACGCAGGCTGAGGTCGAGCGCGGGGACCTATGCTTCGATCTGTCGCGCCAATGCCGTGCCGGCCGGCGCCTACTCACGCTCGGACCCGTGACGTCAAAGAGCGAGATCGATCTCTCGTCCGGTTCCAGAGTCTCGCAGGATGATCCGCTGACCCGCCGCTTTGGCCTGACGGATCGTCTGCATGAGGCCGAGGGACTGCATCACGACTTCCCCCGGGGTTTTGGCACCGATCTCCTGAGCGAGGCTGATGAGCAGGAGAGCGGTTTTCCCCGGGATCTCGATCGTAACCGGCCCGGGGTTGTCGGTAGGTCCACTCTTGGGGTCGAACGTCATGGCCGTGGGGGAGTGAACCTACCGCAGGATCATTCGGCTTTGATCTCGCCGCGAGCGAAGATCGATGCCACGTACGTCAACACATCGGTCGCCGAGATCTCGTCGTACCCGTAGTTGCGAATGAGCCGTTGCTTGACGACTTCGATCTTTTCTTGAGCCTCCTTGTCGACCACGTTCGACACGAGGCTCGTCAGCTTGATGCTGTCTTTTTGATCCTCGAACAGTTTGAGCTCGAGAGCCTTGTACAGCCGTTCGTTGGTGCGGAAATTGAACTGTTTGCCTTCGATCGCGAGGGCACCGATGTAGTTCATGATCTCGCGCCGGAAGTCGTCCTTGCGGCTCTCCGGAATGTCGATCTTCGTCTCGATCGATCGCATCAGTCGTTCGTCCGGCTCTTCGTCCTGGCCGGTGTAAGGGTTCTTGACCCGCTCACGCTGGGTGTAGGCCTTGACGTTGTCGATGTAGTTCCCGCACAGGCGGGCGATCGCTTCGTCGTCGGCCGAGATTGCCCGTTGGACTTCGTTCTTGACGATGTCCTCGTACTCTTGTTTGACGACCGCGAGAATCTCGCCGTACCGCTTGCGTTCCTCGTCGGAGGTAATGAGCGAATGGCTTCGAAGCCCCGATTCGAGCTCGTTCATCAACATGAACGGATTGATGCTCATTTGGCCGCGTTCGCTCACGAGGCAATTCGCGAGCTTGTCTTGGACATAGCGGGCACTGATTCCGTCCATCCCCTCTCGACCGGTCTCCTTACGCAGTTCCTTGACGGTGTCTTGCGTAAACCCAGGTAGCGTCTTGCCGTCGTACAGCTTGAGCTTCTGGAGGAGCGTGAGCTGGTGCTTCTTGGGCTCTTCGAGGCGAGACAGGACCGCCCACATCGCAGCCATTTCCAGCGTGTGGGGAGCGATGAACCGTCCGCGAACCTTCTTCGGGTTGTAATCCTTCGCGTAGATCTTGATCTCTTCGGACAGCTTCGTGATGTACGGGATGTCGATCTTGACGGTCCGGTCGCGAAGCGCCTCCATGAAGCGATTCTCGAGCAGGCGCTGATATTCCGCTTCGTTGGTGTGGCCGATGATCACTTCGTCGACATCGGTCTGAGCAAACTTCTTCGGCTTGATCTTTTGTTCTTGGGTGGCGCCGAGGAGGTCGTACAGGAACGCGACATCGAGTTTGAGGATTTCGACGAATTCGATGATGCCGCGGTTCGCGACATTGAACTCGCCGTCGAAGTTGAACGCGCGCGGGTCGGAGTCCGAACCGTACTCCGCGATCCGCCGATAGTTGATTTCGCCCGTGAGCTCGGTCGAGTCCTGGTTCTTCTCGTCCTTCGGTTGGAACGTGCCAATCCCCATCCGATCCTGCTCGCTGATGAGGAATCGGCGGATGCGAACATGGCTGACGACCCGGGCCCAGTCACCCTTGTAGTGCTCCATGAGCGCCGAGAAAATGTATCGGCACGCCGGATTGAGCTCGCCTTTGACGAAGGGGCGGAATCCGTCCCGTTCGAGCCCGAGATCCACGATGGCCTGGGTCCGCCAGTCGGGCGGAATCAACTTCAGCGGCTCCTCATGCATGGCCGAGGGGAAAACCTCTTGCCCAGCGGTCAAATGGCGGAGATCCGACGGAAGCACCCACTCATATGTGTAGAGCGCGCCCTCAGGGGTGCGGCTGTACTCTTCGATGCCCTGCTTGAGCAGACGAACGATCGTGCTCTTCGCGGAGCCGACTGGACCGTGGAGCAACAGGATGCGTCGCTCGGTTCCGTAGCGCATCGCGGCCGCTTTGAGGACGGCGACGAGGCGCATGAGCGGGATGTCGAGGCCGAAGATCGCGTCGCGACCTTGATGGGCTTCGTCGTCGAAGAATCGGTGGTGGATGATCTTCTTCTTGTTGTCGACGTACTCCTCGCTGCCGTGACCGACGAGCATGTCGTATAACCGCTCGTGAGCGGTGCGAGCGACGCGGGGGTTGCTCCGAACCAGATCCAGATACTCCTCGAAGGTTCCGGACCAGTGCAGGTCTTCGTATCGCTTGTAATCCTGCAGCGCGGCGATGCGTTCGACGAAACTCGGCATAGCGTCCCTAACTTGGCTCCGATTTGAGAATACCACGCGTGTGCGCGCCTCGGACGGACGCATGTGGTATTCTGTGGAGACGCGGACGTTCCCACCGACGCACGACCTTGGTCGGCAGGCCGGGGGAGGGTTTGAGGTGCAGGGGGAAGGCGCCGCCGTGTCGGCCCATCATGATCTCCCGCATCGATAAAGACCACAGCCGCTTCCGAGAGATCGTTCGCGGCAAGATCCGCAAGAATTTGCGCAAGTACATCTCTCGGGGCGACTTGATGAGTCGCAAAGGGAAGGAAACGGTATCGATTCCGATGCCGTCGATCGATATCCCGCGGTTCAGCTTGGGCGGCAACCAGCGTTCTGGGGTCGGCCAAGGTGATGGAGAACCTGGGGATCCGATCGGCCAGGGGCAACCGCAAGACGCAGCTGGCAGCGGGCAAGGGCAAGCCGGCCAGGGTGAAGGCGAAAAATCGCTTGAGGTCGAAGTCACCCTCGACGAGCTCGCGGCGATTCTTGGCGAGGAGCTCGGGTTACCGCGAATCGAACCGAAGGGGACCGACTCGCTCGATACCAAGAAAGACCGCTACATCAGCTTGCGCAGCAGCGGTCCCGAAAGCCTGCGCTCGTTCAAGGCGACGTTCAAGCGTGCACTGCGCAGGCAGATCGCGAGCGGTACGTACGAATCGGGTCGTCCAATCATCGTGCCCGTCCGCGAGGACAAGCGATATCGCTCCTGGCGCACCGATCCCAAACCACAGTCGAACGCGGTCATCATCTACATGATGGACGTCTCGGGCTCCATGGGGGACGAGCAAAAGGAGATCGTTCGCATCGAGTCGTTCTGGATCGATACCTGGTTGCGCAGCCAGTACAACGGTCTCGAGTCGCGGTACATCATCCACGACGCGACCGCACGTGTGGTCGAGCGAGACGTGTTCTTTCGCACCCGCGAATCCGGAGGCACGATGATCTCTTCGGCCTACAAAGTTTGCGCCGAGCTCATCGAGCGCGAGTTTCCGTCCTCGGGCTGGAACGTCTACGCGTTTCATTTCAGCGACGGGGACAACTGGTCGGTCGACGACACGGCGACCTGCATCAAGTTGCTCCGCGATACCTTGCTGCCCGCATGCAACCAGTTCGGTTACGGGCAGGTCGAGAGTCCTTATGGCTCGGGGCAATTCATCAAAGACATTCGCGCGGCGTTTCCGAGCCACCAAAAGCTCGTGACGAGCGAGGTCACCGGTAAGGACGACATCATGGATTCGATCCGTGAATTCCTCAAAGGAGGACGGTAGATGGCTCCAATCCCGGAATATTTGCGCGATCTTCAGGCCGAGATTCAGGGCTACGCCGACGGCTTCGGGCTCGAGTACTTTCCGCAGGTTTTCGAGCTCGTCGACTATCGTCAGATGTGTGAAATCGCCAGTTACGGCGGTTTTCCAGTCCGTTATCCGCATTGGCGGTTCGGAATGGAATACGACCACATGATCAAGAGCCACACGTACGGACTGTCGAAAGTCTACGAGCTCGTGATCAATACCGATCCCTGCTACGCCTATTTGCTCGAGGGCAACAGCCAGGTCGATCAAAAGCTGGTGATGTCCCATGTCTATGGGCACAACGATTTCTTCCGCAACAACTACTATTTCTCGCGGACGAATCGCCGGATGATCGATGTGATGGCGAACAATGCCGTGCGCGTGCGCCGGTATATGGATCGCCGTGGCGTGACGACGGTCGAGAACTTGATCGACACGTGTCTATCGATCGACAACCTCATCGATCCGTGGACGGTGTTCCGCGATTCGACGGGACCCAAAAAATCCGATTCCGAAACCGAAGCCGAAGAAAACAGTGAGGATGATCGCGTCGGCCGATTGCAATCGGTTCGCGGATACCTCGAGGATTACGTCAATCCACCCGAGTTCATCGCCCGCCAGCGTCAGAAAAACAAAGAGCGCAAAGAGGCGAGCAAACGCAAAATTCCGCAGCAGCCTGAACGAGACGTACTCGGCTTCCTCCTGCAACACGCTCCACTCGATGCGTGGGAAGCGGACGTCCTCGGGATCATTCGCGAAGAGGCCTATTACTTCCTCCCCCAGATTCAGACCAAGATCATGAACGAAGGGTGGGCCAGCTACTGGCACTCGAAGATCATGACCGAAAAGGCCGTGACGGCGGCCGAGATCATCGATTACGCCGACGTGGTGTCGAGCGTGTTCTCATCGGCCCCAGGTCACCTCAATCCGTACAAGCTTGGGGTGGAACTGTTTCGCGACCTCGAACGGCGATGGAACATGGGGCAGTTCGGCGCGGAGTGGGATCGCTGCGACAACCTACAAATGCGCTCCCAGTGGGACAAGAAGGTCGGGCTCGGTCGACAGAAGATCCTCGAAGTGCGGCGGCTCTACAACGACGTCACGTTCATCGACGAGTTCTTCACGTTGGATTTTTGCCGCGATCAAAAGTACTTCACCTTCGCCGAAAACCGGCGTTCGGGAAGGCTCGAGATCGAAACTCGCGAGTTCGAAAAGATCAAAACGAAGCTGCTCACCCAGCTCACGAATTTCGGGCAGCCGTTCATCTACGTCGTCGATGCCAACTACCTCAACCGCGGAGAGTTGTTGCTGGGTCACCGCCACGAGGGCGTAGACCTCCGTTTGGACTACGCGAGAGATACGTTGCGAAATCTGGAGCGGATCTGGAGGCGTCCAACCTCGATCCTGACGCTCATCGACGAGAAGCCGAAGCGCATTCGCTTCGACGGCTCGGAAGTCACGATTTCCGACGAGACCGAGGCGTTTCGCGTTTAGCCCCGAGGGCCTTCTGCCAAGGCCCTCGGATGTCGCAGCAGTGAAGGCTCCACGTCGCTCGCTTGCCGGCATGGCGAGCGACGCTTGCCTGCTTGCGAAAGGGCTTGCCTGCTTGCGAAAGGGCTTGCCCGGGTGCGAGGGCTTGCCCGGGTGCGAGGGCTTGCCCGGGTGTGAGGGCTTGCCCGGGTGTGAGGGCTTGCCCGGGTGCGAGGGCTTGCCCCGGGGCCGACAAGGGCCTGTGCTAGGGGCGGTATTCGACTTGCGACCAAGGGTGGCGACCAAGCGAGCGAGCTGGTGACGAAGGCGGGCTTGAGACTCGCGCAGGAAGGGGCTCGCTTGCGCCTATCGAAGGAGAGCTTGGATTTACGAAGGAAGGCTCGTCTGGCGACGGCGATTGCCCAGCGGGGTGCGTTCTCGGATACGGAGAAGGGCTCGGGCTCGCGTAGGGGGCTTCGCGATGCCGAGTCGAGCAGGCGTTCCCCATGGGGCTCAAGACGGCTCAACCTTTCGTGGCCCAAAGCAAGCCCACGGAAGAGGACGTCCGTGAGGTGAGGGTGGTTGCATGATTTGCGATCCTTCGTGGCACCGTTGGCGCTGCTTGGTCGCGCGAGTGACGGCCGCAGTTACAAGGTCATCTCGTACACCGTTGTGGCGGCCTCTACCCCAAGGGATCGGTGTCATTCGATCCCGCTACGAATGAACCCTGATATGCTCTCGCCTGGATCGATGGGCAGGTAAGGGGTGAGGACCGATCTCGCGCGGACGCTGTTCCGCTGCAGGATGGGCAACGGACACGCATCCGCGCAGTGGCGCTTCATTTTCACGAGGGAGTTGGAATGGTCGACATGCAGCTGGAGACTGAGCACGAATCGTCGGACTCCTGGGAAAGGTTCCGCTCGAGCCCTTCGAACGAGGTGGCCTCCGGTTGGCGTAGCTCGGTCCGGTTGCTCTACTGGGGGCCCGACGACGTGCAGTTCGCCGCGTTGCTCCGAATGTTGGGGGAAGTCATTCAGCCCAAGTTCGCCGTCGACCATGCGCAAGACGAGCGGCTCGCTCGCGAAGCGGTCGCTCATACAGCCTACGATGCGGTGTTCGTCGAACTCGGCGCGGTTGGACGAGCGTGGAAATGGTTTGCTCGTGACGTTCAAGATGCAGACGTCCCTGTCGTGATCATCGATGTGGAGGGGACTCCCGCCACTCGTACGACTCGGCGTGCGCGATTCATTCAGCAAGGCGCATCGGGATACGTGCTTCGCCCCGAGATCTCTGGGGCGTTGCTCGAGTCGAGCGTATTCAGTGCGGTCGATCACGTGCAAACGAAGCGCGCCCTCCGAGATGTCCAGGAACGGTTTGCGTTGGCCGTTCGCGGTGCCAACGACGGCGTATGGGAGTGGTGGCTCGAATCCGACGAGATGTATTTCTCACAGCGTTGGCGCGAGCTCCTTGGGTATGGTGTCGACGACCTATCGAACTCTGCCGAGGAATGGTTCGCAAGAGTCCATCCCGATGATTTGGCGGGCCTCAAAGCGGATATCAAGGCACACCTCGCCGGCGAGAAGGCCTATCACGAACGGGAGCACCGGCTCCGAGCGAGCGACGGCACCTATCGATGGGTCATTTCGCGGGCGGTCGCCCAGCGTGAATCCGGGCGTCCACTCCGAATGGCAGGATCGCTTACCGACACCTCCGACTTCCGCCTTCGAGCCGAGCGGATGCGCGAAGAAAGTCGCCATGACCCTCTGACGGGGTTGTTGCGGCGCGAGCCATTCCTGGAACAGCTCGGTCGCGCGGTTGCAGCGACCAAACAACCAGGCGGCTACGCGTTTACGGTCCTGATGGTCGATGTCGATCGGTTCCGCTGGCTCGCCGACAGCATCGGGCATCAAGCCGCCGACGGCATGCTCACGAGCCTCGCCCAACGATTGCTTGCCAATGTTCGGCCGGGTGACTCGGTGTCACGGTTCGGCGGAGACAAGTTCACGATCTTGCTCGAGGGCATGGGCGACTTGCGGATCGCCTCGGAGATCGCGAGCCGGATCCGGGTCGGGGTACATGAACCGTTCGAAGTCGGTGGTCAAACCGTCTATGCCACCGTGAGCATCGGGCTCACGACCTCGGAGCGTGGTTACAAAGATGCCGATGAGGTCGTTGCCGATGTCGCCGCGGCAGCGAACAAAGCCAAGGAGCTCGGTCAGGATCGACACGAAGTCTTTGACGCGAAAATGCGCGTGGATGCCCTCAGCACGCTTCGCCTCGAGGTCGCGCTGCGACAAGCAGTCGACCGGGGCGAGTTCGAGCTTCACTATCAACCGATCGTGGAGCTCAACAGCCGACGACTGGTTGGGTTCGAGGCTCTGACGCGATGGCGTCACCCTCGACGAGAGGTCGTTCCCCCGGCGGAGTTCATTCCCGTGGCCGAGCAAACCGGTCTCATCGTCCCCATCGGTCGTTGGGCGATCCGCACGGCAATCCGCGAACTTGCGCGTTGGTATGCCTTGTTTCCCGATCAAGTCGGGTTCTCGATCAGCGTGAATCTCTCGGGCCGGCAGATCGCCGACCCACGCCTGTTCGAAGAGATCGAAGGGGGCCTCCAAGAGCAGAGGATTCCCGCGGGGGCCTTTCGCCTCGAACTCACCGAGAGCACCTTGATGAAGAATGCGGACTCCGTCCGCCGCGTCCTCGCCGGATTGCGCAAGCGCGGCGTCGAAATCTGGATCGACGATTTCGGGACTGGCTATTCGTCCCTCAGCTACTTGCATCGCTTTCCCTTCGACGGCCTCAAGATCGACAAGGCCTTCATCGATGCGCTCGATGGCCTCGGTGAAGGTACCGCGATGGTTCGTACGATCCTGAGTATGGCCCACGACTTGGGAGTCAAGGTCATCGCCGAGGGAATCGAGACGACCACGCAAGCCGAACGTTTGATTGAACTCGGCTGTGGACGGGGGCAGGGTTTCCTGTTCGGTCGTCCGCTCCCGAACCCCAGTATCCCGAGCCTCGTCACCGCCGACGATTAGGCGGCGAGGGTCCTGGCAGCCAAGCGCTGCCTCAGCGCACTCGAAACGGACGCCTACCGGCGACGAGGCCTTTGCCCCGAGGACTCGCTCGCGCAGCTTCGGCCTCGCGCCTGGCCCCGGCAGGGCCGCTCACATGGATTGGTCGCGAGTCAAACCGATCGCTCTAGAGTGTGACTGGAAAGGTTGCGCCTTGAACGTCGGCGCTGAATCGAGGGAAATTCGCGTCTCGGAATGCGTCGGCGACACATTGACCGACGGCTTGTCGTTCATGGGGTGGCAGTGCTTCCGCCGACAGGACCTTGCCCGTTTCGCCTTGGATCGAAAGCTTGACCCGTACCTTGGTGCCCGGTGCCGCGGCGTATTGGAAGGCACACTGCTTGGCTTTCGTCTTGAGCGGAGCCATCGCGGAACGGATTTGACTGTCGGTCAACTTTTCGGGGAGTGAGGCGCCCGTGTTCGGGTGTTCGGGCGTTGCGGAGGCCTCCTTGGGCTTACTCACCGAGTGCGACCCGCATCCGGGGCTATCAGGGTCGAGCAAACACTCCGTGGTGAAGCGGGTGTCGTCCTTGACCGGAGTGACCTCGTCCACCGCGGTGGGTTCGGGCTCAGGCTTCGCGGGCGCAGGTGTGGGTATAGGTGCAGGCATGGCCACGAGCGGCGGAAGGGGATCATCGAGTTTCCCAGACGGAGGCGCAGCGGGTTCTGGTTTGGTCGACACGGGTGACGGGACCGACCAAGGGGATGGGGTTGCCGTGCTGCTTGGGCGAGGTGCTGGTACGTCGGGGTCGGCACTCGATGCGATGGTCGTGGCGGGGTTGGAAGGGCCGGACGATGCGCGAGGGCGAACCCGTCGAACGCGGCGAGTGCCGTCACCATCGACTTCGTCCTCGAGGACTTCGATATCGGCTTCATCTTCGTCGATGCCGACGGCCAGGTCCTCCGAAGGAGCTTGTCCGGAGAGAACTGCATCGCTTCGCGTCCCACCCTCGGGCTGACCGACGACGGCGTCGTTGCGGTCTTGGATCTCTGCGGCCGAGGCCTCTCGAACTTCTCCCCCGTCGGCCCCCGTCGTCGTAGCGTTCTGGTACCAAAGAGCCACACCTCCGAGTGCGAAGAGCCCCGTGAGGCTGCCGATGACGACTGGCCACAAGAAGTTGCTCCGTGGTGTTGCGGGCGGTGGCAGTGCCATCCCCATCGGGGTGGGAAGCGGTCCAACTGGAAGCAGTGTGGCCGCGGATTCGGCGGACCGTCGCGGGGTGGTTGGCAGCTTCAACGGGGGCGAAGGGAGAGGTCTGATGCCCGAAGGATCGGAGGGCAGCAACGGAACCGCAGCGCTCGGGGTGCTCCGCACGAAGGTAGGGACCGATGAGGCGAGAGGCCGCGAGGGGATCGGTGGCGGAGAGGTCTTGGGCGCTTCCGTGGACGACCGAGACACTGCCACGGCGGACTTTCGCAGCGACGAGGCCCGACCGCGATCGTGGTCAAGGGCAGCCGCGATCTCGAGAATGTCGACCAAACCCGAGCTCTCCGAACCATCCTTGTTTCCTTTGACTCCCATGTTGACGACCTTCGGTTTCCGGTGACGCTCCGACCCAACGATGGTTCGAAACCGGAGAACTTCGTAGCGACGATCCTAACCGACATCCGATCGCGTCGCATCGTAACAGTGGGTCCGCGCGAGCCGCCTTCGGCGTCGCAACAGCCACCGAAATCACTGTGATTCGGCCGATGGACTTGGCGTTTGCGGCTCAGAAGGGGGTGATGAGGGCTTTGGCGCTGCGATCCCATCGCTATCGGCTGGGGGTACGGACGTTGGCTCCGGACTGACTCCTTCGGCGATCGTCGGGGGTTCGGTGTCGAGAGGTGCTGCTTCGGCGGCGGGCTCTCGGTCGCGAGCGTCGCGTTCGGTCGCGAGGCGGTCCAGCTCGGCGGGCGAGTGTTTCCCTTCGCGGCGAAGCTCCCAGTTCTCTAGACGTTTGCGTCTCGAAGCTTCCAGTTCTTCGGCATCCTTGCGCTGGATCTTGGCGACGAGCGATCCTGCATATTCGAGGTACTTGGCGGTCTGGCGCGCATCGAGATGTGCCCAGACTCGAACCTCGGTTTCGCTCTGCTCGATCTTCAGCAGGTTGTAGAGCGGCTTGACCATCCAGCGCACTGGTAGTGCAAGCTGCGTATCGATCATTTGAGGCAGTCCTTCTCTGAGAAAGAGATCCGCCTCCTTCGCATCGAGCGGTGTGAGGAACGTGGCCCGGATGAGCACTTCCGGCGCCGCCGCGGCTTCGACCGTCAGCTCGATGGCGTCGGGCAAGGGAAATTGGAGGCCATGGACACGCCGCACAGCTGCGTGAGCGTCCTTGAGGACGACCTGAAAACCAGCGGTAGGGATCTGTTCGGCGAAGCTTCGCAATTTGGCGAGATTCGCTACGTAGTTTGCCGCGGTCTTTTCTTCGCCAACGTCGTCCTGCAGGAGCGCTGGCAGAAACTCCTCACGGATGTAGGCGGCGATCTTGGTCTCCGTGGGCAATACGAACCAACGAGGATCCCAGTCGTCGCGATGGTTGTCGGTCGGCATGGGATTGCCGACGAGTGCATCCCCCTTATCGAGCCATTCGATCCGCTCGCCACGAGCCGCCGCCGCGCGGTCGAGGGTCCGCTGGACCTCGTCCCGACTCATCTTGTAATCGACGACGAGGAACGTTTGGCGCGGGTCCGTGAGATTGGGGGTCGAGATCACCAGGTGATCGAAATCCTCGAGCGGATTGAACCCGCCGTCGTCGACGAGGAACTCGAAGTCGGGAAAGCTCGCCATGATGTCCATGGCCGCTTGCGCGTGCTCCATGGTTCGGATCTTTTCGGGAACGAGGAAGAAGTAGAACGTCGAATTGGTGGGACCCAAGTTGTCCACGTCCGATCGCTTGCTGCCGAGTGTTCGGCGCGGGGGCGTATCCGAGGCGATCGCATCCGGATGGGTCAGCGCATCCGTCGGTGGTCGTTTGGGACGTGGTTTCGGCTTCGGCTTGGGCTCGATCGCCGGTTTGGGGGGCGGTGGCGGCGGTTCGGGTTCCTCCGACTCCGGGGGCGGTGGGGGAACGAGGATCGGGGGGGGTTCGTCCTCACCGGGTCCGTCGTCGCCCTGGAGCGCATTCGGATCGATGAGTTCGACCTGGGTCAGTTCGAACTCGATCTCCGGGAGTTCGAGCGTGGGCATGCAACTCCCGAACAGCGCTCCACCGGAGAATGCAAACACGTGGAGAAAGACCGATAGACCCAGGGCCGTCCCGTGTCGCGGAGTGGTTTGCACGCCCCAGCACGATACCACCCCACGCGGGGAGCGGGCGCTGCGGCCCGATCGAGTCACTCGCGGAACGCCTCGTCTGGGTCGAACCTGGATTTGTGCGAGGCCGCCTGGTGTTTTGGGTCTGGGCAACGCTCGTTGCTCCACCCGTAACGGTGTCGGATGCAAGTCCGCGGGCGCCGATGGAACTCGTCGCGGTGGTTCACGACCCGACGAGCGGCGTTTCGGCGGGCTTGCGGTTGACCTCCGACGATCGCGTTCGGGCGTGGGATGTCCGCGTCGACGAGTCAGCGATCTGGGCGGTGGTGACGACCACGCCGAATCGTTCACGCATCGTGAGCACGAGTCTTGGGGTTGTCGAAGGGGACGAACGACCCCGTGCCGCTTTGCTCGGCCACATCGAGCAGGCGGACCTTGCACGTGGCCAAGTCATGGGTTGGGTGGGAGCGAGCGGCAGCGCAGTGTTCCGCGGCGCCGAGGCTGCGGCTGCCGTCGTCGATCGGGGGCCGCACGTCATCGTGATGGGGGTGGGCTTGCCCCGAGCCATGATTCACCAGGTTTACGCGATGCTGCAGTCCATCTCCCGCGATCCCGTGGACGCATTGCTGGACGTCGCGGGTACAGCTGAAGCGCTCTGGCCAACTTCACGATCACCCCGTTCGCTTGCCATGCTCGGAGTGGGTCCGGCGTGCGCGCGCGAGGAGATTTCCGTCGAAGGTAAAGACGCAGTTGCGCGGCGGCTGGTCGAGCAACACCTGTGGCACCTCGCTACGGTCGAAGTGGGGTTTCAGTTGGAGGCCGCGCGACGAGACTGTCCGGACCACCACTTGGCTTGTGTGGCTGCGACCCGAGCTCTGACCGAAGCCGCGACTCGAGCTCTCCTCCGATTCCCCGACGACCCGCGCCTGCTCGAACAGCTGGCCGAAGGCAATGAGCTTCGCGTTGCAAGCGATCGTTCGTATGGCTATTCGGGCGACTAGTCTGGGGCCGTTCAGCACTCGGGCAGAGGTCCTGTGCCGTGGCTCGGGTCAGCTACGAACGACCTTGGCTTTGAGGGCCGCACGTCCATCCTTGACGTACACGGAAAATCGCACGTCTTTGATGTCGGTTCGTTTGGCCCGCAAGTCGTCTTCGTTGCGCCTGAGCTTCACCATGAAGCGCTCGAACGTCAGGTTGTCGATCGACTCGCCGCACGCGGTTTTGACCTGGAGGAACTCTTCGTAGAGCCCACGGTAGTAGGGATCTTCGCCGGTCGGTTTCGCCTTGGGCGGCGGGGGAGGGGGTGGCTGCGGGAGGGACGGGTTGAACGTTCGGCGTTCGATGACCGTCGGTCGCCGACGCGTGGACACAGCGGTCGGGGGATTCTCGCTGCGAGTTCCCGACGGTTCGTCTTCGCTCACGTCCGCGTCGGCGATGACCGGGAGCGTTGGAGCGATCTGCAAGGGGTCGGGGAGCGGGGTGAGGTCGATCGCGACGTGAGCCGCGGACGACAACGATCCGGGAGCGAGCGGTTGCAACGGTGCGTCGTTGGCCTTGAACGGGCCGGACAATCCGGATGGTGGGGGGAGGAGCGGCGGATCGAGCCCGGGGTCGCGCGTGGGCGTGTGCAATCCGGTTCCGTGCCGGAGCGATTCGACGGCTCGCGCAGCCGAACGAGCCACCGTCGCGGTGGGGCCACTGTAGCTTTCATGGAAGATTCGATTTCGCGTACCTTCGGCGACGCCGTCGAGTTCGAGACGTAACCTTCGCAGCGGACCCAGGGCTTCGAGTTCGGGGAGGTACAGCGCGAGTCCGATGCTCACCATGAGCAACCCGGCCAGCATCAACCAGTTGACGTTGGCCCATGCTTTCCGTCCAGCTTCGGAGAGCGCTTTGACCAGGTCTCGATGGCCCGCCGCCAAGGTGTGGCGCGACACGACGACCAGGGTCACACCAGATGGGCCGCGCCCCGCGGGACCGGGGACTCGTCCGATCGATACCAGGCGAGCGTCGAGTCCGCGTCCTACGCGAAACGTTTGGCTTGCACCCTGTGGAGGTGCCTCGTTCTCATGAGTTTTCGCGGCGACTTCGATCACCTCGATGAGCGGTTGATCGCCGATGATCGTGCCGACCAGTCGACCTTCGCGGACGAGGCCCGCGGGCGTTTGAGCGCCGAGCACCCGTCGCAAGAGCGAGCCTGCTCCGGTGTTGAGCGGAGCGACGGCGAGCAGACGTTGGCCGTCCGCGTTGGGTTCGGTCAATCGCGCGACATGCAGTTCATCCCCGAGTACGACGGAGACATCGGTCTCTGGTTGCTGAAGGGCGATCGCGAACGCTTCTCCTTCAACGAACATGGCAAGGTGCGGTTCAGCCAAACCGTTCGCCGCGATCAATCGATCCGATCCGTCGATGAGGGCGAGGGTCAAATCGGATCCGGTCCTCACGCGCAACGCTTCCGCGGTCTCTGCAATCGTTGCGGCCGACGGCGTCCGCGATGAAGGAATCACCTCGGTCTTGCTGGCTTCGAGATCAGCCGGGGTCGGCGGAGCACTCGGTGCAAGGCTTGCACCCAGCAAGCCGACGACATGCTGCACCGGTGAAGACTTGATCTCGGCTTCGAGCGCAGCGACACCCGCTTCTGCGACTGCGCGGACTGCCATGCGATCACCCTCGTCGAAGTCGACCGCAGCCCCGGCCGAGAGAAGAAACATTCCGGCGAGGCACGCTGTCGCCAGCAACGCCAAAATGACGGCCCATAGACGAGTCAGGATCACGCCGTCCAAAGTGTAGGGCGAGGTCAGTCGCAACCGCAATTCGCTGAGAATCTTGCGTAAATTTCGTGGAATGAATCCAAGCGGCGACCGATGTCTGTCGTCGCCATGCGGTTCATTCTCCCTTGGATCGCGGTCTGCGGAGCGATCATTACGGGGCGCGCGTTTGCGCCCCGCGCCCCGACACCGTATGTCGGGGTCGCGGTTTTCGTTCTCGTCGTCCTCGTTTTAGGCGCGGTTGCGGCTGTCGTCGTCACGAGCGTCGGTCGACGACCACGTGTTGCCAGGATTTGGCTCCTGGTCGTCGCCATGATCGCGGGCGGACTGCGAGGATTCGCGGCGGAGGGCCTTGGGCTCCAAGACGAGTGGTCGGGAACGCCCCGAGATCGAACACGAGGGGTGAAGGAACTCGAGGTGCAGTGGGCGAGCTTGCCGGGGCCGAGGTGCGTCTTCGTGGCACGAGACCCAGTGAGCCGTTTCGCTGCGGAGGTTCAGGGACCCTCGTCGGCGTGTCCGCTATCGCATGGGCAACGGATCCGCGTGCCCTGGCCCATTCACTTTTCCGTGCAGAGTCTGGGTTCCGTTTCTCCGGCTGAGCGAGCCGCGTCGCAAGGCGTCGATACACTTGGGGAGGTCGAGTTCGTGTGGCCGATCGGCAAGGCTCCGGCGGGGTACTGGGCTTGGGTCGCCGAGGTTCGAACCTGGGTCTGGGACTCGACGAGGGGCGACGAACCACGAGCGTTCCTCGGCGCTTCGTTGCTCGGCCTCGGTCCGGCCTTGTCGTCCGAGTCTCGTGCGGAACTACGGCGCTCGGGTCTCGGTCATTTGGTCGCGGTGAGCGGAATGAACGTGGGTTTGGCGGCGTGGGTGGTCCAAGGCATCGTGCTGCGTTTGGTGCTTCGGTTCGGAGGAACCGTCACCGCGGCGGTTTTGTTGTCGTGGTTGCCGGTGGTCGGATACGTGGGGCTGACCGGAGTTGCGGCTCCTGCGGTTCGGGCTGCGATCATGTTTGGGTTAGTTGGGCTTGCGTCGGTCGTCGGGCGACCAGGCCACGGGATTCATGCGCTCGTTGTGAGCGCAACGCTCATGCTCGCGTATCGACCCGCGTGGGTCGTCGACCCGGGCTTCCAGCTTTCGCTCGCTGCGATGGGCGCGTTGCTCCGGACGCCCCCCGACGCCAGCGTGCTCGAGCAGACGTGGCGCGTGACGTGGGCGGTGACTCCATTCGGGATCATGCACTTCGGCATGGCGAGCCCGTATGGCGTGCTCGCCAATCTCGTTGCGGTCCCAGTGTTTTCGCTTTGGGTTGCGCCCCTCGGGTCCGCGGGATGGTGTCTTGCGCCTTGGCTTGGTGCAATCGCGCTCGAACCAGCATCGTGGGGAGCGCGAGCGATCCTCGACGTCGCGACGGCGACGTCGACTCTGCCAGCGATGCCTCTCTCGGTTCTCCTGTGGGCAGGAGGCGTCTCTGTCCTCGGGCGCGTGCTTCTGCGCGGTGGTGACGGACGATGGCACCGCATCCTGCCCACCTGGTGGTCGAGCGTCGCGACAGTGGGCGCGATCCTTTGGATCGCTCGGCCCGTGGATGTGTCACGAGCACAGTGGTTTGCCCTCGGACCTCCGGGCAGGGCTTCGGTGATCGCGTTCAGGCCCGAGTCGGAGGATGCTTGCTTGATCGATCCGCGAGGGTCGTCCGCGCGGTGGCTCCGGGTCCTCCCCGCACTCGGTGTGAGCAAGATCTCTAGCATCACCGGAAAACGTGCGAAGGGACCCGCTCATGACGAGCTCGTGCGCGCGCTCGCGGAGCAGGGCCTATTGCGATCGGGACCATCCGTGTGCTCGGCTCCCGCGGCGACATTCGTCGACCAAGCGCTGCGAGCTTGTGTCCGACGCGGTGCGGATCCGTCGGAGTCCATTGCAGCAGTCACTGGGGTCGACGACCTCGAATGTTACATGGACGATCGGTGGGTCCCGGTCGCGCTAAGATTCGACCGCGAACCACACACACCATGATGGACGAGGGAGAACTGGTACCCCAGCTCGAAGAGCTTCGCGGCCCTCACATGGGACGTGTTCACGCCATTCCCTACGGTGAGCATGTGATTGGTCGCGGTGGTGATGCCGATGTCCAGTTGCAAGACAAAGATGTTTCGAGGCGTCACGCACGCCTCGAAGTCACCCGAGAGGGCGTTCGGGTTCACGACTTGGGCAGCAAAAACGGCGTGTTCGTCAACGGAACTCGCGTCACGGACCCCATGTTGCTCGTGCACGGCGATACGATGTCTTTTGGCCACGTGACACTTTCGGTCAGCCACCCCGCGTCCCACGTCGCCTCCGCCCTCAACGCCGCGGGTGAAGGGACCGTCACCACGACGAAGACGAGTACGGATCTAAGACGGATCGATCTCGCGAGTTTACGCGCACCATTGCTCGGGGTCGTGTTCTTTGCCGCTTTGGCGATCGCGCTGTTTTTTCTCTCGTGATGGTTCGGGCTCTATTCGTTTCACTCCCCAAGCCGTCGTCAAGCGGTCGTTTGCAGATGGCGTACTAGGCGCCGGACTTGACGGTGGGTCGTGGGGAGCTAGGTTCCCGCAAACGCGGCGGCCCTTGGCCGAGCCGCGGAAAGGTAAGTTCGAACGTGTCGAAGTTCTCTTCTCGTGTGTTGAGCGTAGCTGTCGTCGGAGTGATGGCATCGGCTGCGCCAGCATGCACGGATGCACGCCCCGAGGCGGCCAATGAACGGTGGGTCGTCACCGAAAACTCCGCTGTCGACATCGATTGGGATGCTATCGCCGAGGCCTACCAACAAGCCGAGGGACCCGAGGACTTCGAGCGTCGCGTCAACGAGATCTACGGCGGATCGGAGGTCATCAGCGTGGCGGTTCGGGATGTCGATGCATCCACCCAGCTGGTCACGGGCTTCTTCGATCGGGACGCCAATGGAAGCGACGACGAAAGCGAGAAGGTGTTTTCGATTCGCCGCGACATCGTCAAGGAGGGGGAAGCTCAGGTCCAGGTTCAAGGCTACGGCCCGTATGCTGGCTACCACTCTCCCTTGATGTCGATCGCGTCGGGCATGTTGGTGGGTTCGATGCTCTCGCGTGCGTTCTCGCCTGGGTACATGCCGATGTACGCCACCCCGTACGTCACGAGCCCATCGCGTCGCGGGGACCTCGTCATGGCGCGTGACAACTACCGTCAACAGAATCCATCCAAGTTCCAGTCGGGCCAAGCCTCGAAATCAGGCCGTCAATATGGTCGCGGAGGTGGAGCCTTCGGAGGTGGCTCTGCGCCGAAATCCCGGTCGGCCCCGCGATCACGAGGTGGAGGTCGATTCGGTGCCCGGATGCACCGCAACCCCAGCACCCGGGTCGTACGCGTGAGTTGATGCCGTGCTGAGCTTGCGCGACGTCGCGTTCGCCGAATGGCCAGCGCGCGCTTTGCTTGGACTGGAGGGCGCGCGTCTCGGGGTAGATGTCGACTTTGCTCGCTTTGGGTGGGCTAGGCCGCCCGAGGTTCTACTCACGACGAGTCGATACGAGGAACGCCTCGTCGTTCGCCCGCTGCTCATCGCACTTCACGGTTCCGATGAGCCCGCGGGCGGGATAGAGATCGAGTTCGAGATCCAAGAAGCGGGAGAGGATGTCGTGGTCATTGCACCGCTGGAGCGGGTCATGAGTGACCTCGTGAAGCCGCTCCTCGGAGACGAGGCCGAGCTCGTGCTCGCGCTCTGCAATCCGCGAGCTGTGGCGATCTCGAGACCCGACTGGCTCGAGGATCGACGACTGTGCGTCGCGATGGGCGACGTCACTTCCTGGCTCGATCATTCGACGGATGGTGGCGAACGGATTCGTTTGACGTCGCGACAGTGGCGAGTGCTGGATGCGGAGGAACCCGATGATCGCTGAAGAGCAGAAACTCACCTTGATTGGCTTGTTCGTGCTCAAGCTGCTCGACCTCGAACCCGAGGACGGCGGCATGGCCTTCCCCGTTTATTTGCCGCACGAGCTCGAACCATTCGAACCTGTGCTCGAACGGCTCACGATCCAACGTTTCATACACGTCGACCGTCGGAGCGGACAGTACAAGCTCACCCCCGAGGGGATCGACTATCTGGGCACGGCGATCGACGAAGCCGAGACGTACATCGAAGAATTCGACGGCGCCGAGGCTGAGGTCGTGGTTTCGACCCTTCGGACGCGAAATCTCGATCCACTACGAGTTCGGTTCTTGTGGGGGTGGTACCAAGGCGAGTTCGATGACCCGGTCGTGTTTCAGCAACGACGCGGCGCGGGAAATGTCGAGGATGACTGGGCGACGTACCTGCTGACGGATGGATTTTTCGATGAGCTGCGTCGTGATCTCGAATGACGCCGTTCGAGGCGCGATCCGCCCGTCGTGGACCTAAGGTTCAGATAGATCCGGAATCCTATATAAGGATAGAAACCATCCCCGCGCCGGCCGCGTCGAGGCACCGCATCGCAGCCTCGGAGAAAAAGCGCTGCGGATGCTCGAAAAAACGTCCAATCGATGCAGGCGTCTTGAGCGCAGTGCTGGACTTCCATTCCAAGTCCACCTATATTCCGGCGCTCTCAACCCGGGGGGGTGCGCGTGAGCTCACTCCGACGAGGCACTCCGGAGTTGAGGTCGATCTGGGACGCAGGCAGAAGACGAGATGACGGATTTCTCAGGCAATCCAAGCGCAGGTCGGCTTGGGGCGGCTGAACGAGCGAATCGCGAGATCTACCGATCCGCGAATGCGGCCTTGCAGGTCTCGAGATCCTGCCATTGCTCGCGCTCGAGCGGGAATGAAACAGTCCGAGCGATCTCAGCGAAGCGGGCGATATCCCGATGACTAAAGGGTGTGGAAGCGAGTAGGGCCGATGAAAGTTCGAGCGAGCGTCAAGAAAATCTGTGAGAAGTGCAAAGTGATCAAGCGCCGAGGGGTGCTTCGAGTGATCTGCGAAATCAAGAAGCACAAGCAGAGGCAAGGCTGATCCATGGCACGCATTTCGGGGGTTGACCTACCGCGCAACAAGCGGATCGAGGTTGCGCTCACTTACATTTATGGCGTTGGTCGCGTGACGGCGACTCGCATCTTGCAACAGTCGGGAGTCGGGCCGTCCGTTCGCACGGATGACCTCACCGATGAGCAGGTGAGCGCAATTCGTGGCGTCATCGAGAAGCACGTCCGGGTCGAAGGTGACCTCCGTCGCGATGTTCAGATGGCGATCAAGCGTCTGATGGACCTCGGCTGCTACAGGGGTCTTCGACACCGTCGGGGCCTTCCCGTTCGCGGTCAACGAACCCACACGAATGCTCGGACCCGCAAGGGCCCCAAACGAGCCACCATCGCCGGGAAGAAGAAAGCTTAATCGATGGCCCAGCCCAAAGCGGCCCGCAAGCGGGTCAAGAAAAACGTTTCGACGGGGATCGTGCACATTCAGTCCACGTTCAACAACACCCAGGTCAGCATCACCGATCCCAATGGGAACGTGCTTGCGTGGGCCTCGGCCGGCGTTCGCGGTTTCAAAGGGTCGCGTAAGTCGACCCCATTTGCGGCCCAGCTCGCGGCCGACGAAGCGGCTCGGCGCGCACAAGAGCATGGTGTGCAGACCGTCGCGATCCGGATCAGTGGCCCCGGTGCTGGTCGGGAATCGGCACTCCGTGGCATCCAGTCGGCTGGCCTGCGGGTGACGTCCATCAAAGACGTCACGCCGATCCCTCACAACGGGTGCCGGCCACCGAAGCGGAGGAGGGTCTAAGCCATGGCACGTTATCATGGACCCGTCTGCCGTTTGTGCCGACGCGAAGACGTTCAGCTTTATCTCAAAGGTGATCGCTGCTACTCGCAGAAATGCGCGTACGAGCGTCGGCCGTATCCGCCAGGACAACACGGTCAAGGCCGTAAACGTCGTCCGAGCGACTATGGTCAGCAGCTCCGCGAGAAGCAAAAGGTCAAGCGGATGTATGGCCTGCTCGAGAAGCAGTTCCGCGGCTACTACTATCGTGCAGCTCGCATGAAGGGGGTCACGGGTGAAAACCTCCTCAGCCTGCTCGAACGGCGTCTCGACAACGTCACCATGCGGCTCGGGTTTGGCTCGAGTCACGCCGAGTGTCGTCAGTTGACGCTACACGGGCACTTCCGTGTGAACGGCGAGAAGATCAACATTCCGAGCTTCCTGGTCCACGCGGGCGATGTCGTCGAGGTCTGCGAAGCGAGCCGCAAGGTTCAGAAGATCGTAGATGCACTGGCGAAGGTCGATCGATCGCCTCGCCCCGCATGGTTGGAACTCGACAAGGATAACTTCAAGGGGAAGATCACGGCTTTGCCGGGTCGCTCCGATATTGCGGCGGATATCGACGAGCAGCTTATCGTCGAGCTCTACTCCAAATAGTGGGGAGGAACGGGATGCAAGATACCAGCACCATTGCTCGAAACTGGCGAGACCTCATTCGTCCGAAAAAGCTCGATGCCGATACCGACAGCCTGAGCGATCGCTATGGCAAGTTTGCCTGCGAGCCGCTCGAACGGGGCTACGGCGTGACGCTTGGCAACAGCCTCCGTCGCGTTCTCCTCAGCTCCTTGCAGGGGTCAGCAGTGACCTCGGTCAAGATCGAGGGCGCGCTGCACGAGTTCACGACCATCGCGGGCGTCGTGGAAGACGTGACCGACATCATCCTCAACGTGAAGGCCTTGCGCCTGCGCATGGATGACGCAACACCCCGATCGCTCGTCGTGGACAAGCAGGGCGAGGGTGAGGTCAAAGCGGGTGACATCCAAGCGCCGACAGGCTTGCACGTCCTCGACCCTTCCCAACACGTTGCGACCCTGTCCAAGGGTGGCAGGTTCAAGATGGAAATGACGGTCGAAATGGGTCGTGGGTACGCGACAGCAGACCAGAACAAGCACGAGGGAATGCCGATCGGCGTCATCCCGATCGATAGTTTGTTTTCGCCGATCCAGAAGGTGAACTACCGCGTCACGAATGCGCGCGTGGGTCAGCGTACGGATTATGATCGCCTCGTCATCGAGGTTTGGACCGATGGTTCGGTCCGACCGGACGACGCCGTGGCGTTCGCAGCCAAGATCCTCAAAGAGCAACTTTCGATCTTCATCAATCGCGAAGAGATCGAAGAAGCTACGGCCGCCGAACCTTCGGAAGAAGACAAACTCAACGAGTACCTGTGGCGTTCCGTCGACGAGCTCGAGTTGTCGGTACGTTCGGCAAACTGCCTGCAAAATGCCAATATTCACTATATTGGTGATTTGGTCCAAAAGACCGAGGCAGAGATGCTGAAGACGAAGAACTTCGGGCGGAAGTCGCTCAAGGAGATCAAAGAGATCCTTGCGCAGATGGGCCTCTCGCTCGGAATGAAGATCCCCAACTGGCAAGGGCCACCGCCGGCCCGCGAGGACGCTTGATCGATGCGACATCGTAATTCGGGCCGGCAACTCGGCATCAACTCCTCTCATCGCAAGGCGCTCTTCCGCAATATGGTGACGTCCTTGCTCGAGCACGGTCGGATCAAGACGACCGAAGCCAAAGCGAAAGAGCTTCGGCGCTTTACCGAGCGGACGATCACGACCGCGATCCGGGTGCACGATCTCGTTGGTAAGCCGGTCGAAGGGCGAAGCAAGCAAGAGCAGGCCCGAGTTGTCCATGCGATGCGGATGGCGGGTCGGATGGTCCGAACGAAGACCGTGATCGCGAAGCTCTTCTACGAACTCGCGCCCAAGTTGAAGACGCGTCCGGGTGGCTACACGCGGATCACGAAGACGGCACCGCGAGTCGGCGATGGAGCTCCGATGGCGATCATCGAGATCATTCTCCCCGCAGTCTCTGCAGAAGCCGCTGCCTAAACGCTAGCTAGGACCCCCTCTTGGGGGTCACGGGCAGACCGCTCGCGGGTTTTTTGGAGCAAGTTTCGCGCGCCCTTACGATGGGCCCATGCTCGCTTTGGCTGGCTGGTCGGCCCAAGTGGTCGCGGGCGTTTTCTTGGTCGGGACTGCAGCATGGGCGGCGGTGCGAGCCCGGTTGAGTGGTGCGTCGCAGCGGGCTAGCCAAACGATCCGCCTGTCGGCGCAACATGCTGTCCATGTGCTCGAGATCGATGGGCGTTCGCTCTTGATCGGCACAGGTCCAAACGGTCCGCCGGCGTTGCTGCTCGAGTTGCGTGAGAGCAGCGTCCGAAGCTCCGAGGGGCAGGGTGATGTCTGAGTCGCTCGGCCTATGGATCGCGGTTGCGGCCATTCCGTTGGGTCTCGCCCTTGCGACGGCCTTCACGAAAGTGTCGGTGGTTCTCGGTGCACTCCGGATCGGTCTCGGAGCGGAGGCGTTGCTTGCCGTACCCACCATCTTTGCGCTCGCTCTGCTGGTGACGGCCGTCGTCATGTCCCCGGTCATGACCGAACTCGTTCGTTCGGTCGACGCAGCGGGCGGCATCGAGGTGCTCGCGCTTGCAGAATCGGCGGATTGGCTGGTCGCTGCAGAACCACTCGTCGCGTTCGTCCGGGAGCACGCCGATCCAGGTGAAGTCGAGTTTTTCGGTGGGCTGCTGTCGCGCGGCGAGGGCGATCTGCTGGTGATGGTATCTGCCTTCGTTGCGACCGAGTTGGCCGAAGCACTCGCGATCGCCGTCGTGATCCTCGTCCCGTTCGTGTTGGTGGATCTGCTCGTCGCTCAGACCCTCGTGCTCGTCGGCCTTACCAACCAATCGCCGACCCTCGTGGTGCTCCCCCTCAAACTCTTGCTGTTTCTCGGTGCCGGGGGGTGGGACCTCGTCATTGGCGGGCTCGTCGAGGGGTATCGATGACCGACGTCGTGGGGCTCGTGCGCGATGGCTTCGCACTTGCCATCGAACTCGTGGTTCCCGTAGCCGTTGGCGCGGGTTTGGGCGGATTCACGGGTGCCTCCCTCGCCGCGCTGGCGGGGGTTCCGGACCAGTCCCTCGCGTTGTTGGGCCGCGCGATCGGGGTCCTCGTCGCGCTCTGGATCGTCGGCGCGGGCTCGGGCGAGTCGTTGCGCAAGTTTGCGGAAAGCTCTTGGTCGACCTTGCCCACGGTTCAGTCCGCCGGACTCGTCCCGTGAGCGAATCGATGGGCGCTTGGCTCGGTCCAGCGTTGGCCGTGATCCGGCTCTGGGCCGTGCTGCGCGTCCAAGTAGCCTGGCGGGAGACGCTGGGTATCGCCTGGGGATGGCTCGCGCTCGGGTTGGCCGTGCTTCTCGCGCCGGCGCTGGGTGCTGTGCCGGTCACCGCCACGGGGGTGATGGACGGCGCTTGGCTGGGTGTCGTTTGGCTAGGTGTCGCTGAGTTCGCCTTGGGTACGCTCTTGGGCACGGTGGCCGCTTTGGCGGCGCACGCTCTGATCGGGGCGACAACGTTGCAAGCGATCGCCTTGCGGACGAGCCCAACGACTTGGACTGCGCTGGTCTCGACCATCGCCGCATCGCTTGCCTTCGGGCTTGGGTTGCATCACACGTCGTTGCTTGGCCTGGGTGCGATGTTCGAGCGCTGGCCGATCGGGCGCCCCGACCTTTGGCTCGATCCGTCGCTATGGTCGATCGATCACGTCGGGCGTGCGGCTCGTGAGTTGTCCGTGCTGGGCCTGGCTCTTGCGACTCCAGTCGTGCTCGTGGTCGCGGTCGTCGAGTGGACGGCCGCGTGCATGACCGCAGGGTTGTCGGCCTTGGCGTGTGGGCCGGAGCTTGCGGGGCTCGGGCGTATCGTTTTGGCTCTCGTCGCCCTCGGTGCAGCCTGGTCTGCGTACCCCGAAAGTTGGGGCTCCGCGGTCGCGGGGGTTTTGGCGCGCGAGTAGACTTCGAACCCGTGGTCGATGGTCGAGGCGTAGTCGCGGTCGTCGGTTTGGCGACCTTGCTTGCCGCCTCGACCTGCAAGCCCACCGTCGATGACCCCGAACGTGACGGTTTACGGCAACCGACGGGCTTGGCCTTGAGCCCGGACGCCGCCAGATTGTTCGTGACCTGTGGAAACTGGGACCTGCAAGACTCTGCCGGTACCCTGGTCTCGATCGACCTCGAACGGCTCACTCTCGCGATCGAACAGGCCGAGGATTCGTCGGCGAGTCCGTGCCACCGGGACGAGGAGGGCGAAGTCACCGTCCTGTGCGACCCGGCCGAGTTCATCGACGCGAGCACGACGCGGATCGTCGGAAGTGCGGTCGCGACACTGGCGGTCGACGATGGTCCGGGTGGAGCGGACGGTCGGTTTCGCTTGTTGGCCGTGCAGCGGAGCCCAGGTGCGGTGCTCTGGTTCGATGTTGCGACCCGCGAAGAGGACTACGCCGTCGATTGTGGCGAGGATGCCGAGGGTCGTTGTGATGCGATCCACGCCATCTCGAACAACCAAGCGACCGGAGTGGCCTTACCCGGCGATCCCTCGACGATCATGGTCGATGACGAGCAGTATCGCTTCGCCTACGTGCCACATCTCGTCGGCGGTGGGTTGAGCTTGTTCACCTTGGACGGCGAACACGGTCCAGAACTCGCGAACGTATCGGCGGAGTTCTTTGCGACCGACCCGTTCGCGGATCTCGACGTGAGCGGTGGGTTTGCCGTCGCCCTGCGGGCCTGTGATCCCGGTCGGCCTCCCGCGGTAGCGAGGGACTGTGCTCGTCCGTTTTTGCTCGCGACCCATCGCTATTGGCCTGGGACGCGAGGATTCACTGTCGCACCCGGACTCGAGCTCATCCTGCCGGGGGACAACGTGGCGATCGAACCGATCGGCAGCGACAACGCCCAGTCCGGTCCGCTCATGGGCGACTTGGAGTTCGAGGATCCCGATCTCGGGGAGCGCTTGCTGGTGGTTCAAACCACGCCCGGAGCCCTGACACGGGTCGACACGAGTCTGGACGCTGAGGGACTGCCGCGGTTCGAGCCGTTGGCCACGGTCGCGCTCTGCAGCGACCCGAACATGTTGTCGGTGCATCGACCCGTCGATCGTCCGCCTGTGGCGCTCGTGACCTGTTTTGGGGATGGTCAGCTTGCGGTCATCGATCTCTCGAGCTTCACGGTGGTCGAGACGGTCGAGCTCGGGGCCGGAGCCAACGAGATCCTCGTGGACTCGAGCCGCGGCTGGGCTTACGTCGCGAACACCATCGAGGGCACGATTTCGGTCGTCGGATTGGAACCGTCCCGACCCGGATACCTACGCGAGCGGGCACGCATCGGTCTCGGTCCCCACTCGCGGTGACGGCGAGGGGCGACATCGAGGCGGACGCCTGTTTCCCACGTCGGGTCATGGATCGGCCGGTTCGCCGCAAAACCCGGACTCAATCCCGCGCGAAGCCGGTCGACGAAAACGGTGTGAGCCACCACCGCATCACACCATGTCTTGCCCTCGTGTTGGCGCTCGGGTGCGAAGGGGTCGATGGCTCGACTGCTGCCGCACGCGGGGCCGTGACGTATGCAGCCGCTGACGACGGATTTCGCATCACGTACGCGACCCCTCCGTGGGAGGTCAGCGAGGAGACCGGAACCGCGATCGAACTGACGATCGGGGCGGCGTTGTTCGGCTACGTACTCCCGCGATCGCCTCCGACTCACATCTTTCGCATGGAGTACGCGGATGCGCCGGATGGGGTCGACGCTCTCATCGACGCGGCCGACATCGACCTGGATGGTGTTTCGCTCGAGACTGGTGGCGAGCTTCCGGAGGAGGGAGAAATCCCAGACGGCGAGATCCCAGACGAGGTCGAGGACGAGCTTCCGAGCTATCTCCAGGGGATCGACCTGGCCAATCCAGGCGATGTCGCGTTTGCGGAACTGACTTACTTGCTCGATGAGGAAGATGCCCAGCTCGAACAGCCGATGCGTCCATTCACGACGAGGACCGGAGTGGAGGGCTTGGTCTTTCAAGTGATCCTCGATCCGGGCGTCTACGTCAGGACGTTCTACTTCGATGGCCCGGAGCGTTCGATCCGAGCAGCGTTTGCCTCGGCGTTCGACCTCGAGACCAGTGACATCGAATGGATGGTGGCATCCATCGACGTGCGCGCACCCGAAATGGAGGCCCCTTGATCCCTCTACTCGTCGCTTTGGCTGCGGTGGTTCTCACCGCGAGCGGACCCTCACCTTCGGGTGGAGTCGAAGCCGTCCAACGTCCGAGCCCAGTCGATTCGGCCATTCCGCGCGGTTCGAAACCCACGTCGGAGCGTCCGAAGCGGTCACCGAAAGGGGCACCCGCGGCGCCGGTCGAGACCGTGACCCCGTCCGTTCCCAAGGTGTCCAGCCCGAACGCGGTGAGCTCCACGCCTCCGCCGGTACTGCCAAAGCCCGCACCGCCGTTGCCGGTCGCGTCGGCGACCGAGCTCACCGCGTTCGCCCTCGAGGATTCGATGCTTCGACCGACCACGGTCGTCGCGTCCGAGTCCGCGGTCGATGGGGGAGCGGGGCAACCGAGCGACAAACCTCGTGGCTTCACCACGTCCAACGACGATGACACGACGGTCATCGTTCGTACTGCGACCCTCGCTGCCGAACCCGAACGGATCACGTTCCGTCGGCGACCAACGCCCCCCAAGAAAACGGCGGCCTTCATCTTCGGGTACCGCCACTTCCAAATCCAAGATGCCTTGTTACGGCGGCAGTCGTGGCACATGGCGTCGCTCGAGCTGACGCCCTTGCGGCGGTACGTTCGGCTCAACTTCATGACCGAGTTCGGTTGGGAAGGTGGTGAGGCCGCGAGAAATCACGACCGTGCGGACTTCATGGTTCTCGAGAAAACCGGGATCGGCGTTCAGTACCCGATGTGGGTGACGCCGTTCATCGAGTTCCAAGGCGGGGCTGGGGTCACGCGCGTCGAGATCTTCGAACACAACGAGCTGGTGTTCACCTACACGCTGGGGCTCGATGTCGGGGCCCAATGGGCGGTCACGCAGTGGCTGTTCCTGCATGCGGCTTTGGGCTGGATTCGGCCCACGCTGCGGCATCCGTCTGGCAGCGTTCACTACGACCGAGTTGCGTTCAAAGTCGGTTTCGGGTTCTGACGCGAGCCTGTCGAACCTAGAGCCCCATCACCGTCTCGGGAAGGGCGGAAGCCCGCAGCTCCCCATCGCCCCATTGCCCGAACGCGTCGTCACCCCAGCAGAGCACACGGCCCGATTTCTCGAGCGCGCAGGTGTGTTGACCGCCCGGAGCGGACGCCTGGATGTCCCCGATCTTGGTGACCTCGACCGGGACGCGTTGAAAAAGCGCTTCCGTTACGCCGAGCTGTGACGCGGTGTTGTCTCCCCAACATCGCAGCTCACCTCCCTTCAGCGTGGCGCACGTGTGGCGTAGCCCTGCTTCGAGACCGATGACGCGGGTCAGATCCCGCACCGGGATCCGGGTGCTCCAGTCGTTGTCGAGTCCCGCGCCCAATTGGCCGCGATGGTTGCGACCCCAACAGACGACTTTGCCTGCGCGCCGGAGGGCGCAGCTGTGTTCGTCGCCAATGGCCACCGCGATGGCATCCGTGATGCCCAACACTGGTTGAGGGCTGGGCCTGGGTTTGCTCAGTTCCAGCGCACCCGCTCCGTTGCCGAGCTGCCCATGCTCATTGCGACCCCAACAGGAGATCCGGCCGCTGCGTTGCACGGCGCAGGTGTGATATCCCCCGGCACTGAGGGCACTCGCATCGACGAGGCCGGGGACGAGGGTCGCTTGGGCGACTGTCGTCCCTTGCATCGATCCGGTCTGCCCAAACTCGTTGTCGCCCCAACACATCACTTGGCCATCGGCTCGCCGCGCGCAGACGTGGGCACGGCCAGCCGCGATCTCGATCGCGTTCGCGAGACCCGGGACCACGGCCGCTCCGCGTCGCTCGCCCGAGTTGCCATCGCCGAGTTGACCGCGATCATCCGAGCCCCAGCACCAGACCTCACCGCGTTCGGTCAGTGCACAAGCATGCCGTTCTCCCGCGGCGAGTCCGATCGCCTCGGAGACGCCGACGACCATGGAGACGGGGCGGGTACGGTCACCCGAGCCATCGCCGATCTGGCTGAAGTCGTTGCGGCCCCAACATGAAACCTTGCCGTCGTCGTCGCGAACGCACGCGAAGTCTTCACCCGAAACGATCTCGGCCGCGTTCGTGATGTCGGTTAGCTTCGTATGGATCGCCGGGGACGAGGGGGGCAGTCGTCCTCGACCCAACGCGCCGCCCTGATTGTTCCCCCAACACACGACTTCGCCGTTGTCGCGCACGGCACAGCTGTGGCTTCCGCCCGCGGACACCATCGTGACGCGTCCGATCCCCTCGACTTCGCGAGCGCCATCGGGTGGTTGCGTCGATCCGTTGCCCAAACGCCCATCGTTCGTTGCACCCCAACAGCGAACTTCGGTGTCGTCCAGGTTCGCGCAGGTATGGGACTCACCGGCCGAGACTTGCGACGCGGACGGGAGGTCGACTCGCCTCGGTTGCCGCACGGGATCGCCTGCTCGCATGGTCGACTGCCCGAGGTCGTTGGCTCCCCAGCACCAGATCGAATGGTCTTGTCGGCGCACGCACGTGTGGTGGCCCGAGGCGGTGAGCTCGATCACGCCCTCGGTCGCCGCGACGGGCTGTGGCGTCGGGCTGCTATTGAGCGAGCCGCCACCGAGTTGTCCTTTGTCTCCACTCCCCCAACACACGACCGGTCCCCCGCTCGCGGTCGCGCACGTGTGGGTCGAACCCGCGGCTACGGTGGACGCGGTTCCGATGCCTTCGACGGCGACAGGGGTCGCCGCAAAGGGTCCGATCGCGGTACCGAGCTGGTTGGCTCGATTGTCACCCCAACACATCAGCTCGCCACGGCCCCCGATCGCACAGACATGGTTTTGACTGCTCGCGAGCGCAACCGCCTCGACGACACCCACGACGGGTACCGGGGTTGCGACGGGGGAT
>Ga0315912_10000570_pt1 | contig 63085 bp, 68 predicted proteins | sample VfabasoilMG_FD_204469 | JGI IMG/M metagenome (GOLD analysis project Ga0315912, IMG submission 204469) | Garden soil microbial communities collected in Santa Monica, California, United States - V. faba soil | ecosystem: Environmental > Terrestrial > Soil > Garden | place: USA: California...
CGCTCCGCCTTGAGCCCGGTGTGCCTGAACGCGAAGGTCGTGATCAGCGTGCTGGGATCGCCGTTCTCGTTGCCGTAGTAAAGGTGGTAAATCGGCGCCTTGCCGTCGTAGAGAATGGTCTTCTTGACGCTCTTCAGGCCGAGCAGGTCGGAGTGAAAGGTATAGTCTTCCTGCGCACCGCCGACGCACAGGGTGAGGTGATGGTGGCCTTGCAGAACATTCATCGTCGCAATCCCGGTTTCGTACGTGGCGCCGGCCATCAATACGCCGGCAAAATCGAGTGTAGTCGGCGCCCGTTCGCACTGTCCAGTAACGCGCCGATCGGCGATGAGCTACACTGAATTCGTACGTTCCGCTCCCTAAGCTCATGAAACAATTCGATTTTCGCGCCCCTTCCCGGCACGTCGTGTTCGGCGCCGCCGCGCTCGCGCGCGTGCCGGAGCTGCTGGCCGATCTAGGCTTCAGCCGCCCGCTGATCCTGTCGACGCCGGGGCGTGGCACCCAGGTCGCGGCGCTCGTGGGCATGTTGCCGGGTGCCGCGATCTTCGCAAAGGCCGCGGCGCATGTTCCGGCCGGAGTCGTCGATGCGGCGCTGCGCGTGGCGGTAGAGTCCGGTGCGGACTGCACGATCTCGATCGGCGGCGGGTCGACCACCGGTCTCGGCAAGGTGTTGCGACTCCGGAGCGGATTGCCGCAGGTCGCGATCCCGACGACCTACGCCGGTTCGGAAATGACGAACCTGTGGGGCATTACCGAGGAGCGCGTGAAGCGCACCGGGCGTGATTCCGTCGTGACGCCGGTGCTGGTGATCTACGATCCGGAACTGCTGGTGTCGCTGCCGCTCGCGATCGCCGCTCCGAGTGTGTTGAATGCCCTGGCGCAGGCAGCGGCCAATCTGCCGGGGTTCAACGATGAACCGATTCCGAACATGTTCGCGCGCGAGGCGATCACGGTGCTGGGTGAAGCATTGCCGCGACTGCTCCGCGGCGGCGCCGACACCGACACCTGCGCGCGCCTCCTTTACGGAGCATGCCTGGCCGGCGCGGCGCTCGGCGCCGGCCGCACCGGGCTGCATCATCGCCTGTGCCACGTACTCGGCGGCAGGTTCAACCTGCCGCACGCCGACACGCACTCGGTGATCCTGCCTTACAGCCTGGCGTTCAACCGGGCCGCGGCGCCGGCGGCGATGTCCCTGCTCGCAGCGGCGCTCGGCAACGCGGATGCGCCGATCGGTTTGTACGAACTCATGAAGCAGGTGTGTGTGAAACCATCGCTGCGTGAACTGGGCGTGCCGGAGCGCGATCTGGATGATGTCGCGGATGCCGTGATTGCCACTTCCGTCTCCGGCCCCGCGGTCCTGGATCGCGCGGCAGTCCGGCGGTTGCTGCAGGAAGCCTTCGCGGGAAATCCGCCCGGCTGATCCGGCTGCGGGCACGACGGCGGGAACCGCGCCATCCGCCGATCAGTTGCCGCCCTGTCCCGTCGCCGTGGCCGGTGGCGCGGCGTGATCACCCGTGACCTTGACGAGCACGAAGCTGATGTCGTCGGACTGCGGTTCCCCACCGAAGAAACTGAGCAGTGCCATCGTAATCGACGTACAGATCTGGTTCGCCTCCTGCGCGGCGTTCTCATGCAGGATCCGGCGCAGGCGGTCCAGTCCGAACTCCGCGCCGGTACTGTTCGCTGCCTCCCACAGGCCATCCGTTGCAAGAAGGATCAGGTGCCCGGGGCAGAGGCCGGTGAAGGTGTATTCCTGGTACCGGGTGTCCTCGGTGACGCCGAGCGGGATCCCTGCGCCGCTGATGTCGACGAACTCGCCGGAATCGGGATCGAGGATCAGTGGCTCGCGGTGGCCCGCGCTTGCCCAGCGCAACTCCCGGCGCGGGGGATCGATCGCGACCAGCTGCATGGTCATGAAACGGCCGCCGGTGCTGTCCTCGGTGATCTGGACGTTCATGTGTTCCAGCAGTTCGGACAGCGATCGTGCATCGTGGCACCGGCTGCGCAACACGGCGCGGGCGGACGCCATGACCATCGCCGACGCGATACCGTGCCCGGAGACATCGCCGATGGCGATGACGGCGGTTTCCGGCGGCAGGCCGCCGAGACGCAGGTAGTCGTAGTAGTCCCCGCCGGTTTCATCGCAATAGTAGCTGCGCGCCGCGATGTCCACGCCCGAAAAGCGGATCTCGGTTGACGGCAGCAGGCGCTGCTGCACTTCCGTCGCCATGGCCAGGGATTCCCGCAATTTCAGCCGCTCGCGCAGATCTTCGACCATCTGGTTGATCGCCATGGACAGGCGCATGAATTCCGGGAACTCCTCGAGGAAGATGGCGTCGTCGAGTTTGCCGTGTCCGATGCGCCGCAAATGCCGGGTGAGCTCGACGATCGGTCGGGCCACGTACAGAGCGAGCAGGATGCCGAGCACCAGTGCGATCGCGACGATGCCGCCCGCAATCAGCGCGGCCTCGTGCCGGCCGGAGCGGATCTCGCCCAGAAAATCCGCGACCGGCACCAGGGTGGCGATCGTCCACCGGAGGTTCTCCGATCGCTCGAAGGGAGTAGCGATCAGGATCACGTCCCGCGCGTCCGCCCGCAGTTGTTCGACAACGCGGCCGGCGGGCAGACCCCGGGCGTTCACGTCCGTCATCAGCCGGTGCGCCGAAGCGGTTATGAGCGGATCACTGCTGTCCTGCGCCGGGTAACGGGCGCCGCTGGCCGGGTCCGCGATCGGCGTGGAACTGGATGTGGCGACCAGGAGTCCACGGTCATCGACGACGTACGCGATGCCGGTCTTCCCGATCTCCAGTGTCTCGAGGAAGCGGCTCAGATCGCGCAGGCTGATTTCCACGTTCAGAACACCGAGGAGATCGCCGCTGTCGTTCCGCACCGGTCTGACCCAGGCCAGGCTCAGAACGGGATCGTCGCCGGCACCGGGGGTCCACGCATAGACAGCGGCCCAGTCGGGATTTCCGGCGGCAACGGCGGCCTGGTACCAGGGACGCGTCCTCGGGTCATACTCATAGGCACCGTCCTGCACGTCGCTGACCCCGCCGTTCCCGTCGATGCGGTACTCGCGCGCCGGGGAGCCGGTTCCCGTCTCGCGGATGCCGAGGCGGAGGACGCCGTCGTGCGGATGACGGGAGACGTACACCGCGCGCCCGTCTTCGCTGCCCCACACGATGCTCGTGATGGTTCCGATGCCGCGCACCTGCTCGTAGAACAGATGGCCCAGCCGGCGGAAGTCCACGGACTCTGCGTCACGGAACAGACCGCGATTGACTTCGCTGGTACGTTCAGCGACCGAGAGAAAGTCGTTCAGTCGTTCGCTGATGCGTTCATGGATCTGGCCGATGTTCTGTTCCGCGAGAGTCAGGACGACCCTATCGGTTCGGAAGTTGAGGAAAAGGATCAGGACCGTCACGCTGGTCAGCACGAGCACCGAGATCAGCAGCGGCAGCGCGACCTTGAGCGGTATCCGGGCGGTCAGCGCCTTGAGCATGGCGGGTCCGTGAGTCGCGATCGATCGGGGACTTCCCTCCCGTCCCCGCGGGAAGGACCGGTGGTCAGCTTCAAGTGTCGCCCTCTGACTCTCCCGTGCCCCGGATTTTCATGGAGACCCTGAACTGCGAACTGGTGGCTATGGGTGGACTCGAACCACCGACCTCAGCATTATGAGTGCCGCGCTCTAACCAGCTGAGCTACATAGCCGGATGCGGAAGGGGCGCGATTCTGGTTTTCCCGCCGCGCCTTGTCAAGGTGCATGCAGCCGGGGTCCCGGCCGTCCTTCAGCGCGTGCCGAAGACGACGATCGACTTGCCCGCCACCGTAATCAGGTGATCTTCCTCGAGGTCCTTGAGCACGCGCCCCACCATCTCGCGCGAGCAGCCGACGATGCGGCCCAGTTCCTGGCGCGTGACCCGGATGAGCATGCCGTCCGGATGCGTCATGGCATCGGGCTCCTTGCAGAGATCCAGCAGCGTGCGTGCCACGCGGCCCTTCACGTCCATGAACGCCAGGTCACTGACCTTGCGGCTGGTCTTGCGCAGCCGGATCGCAAGCTGCGAGGCGATCTGGAACAGCAGGTCGGGGAACAGCTCGTGCAGGCCGCGCAGGCGTTCGTAGGTGATCTGCGCGATCTCGCACTTGGTCTTCGCGCGGACGAACGCCGTGCGCTTGTGCTCCTCGTCGAACAGGCCGATCTCGCCGAAGAAATCGCCCGGGTTGAGATAGGCGAGAACGATTTCCCGCCCCTTGCTGTCGTCGATGAGGACCGTGACCGATCCCTTGATGATGTAGAAAAGATCGTAGGAGGGATCGCCTTCCTTGATGATGATGTGCTTGGTCGGGTAGTTCCTGACGTGGCAATGTTCCAGGAAGCGCGCGATCGTCGTGTCCTTCCCGCGATTGGGCCAGTCAGCCATGAACCTCTCCCCGGTAGGCGCCCGCCCCGGCCTCTCCCCGGGGTTCGGGCTGAAGTAGCGTTGCCTGGCTATGCTACTCTTTCGAATCCTGATCAGCCAGTTGGAGCGGGCCGTGGAAGCGAGCATCAAGTGGGCCGGCGGCGCGGCATTCGAAGGTCGCTCGCCGGGCGGACATACGATCATGATGGACGGACCTCCCGAAGCAGGAGGGCGCAACCTCGGACCGCGTCCGATGGAGACGCTGCTGCTCGGCATGGGCGCGTGTTCCAGTTACGACGTCGTCACGATCCTGCGCAAGGGTCGCCAGGAACTCAGCGACTGCGCCGTGAGCATCCGCGCGCAGCGCGCGGAGACGGATCCGAAGGTGTTCACGGAAATTCACCTGCATTTCGATCTCGTCGGGCGCGGACTTTCCGCGAGCCACGTCGAGCGCGCCATCAAGCTGTCGGCGGAGAAGTACTGTTCCGCGTCGATCATGCTGGGGAAGACCGCGCGGATCACGCACTCCTTCGAGATCCGCGAAGGCGGTACTGGCGCCTGATCGCCAGGCGGCGCGCCGCCCCTATTCGCCGGAATGGATCAGCAGCCCCACCGGGCCGGTGACGATCATGTGTACCAGGGAGGAAAGCCGGTTGATCCCGGTCTTGGCGTAGATCCGCTTCACGTGCGTGCGCGCGGTGTTGTAGGTGATCTCCATCGAAGTGGCGACCATGTGCAGATCAGGGTTGAGCACGAGCCGCGCCGCGATCCGCGCCTCGGCCGGGGACAGGTTGTACAGCGAGCGGATGATCTCCTCGATCGGCTGCGGATTCCTGGCGGTGTCGAACACGTAGATCATCGCGATCGGAAGGTTCTGCCCGTAGTTCTCGTTGTGGGAGTGCATCGGCGTCACAAGCAGGCGCAGCGGTTGCTCATCCGGGCCACGCTCGAGGCTGATCGTGCTTCCCGTTTCCTGCAGCACCATCCGCTGCAGCTCGGCTGTCTTGTCGGGCGTGCGACAACTGAGAAAGCCGTCCCGCAGCTTGAGATCCGTGCCGGCCTTCAGCGCGCGCTGCGCGGACTTGTTCGTGTAGAAGACCTTCAGGTTCTCGTTGATGAAGATGATGCCGGTGCCGAGAAGATCGAGCGCCTCGGACAGCGACGCCTGCTGCACGTTGTGATCGATGAGTTGCGCGTGCTCCGTGACGTCGGTCACGGTGACGCGCACGGATTTGCCCTTGTTGGTCGGCCGGTACTCCCAGGAATAGACGCGGTTGCCCAGCTTGCCGGTGATGAGTTGCGGCCGGTCGTGCCGCAGCGAATTGGCAATGTGCACCGCATGATCCTCCGGCAGCAGGTCGTCGATGCCCTGGAATCCGGCCTCGACGATCATTTTCCGGCCCTGATCGCTGAAACGGATTACAGCGCCTGCCTGATTGCACGCGAACTGCACCTTCCAGATGACGGTCGTGTCCGGCGCGGCGCCGCGCCGTGCGTCCAGCCGGCGCTGCGTGCTGGCGCGTTCCAGAGCGATGCTGATCGTGGTGCGGAGATCCGTGGGGCGGATGGGCTTGTTGATGTAGCCGTAGGGCAGCGTCTTCTTGGCGCGCTCCAGTGTCAGTTCGTCGGCGTAGGCCGTGACGAAGACCACGGGGATGTTGTGCTCGCGCGCGATCGCTTCGGCCGCGTCGATTCCGTCCATGCCGTGGCCGAGATTGATGTCCATCAGGACCAGGTCCGGCTTCCTGCCGCTCGCGGAGGCTACCGCCTCCGCACCCGAGCGCGCCACTCCAACCACTGAGTAGCCCATCTTGTTGAGCTGGAGCTCGATGACCTTGCCCGTGGTCCGATCGTCATCGACGATCAGGATCTTTTCTCCACTCATCATGACCGCCCATCCTTGAAGATATATAGTGTTGCACGGTCGTATGGTGCCGTCGACATACCCCACTTGGGGGACAAGGAATCGCGGTGAACGTCGGCGCGGGTCGGGTACGAAACGCGGCCGCCGGTGGTCAGACCCGCTGCGGATTCTCCGCGCGGCGGATCAGGAATTCCAGCACGCCCGCATCCTCCCGGATCGCGAGAAGCTCGTGGCCGGATCTCGCGCAATAGGCCTCGAAGTCGATCCGTGCATGCGTGTCGGTGGCGGTGACGCGCAGCACCTGCCCCGCCTGCATGCGGCCCAGGAGCACCTTGGTTTTCAGCACCGGCAGCGGGCAGTTCAGGCCCCTGGCGTCGAGAACCTGGTCCGGGATTGAGGCGCTGGCAGTCGGTGTCGACACGCCCCTCATTATATATCCGGTGCCCGGCGCGGCCCCGCCCTAGAAGGCCGCGCGCACACCGAACAATGCCGATCGTCCGGGCAGCGGCGCCTGGTTCTTCAGGTACGAGGTGTGGCGGCGCATCTCCTCGTCGAACAGGTTCGTCCCGCGGAGGAACACCGAAAGCTCCGCGCCGGCATATTCGAAAGTGTAGGCGGCGTTGGCGTCCAGCGAATCGTAGCCCGGCGTCGCCGTTTCGAGCGGCGCGGTGCTCTCCTGCCGGTTGACGCGCATGTAGTCCAGCGTGGCCGACCACGCACCCCGCGTGTAGTCGAGTCCCGCGCCGAAACGCCACGGCGTGATTCGCGGCAGGTCGTCGTCGCCGTCGAGCTTGCCGCGGACGTAGTCGGTCCACAGCCGCAGGTGCAGGTCTCCGCGGGCGTCGTTGAACAGGTTGATCTCCGATTCCAGTTCCAGGCCGTAGAATTCCGCGTCATCCTGAACGTTGCTGAGCAGCAGCAGTTCCCCGTCATCCACGATCTCGGCCGGATCGCCCGAAAAATCCTCCGGGACGCGATCCGCAATCCCGTCGCCGTTCAGGTCGCTTTCGCCCTGATAGATGAAATCCGAGACCCGGTTGTAGAACAGATCGACGGAGAGAGTCAGGCTCCCTGCTGACTTGTGCCAGTAGAAATCGACGTTGGTCGAGGTCTCGTCTCCGAGGTCGGGATCGCCTATCTCGAATGCATTTGTGGCCAGGTGCGGTCCGTCCGCAAACAGCTCCTCGATGGTCGGTGCCCGCTGTGCACGCGTGACGGCGACGCCTACCGTGTAATCCCCGGCGTAATTCCACCCCGCGCCGGCCGACAGGCTGTAGAGATGGTGAACGGCATCGGCGCCCCTCGCGGCGCTCTCCGCGTCCTGGTACTCGTAACGGCCGCCCACTTCGAAGTGGACATCGTCGTAGTCGCCCTTTTCCAGGACAAATCCGGCAAGCGACTCCAGGCGGGCATCCGGAATGAACGCCTCCTCGCCGACGGCCGCAAAATCCCGGTTGTGGTACTGCATGCCGATGACGCCGTCCCAGCTTCCAAGCGGTTGATGGATCAGTTCGAATCTTCCTTCCCATTCGTCGTTGGAGAAGTGCGTGCCGATTTCGCCAGATTCCTCGATCTCGTCATGTTCGTAATTGTTGAACCCCCATCGAGTCCGCACGCGATGCACGCCCGGCAGCGGATCGTCGAGGGCAGCGTCCAGGTCGTAGCGCATCTGATCCTGATCGATCCGGATATCGCCCTCCGGACTGCCGGGAATGCCGTACTCATTGGCGAAATGTCCGGCGGACGCGCCGATGAACCCCGTGTCGGCAACGTAGGACAGGCCGCCGCTGATGTTGTCGGTCTCGACGCCGCTGTTTCGCAGCCTGCCTTCACGTTCGCCGGGAGCGGGTACCAGGTTTCCGAAGCCCGGGATGTCGTAGTCGTCCGTATCGCGCAGCATGCCGTCCAGGTGCAGGGCGACGTCGCCAAAGCCGGCGTTCGCGCGACCCGCCCCCATGAAGCCGTTGGATGCGGTGTCGTACTGGAGCAGCGCGTCAACCTCCGGCCGGTCCGGAACATAATCAAGGATCCGGTCGGTGGAGATGTTGACCAGGCCGCCGCTGGCGCCGCTGCCGTACAGGAGAGTGGACGGGCCCCGGAATATCTCCACCTGTCGTGCGAAGACGGGCTCCGCCGACACGGCGTGATCCGCGCTGATCGTCGAGGCGTCCATCGTACCGATGCCGTTCTCGAGCACGCGTACGCGTCCGCCCGACATCCCGCGGATCACGGGGCGGCCGACCGCCGCGCCGAAGTCGCTGCTGCTAACGCCCGGTTCCCGGGCCACGAGTTCGCCGATGTTGCGCACGTCCCCGCGCTTCAGTTCCTCCTCCGTGATCACATCGACGGGTTTTGCGTAATGCGTGTCGACGCTGCTCAGCGGATCGGCGGAGACGATGATCTCCGGAATGGCATGTCCTTCCTCATACTCCTGCGCGGTCGCGGCCGCGGGCAAAAGCACCGCGGCGGCGGCGGCCGCGAACAGAAATTTCTCAAGTGATGCGCACATCTGACGATCTCCCGTTTGAAGCCATCGGCCCGGGCCGGGGACGACGGTGCGTCGTCCCGGCGCGCGGGGATCAGAAACCGGCGTTCAGCAGCCGGAGATCGGAGGTGCGCGGGAGCGGTAGGGGCGGGAGAGGGTGGCGGTCCGCGCGGGAACGGCGTCGCGGAAAATCGCGGGATCGGCAGCGGTGGCCACCGTATCCGGGTTCGAGTCGAGCAGGGCGTGTTTCTGCCCCGCGTGATGGAGGCACTGCACGCAGGCGTGGTCGGGCGCAGCGGCCAGGTGGCCGATCGCGTGCTGTGCGCTGGCCAGCTGGCTCGCGCAGAGCAGCAGGGCAAGGCCCAGTGCGAAGGCTCGACTCTTCAGGTGCATGCGCGGTGGCCGATACTTATTTTGTTATACTGTAACATAACATTCCGGAATTGCCCGATTTCCCCATGATTCGCCGCCGCCATGTCCTGCAGCCTTTCCACGAGCCCGATCACGCTCATGAGGGTTGTCTCCGCCGCGCCCTCGGCCGGGCCGAGCGCGTGTGCGGCGAGCGCCGGTTGCGCCTGACACCGCTGCGCCGCCGGGTGCTCGAACTCGTTTGCGCAAGCCACGAACCGGTCAAGGCTTACGAACTGCTGGACCGGTTGAAGGCGGAGCGCCGCGGCGCCGCGCCGCCGACCGTGTACCGCGCGCTCGATTTTCTGGGTCGCCAGGGACTGGTGCACAAGATCCCGTCCCTGAATGCCTTCGTCGGCTGCGGCGACCCGGGGCACGGCGGCAACGGGCAGTTTCTCATCTGCCGGAATTGCGGAGAGGTGGCGGAGGTGGACGATCCCGCTGTTGCCGACCTGCTGTCGGATCAGGCGCACCGCATCGGCTTCGCGGCCGAGAACCAGACGATCGAAGTGCGCGGGTTGTGCGCCGGCTGCCGCGCGGACGGATGAACGGTCCGGTCCATGCAGAAGGTCAGATTCTCGTTCGCCGGGTTATGCCTACTGCTGGCGCAGTCCGTGCCGGCGGCGGAAGTGCTGCCGGTGTTCGTCAGCATTCCGCCGCAGAAGTACTTCGTCGAGCGGATTGGCGGCGACCGCGTTGAGGTCTCGGTCATGCTCGAGCCCGGGCACGCCCCCGAGACCTACGAGCCGCCGCCGCGGAAGATCGCTGCCATGCAGTCGGCGCGTCTCTACCTGCTCATGAACGTGCCTTTCGAAAGAGCGTGGCTTGATGCCCTGCCCGTGGAGGGTCCGCGCTTCCGCGCGATCGACACGGGGCCGCCCGCCGCCGATCCGGCGGAACACGGCGATCCGCATGCCTGGGTCGCACCGGAAGACGCACGCCGGATCGCGGACGTCGTGAGGGACGCATTGACGGCGGCGGATCCCGCGGGAGCCGGTTTCTATCTCGCCGGGCACGCGCGGCTGGTAGAGGATCTGCGCGCGCTCGATACGGAAGTGAAGGGGATGCTGCGCGATCCGCGTACGCCGTACTTCATCATTTCGCACGCCTCGCTTGGCCGCTTTGCCGACGCTTACGGTCTGCGGCAGGTCGCGCTGGAAGAGGGTGGCAGGGAAGCCGGCCCGCGCCGGCTCGCGGAGATCATCGACCTTGCCCGCCGCGAGGGCATCCGCACGCTGTTCGTCCAGAGCCAGTACCACTCGGGGAGCGCGCGGACGCTGGCGCGGGAACTGGGCGCCGTGGTTGTCGAGATCGATCCGCTGGTCGAGGACTACCTCGCCGGCATGCGAGCCGTGGCAAGGGCCATCGCCGATGCCACACATTGATTCCGTGAAGGTCGTCGAGTTCGACGACGTCAGTTTTTCCTACGGCAGTGCGCCGGTGCTGCAGCACGTCAGTCTCGCGATCGAGCGGGCGGAATTCTTCGGCCTCATCGGCCCGAATGCCGGCGGCAAGAGCACCTTGCTGAAGCTCATGCTGGGTCTGCTGCGGCCGGACAGCGGGACGGTGCGTCTGTTCGGCGCGGAGCCGGCGGGCGCGCGGCAGCGCGTGGGCTACGTGCCCCAGCACCCGACGTTCTCGCGCCGCTTCCCGATCAGCGTTCTCGAAGTCGTGCTGCTCGGACTGCTGGGCATGAACGCCGATCTCGGCGGGTTCCGCGCCCGGGATCGCAGGAAGGCCATGGACGCGCTCGACGCGGCGGAGATCGCGGATATCGCGGCGCGTCCCATCAACACGCTTTCCGGAGGGCAGCTGCAGCGTGTCCTGATCGCCCGCGCGCTGGTCTGCGATCCGGAACTCCTGATCCTCGATGAGCCGACGGCGAACGTCGATCTGCGCGCCGAGGAGGACATCTTCGCGCTGCTGCGGGAATACAGCGCGCACATGACCATCGTCGTGGTTTCGCACGACGTGGCGTTCATCTCCGGCTACGTGGGCCGCGTCGGCTGCCTGAACCGCACGCTGGTCACCCACGAGACCGCGGCCATCAGCGGCAAGACGATCGAGGAGCTTTACGGCGCGCCGGTCAGGATGATCCACCATTCGCACGGGCCGGCGCCCGGCTGACATGGAATTCCTGCACGCACTGATCGAGCATCGCTTCCTCCAGTTCGCGCTGGCGGCGTGCCTGCTCGCGAGCGTCGGCTGCGGGACGATCGGCGTGTACGTGGTCGTGAAGCGCATCGGCTTTCTCGCCGGCGGCATCGCGCACACGGTGCTGGCGGGGATGGGCATCGCCTATTTCCTCGAGGCGTCGCCGCTCGCGGGCGCCGCGATCTCCGCGGTTGTCGCCGCCGTCTGCATCGGCTGGATCAAGCTCAGGTTGCGTCAGGACGAGGACATCCTGATCGCGGCATTCTGGTCGGTGGGCATGGCCATCGGCATCCTGTTCATCTCCAGGACGCCCGGCTACGCCGTGGACCTGACCAGCTACCTGTTCGGCAGCATCCTGCTGGTTTCACGGCAGGACCTGGCGTTCATGGGCATCCTGGATGTGCTGGTGCTGGCGGCCATCGCGATCTTCTACCGCCGGTTCCTGGCGATTGCCTTCGACGAGGAGTTTGCGCGCCTGCGTGGCGTAAACGTCGAACTTTTCTACGTCTTCCTGCTCTGCGTCGTCGCCCTGACCGTCGTGCTGCTCATCCAGATCGTCGGCTTGATCCTCGTGCTGGCGCTGCTCGTGTTGCCGGCCGCGGCGGCGACGCAGCTCGCGGGGTCGATCGATCGCATGATGTGGGTGGCGGTCGGCCTGAACTGTGCGATCACCTGCGCCGGCCTCGCCGTTTCCTACGGGCCGGACCTGCCGACCGGCGCGACCATGGTGGTTCTGGCGGGGACGGTTTATGTCGCGGTCATTGCTATCGGCGGCGCCCGGCGCCGCCTGCTGCGGCAGCCGGTGATCGCCGAACGCCGCGAACCACGATCCGAAGAAACCTGAGCGGTTTTCGCGTCAGCCCTTGCGGCGCGCGGCGATCGCCCGGGCCAGGTCGCGCAGCACGGGCTCGGTCTCGTCCCAGCCGAGGCAGGCGTCCGTGATGCTCTGTCCGTAGACCAGCTTCCGTCCCGGGACGACGTCCTGCCGGCCGGCGACGAGATGACTCTCCAGCATCACGCCGAAGATGCGCGACTCGCCGCCACTGATCTGCGCGGCGACATCGCGCGCGACGTCGACCTGGCGTTCATGTTTCTTGCCGCTGTTGGCGTGGCTGAAGTCCACCATGATCTTCGGCGGCAGCTTCGCCTGCTGGAGTTCCCCCGCGACGCGCTCGATGCTGGCAGCGTCGTAGTTCGGCGCCTTGCCCCCGCGCAGGATGATGTGGCAGTCGGGGTTGCCTTTCGTGATGAAGATGGCGGAGTTGCCTTCCTTGCGCAGCGACAGGAAATTGTGCGGGACGGAAGCCGCGCGGATCGCGTCCACGGCGATCTGGGTCGTGCCGTCCGTGCCGTTCTTGAACCCGACCGGGCATGACAGGCCGGAGGCGACCTCGCGGTGCACCTGGCTCTCAGTGGTGCGCGCGCCGATCGCGCCCCAGCTCACGAGGTCCGTCACGTACTGGGGCGTGATGATGTCGAGGAATTCCGTGCCCGCGGGCATGCCCATTTCGTTCAGGTCACGGAGCACCTGGCGCGCCAGTCGCAGGCCCTTGTTGATGTGAAAGCTGCCGTCGAGGTCGGGGTCGTTGATCAGCCCTTTCCAGCCGACCGTGGTCCGCGGCTTTTCGAAGTAGACGCGCATGACGATCAGCAGTTCACGCTCCAGTTCCCGTTTCAGCGCCAGCAGTCGGCGGCCGTAATCCAGCGCCGCGGTCGTGTCGTGAATGGAGCAGGGGCCCGCGACCACCATCAGCCGGTCATCCTCGCCGGCGAGAATGGCGTGGATGCCCCTGCGCGCCTCCCAGGTTGTCTGCGCGGACTGCTCGGTGATGGGGATCTCCTCGCACACCTCGCGCGGCGGGGTAACCGCCTTGATCGAGGCAATGCGGAGATCGTCGGTCTCGTACTTCATGGAGACTCCGGGAGAAAGAATGTCGGGGGAATCACCCGGGCGGCCAGTTCAACGGCCGGCCGGCGAGCACGTGCAGGTGCAGGTGGAACACGCTTTGCCCGGCCCGCGCACCGTTGTTGACGATCAGCCGGAAGGCGTCGCCGACGCCGAGCTTCCCGGCGACCTTGTTCGCCGTGAGCAGCAGGTGGCCGAGCAGGGCCTGGTCGTCCGCGCCCGCGTCCGACAGCTTCGCCAGCGGCTGCTTCGGGATGATCAGCACGTGGATGGGCGCCTGCGGATTGACGTCGCGGATCGCGAGGCACAGCTCGTCCTCGTAGACCACGTCCGCCGGGATCTCACGGCGGATGATCTTTCCAAAAATCGTGTCGGCCATCGGTCTTCCATCCTGAACGGGCAGAACCAGCGGGGCGGGCATTATAACGGCAATCCCCGGGGCGATCGGCAGTCGGCCGTCGTGCCTGAAGATCGTGCGCGCTGCGTCGCCGCGGCCCCAATTCAGGGCGGGTCTGCCATCGTGCACGGCCTAAGCGGTTGATTTCCGGTTGCCGTGCCGGGTGGTACGGCGCTTGCTCTGACGATATTCAAGGCAGCGGACTTGCCGGGTACTGGATTCCCCCCCTGATACCCGGACCGGTGTCGCTGCCGGCAAAGATCGTGCTCCGGCACCCGGCCGCAGCGGTGGGCGGGATCGGGGCACGCCAGGGTCCGCGAAAGCGGGCCTCGATTCATCTTGCAACGGGCGTGTCCGGAACTGCACCTGGAATGAGAAGAAGACGATGTCCCCGGTATGGGCGCGTCGACGCGGACCCGGGACGGGTTCACCGGAAGCGCGGGAGTGGGAAGGCATGCGAACGACGATAGGCCCCCGCGGGCGGCAGCTCGGCAGAACCATGCTGCTGGTCTTCTGCGTTTCGAGCGCCAGCGGTTGCGCGATGCTGCCGCCCCTGATCGAACACGGCTACACGGTTCTTTCCGGGATCAGTTATCTCGCCACCAGCAAGGGCCCATCCGACCACTTCCTGTCGCTGCTGACCCGGAAAGACTGTTCCCTGTTCCGGCTCCTCCGCGGCCAGCCGGTATGCACGGCACCTGACGAGAACACCAACCGTCCGTTGCTGGTCACGTTGCGCGAGGCGCTGCAGGCGCAGCCTCGCGATCTGCCACCGGAAGAACTGTTGCGCCAGCTGCCTCCGCCGATTTCCCCCAGCATCCCGCTCGATTCCACCATCGCCGCGAGCGACTGAGGATCCCGGCCGATCAGTCCCGGCCTTCCCGATTTTCCGTCTTTGTTCCGCCTGGTGCCGAACGCGGGCCGGGGCGATCCGCACGGAACTCCGCGCGCACGGCGTAGTGATCGGACAGCGGCACCTTGTTATCGCCGGCATCGACGATCCGCTCGGTCAGCACGATCTCCGCGGTGGCGCAGACGACGCGCGCGTCCAGTTCCGGGTTGACGAAGAAGTGATCAATGCGCTGCGGCGGAAGGTGCGACTCCCGCCCGGCGGCGATCAACGGATTTTCCGGATCCCAGGTGACGCCGCGGATACCGGCCGTCGCGCACGCATCGACCAGCCCGGTCGAGAGCAGCTGGTGGTAGTTGTTCACCGAACTGTGCGGCCCCGCGTTGAAGTCGCCGGCAAGCAGCAGCGGAACTTCCCTTTGCCGGTCTTTCAGCAGTTCGCCAAACTGGCTCGCGCGGATTTCCTCCATCACCGGGCTTTCGGGGTGTTCGTTGAGGCCGCCCGCGGAAGCGTGCACGTTCAGCAGCGCGACAGGGCCCAGCGCGGGGACCTGGACCGTGAGCTCCTGGAAGCCGCGGCTGGTAAAGCGCAGTTCTTCCGGGGGCGCACTGCGGAAGCGCTGCAGCCGCGCTGCCGAGAGAGGGAACCGCGACAGGACCAGCAGTTCGTTCCCGAGCCGCAGCCCGGGCCAGCCTGATTCCAGTCCCGCCACGTGCGGATAGACACGGCTCAAGGCGCCGCACAGCCACTCCCGCCAGCGGCGGTGAAACACCTCCTGCAGGCAGACGATGTCCGCATCGAGTTCAAGCAGGGCGCGGGGGATGCGCGCAAGGCGTTCCGCGGGGCGGGCGACGGGGCAGTAGATGGATCGGCCGAGCAGTCGAACGTTCTGCGCGGCCGCGTTGAAACTGACGATGGAGAATCCGGGCATTCGCTCGTCCATACCGTTTTCTTCAAGGAAAAGTTTACATCGATCAAGCGTTTGTCTTACTCTTTGCGGTAATCGGGCAACGGTATCGGGGGATCCACCATGCGGATTGCGGCAATCACCTCCTTCGTGCTCTGCGTCGTCGCCGGAAGCGCCGCCGCGGACGAAGTCTACGAACCCCACGCCCTGTTGTACTACCAGATGTCGTTCTCCGGCAGCGCGCAGGATCGCAAGTCGAGCTTCGGGTTGCGCCTCGATCAGACCTACCACGCCCGCGATGAAGCACCGGACTTCAGCCGGCTGATCTCGAGGCCCGCGTTCGCGGAGTTCCGTCTCGACGGCAACGGCGTGTCATCGCTGAACATCGCGGGGACGGACGTGATGCAGGCCTATCGCGTGCTCCGCGCGAACGGCGAAGGGACGGCGCCGGAAGCGCCCGCAGCGGGTGAGCCGACGGCCGCCACGGGTACCGAACCCGCGGCGGAGGAAGCGAAGGAAGGAGAAGCGAAGGAAGAGGGCGGCGGCGAAGACGAAGATCGCTCGCTCGGTGATTACCTCGAGGCCGCCCCCGCCGGGTATCTGATTGGCATCGCGCTCGGCGTCGTGCTGTTGACCGGACTTGGCGATTGATGCGCCCTGCCGGTCGGGCCGTTCCGGTCCCGCGGTTCCGGCCGCCGGCGTAGTCCCGAACGTCCCCTGCCGGCCGCCGCGGCCGGTCTCCGCCGGACTCTCCGACGGCGGGTGTTCAGATCCCCATGTTGCTCAGCGTCACCATGATGTCGTTCAGGATCGCGGTCGCGCGCGGATGCCCGGTTTCGAACTGCCGTATGGCGTCGCGGAGACCGGCGATGAGCCCCTGATGCGAAGTCCTGCCGTCCGGCTGTCCGACGTGATCTTCGATATCGGCGATGAGGCGATCGAGCTTGTCCCGCGCCTGCGGGTCGTTTCCGGCGAGCCTCGCCAGTTCGGCCCGGAGTCGATCGAGGTCGTCACGGAGCTTGTCGCTGTTCATTCCGGCCTCCGTTCTTGTGCTGTCACCGCGATGATAGCAGCACCGGATGGGCGTCGAAGCATCGCGGGCGGGCGGACACCATGACAGTCGATTTCTCCGGCATGCGGCGGGATTACCGGCATTCCGCGCTGGATGAAACAGCAATGGATCGGGATCCGATGCGCCAGTTCGACGCCTGGTTCCGTGAGGTGACCGACCTGGGACTCGAGCTCCCGAACGCCGTGGTTCTCGCCACGACCGGCGCGGACGGCCAGCCGTCCGCCCGCTGCGTGCTGCTCAAGGATTACGGCGAGCGGGGTTTCGTCTTCTACTCTCACGCGGACAGTCGCAAGGGCCGGCAGCTCGAGGAAAATCCGCGCGCCGCGCTCGTGTTCTACTGGGAACCGGTGCACCGCCAGGTCAGGGTGGAAGGCGCCGTCGAGCGACTGCCGACAGCGGCGGCGGAAGAATATTTCCGCACACGGCCTTATGGCAGTCGCCTGAGCGCCCGCGTGGCGCCGCAGAGCAGCACGGTTGCGGGGCGCGGATTTCTGGAACAGCAGCGCGCGGAACTGGATCGGCAGTACCGGGGCGGGCAGGTGCCGGCTCCGGAATCCTGGACCGGCTACCGTGTCGTGCCCGACAGCATCGAATTCTGGCAGGGCCGTGAGGATCGCCTGCACGATCGGATTGTCTACGCCCGGGAAGTGTCCGGCAGTTGGAGCCGCCGCCGCCTCGCGCCCTGATCCCCGCCCTGCTCAGTCCTTGGCGGGTCTCGAAAACTCGATCCGCTCGACGGCGAATTTCCGCGCTTCCTCGGGACTGATCGCGCTGAAGTTCATTTCGCCGTCGTCGAAGACGATGAACGGCTCCATGTAGATGGAGTTGGCGAGGTGAATGGCGGCGTCCGGGTAGTTGTCGAACTCGGCCTCGACGATGATTTCATCGCGGTTCTGGTGAACCACCTTGTAGGATTTCGCGCTCATGTCGTGCGCCCCCGGGCTCTGTGCGCGCATCATAGCACGGGCCCCAGCGCTCCTTCGGCCATGCGGCGGCGTGGCGGTTGCCGTCGCCGGGGAATTGGCTATGATTCAAAGGCGCGGATCTGCTTCGCCCCGCCTACCCCCAGGAGGCCACTGCCATGAAGACCTTCCATCGGACCTTTGTAATCGCGCTTGTCTGCTGCCTGATGTCCGCCGCCGCGCTGCCGGCGTCGAAGACGGAAATCGACATCAAGGTGACGGCCTCCCTGGAGCAGTTCAAGAAAGAGGTGCCGGGCGGCGCCGCTTTCCTCGAAAAGGCACAGGGTGTGCTGGTGTTCCCCGAAGTGCTGAAGGCGGGTTTCGGCGTCGGCGGCGAATACGGCGAGGGCGCACTGGTGGTCGGCGGCCAGACCGCGGACTATTACAGCACCGCGGCCGCCTCGTTCGGTTTTCAGCTCGGCGCGCAGGTGAAGACCATCGTGATGGTGTTCCTCGCCAAGGATGCGCTCGACAAGTTCCGCAACAGCGCCGGATTCGAAGTCGGCGCTGACGGCTCGGTCGCGCTGGTCGAACTCGGCGCGGGCGTCGACATCAACACGATGAACATCCAGGACCCGATCGTCGGCTTTGTGCTCAGCAACAAGGGACTGATGTACAACCTGACGCTCGAAGGCACCAAGATCACCAAGCTGAACAAGTAAGGATGCAAACCGGAGGCGTCGCCCATGTCCGCTGAAGAAGAAGACAAGACGCAGGATACGACCCGGACTACGGCGAAGACGCTCTGGACCGAGACGGTCCTCGAAATCCTCTACGAGACTCTTCGCAAGAAGAAAGACGACACGCAGCTGCGCAACGTCCTGAAGGAAGTGCAGGCGAAGGGCTTCAAGCGCGAGGCCATCATCGAGAAGGTCCGCAAGAAGGTCGATGCACAGGCCGCCGCCCGCGTGCGCGCGCTGTTGAATGGGTAGGACCTCCGCACGGGAGGTGGTGGTTGGTGGGCCCGGCAGGACTCGAACCTGCGACCAACGGATTATGAGTCCGCGGCTCTAACCAGCTGAGCTACAGGCCCTCGGTAAAGATCCAGTTTACAGGGCGGCAAACAAAAAGGGCCGGAGGGTCAGGTCGCAACGACCATCGAACCCCTCGGCCCTTTTTTCCCGAATCGATCAGTCCAGGAACGTCCGCAACTGCTCCGAGCGGCTCGGGTGGCGCAGCTTGCGCAGCGCCTTGGCCTCTATCTGGCGGATACGCTCGCGGGTTACGTCGAACTGCTTGCCGACTTCCTCGAGCGTGTGATCGGTGTTCATCTCGATGCCGAAGCGCATGCGCAGCACCTTCGCTTCGCGCGGCGTGAGGCCTTCCAGCGCCTCGCGCGTTGCCCGGCGCAGTCCCTCGAAGCTCGCGGAATCGATTGGCGCCTGGCTGTTCGCGTCCTCGATGAAGTCGCCCAGGTGCGAATCGTCGTCGTCGCCGATGGGCGTCTCCATCGAGATCGGTTCCTTGGCAATCTTCAGCACCTTGCGGACCTTTTCCTCAGGCATCTCCATCTTCTCGGAGAGTTCCTCGGGCGTCGGTTCGCGGCCCTTTTCCTGGAGGATCTGCCGCGAGATCCGATTCAGCTTGTTGATCGTCTCGATCATGTGCACCGGGATGCGGATGGTGCGTGCCTGGTCCGCGATCGAGCGAGTGATGGCCTGGCGGATCCACCAGGTCGCGTAGGTCGAGAACTTGTAGCCGCGGCGGTATTCGAACTTGTCTACCGCTTTCATCAGGCCGATGTTGCCTTCCTGGATGAGGTCGAGGAACAGCAGGCCGCGGTTGGTGTACTTCTTGGCGATGGAGATCACGAGTCGCAGGTTGGCCTCGACCATCTCCTTCTTCGCGCGCCGCGCTTTCGCCTCGCCGATCGAAACCTTGCGGTTGATTTCCTTGATCTCCGCGATACCGAGCAGATTCTGATCGAACACCGTGCCCAGCCGCTCCTGGATGCGGATGATGTCGTCCTTGATGGCGCCGATACTCCTGGCAAACGGCTTGCGCGAGCGGGCGATGGAACGCGACCAGTTCAGGTTGGTCTCGTTGCCGGGGAACAGGGCGATGAAGTCCTTGCGCGGCATCTTGCCTTCCTTGACGCAGAGTTTCATCACGTCGCGCTCGGTGCCGCGGATCGTTTCGATCAGATCGCGGACGTTGTTCGTCATGTCGTCGATGAACTTGGGCGTGAAGCGCAGGTCCAGGAACAGCTCGGTCAGCTTCTCCTGGTAGACGTTTGTCCGCTTGTGGTCGCGGCCGTTGCGCTTGATCGCCTTGATCAGTTTCTTGTAGGCGCCTTCGGTGGCCTTGACTTTCGCGCGCACTTCCTCGGGGTCCACGCTCGCGTCCGGACCCGAGTTCTCGTCAGTCTCGCCGCGCTCCTCTTCGTCTTCCTCGTCGTCATCGTCGACGTCTTCATCCTCGAGATCGGGAGGTTCGACGACCGGCAGCGCGCCGCTGTCGGGATACTCCGCGTGATCGTTAAAGCCGATGATGATGTCGCCCAGCTTCAGTTCTTCCTTCTGCACCCTGGCATAGGCGGACAGCAGGCTCTCGATCGTTCCGGGATAGAGCGACAGTGCGGCCAGCATCTGGTTGATGCCTTCCTCGATGCGCTTGGCGATCTTGATCTCGCCTTCCCGGGTGAGCAGGTCGACCGTGCCCATCTCGCGCATGTACATGCGCACCGGATCGGTGGTGCGGCCGAACTCGCTTTCGACGGAGACGAGCGCCGCCGCGGTGGCCGTTTCGTCCTCGGCAGCAGGTTCTTCCTCGGTCACCAGCAGGTCGAAGCTGGGCGGGGATTCATGCACCTCGATCCCCAGCTCCGTGATCATGTTGATGATGTCTTCGATCTGCTCCGGATCCACGATCTCGTCGGGCAGGTGCTCGTTCACCTCGTGATAGGTGAGGAAGCCCTGTTCCTTACCCTTGGCGATCAGGAGCTTGAGTTGCGACTCTTCGTCGTCCTCGTGCTCGTGTTCCAGCCGGTCGTCGAGCTGTTCCATAGTCGTTCGGTCCCTCAGCAGAATTCGCCAACCATTTGAAATCGCATGAAAAAGTGGGGCGGAAAGTAATCGGACATTATAGCATTCGGCACTGCGCCAATCCAGGTAACCTCAGTCTTTTCTGGCGGGGGAGCCCCTCTGGCCGATGGCCCGCAGGCGCCCCCGCTCCTCCTCCGACAGGTCGCTGGCCCGCCGGCCCTGAAGGGTCTGCAGCTCCTGTTTCCGGTGCGCGGCCCGGACCTGTTCCAATGCGCCCAGAAATTCGCCCTCCGGGTCGAATTGCTCGGATTCCAGCCCTTCCGGCGCGGCCGCCAGCTCGCGCAACCGTGACTCGAACCGGCTGTCCCGCCAGTGCTCCAGGATCACGGCACAGCTGGTTCCGGGGCTGGAGCGGATGAATTCCAGCAATTCGAGCAGGAAATCCGCGCCTTGAACGGGCGAATCCCGCAAGTCCGAGGCATTTCCGGCCAGTTCCGCAAGTCCGGGGCGGTTCAACAGCAGGCTGACGGCACGGCTTACCGGTGTCAGGCTGCCGCGTCCCCGGCCCGCGGCCGGGACTGCCCGCCTGCGCAGCGCTGCCGCGGGATCGGGTTGGACCGCAAGCAGGGGGTCGAGGTTCGCGGTTCGCGTTCCGGCCAGCTTTGCCACGTCTTCCAGCAGCAGCCGGCGCAACGCGCCGTCGGCAAGCCGGCCTATGTAGGGCAGCGCGCGATCGGCAAAGCGCGCGCGCCCTTCCCGGGACTCCATGTCCACCTCCTGTTTCAGCGTGCCGAGCAGGTAGTCGGACAGCGGTACCCAAGACGCCCGATCCTCAAAGCGCTCGCGTCCCGCGCGGCGCACGAAGCTGTCGGGGTCGTCGCCGTCCGGCATGAACTGGAAATAGACCAGCCGGCCTTCGCGCAGCAGCGGCAACGAGGTTTCCAGCGCGCGCCATGCCGCGCGCCGGCCCGCCTCGTCGCCGTCGAAACAGAACACGACGGTCTCGGTCGCGCGGAACAGGCGTTCCAGGTGATCGCGGGTTGCCGCCGTGCCGAGCGTCGCCACCGCGCGCTGGACGCCGAACTGATGCAGCGCAATTACATCCATGTAACCCTCGACCACGAACAGGTAGTCGGCGCCGCCGGCCTTTGCCTGTTGCAGCCCGTAGAGTTCCCGCCCCTTGTGAAACACGGGTGTTTCGGGCGAATTGAGGTATTTGGGAGTCGCGTCGTCCAGCACGCGGCCACCGAAGCCGATGGTCCGGCCGCGCTGATCGCGGATCGGGAACATGACGCGATCGCGGAAACGATCGTAATGACCGCCGCCCTCGCGCTTCAGCACCATGCCGGCGCGTTCGAGCCGTTCCCGGGCCTGCTCGGATTTGCCAAGCTCGGCCAGCAGGCCATCCCACCCGGGCGGTGCATAGCCGAGTTCGAAGCGGGCGGCGATTTCACCCGAGACGCCACGGCCTTTCAGGTATTCCACTGCGCGGGCCGACTGCGGGTGTTCCCGGAGCTGTCGCCGGTAGAACTGGACGACGAGCTCGAGCAGCTCGTAGAGCTCCGTGAAGTCGGTACGCGGTCCGGCGTCGCCGCCTTCGCGCGGCACGGGCACGCCGGCGCGCGAGGCCAGTTCCTCGACCGCTTCGACGAAGCCGAGGTTGCTGAATTCCATCAGGAACGTGATGGCGGTGCCGCTGGCGTGGCAGCCGAAGCAGTGAAAGAACTGTTTGTCGCGGCTGACCGTGAATGACGGTGTCTTCTCGTCGTGGAAGGGGCAGCGTGCCTGGAAATCCTTGCCGGCCTTGCGCAGCGGCACGAAGCCGTCGATCAGATCGACGATATCCGTGCGCGCGAGCAGCTCATCGATGAAATTGCGGGGAATGCGGCCGGACATGGCGGGAGTATAGACAGCCCGCCGGGAAACGAAAAAAAAGGATGGAAGGTAGAAGGTGGAAGGTAGAAGGCAGGGGAAGAAAAATCGTCCTGATTCAGACTCCTATATTCCAACTTCCATATTCTGTCTTCTCAGCTCAGTCTTGCCTTCACCAGCGCGCCGACCTTGCCCATGTCAGCACGGCCCTGCACCTTCGGTTTGACCAGCGCCATCACCTTGCCCATGTCGCGGGCGGTCGTCGCGCCGGCTTCGGCAATCGCGCCGGCGATCAGCGCGGCGAGCTCGTCATCGCCGAGCTGCTGCGGCAGGTAGGAGCGGACGAGTTTCAGCTCGAAGCGTTCCTTTTCCACGAGATCCGTGCGGCCCGCCTTTTCGAACTGCTCGATGGAGTCGCGGTGCTGCTTGGAGAGTTTTTCCAGCACGGCCATGACCTGGCCGTCGTCCAGCTCGATGCGCTCGTCGACTTCCTTCTGCTTGACCGCCGCCAGGATGAGGCGCAGCACGCCAAGGCGCGCCTTGTCGCGGGCGCGCATGGCTTCCTTGACGTCGTCGTTGATGCGCTGCTTTAGACCGGCCATGAACAGGCCTAAGGGGAATCAGTGCTGGCGGACGTGCCGCGACTGTTCCTTCATGACGCGCTTCTGATGGCGCTTGACCGCCGCCGCCGCCTTGCGCTTCCTGACCTGGGTCGGCTTCTCATAGAATTCCCGCCTATGGACTTCAGCAAGAACCCCGGCCTTCTCGCAGGCGCGCTTGAAGCGGCGAAGCGCGATATCGAACGGCTCGTTTTCCCTGACTTTCACTGACGGCATGGTAATGCGGCTTCCTTTGAACCGGGTTCCGGACCACGAAAGGGGGGAGATTCTAGTGGGATACGGCGTAAATGCAAGGCGGGACGCGGGACGGGCGCCCCCAGGGGGGGCCCCGTGAAGGTACTGGGGATCGAGACTTCCTGCGACGAAACGGGCGTGGCCGTGTACGAGGCCGGGCGCGGCCTGCTGGCCCACGCGCTGCACAGCCAGGTGGCGCTGCACCGGGAATTCGGCGGAGTCGTGCCCGAACTTGCCTCCCGGGATCACGTGCGCCGGCTGGTGCCGCTGATCCGCCAGGTGCTGGCCGAGGCCGATACGACGATGTCCGACCTGGACGGCGTGGCCTACACGGCCGGGCCCGGATTGATCGGGGCGCTGCTGGTCGGGGCGGCCTTCGGTCGCAGCCTGGCCTATTCGCTGGGCGTACCGGCGATCGCCGTGCATCACATGGAGGCGCACTTGCTGGCGCCGCTGCTCGAAGGGACGCCGCCGCCGTTCCCGTTCGTCGCGCTGCTCGTATCCGGGGGGCACACCCAGCTCGTGGAAGTGTCTGGCTATGGCCGCTACCGCCTGCTCGGCGAGACGGTGGATGACGCGGCGGGTGAGGCCTTCGACAAGACTGCCAACCAGCTCGGCCTCGGCTATCCGGGCGGTGCCGCGCTGTCGGCGCTGGCGGAGCGCGGGCGACCTGGACGGTTCGCGTTTCCGCGGCCGATGACGGACAGGCCGGGGCTCGAGTTCAGCTTCAGCGGGCTCAAGACCGCGGCGGTGAACACGATCCGCGAACAGCCCGCGGACGAGCAGACGCGCGCGGACATCGCGCGTGCATTTCTGGATGCCGTGGTCGACACGCTGGTGATCAAGTGCCGGCGTGCGCTGGAGGAAACAGGCCATGCGCGTCTCGTCGCCGGCGGCGGCGTCAGCGCCAACACCACGTTGCGCGCGCGCCTCAAGGAAGCCGTCGCGGCGGATGGCGGCCAGGTGTACTACCCGCGTCCGGAATTCTGCACGGACAACGGCGCCATGATCGCGGTCGCCGGCTGCCTGCACCTGCAGGCCGGACGCAACGAGGCGCTCGCATTCGGCGCGTGGCCGCGCTGGGAGCTCGGTCAGCGGTGAGGCGCAGCCCGGTTCACTTGCCCTCGCCGCCGAGTTTCGATTCCTTTCCTTCCAGCAGGTTGCGGATGTTCGGCCGATGGCGCCAGAGCAGGACCGCGGCCATGATCGCGAAGCTCGCGACAAATTCCCCCCGGCCCTGCAGCAGCCACGTATATAAAGGTGTCAGTGCCGCCGCGGTCATGGAGGCCAGCGACGAGTAGCGGAACGCGGCGGCGACCACGAGCCAGGTCGCGATGAATGCAATGCCGGCGAGCCAGGATGCGCCGAGCACGACCCCGACCAGCGTCGCGACGCCGCGCCCGCCGCGGAATCCGAAGAAGACGGGGTACAGGTGGCCGGCGAAGGCAGCTACGCCGGTCAGCGCGGTCACCCACGGCGCGGAACCGAGCAAGGAGGCAAGCACGACCGGTGCCCAGCCCTTCGCCACGTCTCCGGCGAGCGCGAGCACGGCCGCTTTCCGGCCGTGCAGCCGGAGCACGTTGGTGGCGCCGGGATTCCCGGAACCGGCCGAGCGGGGATCCGGAAGGCCGAGCGCACGGCAGACAACAATCGCACTGGCGATCGACCCGCAGAGGTAGCCCAGCGCGATCAGGAAAAGGTCCATGAGCATCTTTCTATTGGAATGGCTGATCGGGCCGAAATCAAGCGGCGGCGCGGCGTCTGCAGTAGCGGGCGGCATCCGCTACACTGTGCCGCGGCAGACCTGATGCGAGCGCCGATGGACATCATCTATCTCACCGACCTGCGCGTGGAGACGACCATCGGCATCAACGACTGGGAGCGCCGGACGCTGCAAACCGTTGTCATGGACATCGAGATGGCGGGCGACGCGCGCCGCGCCGCGGCCACGGACCGGATCGCGGATACCGTCGACTACAAGGCAGTCACCAAGCGCATCGTCGCGTTCGCCGCCGGCTCGCGCTTCGATCTCGTCGAGACCCTGGCGGAGCGCATCGCCGGGATCCTGCTCGGCGAATTCAAGGTTCCCTGGTGCCGGTTGCGGATCAACAAGCAGGGCGCCGTGCGCGGCGCGCGCGATGTCGGCGTCATCATCGAGCGCGGCACGCGCGGCTGACATGAGTCGCGTCTTCGTGGGGGTGGGCAGCAACATCGACCGCGAGCAGAGCATCCGCGCCGGTATTGCGGAACTTCGCGATCGCTTCGGCAAGCTGCAACTGTCCCCGGTGTACGAAAACCCCGCCGTGGGCTTCAAGGGCGACAGCTTTTACAATCTTGTCGTCGCGTTCGACACGGAACTCGCTCCAACCGCTATCGACGGCATCCTGCACGACATAGAGCAACTCCACGGACGCGGCCGTGCCTCGGGCCGATTCGCGCCGCGGACGCTGGATCTCGACCTGCTGTTGTACGGCGACCTGGTCGCGGTTCAGGAGTCCATCCGCGTGCCCCGCGAGGACATCGATCGCTATGCCTTCGTCCTGCGCCCGCTCGCGGACATCGCCGGGGAGATGCGTCACCCGGTGACCGGCCGGACTTTCCGGCAGATGTGGGCGGAATGGACGAATGCCGGAGAACTGACGCCGGTCGAGCTTGACTGGGACGAACGATCTTCGAATCAAAGGAGGGAGGCATGATCCGCAATCTCATTCTGATACTGGCCGCGCTGGCGCCGCTCGCGGGTTGCGGTGCCGGCGAAAGCCGCCGTCTCGAGCTGCTCGACCAGGCCATCATCCGCTACTCGCAGGCGCTGCGCTGGCAGCGCTACGAGGACGCCCAGGAATTCCACATGACGCGCGAGGGCGAGAGAAAGCGGATCGACCAGGAAGCGCTGAAGCACATCCGCATCGCGGGCTACCAGATCCAGGAAAAGAACATGAGTGACGATCTCTTGGATGCGGAAGTCGTCGGCATCATGGAATACTTCAACGACTCGCGCGGAACGGTTCAGCGCCTGCCGACGACGCAGCACTGGTGGTTCGATCCCGGATCGTCGCGCTGGTTCGTGACCGGCGACCTGCCGGCGTTCAGGTAATTGACGGAAAAGCCGTCCGGTTCCGCGGCCGCCGCGCGTCCGGCGGCGCGCGCAGTCAGGAATGAAGAGTGCGGCCGCCGTCGACGGCGAGCACCTGGCCGGTCAGGTAGTCGGCATCCAGGATCAGGAATCGAACGGCTTTCGCCACGTCCTCGGGAGTTCCCGCGCGCTTCAGCATCGTGTGCGACACGATCCGCTCGCGCAGCTCGGCATCCATGTCTTCCGGCCACAGCACGGCGCCCGGCGCGACGGCGTTCACGCGGATTTCAGGGGCGAGTTCCTTCGCGAGGGCCTGCGTCAGCATCACGATCCCCGCCTTGGCAATGCTGTAGACCGCGTGTTTCCGCAGCGGGCGGAGGCCATGGATGTCCCCGATGTTGACGATGCAGCCGCGGTTCGCGCGCAGGGCCGCGGCGGCCTCGCACGCCAGGAAGAACGGCGCGCGCAGGTTCGAGTTGAGCAGTTCTTCCCATTGTTCCGGCGTCGCGGAATCGACCGGCGTCGGATAGAAGGCCGAGGCGTTGTTGACGAGGGCATCGAGGCGGCCGCGGAATGCCTGCGCGGTGTGCACGAGCTCCGCGCATTGCCCGAGGTCCAGCAGGTCCGCGCGCAGCATCGTGGCGGTGTCCGCACGCGCGCCGTTCAGCGATTCGCACAGGCGCGCTGCATCCGCCGCGGAACGGTGGTAATGAACGATCACGTTCATGCCGGCGCCATGCAGCGTGCGCGCTATCGACGCGCCAATCCGTCTGGCGGCGCCCGTGACGAGAACTGTCCTGGCTGTCATGGCTTGGGTATGATCGGCGCGTTCCCGGTCCGGCACCGGGAACGGATTGCAAACGTGCCGGTAATATAGCAGACCCTTCCATGAACCGGCCGCGGGGTACCGCGATCGACCCACTGCCCGAGCCGGATCCGGTTGCCCGCGCGCACAGCCTCCGGCTCGAGGATTTCATTCGCCGCGAGATCGGTGCCGCCGGCGGCGCGATCGGCTTCCGGCGCTACATGGAACTCGCGCTCTACGCGCCCGGTCTCGGCTACTACAGCGCCGGCGCGACGCGTTTCGGGCGCGGCGGCGATTTCACCACCGCTCCCGAGCTCTCGCCGCTGTTCGCGGCCTGCGTCGCCAGGCAGTGCGCGCAGATCCTCGAACGTACCGGCGGATCGATTCTCGAACTGGGTGCGGGCAGCGGTGTGCTCGCCCTCGGCATCCTCGACTCGCTGCGCGACATGGGTCGATTGCCGGAGGAGTACCTGATCCTGGAACCGTCGGCGGATCTCCGGCGCTGCCAGCAGGCGCTTCTCGCCGGACGATCCGGCGTGCGCTGGCTGGACGCGCTGCCGGCGCGGCCCCTGCGCGGCGTCATTCTCGCCAACGAGGTGCTGGACGCCCTGCCCGTGCACCGCGTGCGACTGCGCGGCGGCTCGATGGAAGAACTCCGTGTCCGCACGGGGGCGGCGGGTTTCGAATGGACAGCCGCGCCCGCCGGTCCGGAACTCGCGGCTGCCGCGCGTGCGACATTGGGGGGGCTGGACCCACTCCCTGTCGGCTACACGACCGAGTTCAACCTCGACCTGCGTTCATGGATTGCCGGGATCGGGGCGGTGCTCGGGGAGGGCGCGATCCTGCTGTTCGATTACGGCTATCCGCGCCGGGAGTACTACCATCCCGATCGCGTCGACGGCACGCTGGTGTGCCATTACCGGCACCGCGTGCACGCCGATCCGTTCCTGTACCCCGGACTGCAGGACATCTCCGCGTCGGTGGATTTCACGGCGGTGGCCGAAGCCGCAGCGGCGGCCGGACTGCAGGTCGCCGGCTTCACAACGCAGGCGCATTTCCTGATCGGCTGCGGGCTGCACGAGCTGTTGCCGCCGGACGCCGATGAACGCAGCCGCGCCGAATTCGGGCGCGAGGCGAAGCTGCTGACCCTGCCCGGGGAGATGGGCGAGCGTTTCAAGGCGATGGCCCTGCTGCGCGGCGCCGCCGGCGCGCTGACGGGTTTCGGCGCCGCCGATCACCGCCGCCGGCTGTGAACGTGATTTACGGAACGCGGCGCAGGATACAATGACCGGTATTGCCGCCATGACGCACCGGACGCCGACGACGTGATGCGCGCCATCGCCTCGCAGCACTGACACCGCCACCGGGGGATCCACTGGGAATCGTTCAGTCCATCGTCCTGGGCATCGTCCAGGGCCTCACCGAGTTCCTGCCCATCTCGAGTTCCGGGCACCTCATACTCGTGCCGCTGGTGTTCGGCTGGCAGGACCAGGGCCTGTCGCACGACGTTGCGGCGCACGCCGGATCGCTCGCCGCGGTGTTCGTCTACTTCCGCGCGGATCTCGGCGCCGCGCTGCTTGCGCCGATTCGGCCGCAGGGCAACGGGCGCCGGTTGCTGCTGCTGCTCGTTGTCGGCACGCTGCCGGCCATCGTGGCCGGGGCGCTGTTGCACGATCTTGCGGCGACACTGCTGCGGAATCCGCTCGTCGTCGCCGCGGCGACCATGTTCTTCGGCATTGTGCTCTGGTGGGCGGATCGGCGCGGCGCCCGCAGCCGCCCGCTGGAGGACATCGGCTGGCGCGACGCGTTGTACATTGGCATCGCCCAGTGCCTTGCCCTCGTGCCCGGCACGTCGCGGTCGGGAATCACGATGACGGCGGGCCTGATGCTCGGCCTCGATCGCGGCGCCGCCGCGCGCTTCTCGTTCCTGCTGTCGGCGCCGATCATCCTGCTGGCGGTGCTGTGGGAGGGTCGCTACCTGCTGACGGAGCCGGGCCCGGTGGACTGGGGCTCAATCGGAATCACCATGGCTTTCTCGGCCGGGTGTGCCCTGATCACCATTCATTATTTCCTGAAGTGGCTCTCGCGCACGGGCATGGCCCCGTACGTGATCTATCGCCTGCTGCTCGGTACCGTGCTGTTCTCCGTCTACCTCTGAACGCAGCGGGCGTTCAGTCGTTGCCGGCCAGCGCGGCGGCGATGGCCTCCGCGCGCCGTTTCCGGATGGCCGCGGCGATCTGCGTGCCGTTCATGGACTCCGTTCCGAGTCCTGCAGCACTGATGTCCTGCGCCGCCGCCAGCGCGCGCCGGAACCATGCCGCCTGCGGGTAGGCCGCCGACTCGCGCCCGGTGCGCCCGCGCGCATCCGCTTCGCAGGCCAGCAGGAATTCCCCGAACCGCTCCGGCCGCCGGAAGGCATCGAGGGACTCGAGCTTCCGGAGCACGGTATCGGGGCGCATCTCCCGGATGCGATGGCAGTCGAGGTGATGCTGCGCGACGATGATTCCAAGATCGCGGAAGCGGTTCGGCACGCGCCAGCGCGCGCAGAATTCGCGGACGATCCGCTCGCCGCGCTGCTCATGGCCCGGGTGACTCGGCCATTCAGCGCGCGGTGTCGCGGCCTTGCCGAGATCGTGCACCAGTGCGGCGAAGCGGACCGCGGGATCGGCGCTCAGCAGGCACGCCTGGTCGAGCACCATCATCGTGTGCAGGCCGCTGTCGATCTCGGGATGGTGCTCCGCGGGCTGCGGCACGCCGAACAGCGCGTGCAGTTCGGGGAAAAGGCGCTCCAGCGCCCCGCACTCGCGCAGGACCTCGAAGTACCGGCGCGCGCGATCCTCGGCCAGGCCGCGTTCCGTTTCCGTCCACACGCGTTCCGGCGCCAGCGTATCCAGTTCGCCGGACGCGCTGAGCGCTCGCATCAGCTCCAGCGTTTCCGGGGCGACGGCAAAATCCAGGCGCGCCGCGAACCGTGCCGCGCGCAGCACGCGCAGCGGATCCTCCGCGAAAGCGGGCGAGACGTGCCGCAGCACGCGCTGTTCCAGATCGCGCTGTCCGCCGAAGGGGTCGATCAGGCGGCCGGCCTCGTCCTCGGCCATGGCATTGATCGTGAGATCGCGCCGCTCCAGGTCCTGTTCGAGCGTGACGTCGGGGGCGCTGTTGATCGCGAACCCCTTGTAGCCGCGACCGCTCTTGCGCTCGGTGCGGGCGAGCGCGTGTTCCTCGCCGGTCTGCGGATGGATGAACACCGGGAAATCGCTGCCGACCGGTTTGAAGCCCAGCGCCTCCATCCCGGCGGGCGTGGCGCCGACGACCACCCAGTCGGTGTCTTCGACGGCGCGGCCGAGCAGGCGGTCGCGCACCGCGCCGCCGACCTTGTACGTCTTCACTTCCCGGCCCGCCCGCGGATCACCCGGCGGTGTGCCGGCGCGACTGGCTGCGGAACTCGTCGAAGCGCGTCCGCTGATCGCGATCGGAGAGATAGCCGGGGACAATCGCTTCGAGCGCCGCGGGCGCAATCCCCAGCGCGGGAAGATCGTTGCAGCCGCAGACGCTGTCCACGCGCGCGGACAGGTAGTTGTCCGTGGAGAACGGTTTGCCCGGCCAGAAATCCAGGATCGCCGCCTGCAGGCGCGCCAGCACGTCCGGCAGCGGCATCACCCGGCGGCGGGCGCCGATGCAATGCGCCGTGTACTCCACCAGTTCCCGCAGCGAATACGCACGCGGCCCGCACAGGCTGTAGCGGCGGCCGTACGCGTCCGGATCGGCAAGCGTGCGCAGGAACGCGGCGACGACGTCACCGACATGGACGGGCTGGAACCGCGCGGCGGCGCAGGCCAGCGGGAACACGGCGGGCGTCACTCGGAGCAGCGACGCGAAGCGGTTGAAGAAGCTGTCCTCGCGCCCGAAGATCACGGACGGCCGGAAACTGGTGACCCGCAGTTCCGCGGCGGCGTGCACCAGGTCTTCGGCCTCGCCCTTGCTGAGCAGATAGTGGCTCGGCCCGGAGCGCGCGTCGGCATTCAGCGCGCTCATGTGCAGCAGTCTGCGCACGCCCGCAGCCCGGCACGCCGCGACCACCTTCCGCGCGAGTTCCACGTGCGCGAAGCGGAAGCCGCTGCCATCGCGACCGCGTTCGTTGAGAATGCCGACGAGATTGATCGCCGCGTCGCAGCCGGTGAAGTGCCGTTCGAGTGTCGCCAGGTCGTGCACGTCCGCTTCGATGAGATCGACGCCCGGGAGGAGGATCAGGGAACGGCGGTTCTTCTCGCGGTTGCGCGTCAGGATCCGCAGCTGCAATCCGTCGCCCGCCAGGCGGTTGGCGAGCGCGCGCCCCACGAAGCCCGTGCCGCCGAGTATGCAAAGCCTGCGGATCAGCATGCGGTTTCAGTTCATCGAGATCGTCGGCGCCATGCAGCCGCGGTTCGCGGCCACATCCTTCCGCGCCGGTTGCACCGCCGCCATGCGCTGGCCGACCGGCCGTACTTCCCGGCGCAGGCGCCAATCATAGATGCTGGAATAATACAGTATCCGCTGCACGTACTTGCGCGTCTCCGTGATCGGGATCTGTTCCACCCACACGTCCGGTTCGACGCAGTCCGCGCGCGGGATCCAGCGCGAGACGTTGCCGGGACCGGCGTTGTAGGCCGCGGTCGCCAGGATCATGTTGCCGTCGAAACGATCCAGCATCTGCTTCAGGTAAGCGGTGCCGATCGGGACGTTCACGTCCGCGCGCGTGAGCTGCTCCGGCACGAAGGCCCGCAGGCCGATGCTGCGGGCCGTCTCCCTGCCGGTCATGGGCATCACCTGCATCAGGCCCAGCGCGCCTGCCGGCGAGCGCGCATCCTCCATGAACGCGCTTTCCGCGCGGACCAGGGCAAACACCCAGGCGAGGTCCAGCGCGCGTTTGTCCGCGTACCGGCGCAGTTCCTCCTCGTACGGCGTCGGGAAACGCAGGATCAGATCGTCGTAGGCGCCGGCCTGGCCCATCGTCAGGATGACGCGATCGTGCCAGCCCCAGCCGGCCGCCACCATGGCCGCGATCTGCATCTGGTAGCTCGTCATCGAGTTCAACGCGTGGTGCCACTCGCGGCGCGCCGACTGCGTCATGCCGAGCAGGTACAGTTCGCGCGCGCGGCGAACCGCGGGCAGTCCGGAAATCTGCTGCCACCCCTCCAGATCTTCCGGCAGCGGATTGTGATTCAGGTCGTACGGGATCGCGGCCCGGTCGGCCGCGAGAAAGCCGTAGTAGTTCCGCTCCTTCGCGGCGATCGTGAACGTCGCGCGCGCTTCCTCCGATCGTCCGGCGACTTCCAGCGTACGCGCGCGCCAGTAGAGCCACTGCCCGCGCGTCGCCTCGTCGGTCGGGACCGCGCCCTCCGTCCAGCGCAGCAGCGCGTCCCAGTCGTGGTCAGCCAGCGCCGAGCGCAGCCGCGCCTGCAGGATGTCCTCGTCGACGAAGGCGTTGTCGACCGCGTCGAGCAGTTCCCGCGTCTTCGGGCTGCGCGTCGAAGCGGCGCGCAGGGCGAGCATCCGGTCGATGGCCGCGCGTTCCGCCGGCGGGAAGGCATACGCCTCGCGCAACTCGTGCCAGCGCGCGGCGGACTGATCGACGCTCTGGCGCACCAGCCTGCGCATGCCGTGCAGCAGGATCGTCCGCGCGATCGGCGTGTCCTCGAAGTGCACATCGCGGAGGGACTTGCCGGGATTGTTGTGAACCGCCAGCCACCGCGTCATCCACACTCGCTCTTCCGCCGGGAGTCGTCGGCCCAGGACGTCCGCGAGTCCGGTGTTGCCCTTCTGCATGGCAAGACCGATCCGCTGCCAGACGACCTCCGCCGTCACGAGCCCACTCTGGTAGAGGCGCTCGAACGCGGGATCGCACTGCGCGGGCTGGGATTCACCCGACAGCCACAGCGTGCGCGCGTCCTCGAGCAGGAACGCATCGCGCCCGGTGCGGATCCGCGCCAGCAGTTGCCAGCACTGCAGCGTCGCGTCGCGCTGCGGCGTGTAGTACTCGAGGTATTTCTCCCAGTGGCTCCGCTGCGCGAGGACGCGCAGCCACGCGCGGCGCAGCTCGTCGGCCATCGGCAGGTCGCCGTAACGCGACAGGAAGTCGCCGATTTCCTCTTCCTTGAGCGTCGCGAGGCGGGGCCGGTAGAAATCGTGCAGCAGGTACGGGTACAGCGGGTAGTCGACCAGCTGGTCCGCAATCATCCGGTAGGTCTTGAGGTTGCCTGCCTGCAATGACCTTCTTGCCTCGCGGAACTGCGCTCTCTGCTCGGCGAGCGCGTCGTCGTCCGTTGCCGCTGGCGCGCGGGCGCCGGCCAGCAGCAGCGCGAGCAGGCACATTGAACGAAGGAACGCCGCGAGAAGACCGGGCGCCGGGGCAGGTCGGGTGGGCGACAACAAGCGCGGTCCGCGGGTTCGGTTCTCTGGCGGCGGGTCGCGTGCAATAATTGCCCGCCGCACCGGCATTAATGTAGCAAATCTCCCGCCATGTTCGCTGCGCTCTCCGCGGAGTCCCTGCTGGCCTGCCTCGCCGTCGGCGCGATCGCCGGTGTTCTCGCGGGGCTGCTCGGTATCGGCGGCGGCCTGATCATCGTTCCGGCGCTCGTATTCATCGTCGGCGCGCGGTTCCCGGCCGAGGCGGTGATGCACGTCGCCGTGGCGACGTCGCTCGCGACCATCATCTTTACTTCCGTGTCGTCGGCGGCGGCCCATCATCGCCGCGGCGCCGTGCTGTGGCGTGAGGCAGGGTGGCTCGCACCCGGGATCGTCGCGGGAACGGCCGCGGGCGCCGCCGCCGCCGCGCACCTCAGCACCGGTGCACTGCGGGCCGTGTTCGGCGTCTTCGAGTGCCTGGTGGCCGCGCACATGCTGCGTGGCTTCGATCCGTCGCCGCATCGTGCCGCGCCGCATCCGGTGGTGCTGACCGGCGCGGGCACGATCATCGGCGGTCTTTCCACCATTCTCGGCATTGGCGGCGGCGTATTCACGGTGCCCTTTCTGAACTGGACCGGCGTGGACCTGCGCAGGGCGGTGGCGACCTCCGCGGCCTGCGGCGTGCCGATTGCGATTGCGGGCACCGCAGCGATGGTGGTCGCCGGTCTCGGTACCGCCGGGTTGCCGAAAGGTGCGACCGGCTTCGTCTACTGGCCTGCGGCGCTGCCGATCGCGCTCACGAGCGTATTGTTCGCACCGCTGGGCGCGCACCTCGCGCACACGCTCCCCGTTGTCCTGCTGCGGCGCCTGTTTGCGGGGTTGCTGATCCTGGTCGGCCTGCGGATGCTGTTCTGAACCGATGATGTCGTCGCCGTCCACGCGAGTCGCTCCCGGCGTAATACGGCCGCCACGGGCGTTGCTGCTCGATCGCTCTGCCGGCGACCCCGCTGCGGTGATCGAGCGCGGTGGGCAGGAGGCAGGCGCCGGCCGCAGTGCCCGGCTCCGCTGCCGCGCCTGCGGTGCCGAAATCACGGATGAAGGACAGCGCCGATCCGTGGACGGCAATCACGCGCACACGCGCGCCAATCCTGCGGGCATCCGCTTCACCTTCGGCTGCTTTCGCGACGCGCCGGGCTGCCGCTGCCTCGGCGCGCCCAGCGGCGAACACACCTGGTTCGCGGGTTGCCGCTGGCGGATTGCCGCGTGCGGCGGCTGCGGCGAACACCTGGGTTGGGCGTTCAGCGGTGAGGAGAATTTCTTCGGGCTGATCCTGCTTCGCCTCGTGAGCGGGGAAGAACCGTGAACGAAGCACGCCGCGCTCCGCTGGAAGGACTGCGCGTGCTCGAGATGGGGCAGCTGATCGCGGGCCCGTTCTGCGGCCAGCTGCTAGGCGATCTGGGCGCCGAGGTGATCAAGATCGAATTGCCCGGGAGCGGCGATCCGATGCGCGAGTGGGGCCGCGGCCTCGCAGTGTGGTGGCCGATCATCGCGCGCAACAAGAAGTGCATCACGCTCGACGTGCGCGATCCGCGCGGGCTCGAAATCGCGCGCCGGCTGGCATCCGCCTCCGACGTCGTGCTCGAGAACTTCCGTCCCGGAACGATGGAGAAGTGGGGGCTCGGTTACGCCGACCTTGCGGCGATCGATCCGAAGATCGTGATGGTGCGCGTATCAGGATTCGGCCAGGACGGCCCTTACGCGGGACGCGCGGGCTACGGCGGGATCGGCGAGGCCATGGGCGGGCTTCGCCAGGTGTGCGGCGATCCGATCGCGCCGCCGTCCCGTGTCGGCATCAGCATCGGCGACAGCCTGGCCGCGATGTTCGCCTGTATCGGCTGCCTCGCCGCACTGCGTCACCGCGATGCGACCGGCCGCGGCCAGGTGGTGGATTCGGCGATCTACGAGTCGGTGCTGGGCGTGATGGAGTCCACTGTCCCGGAATTCACGGAGGGTGGCCACATCCGAGAGCGCACCGGTTCGATCCTGCCCGGGCTCGCGCCGTCGAACGTCTACCCGACCGCGGACAGGCGCATGGTGCTGATCGGCGCGAACCAGGACACGGTATTCCGCCGCCTGTGCGAGGCAATGGGTCGCGAAGACCTCGCCGCGGATCCGCGCTTCGCCACCCATCGCGCCCGCGGCGATCACCAGCAGGTGCTCGATGAAATCATCGCCGCCTGGAGCGTCGCGTTCGCAGAAGAGGATCTGCTGCGGCTGCTCGAGACGCACGGCGTGCCGGCGGGCAGGATCTTCCGCGCTCCCGACATGCTCGCCGATCCACAGTACGCCGCCCGGCACAGCGTCCTGCGCGTGCCGCACCCGGAGTTCGCGAACCTGTGGATGCAGAACGTGTTTCCGCGGTTTTCCGAAACAGCCGGCGGCATCCGCTGGCCGGGCCCGGCCATGGGTGCGCACAACGAGGAGATCTACGGCGGACTGCTCGGCCTGGACGCGGACGAACGGGAGAAACTGGCGACCGCGGGCGTCATCTGACGCCGCGGGCGGTCCTCAGCCGTCGGCACCCTGCCGTATCGCGCGGCGCTTCGTCTCCGCGAGTTCTTCGGCACCTGCCGGCCCCGGCCAGCCGGCGCAATGCTTCTCGATGATCTCGACCAGCGCGTCGATGTGATGCGGCTGGTCGTTCAGCGCGGGGACGTAGCTGAACTCGCGCCCGCCCGCGTCGCGGAAAATCTCGCGGTTCAGTATCTCGATCTCCTCCAGTGTTTCCAGGCAGTCGGCCGCGAAACCGGGGCACACGACCTGCACGTGGTCGATCCCGGCCTTGCCCCAGCTCCTCAGCGTCTTGTCGGTATAGGGCTTCAGCCACTCGCGTGGGCCGAAGCGCGACTGGAAGGAGAGCGCCCACTGCGCGTCCTGCAGTCCGAGTTGCGCCGCGACCAGTCGCGCCGTCTTCTGGCACTGGCAGAAATAAGGATCGCCGGCGAGCACGTAGTGCTTCGGCAGCCCGTGAAAGGAGAACAGCAGGCGCTCGGGCGTCCCGTGCCGTGCCTGGTGCAGGCGGATCCCTTCGGCGAGCGCGGCGATGTACCCCTCGTCGTCGTGATAATGGTTGACGAAGCGCAGTTCCGGCACCCAGCGCCATGTCCGGAGCACGCGGGCGACGGCATCGAAAGTGGAGCCGGTCGTTGCCGCGGAATACTGCGGGTAGAGCGGGAACACGAGCAGGCGGCGGATGTTCATGTCGAACAGGCGGTCGAGCGCGGCGGCGACCGACGGCCGGCCGTAGCGCATCGCGAGTTCCACGCGGAAATTGCCGTCGCGGCCCGCGAGGCGGGACTCGACTGCCGCGGCCTGCCGGCGGGAGATGACGAGCAGCGGCGAGCCTTCGTCGGTCCAGATGCGCCGGTAGGCCGCCGCGGATCGGCGCGGCCGCACGCGCAGGATGATGCCGTGGAGGATTGGCTTCCAGAGCAGGGCCGGCGTCTCGATCACGCGCGGATCGGACAGGAACTCGCCGAGGTAGCGGCGCACTGCCGCCGGCGTCGGCGCGTCCGGCGTGCCGAGGTTCGCGAGCAGCACGCCGGTGACCGGCGGCGCGTCGTGCCGGTGATCCGCCTGTCCCTTGTACTTCGCCATGGTTGCTTCCGGCTCAGGCCTCGCGGAGCGCGGCGATCGGCGGTGTCGAGACGACGCGGCGCGTCCCCAGCAACCCGCCGGCGACCGTCACGGCAATGCAGGCGGCCGGGCCGAACAGCCAGAGCCGCGGATCGGGAACCACGTCGAGTTCAAATACAAACTCGGCGAGCAGCAGTTCAATGCCCGCGGCCGCCGTCGCCGCCAGCAGGCCGGTGACGCAGCCGAGCATGAGAAATTCCGCGGCGAGTCCCGCCGTGACCCGCGCCCGGCTCGCGCCGAGCGAGCGCAGCACGGCCGCCTCGAATCGCCGCTCGTCGTGCGTCGTCTGCAGGGCGGCGAATAACACCAGCAGTCCCGCGAGCAGCGTGAATCCGAACACGAACTCGATGGCGCGCGTTACCTGGTCCATGATGGCGCGAACCTCGCGCAGCAGGGAGGCGACGTCGATCACGGTCACGCTGGGAAAGCCGCGCACGAGATCGACGAGCAGTTCGCGCCGGTCGTCCGCGAGGTGAAAGCTGGTGATGAACGTGGCGGGCAATCCGTCCAGTGCGCCCGGATTTGCAGCCACGAAGAAATTCACGTTGAAGGAATCCCACTCCACGCTGCGCAGGTTGCGGATGCCGCCTGTGATCGGGCGGCCGGCGATGCGGAACGCAAGCGTGTCGCCGACCGCGAGGCCAAGCGTCTCGGCGAGGCTGGTTTCGACGGAGAAGTACGTCGCATCCGCGGGATCGGGCCACCACGCGCCCGCCACGAGCCGGTTGTCGGGCTGCAGCTCCGGCATCGTCGTCAGGTTGAACTCCCGCTCGGTCAGCCGCTGCGCGCGCGGGTCCGTGTAACTGTCGGCCGCGACCGGCGCGTCGTTGATGCGCTCCAGCCGGCCGCGAATCATCGGGAAGAACCCGGCATCCACGCCCGCCGTATTGCGCAGGAACCCGCGAAGCCGGTCCACCTCATCCGGCTGCACGTTGACCAGGAAATAGTTCGGCGTGTCCGGCGGCAGCCGATCCTGCCAGGCGGCAAGCAGATCCGAGCGGATCAGGGTGAGGAGCAGCATCACCGTCGCGCCGAGGCCGATGCCCACGATCTGCGTGAGGCTTCCGGCCGCGCGCCGCGACAGGTTCGCGATGCCGTAGCGCCACGCGACGCCCACCCGCGAACGGAGCCGGGCGGATACGCGGACGAGTCCGAAGGCGCCGGCGGCGAGCAGCACGGCGGTGGCCAGCAGTCCGCCGAACACGCTGCCGGTCAGCATGAAGCTTCCGGATTGCCACGGCGTCAGCAGCGCGAGTGCTGCGACCGCGGCGCCGTAGACGGCGATCGCGCCGGCGGGCATCGGCTCGAGCTCGCGCCGGAAGACACGCAGCGGCGGTACATTGCGCAGCTTCCACAGGTGCGGCAACGCGAAACCCAGCGTCGCCGCCGCCCCGCCCAGCATCCCGGTCAACAACGGCAGCAGCGACGGTGGCGGCAGTGTCCGTCCCGCCATCTCTTCCAGCATCGTGGCGAGCGTCTCCTGAGCGATGAAGCCGGCGGCGCCGCCGAGCAGTCCGGCCGCGGCCGCGAGCAGGCCGAGCTGGACGAGGTAGAGGCGCGTGATGAATGCCTGCTGCATGCCCAGGCAACGCATGACGGCGCAGGCATCGAACTGCCGCGAGGCGTAGCGGCGCGCGGCCATGCCGATGGCCAGCCCGCAGAGCGCCACGCTGACCAGCGCGGCGAGGCCGAGGAACTGCTCGGCGCGATCGAGCGCGCGCTTCAGTTCCGGACGCTCGTCGCGGACGCTCTGCACGCGCAGATCGTCGCGATCGGCGACCGTGATCCGGAAGCGCTCGATCGCCTCCGCCGTGCCGCCCAGCAGCAGGCGATAGCGCGCGCGGCTGCCGGGAAGGATGAGCCCGGTCGCCGAGAGGTCCGCGAGATTCATCATGATCCGCGGCGCGATGCTGAACAGGTCGCCGCCGCGATCCGGTTCGTAGGCGAGCAGCTGTTCCACCCGGAAGGTGCTCGAACCCAGCTGGATGGAAGCGCCGGCGTCGATGCCGAGGGCCTGCAGCAGGCGGCTGTCCGCCCACACGGTTCCCGGCGACGGGATGCCGTCCGCCGGACGCTCGGCGCCGAACAGCGCGTCGGCAACCCGCAGCGTTCCGCGGATCGGGTAGCCGGACTCGACCGCCTTCACCTCCGCGAGCTGCATCCGGTCCGTGTTCACCGCAACGCTGCGGAACGTTACCGTGCGCGAATGGTCGAGCCCGGCGTCGCCGGCCTGCGCGAGCAGCGCGGCGTCGATCGGATCGTTGGTCGCGAGCACGAGGTCAGCCGCGAGCAGCTCGGTGGCCTGGAGTTCGAGGGCGCGCTGCACGCGATCCGTGAAGAAACCGACCGTCGCGAGACCGGCGACGGCGACCGCCACCGCGCCCGCCATCAGCGCGAGCTCGCCCGAGCGCCAGTCGCGCGCGAGCGCCCGCAGTGCGTGCCTAATTGTCTTCACGCCGGGATTCACCGGTGATGCGTCCGCCGGTCAGCGTCAGAACGCGATCGCAGTGATCGGCAATGGCATGATCGTGCGTGACGAGCACGAGCGTCGTGCCGCGCTCCCGGTTCAGGCGGAACAGCAGGTCGATCACCTGCGCGCCGGTGCGCTGGTCGAGATTGCCGGTCGGCTCGTCCGCGAACAGCAGCTCCGGCCCGCCGGCGAAGGCTCGCGCGATCGCCACGCGCTGCTGCTCGCCGCCGGACAACTGGTTCGGATAGTGTTCCAGCCGCGCGGACAGTCCGACCTGGTCCAGCATCGCGCGCGCGACGCCCGCCGGGTCCACGCCGCCGGAGAGCTCCAGCGGCAGCATCACGTTCTCGATCGCGGTCAGGCTCGGCAGCAGCTGGAAGGACTGGAACACGAAGCCGACGCGGCGACTGCGCAGGCGCGCGCGCCCGTCTTCATCCAGCGCGTTGAGATCGCTGCCCGCGAGCAGCACGCGTCCCCCGGTGGGGAGATCGAGGCCGGCGAGCAGGCCGAGCAGCGTCGATTTCCCGGAACCGGAGACGCCGACGATCGCGACGGACTCGCCGCGCTGCACGTCGAGATCGACTTCGGACAGGATGGACAGCACGCCCGCCGGGCTCGCAACTTGCTTTCCCAGACGCTCGGCCCGCACAATCGATTCGGTGGTGGTTTTCATCCTGAGAATTCTGGTTTTGTCCGCCGGGCTCGCCGCTTCCGCGGCGGCGACGGAGCGCACCCTGCTGGTATTGGGCGACAGCCTGAGCGCTGCCTACGGCATCGATGCCGGGAGTGGTTGGGTCTCCCTGCTCGAACGGCGCCTCGCGGAGCAAGGCTACCGTTACCGCATCGTCAATGCCAGCATCAGCGGCGACACGAGCCGCGGCGCGCTGGCCCGTCTCGACGCACTGCTCACCGGGACGCGCCCCGATCTCGCGATCGTGGAGCTCGGCGGCAACGACGGCCTGCGGGGCATCGCGCTGGACGAACTGCGCGCCAACCTCGAACGCATCGTCGCGTCGCTGCGCGACGCGGGCAGCGCGGTGCTGCTCGTGGCCATCAGGCTCCCGCCGAACTACGGCGCCGCCTACATGGAGCGCTTCGAGAGAATCTACGCGGACCTCGGCACGCAATTCGACGTTCCCGTGAGTCCGTTCCTGCTGGAGGGCATCGCATTGCGCGAGGATCTCATGCAGGACGACGGCATTCACCCGACGGCGGCGGCCCAGCCGCTGATCCTGGACAACGTGTGGCCGGCGCTCGAACCGATGTTGCGCGGGACGCCGCCACCGGGATCGGCGCGGTGAAATTCTGCAGCCGTTGCGGCGGCGGGATCGTCCGGGCGCTGCCGCCGAACGATACCCGTCACCGGCACGTGTGCGCCGCCTGCGGCGCCGTGCACTACGAGAATCCGCGTGTCGTGGCCGGCTGCATCCCGGAGTGGAACGGGCGCGTGCTGCTGTGCCGGCGCGCGATCGAACCGCGCGCGGGCCTCTGGAACCTGCCCGCCGGCTTCATGGAAACCGGGGAAACCGTCGCCGAAACGGCGGTGCGCGAGACGGGCGAGGAAGCGAACGCCCGCGTGGAACTGCTCGGGCTCTACAGCATCATGACCCTGCCGCACATCAGCCAGGTGTACTTCATGTTTCGCGCGCGCCTCCTCGACGGGGAATTTTCGGCCGGGCACGAAACGGAGGAAGCGAGGCTGTTCGAACCCGACGGGATTCCGTGGGACCAACTGGCCTTTCCCACCGTGCATCACACGCTGCGGTTTTTCGTGGACGATCGGACTGCCGGGGTATATCGCTTCCGGATCGGCGACATCGTCCGGGAAGGGGAAGGCTACGGCTACCGTCCCGGCCGCGACGCCGGAAGCGGACCGTGAGGCGCGGAACCTAGTCCTCGACCGGCAACCAGCGGCCGAAGCTGCACTCGTAGCACTTGCCGGCGGCGTCAATCCGCGCGCCCTGCGAGAACTCCTCGTTGTTCCAGTGGCACTTGGCGTCCTGCAGATCCATCTTCACCGTCCTCTCGTCGCCGGTCTGGCTGAGGACTTCCGATGTTTTCTTGCCGGGCTCGGCGGGTTTGACTTGCTTCGGCGCGGACATGAGGGTTCTCCGGCGTTTGCGTTCAGCGGCAATGATAATGCCTGCTCCCGCCGGCCGCCATCAGCCGGCGGCCCGGGGCGCGGTGCTTGTAATTGCCGCCGGGATCGCTATCGTGTGCCGTTCTTTCGGCCGGGCATCCGGCGCAACCTGCAGCGAAAACAACATGATCGAACCACATGGATCCAGGGAGCTGCGCCCGCTGTTCGTCGCGAATGCCGCGGAACGCGAGGCACTGAACCGGGAGGCGGCATCGCTGCCGTCCCTGCTTCTCAACTCGGCCGCGGCCGCCAATGCGGTGATGCTGGGTGCGGGCTACTTCTCGCCGCTGCCGGGCTTCATGAACGTCGCGGAAGCGCTGAGCGTCGCCGAATCGCTGCGGCTCCCTTCCGGACTGTTCTGGCCGGTGCCGTGCATGAACCTGACCGCCGACGCCGCGGAGATCAAGGGCGCGAAGCGCATCGCGCTGCGCGATCCCAACGTTGCCGGCCACCCGGTCATCGCGATCCAGGACGTCAACTCCGTCGAGCACCTGACCGACGACGCGCTCGAGCGGATCATCACGAAGGTCTTCCGCACCGGCGACCGGAAGCACCCCGGTGTCGAGACCTTCGCGGCACTCGGCCGTCATGCCGTGGCCGGCCCGATCCGCGTGCTCAATTACAGCTATTTCGAGCACGAGTTTCCCGATACCTTCCGCACCGCCGGCCAGATTCGGGAATCGATCCGCGAGCGCGGCTGGAAGAAGGTGGTCGCCTTCCAGACGCGCAATCCCATGCACCGCGCGCACGAGGAACTTTGCAAGATGGCCGCCGAGGCCGTCGGCGCGGACGGGATCCTGATCCACATGCTGCTCGGCAAGCTGAAGCCCGGCGACATTCCCGCCGACGTGCGCGACGCCGCGATCCGGAAGATGGTCGAGCTGTACTTCCCGCCAAACTCGGTGATGGTCACGGGCTACGGTTTCGACATGCTTTACGCCGGTCCGCGCGAGGCGGCGCTGCACGCCGTATTCCGCCAGAACGCGGGCTGCACGCACCTGATCGTGGGGCGCGACCACGCCGGCGTCGGCAGTTACTACGGGCCGTTCGACGCGCAGGAGGTCTTCGATCGCGAGGTGCCGAAGGGCGCGCTGAAGATCGATATCTTCAGGGCCGACAACACCGCCTTCTCGAAGAAGCTCGGGCGCGTGGTGATGATGCGCGATGCACCGGATCACAAGCCCGAGGATTTCGTGCAGCTCTCCGGCACCCGGGTCCGCGAACTGCTGGCCGCCGGTCAGCCGCTGCCGCCGGAGTTCGCGCGGCCGGAAGTGGCGCAGATCCTCATGGGGTACTACCAGCGCGAGGCGGCCGCCGGCCGCTGATCCCGCCGTCCGGCGGGTTGACTTCAAAAAAAATTTCGCTATAGTGCTGGCACTCACTGAACCTGAGTGCTAACAAGCGCCTAAGACTTTGATTTTTCAATATCTTAGTTAAGTGGAAGAGGAGATACAGTTATGAAGAAGCTGAAGATTCGCCCCTTGCACGACCGCGTCGTCGTCAAGCGGCTGGAGGAGGAACGGACGTCCCCGGGCGGAATCGTGATCCCCGACAGCGCGGCGGAAAAGCCGACGCAGGGTGAGGTCATCGCGGTCGGCAACGGCAAGGTGCTCGAGAACGGCGACGTGCGTCCCCTGGATGTCAAAAAGGGCGACCGCATTCTGTTCGGCAAGTACTCGGGCAACGAGGTCAAGATCGACGGTGTGGAATACCTGCTCGTGCGTGAAGACGACATCATGGGCGTGATCGAGTAAGGAACGAGGAGAAGAGAGATGACTGCCAAAGAAGTCAGATTTTCGGATGACGCCCGCTCCCGCATGGCGAAGGGCGTGAACATCCTGGCCAACGCCGTCAAGCAGACACTGGGACCGCGCGGCCGCAACGTCGTGCTCGAGAAGAGCTTCGGCGCCCCGACCATCACCAAGGACGGTGTGTCCGTGGCGAAGGAAATCGAGCTCGAGGACAAGTTCGAGAACATGGGCGCGCAGATGGTGAAGGAAGTCGCTTCCAAGACCTCCGACGTCGCCGGCGACGGCACCACCACCGCGACCGTGCTGGCCCAGGCGATCATGCGCGAGGGCCTGAAGGCCGTCGCCGCGGGTCACAACCCGATGGACGTCAAGCGCGGCATCGACGCCGCCGTAATCGTGGCCGTCGAGCAACTGGCGAAAATGTCCAAGCCCTGCGAGGACAGCAAGGGCATCGCCCAGGTCGGCACGATTTCCGCCAACTCCGACGAGCACGTCGGCAAGATCATCGCCGACGCCATGGACAAGGTGGGCAAGGAAGGCGTGATCACCGTGGAAGAGGGTTCGGGTCTGGAGAACGAGCTGGATGTCGTGGAAGGCATGCAGTTCGATCGTGGCTACCTGTCGCCGTACTTCATCAATCACCAGGACACCATGAGCGTCGAGCTGGAGAATCCGTTCATTCTCCTGCATGACAAGAAGATCTCGGCGGTCCGCGACATGCTGCCCGTGCTGGAAGGCGTGGCCAAGTCCGGCCGTTCGCTGCTGCTCGTGGCCGAGGACGTGGAAGGCGAGGCGCTCGCGACGCTGGTCGTCAACAACATGCGCGGCATCGTCAAGGTGTGCGCGGTGAAGGCGCCCGGTTTCGGTGATCGTCGCAAGGCCATGCTGGAGGACATTGCTGTCCTGACCGGCGGCACCGTGATCTCGGACGAGGTCGGATTGTCGCTCGAGAAGGCCAGCGCCGATGATCTCGGCCAGGCCAAGAAGGTACAGGTGACCAAGGAGAACACCACGATCATCGATGGCGCCGGCAAGAAGGTGGACATCGAGGGCCGGGTGAAGCAGATCCGTGCGCAGATCGAGGAAACCACCTCCGACTACGACAAGGAGAAGCTGCAGGAGCGCGTGGCGAAGCTGGCCGGCGGCGTGGCCGTCATCAAGGTCGGCGCGGCCACCGAGGTCGAGATGAAGGAGAAGAAGGCGCGTGTCGAAGACGCGCTGCATTCCACCCGCGCGGCGGTCGAGGAAGGTGTGGTGCCCGGTGGCGGCGTGGCGCTGGTGCGCTGCATCGCCGCGGTGGATAAGGTCAAGGGCAAGAATGCCGACCAGAAGGTGGGCATCGACATCCTCGTGCGTTCGCTGGAGGAGCCCCTGCGCCAGATCGTCGCCAACTGCGGTGAGGAACCGTCCGTAATTCTGAACAAGGTCATGGAAGGTGAGACCACCTACGGTTACAACGCCGCGACGGGCGAATTCGGCGACATGATCAAGATGGGCATCATCGATCCCACCAAGGTCGCGCGCTACGCCCTGCAGAATGCGGCTTCGATCGCCGGCCTCCTGCTCACCACGGAAGTCATGGTGGCGGAGATCCCGAAGAAGGAAGAGCACTCGCACATGCCCCCGGGCGGCGGCGGCATGGACATGATGTAAGCGCCCGGAAGCGCTGACGCTGTAAACGAAGAACCCGCCGATGAGGCGGGTTCTTTTTTTTTGGAAAGCGTAGGCGGCAGGCAGTAGGCGGTAGGCGGTATATAGGGAAAGGCGGAATCCGGGCAGGGTTTCCCCGTATGCCGCCTACCGCCAACTGTCTACGGGTTCTTCATCAACGCTTCATCGCGTCGAAGAATTCCGCGTTGTTCTTCGTGGCCTTGAGGCGCTCAAGCAGGAACTCCATCGCCGCCAGCGGCTCCATCGGATGCAGGAGCTTGCGCAGGATCCAAATTTTGCCCAGCTCGTCCGGCGTCGTCAGCAGTTCCTCGCGGCGCGTGCCCGAGCGGCTGATGTGGATCGCCGGGTAGACGCGTTTCTCCGCGATTTCACGCTCAAGGTGCAGTTCCATGTTGCCCGTGCCCTTGAACTCCTCGTAGATCACGTCGTCCATGCGCGAACCGGTGTCGATCAGCGCCGTAGCGAGAATGGTGAGCGAACCGCCTTCCTCGATGTTGCGCGCCGCACCGAAGAACCGTTTCGGGCGCTGCAGCGCGTTGGCGTCCACGCCGCCGGTCAGCACCTTGCCGGAGGCCGGCACCACGGTGTTGTAGGCGCGCGCGAGGCGCGTGATGGAGTCCAGCAGGATGACCACGTCTTTCTTGTGCTCGACCAGCCGCTTGGCACGCTCGATGACCATCTCGGCCACCTGCACGTGCCGGCTGGCCGGCTCGTCGAAGGTGCTGGAGATGACCTCGCCGCGCACCGAACGCTCCATCTCCGTCACTTCCTCGGGCCGCTCGTCGATGAGCAGCACGATCAGGTAGCAGTCGGGATGGTTGGTCGTGATGGACTGGGCGATGGACTGCAGAATCATGGTCTTACCGGCCTTCGGCGGCGAGACGATCAGGCCGCGCTGGCCCATGCCGATGGGCGCCACCAGGTCGATGATGCGGGGCGTCAGGTCCTCGGTACTGCCGTTGCCCTTCTCGAGCTTCAGCCGGCGCTGCGCGAACAGCGGCGTCAGGTTTTCGAACAGGATCTTGTGCTTGGCCTTCTCGGGCGGCTCGAAATTGATCTCGTTGACCTTGAGCAGCGCGAAGTAGCGCTCGCCGTCCTTCGGCGGCCGGATCTTCCCGGAGATGTTGTCGCCCGTGCGCAGGTTGAAGCGCCGGATCTGGCTCGGGGAGACGTAAATATCGTCCGGCCCGGCCAGGTAGGAGCTGTCGGCGGAACGCAGGAAGCCGAAGCCGTCCTGCAGGATCTCGAGTACGCCGTCCCCGTAGATGTCCTCGCCCTTCTTGGCCTGCGCCTTCAGGATTTCAAAGATGACGTCCTGTTTGCGGGAGCGGGCTAGGCCGTCGAGGCCCAGGGATTCGGAGAGAGTGATGAGTTCGGAGGCGGGTTGCTGCTTCAGTTCGGTTAGGTTCATGGACTCCTGCACGCGTCAGGGGGTAGTTAGATGTGAGGTGCACGGGCGCGCGGTGCGCCGATGCTGGTGAAGCCGAAAGATTGTTTGTTCGAAGGAACTGGACAGCTTGTAGTGAAGTTAAGGTAGCACGCCGGATCGTGCCCGTCCAGTACCGCCGGCCTTTTTTCGCGGCGTCAGATGACGCTGTCGATGAACGCGGACAGCTGTGACTTGGACAGGGCGCCGACCTTCGTACCGGCGATTTCACCGCCCTTGAAGATCATCAGCGTCGGAATGCCGCGGACACCGTACTTGACGGCGGTTGCCTGGTTCCGGTCCGTGTCGAGCTTGGTCACGGTCAGCTTGCCGTCATACTCGTCGGCGATCTCGTCGAGGATCGGTGCGATCATCCTGCAGGGCCCGCACCACTCGGCCCAGTAGTCGACCAGCACCGGCTTATCGGAATTGAGGACCTGCTCCTCGAAGGTGGCATCCGTGATGTGAATGATTCGATCGCTCATTGCGGGGTACGGCTCCTGGCGGGGTTTTCCCGATCATTTCAGCGAAATCGGCGGCGCAATGCAAGCGCGCGGCCGGAGCCGGGCTGCCGCGCCCGGCGCGTTCTGCTATGCTCAAACTCGAACAGGCGAACCGTTTACCGCACCATGCCCACCCGCCGTCGTTCCCATTCTCTCCGTGTTTCGCTGCTGGCGTTGCTGCTGTGCCTGCCGGCGGCGGGCTGCGGCCAGAAGGGAGATCTCTACCTGCCCGGCAAGTCCGGTTCGCAAACGCTCGCTTCCGGCGCCGGCTGAGCGGCATGCCGAATTTTCATTACCTCGACGGCCGGCTCTGCGCCGGTCCGGTGCCGCTGGCCGACATCGCGGCGCGATTTGGTACTCCCTGCTACGTCTATTCGCGCACCGCGATCGAATCGGCGTGGCGAGCCTACGATGTCGCCTTCGGCGGCCGCCCGCACCTGGTCTGCTACGCGGTCAAGGCGAACGGCAACCTCGCCGTGCTCGACGCGCTGGCACGGCTCGGGGCCGGATTCGACATCGTTTCCGTCGGCGAACTGGAACTGGTGCGGGCCGCGGGTGGCGATCCGCGCCGGATCGTCTTTTCCGGGGTCGGCAAGCGCACGGACGAGATGCGTGCCGCGCTGGAGGCTGGCATCGGCTGCTTCAATGTCGAGTCGGCTTCCGAACTGGAACGGCTGGCGCGCGTCGCCGCGGAAGCCGGTCGCCGCGCGCCGCTCGCGCTGCGCGTCAACCCGGACGTCGATCCGGGCACGCACCCCTATATTGCGACGGGGCTGCGCGAAAACAAGTTCGGCATTCCCTGGGACGAAGCGGCGGCGCTCTATGCCCGCGCGGCGTCACTGTCGTCGCTGGAAGTCACGGGCATTGCCTGCCACATCGGCTCGCAGGTACTCGGCCTGCAGCCGTATCTCGACGCGCTGGATCGCGTCCTCGAACTCGCCGCGGAACTCCGGAAGCACGGTCTGGAAGTCCGCCATCTGGACATGGGCGGCGGGCTCGGCATCCGTTACCGCGAGGAGTCGCCGCCGGCGCCGGAGCAGCTGGTGTCCGCGCTCTGTAACCGGCTCGCCGGCGCGCGGCTCGAATTGCGGATCGAACCCGGACGCTCGATCGTGGGCGAGGCGGGCGTGCTGCTGACGCGGGTCGAATACCTGAAGCAGAACGGCGACAGGCGTTTTGCGGTCGTGGATGCCGCGATGAACGATCTGCTCCGGCCGGCCCTGTACGGAGCCTGGCAGGAAGTCGTGCCGGTCGGGCGGCGCGACGGCAGCGCGCGGCACCGCTACGACATCGTTGGTCCGGTCTGCGAAAGCGCGGACTTCCTTGCCCGGGATCGCGAACTGGCGCTGGAAGAGGGTGACCTGCTCGCCGTCATGGGCTGCGGCGCCTATTCCGCGTGCATGGCGTCCGGTTACAACGCGCGGCTGCGGGCGCCCGAACTCATGGTCGACGGCGCGAACGTGTTCGAGGTCCGGCGGCGCGGCACCATCGTCGATCTGCTTGCGGGACAGAGCCGGCTTTCGGGCTGAGAATCTGGCGGGAACCAGGCGCACCATTTCGATACACTCCAATTTATACATGCACCATAATAGAGCATTCGTGTCCAGGCGAAGTCGAGATTCCTGAAAGCAGATCAGAGGGTTAGAGCCCGCAGGCAATGGCATGCTTCCTGCAATTCTGCCTGCGGTACCGCTGCCCCGAGAAGAGGCGGCCGGGCAATGACGCCCGGCAAGAGGCCGGAGCCGGAAACAATTTCCTAGGAGACCGCTAATGTCGAAACAGAAGGTATTGGACGCCCTGAAGGACAACGAGGTGAAGTTCATCGACCTGCGCTTCACCGACACCCGGGGCAAGGAGCAGCACGTCACCATTCCGGCATCCGCGGCCGACGACGAATTTTTCGAAAGCGGCAAGATGTTCGACGGCTCGTCCATCGCCGGGTGGAAGGGCATCAACGAGTCGGACATGGTGCTGATGCCGGACAGCGACACCGCGGTGATGGATCCGTTCTTCGACGATCCCACGCTCATCATCCGCTGCGACGTGCTCGAGCCGGCCACGATGCAGGGTTACGACCGCTGCCCGCGTTCGCTGGCCAAGCGCGCGGATGCCTACCTGAAATCGACGGGCATCGCCGATACCGCGTTCTTCGGTCCCGAGCCCGAGTTCTTCATCTTCGACAGCGTGCGCTGGGGCAACGACATCAAGAGTGCTTTCCATCACATCGATTCCGAGGAAGGCGCGTGGGCCAGTGAACACGAGTTCGAGGGCGGCAACATGGGACACCGCCCCGGCGTCAAGGGCGGCTACTTTCCGGTCCCGCCGGTGGACGCGCTGCAGAACATCCGCTCGGCGATGTGCACCACGCTCGTCGAGATGGGGGTCGATGTCGAAGTCCATCACCACGAGGTCGCGACCGCCGGGCAGGTGGAAATCGGCACCCGGTTCAACACGCTGATCCGCAAGGCGGACGAGCTGCTGATACTCAAGTACGTATGTCAGAACGTGGCGCAGGGATTCGGCAAGACCGTGACGTTCATGCCGAAGCCGCTGGTCGGCGACAACGGCAACGGCATGCACGTGCACCAGTCGCTGGCCAAGGGCGGCAAGAACCTGTTCACCGGCGACAAGTACGGCGGCCTGTCGCAGCTGGCGCTGCACTACATTGGCGGCATCTTCAAGCACGCGCACGCACTGAATGCGTTCACCAACTCCGGCACCAACAGCTACAAGCGGCTGGTGCCCGGGTTCGAGGCGCCGACGATGCTGGCCTACTCCGCGCGCAACCGCTCGGCCTCCATCCGCATTCCGTGGGTGGCGAATCCCAAGGCGCGGCGCATCGAGGTCCGCTTCCCGGACTCGAACGGCAACCCGTATTTCATGTTCGCGGCGATGATGATGGCGGGCCTCGACGGCATCCAGAAGAAACTGGATCCGGGCGCGCCGATGGAAAAGGATCTTTACGATCTGGAGCCGGAAGAGGAGAAGCACATCCCCACGGTGTGCAACTCGCTTGACCAGGCGCTGGCCGCGCTCGACAAGGATCGCGAGTTCCTCAAGGCCGGCGGTGTGTTCTCGGACGACATGATCGACGCCTACATCAAGCTCAAGATGACCGAGGTCACGCGCTTCCGCATGACCACCCACCCGATCGAGCTGGACATGTACTACAGCCTCTGATCGGAACGGAGACCCGCGTCACGGAAGGCCCCCGCAAGGGGGCCTTTCTTTTTTGAACGCGGTCTGGGCGGCGGCAGTCTAAAATGGTGCTACCGTCACCGGGAGCGAACCACAATGCGACACGGCATCATTCTCACGGCATGGATCCTGAGCGCGGCGGCATTCGCGCAGGAATTGCCGCCCGCGGACGAACCCGCGCCGGCGCCGGCGTCGGCCGCCGGGGATGCGGTCGTGAGCGATGCGCCCCCGGCGCCCGCCGAGGAAGGCGCGATTTACCGCAGCGTGGGCGCGGACGGCAGCATCGTCTTTTCCGACAAGCCCTCGCCGGGCGCGACGAAGGTCGAGATGCAGGAAGCGCAGACCATCGAAGCCCCGCCACCGCCGTCCTTCGTCTACGAGCGGCCGCAGCCCGAACCCGGCCCGGCATACACGCGCGTCGAGATCGTCGAGCCCGCGAATGACGCGCAGATCCGCGAGAATACAGGCAACGTGACCATCAGCGTCGCGGTCGAGCCCTCGCTTTCCGGCGGCGACCTGGTGGTGCTGCTGATGGACGGCCAGGAGGTGGCCGCCGGTCCGCAGTCGAGTTTCAACCTGGAAAACGTGGATCGCGGAACGCATGTCGTGTCCGTCGCCATCCGCACCGCCGACGGCAGGGCCGTGACGAGCTCGCCGCCGGTGACCTTCCACATGCTCCGTTATTTCGAGCCGCCGCCGAAGCCGGCGCCGAAGCCGAAGCCGAAGCCCAAGTAAGTTCTTCCCGCGCCGGGCCGCCCGGTGCATCTGGTCTGGTTCTTGCTGCTGAGCCCTTGATGGCCGGCCCCCGCGCGGCCAGGCGCGGCGGCCAGGCCCGAATTCGTTGATTCCAGGCTGTGTCGACCCGGTCCCGCCAGGAAGCGGGCCCCGACAGGATGCACCATTTTAGTGCAATAATATCGCGATGATGACCATCACTTCCGAAAAGGCGAGCCACCTCATCGAGAACATCTACACGGCGCTGCTCGTGTTCGATGCCAAGCTCCATCTCACCGGACTGAACGCAGCGGGGGAGAATCTGCTCTCGGTCAGCTGGCGGAAGGTTGCGCACCAGCAGGTGTTTGAACTGCTGCCCGAGGCGACCGCATTCGCCGAGATGCTGCAGCGTGCCCTGCTGACGCGCCGGCCTTACACGGAATGGGGCATGGAGCTTCGGCTCGGGCACGGCCGCGACGTGGTGGTGGACGCCATGATCACGCCGGTGCTGGACGAGGGGCCCGAGGCCGAACTCATCGTCGAACTGGTCGACGTGCAATCGTTCGCCCGCGCGCGCCGCGAGGAGCAGTTCAACGAGATGCACGAGGCGGCGCGCAAGTCGCTGGAAGGCGTGGCGCACGAGATCAAGAACCCGCTCGGCGGCCTGCGCGGCGCGGCGCAGTTGCTCGAACGCGAGCTGAACGGCAGCAAGCTAACGGAGTACACGCGCATCATCATCGACGAGGCCGACCGGCTGCGCAGCCTGGTCGAGCGCATGCTGACGCCGAACAGCCGGCAGCTCCTCAATCCCGTCAACATCCACGAGCTGCTCGACTACGTGCAGAACGTGGTCGAGGCCGAATCGCCGGGCACGCTCATCATCGAGCGCGACTACGATCCCAGCCTGCCGCTGCTGAACGCGGACCGCGATCACCTGATCCAGGCGCTGCTCAACATCATGCGCAACGCCGCGCAGGCCGCGGGTCCGAGCGGCCGCCTGTGCCTGCGCACGCGCATCAAGCGCAACTCCACGATCCGGCAGCAGCAGCACAAGCTGGCGCTGCAGATCGAGGTCATCGACGACGGTCCCGGCGTGCCGCCGGGACTCGAACGCGAGATCTTCTACCCCATGGTCACGACGCGCGCCGACGGCAAGGGCCTGGGCCTTTCGATCGCGCAGGCACTGGTGCAGTCGCACTCCGGGAGCATCGACTATGAGCGTGTCGGCAACAACACCATCTTCCGTCTCCTCCTCCCGCTGGATTAGGCCGATGAGCGAGCGCAAGAGCGTCTGGATCGTGGACGACGACAAGTCGATCCGCTGGGTGCTGGAAAAGGCGCTTACTGGCGCGGACCTGCACGTGCAGAGCTTCGACGCGCCGGACAAGTTTCTTTCGCGCTTCGAGCAGGAACGGCCCGACGTGATCATCACCGACGTGCGCATGCCGGGCATGGACGGCATCAGCCTGCTGGACGCGGTCAAGCGCCGCGAGCCGCAGGTTCCCGTGATCGTCATGACGGCGTATTCGGACCTGGACCGCGCGGTGTCGGCGTTCCAGGGCGGCGCCTACGAATATCTCTCCAAGCCGTTCGACGTCGACGAGGTGATCAGCCTCGTCAGGCGCGCGCTGCGCCCCGAGCAGGGCGCGCGCGGACCGGAGTCCATGGACGCCGAGAGCGGCAAGACCGGCATCGTCGGGTCGGCGCAGGCCATGCAGGAGGTATTCCGCGCCATCGGGCGGCTGTCGCGCTCGAATCTGACCGTCCTGATCACCGGCGAGTCGGGCACGGGCAAGGAACTGGTCGCCCAGGCGCTGCACCAGCACAGTCCGCGCTCCGGCAAGTCCTTCATCGCGCTCAACACAGCGGCGATCCCGCGCGAGCTTCTGGAGTCGGAGCTGTTCGGGCACGAGCGCGGCGCCTTCACCGGCGCCAACGCGCAGCGCGTCGGCCGCTTCGAGCAGGCGGACGGCGGCACGCTGTTCCTCGACGAGATCGGCGACATGCCGGCGGAACTGCAGACGCGCCTGCTGCGCGTGCTGGCGGACGGCGAGTTCTACCGCGTCGGCGGCCACACGCCGGTCAAGGTCGACGTGCGCGTGATCGCCGCGACCCACCAGAATCTCGAGCAGCGCGTGCGCGACGGCGTGTTCCGCGAGGACCTGTTTCACCGCCTGAACGTGATCCGCGTACACGTGCCGCCGCTGCGCGAGCGGCGCAGCGACATCCCGCTGCTGATGCAGCACTTCCTGCAGCGCGCCGCCTCCGAGCTCGCGGTCGACCCCAAGCGCGTGCTGCCCGCGACGCAGGCTTACCTCAACGGCCTGCAATGGCCGGGCAACGTGCGGCAGCTGGAAAATTTCTGCCGCTGGGTGACCGTGATGGCATCCGGCAACGAGATCCATGTCGAGGACCTGCCGCCGGAACTCCGGGAGGTGACCGGGGCCCAGGCGGAGGCCGTGGACTGGGAGAGCACGCTCCGCAAGTGGGTGGAGACGAACCTCGTGCAGGGAGAGACGCAGCTGCTGAACGACGCCGTGCCGCGCTTCGAGCGGATCATGATCGAAGAGGCGTTGCGCCGGTCCGGCGGCCGCCGCCAGGATGCAGCGCGCCTGCTCGGCTGGGGCCGCAACACGCTGACGCGGAAGATCAAGACGCTCGGACTCGATCTGTAACCGCGGCCGGTTTCCCGCCGCCGCGCTCTTGCGGTAACGTATCGCGCTCGATTTCTGCGCCGGAACCGGCGCGCGGAGAGAGGCATTCATGATCAAGACCCGTTCGGTGGAGTACCGGCACGGCGACGCCGTGTTCGAGGGCGTGCTGGCCTGGGACGACGCGTGGCGCTCGCCCGTGCCCGGCGTGCTCATCTCGCATGCCTGGGGCGGGCAGGGCGCATTCGAGGCAGAGAAGGCGCGGCGTCTCGCCGAAGCGGGCTACGCCGGCTTCGCGCTGGATCTCTACGGCAAGGGAGTCCGTGGCCGGAGCCGCGAGGAGAACGCCGGCCTCATGCAGCCCCTGCTCAACGACCGCCCGTTGTTGCAGGCGCGCCTGCAGGCTTCGCTCGCGACGCTGCGCGCGCAGAAGGAAGTGGACAAGGCGCGCGTCGCGATCATGGGTTTCTGTTTCGGTGGCCTGTGCGCACTCGATCTCGCGCGGACCGGCGCGGACATCCGCGGCGCGGTGAGCTTTCACGGCCTGTTCGTGCCGCCCGGCAACACCGCGGGGAAGAAGATCGGCGCGCGGATCCTCGCGCTGCACGGCAACGACGATCCGATGGTGCCGGTCGAGCAGGTCGTCGCGCTGGAGAAGGAGATGACGGCTGCCGGCGCCGACTGGCAGATCCACGTCTACGGCAACACCATGCACTCCTTCACGAACCCGGAGGCCAACGATCCGGGACACGGCACGGTGTACAACAAAGCCGCCGATCGACGGTCGTGGCAGACCTTGTTGAACTTCCTGGAAGAGATTTTCTGAAAGAGGTAGACGGTAGACAGTAGGCGGTATACGGGGAAAACAGTCGCGTTGTTTTGACCTTCCTGCCTACCGCCTGCCGCCTGCCGCCTACGCCTTTCCTTCGTTCAACCACTTCGCCGCCTGCACGGCGTGGTAGGTCAGTATCCCGTCGGCACCCGCACGGCGGCACGCCAGCAATGTCTCCAGCACCACGGTCCGCTCGTCCAGCCAGCCGTTCTGCGCCGCCGCTTTCAGCATGGCGTACTCGCCGCTGACGCAGTAGACGAAGGTCGGCACGCCGAACTCGCGTTTCACGCGCGAGACGATGTCGAGGTACGGCAGTCCCGGTTTGATCATGACCATGTCGGCGCCTTCCCTGATATCCAGTGCGACTTCGCGCAGTGCCTCGTCCGAGTTCGCGGGATCCATCTGGTAGTTCTGCTTGCCGCTCTTGCCGAGACCGGGTGCCGAACCGACCGCGTCGCGGAACGGTCCGTAGAAACCGGAGGCGTATTTCGCCGAGTAGGCGAGGATGCGCGTATTGACGCGGCCGGCCTGTTCGAGCGCGCGGCGGATCGCGCCGACGCGCCCGTCCATCATGTCCGAGGGCGCGACCACGTCGACGCCGGCTTCCGCGAGCGACAGCGCCTGCTTGACCAGCACCTCGACGGTCGCGTCGTTCACGACGTACCCGGCATCGTCGATGAGGCCGTCGTGGCCGTGCGTAGTGAAGGGATCGAGCGCCACGTCCGCGATCACGCCGAGCTGCGGCAGCGCCTTCTTCAGCGCGCGGATCGCGCGCTGGGTGAGGCCGTCGGGATTCCACGCCTCGCGGCCGTCGGCCGTCTTCTTCTCCGGCGGCGTCGCCGGGAACAGGGCGATGGCGGGGATGCCGAGCGCAGCGGCGGCTTCCGCCTCGTGCAGCAGTTCGTCGACGCTGAGACGCAGGACGCCCGGCATGGACGACACGGGTTGCCGCGCGCGCGTCCCTTCGACGATGAACACGGGCCAGATGAGATTGCCGGGGGTGACGCGCGTTTCGCGCATCAGCTCGCGGCTGAACTCGTCCGCGCGCATCCGCCGCAGGCGGAGCAGCGGAAAGGAAGCCGAGGAATCGTCGTGGGTCATGGGTTCACGTCCGGGCAGGACGCAGATTGTAAGGCTATTTCTTCAGTTCGGTCTCGGCGCGCCGGATGAATTCCTCCAGCCGCGGCCGCACCGGGTCATCGGGTTCCACGAGCGCCAGCAGTTCCTTCCAGCGGCCGATGGCGCCGAAGTAGTCGCCTTTCTCGGCGGCCACCATGCCGGCCAGCCACAGGCCCGCGCGGTTGTGCGGATCGAGCGCGAGCGCGCGTTCGACCAGTTCCGCCGGGCGGCCCGCGAGCGCGCCGCCGGCCTCGCGCGATTCGGCATCCGCGATACGCACCAGCATGTCCGGCGTCTCGCCGGTGAACGCCTGCAGGCGCTGCAGTGCATCCAGCGCCTCGCGGTGCCGGCCGAGCACCATGTAGGAACGCGCCAGCATGTCCCAGCCGCGCGGATCATCCGGATGTTCGGCGAGGCGTGCGGCCAGCTGCTCGACCATCTGCTCGGGCGATTGCGGCGCCCGCGCGGCCGGGCCATGCGCCTGGTCGCCGAGCAACAGGTACAACCCGACCGCGAGCGCCGGCACCAGCAGGCCGACCGCGAGCGCCGCGCCGCGCGCGGGACGCGACTCGCCTGCGGCCGGCGGCGTATCAACCAGTTGCAGCAGTTCGCGCTCCAGTTCCACGCGCACGGCGCGGGCGTCCGCTTCCGCGATGCTGCCGCCGGCGACATCCGCGTCGAGTTCCCGCAGGCGCGCGCGCACGGCGTCGGCGGCGGGTTTGCGATCGTCCCCGGCTTCCGCGCGCGCGGCGAACAGGGGGCGGAGCAGGGCGGGGAGCACCGCGGCGATCAGGACCGCGGCACAGCTCCAGAACAGCACGTTCACGGCTTGCCCCCGTCTTCCGGCGCGCCGAGTTCACGCAACCGCCGGCGCTCCTCGTCGCGGAGCGGCTCCGGATCCATGCTCTTCCTGCCGGCGGCAACGCGGACGATGACGAACACCGCGATTACGAGCAGGACGAACGGACCGAACCACAATACCCACGTGTTGCGTTTGACCGGCGGCCGGTACAGGACGAAGTCGCCGTAGCGGTCCACGAGGAATTCAAGAATTTCCTCCTGCGACATGCCGGCGCGCACGCGCTTCAGGACTTCGACGCGCAGGTCGAGCGCCAGCGGTGCGTTGGATTCCGCCAGCGACTGGTTCTGGCAGACGAGGCAGCGGAGCTCGCGGAGCAGCGACTCGTAGCGCTCCTGTTCGGCGGCGCTCGCAAAGTCCGGCGGCGCTTCCTGCGCGCCTGCATGCGGCGCCGCGAGGCACAGCAACAGCAGGAACAGGCGCGCGGACATGTTCAGCCGCTGCCCGCCGGCGCGGGCTCGCCGAGCAGGGGCAGGATGTGCTCGCGCAGCGTCCGTTCATCGAGCGCGCCGACGTGCTTGTAGCGGATGACGCCGCCCGCGTCGAGCACGAAGGTTTCCGGTACGCCGTACACGCCGAGATCGAGGCCGGCGCGGCCGTGCAGATCGTGCAGGCTGGCCGTGTACGGATCGCCGTGCCGTTCCAGCCAGCGCAGCGCGTCCGGGCGTTCGTCCTTGTAGTTGAGACCGTAGATCGGAACGCCGCCGTCGCGGGACAGCGCGAGCAGCAGAGGATGTTCATGGCGGCATTCCACGCACCATGACGCCCAGACGTTGAGCAGCACCGGCCGGCCGCCGAGATCGGCGGCGCGGATCATCCGTTCGGGCGCGTTGAGATCGGGCAGTTCGAACGACGGCAGGGGTTTGCCGATCAACGGGGAAGGGACGAGGGTGGGGTTGTTGCCGAGCCCGAACCAGAACAGCAGCAGCAGCAGCAACAGCAGGCTGAACGGCAGCACGTAGCGCATCGCCGTGCCTCAGTTGCCGGCGGCGCGGGCGGCGGCCGCCGGCAGGGCGGCTTCGGCGCGCGCATGGCGATAGCGGCGATCGGCCGCCGCGCACACGCCGCCGAGCGCCATGAACAGCGCGCCCAGCCAGATCCAGCGCACCAGCGGCTTGTGGTGCAGGCGCAGGCTCCAGTCGCCGCCGTCCAGCGGTTCGCCCAGCGACACGTACAGGTCGCGCGTGAAGCCGGCGTCGATGCCGGCTTCCGTCATGGCCATGCCGCGCACCGGGTAAACCCGCTTCTGCGAATGCAGCACCGCGACCTCGCCGCCGTCGCGCGTGACCCGCAGTTCCGCCTCGGTGGCCTTGTAGTTGGGGCCGGTGACGCCGCGGAGCGCGGTGAGTTCGAAGGTGTAGCCGGAGAGTTCGGCGGTATCGCCGACCCCCATGCGCTGGTGCAGCTCGCCGCTGAAGTTGCTGCTCGCGGCGATGCCGACGATCGAAATCGCGAGACCAAAGTGCGCGAGGCACATGCCGGCGAATCCGGCGGGCACGCCGGTCCCGGCCCGCAGTTGCCGGCGGAGCGCGGCGCCCGTCGCGCCGGCGATCCAGGCGGCGAGCAGCACCGCGAGACCCACCCGGAATCCCGGCGCCTCGCCGAGCATCAGGGCGACGGCGATGGCGAGCAGCAGGCTCGCGGCGGCAACGATCAACACGGGCCGCGCCAGCCGCGTCCATTCATCGCGCCGCCAGCGCGCCAGCACGCCGAAGCCGAGCACGACGAACAGCGGCACCATGAGCGGCACGAACACGGCGTTGAAATACGGCGCGCCGACCGACAGCTTGCCGCCGAGCGCTTCCATGATCAGCGGGTAAATGGTCCCGAGCAGCACGGCCGCGGTCGCGACGCAGAGCAGCACGCTGTTCGCGAGCAGCAGCGTCTCGCGCGAGAACGGCGCGAAGCCGCCGCCGGGCGCGCTGCCCGGCGCGCGCAGCGCGTACAGCACCAGCGCGCCGCCGACGATCGTGCCGAGCAGCGCGAGGATGAACACGCCGCGGGTCGGATCGGTGGCGAAGGCGTGCACGGAGGTGATGACGCCGGAACGGACCAGGAAGGTGCCGAGCAGGCTGAGCGCGAAGGCGCAGATCGCGAGCAGCACGGTCCAGTTGCGGAACGCGCCGCGCTTCTCCGTCACGGCGAGGGAATGGATCAGCGCGGTGCCGAGCAGCCACGGCATGAAGGACGCATTCTCGACCGGATCCCAGAACCACCAGCCGCCCCAGCCGAGCTCGTAGTAGGCCCACCAGCTGCCGAGCGCGATGCCGAAAGTGAGGAAGCTCCACGCGATGGTGGTCCATGGCCGCGACCAGCGCGCCCAGGCGGGATCGAGCCGCCCGCCGAGCAGCGCCGCCACGGCGAAACCGAAGGCGACGGAGAACCCGACGTAACCCATGTAGAGCATCGGCGGGTGGATCACGAGCCCCGGATCCTGGAGCAGCGGGTTCAGGTCCGCGCCGTCCGGCGGCGCGGGCGAGAGACGCCAGAACGGGTTCGAGGTGAACAGCATGAACAGCAGGAATCCGGTGCTGACGATGCCCATGACGGACAGCACGCGCGCGACGAAGGACTCGGGCAGGCCGCCGCTGAAGCGGGCGACCGCCGCGCTCCACAGCGCGAGGATGGTGACCCACAGCAGCAGGGAGCCCTCGTGCGCGCCCCACACGGCGGCGATGCGGTAGGGCAGCGGCAGCGCGCTGTTCGAATTCTGCGCGACGTAGGCAACCGAGAAATCGTTGTGCGCGAACGACCAGGCGAGCGTCATGAACGCGATCAGCAGCAGCGCGCACTGCGCGCGCGCCGCGGGACGCGCCACCGCCATCCACGCCGGCCGGCGCAGCGCGGCACCGGCCATCGGCAGCGTTGCCTGCAGCAGCGCGACGGCCAGCGCGAGGATCAGGGCGAAATGGCCGAGTTCGGGAATCACGGGTCCTGCCGGAACGCCTCGTGCGGCATCTTCACGCCGGCCTTCTCCAGGCTGTCCGCGACTTCCGGCGGCATGTAATTCTCGTCGTGCTTGGCGAGCACCTGGTCGGCGCGGAACCGGCCGTCCGGGAGCAGGCGGCCGTTGGCGACGATCCCCTGTCCCTCGCGGAACAGGTCCGGCAACACGCCCTCGTAGGTGACAACGATGGTCTGCAGCGTGTCCGTGAGCGCGAAGCTCAACGCGAGCGACCGGGGATCGCGCTGCACGCTGCCCGGCGTGACGAGTCCGCCGATGCGGAACGCGCGTTCCGCCGGCGCCTCGCCGGCGGCAACCTGCGAGGGACTGTAGAAGTACAGCAGGTTTTCCTGGAAGGCGCGGAGTGCGAGCGCGGTCGCCGCGCCGACGCCGAGCACGCCAAGCACGACGCCGATCAGCAGCTTCCGGCGGCGCGGGTTCATCGCGGCGGTTCCGCGGCGAGCGCGCGCAGCAATTGCCGCTCGCGCATCCGGGGCACGATCGCGTTGGCGGCGAGCACGGCGGCGGTGAGGGCGTACGCGCTCCACACGTAGAACGCGTAACCGCCCATGTGCAGGAATTCGCGGAATGATTCGGTCATCGGCCCGCGACCTCGCGCGCCCACGCGCTGCGGCGTTCCAGCTCGAGCAGTTCCACGCGTGACCGCACCAGCATCACCGCCGCGAAGTAGCACATGTAGGCGAGCGTCATCACCAGCAGCGGCGCCAGCATGCTCCAGTGGATCGCCGGCGCGTCGAAGCGCGTGACGGACGGTCCCTGGTGCAGCGTCGTCCACCACTCGACGGAATAATGAATGATCGGAATATTCACGAGTCCCACGATTGCAACCACTGCGCCGGCGCGGGCGGCTGCGCGCCGATCCTCGACCGCGGCCTGCACCGCCATGTATCCGGCATAAAGAAAGAAGAGTACCAGTTCGGAGAGCAGACGCGCGTCGCCCCACACCCACCAGGCGCCCCACATCGGGCGACCCCACAGCGAACCCGTCGCCAGCGCGAGGAAGGTGAAAGCGGCACCGAGCGGCGCGCTGGCGCGCGCGACGGCGTCCGCCACCTTCATCTTCCAGACCAGGCCGACCACGCCGGCGCCGGCCATGGTCACGTAGACGAACAGGGACATCCACGCCGCCGGCACGTGCACGTAGATGATGCGGAAGGCCTCGCCCTGCTGGTAGTCCGGCGGCGCCAGCGCCAGGCCGCCCGCGAGGCCGGCCGCGAACAGCAGCGCGCCGATCCAGCCAAACCACGGTGCCAGCGTTTTCGCCGTGGCATAGAACTGCGGCGGCGAGCCGTATTTGTGGAATCGATCGAGGATTGCCATCACAGCATCCGGATGCGAAGCGAGGCCGCGGCCGCGGGCGGCATGATCGTCGCGGCGAGGACGAGCAGGGCGGCCAGCATGTAGAGCGCGCCGGCGACCGGGAGTCCCGCGGTCGCGTCCACGACCGCGCCCACGGAGAAGAGCAGCACCGGCACGCACAACGGCAGGATGAGCACGGCCAGCAGCAGTCCGCCGCCGCGCAGACCGACCGTGAGCGCCGACAGCACGGCGCCGACCAGACTCAGCACCGGCGTGCCGAGCAGCAGCGTCGCGGCCAGCGTGCCCGTTGCCGCGCGCGGCAGGTCGAGGAGTTGCGCGCCGACCGAGGCCGCGACGACCAGCGGCAGGCCGCCGATCAGCCAGTGCGCGACGATCTTCGCCGCGACCACCAGCACCAGCGGCACCGGCGCGAGCAGCAACTGTTCCAGGCTGCCGTCCTCCAGGTCCGGCTCGAACATGCCGTGCAGCGACAGCGTCGAGGCAAACAGCACGGTGAGCCAGGCGATCGCGGCGGCGATGCCGGGCAGCGCGGCTGTTCCCGGTGCTGTCGCGAGGCCGAACAGGAAGATGGTCAGAAAATAGAAGATGAGCGGGTTGACCAGCGCGCTCCGGTGACGGAGTCCCAGTCGCAGATCGCGCTTCAGCACAGCACTGAATATACCGGCTGCGTTCATCAGAGCGCGATCCGCTTCACCGCCGCCGACGGCGGCAGGGGAGATTCGTGCGTCGCGACGACCGCCATGCCGCCGTCGCGCGCGTGATTGCCGAGCAGGCCGGAGACGAAATCGCGCCCCTGCGCATCGAGCGCCGTCAACGGTTCATCGAGCAGCCACAGCGGCGCTTTCGACAATCGCAGCCGCGCCAGTGCGAGACGCCGGCGCTGGCCGGCCGAGAGCAGGCGCGCGCGGATGCCGCCGAGTCTGCCGAGCCCGGCACTTTCGAGCGCGCCGTCGATCGAGGCGGCATCGCCGCCGCGCAGGGCGACGCTGAACCCGAGGTTCTCCGCCGCGGTCAGATCGAGCTTGATGCCGTTCGCGTGGCCGAGGTATTCGATCGCCGCGCGGTACTCGGTGTCCGCGGCGGTGATGTCGGCGCCGCACCAGCGGATCGTGCCGCTCTCCGGCGCGCCGAGTCCGGCGAGCAGGCGCAGCAGGCTGGTCTTGCCGCTGCCGTTCGCGCCGCCAATGAGCAGGATCTCGCCGGCGCCGACGTTCAGGTCGAGATCGCGGAACAGCACCACGTCATTGCGCGCGCAGGCGAGCGCGATCGCTTCCAGTCGCTTCGCGGAGGTGGCGGAAGACTCGTGCATGGACGATCGAAGGACGCATGGAAAAGGCGGCGGCAGTGTAGCACGGCGGGCACGGCCGCCGGTCCGGCGGGCTCAACCGCGGCGCGTGCGCTCCAGCAGTTCCACGGCCGCGCCCTCGATCCACTCCTCGGCGAGGCGCGTCATCTCGTCCGCCGTCCGCCCGGCGGGGTCGATCGGCGGTCCGATCCGCATTGTGATGAGGCCGGGTTGCTTGCGCAGGCTGTTCCGGCCCCAGAACACGCCGGAATTGTGGGCGACGGGCACGACCTTGCGGCCCGCTTCCACCGCGAGCAGGCCGCCGCCCGGCTGGTACTTGCGCCGTTCGCCGGGCGGGACGCGCGTGCCCTCGGGAAACACCACCACCCAGATCCCGCGTTCCAGCCAGCGTTTGCCTTCCGCCGCGATGAACTTCAGCGACTTCATGCCGGCGGCGCGATCGATGGCGATCGGTTCCATCGTCGCCAGTCCCCAGCCGTAGATCGGGATTTTGAGCAGCTCGCGCTTCAGCACCCAGACCTGCGCCGGAAAGATCATCTGCAGCGCGAGCGTCTCCCAGGCCGACTGGTGCTTGCACAGGATCACGCAGGCTTCCCGCGGGATGTGTTCGGCGCCTTCGACGACGTGCGACAGGCCGCAGGTGATCCGCAGCCACCAGAGATTGAATGCGGCCCACCGCGAGACGATGCGAAAGCGGGTTTCGAATGGAATCCGCCGGATGGCGAAGCAGACCGGCAGGAACAGGATCGTCGCCGCGCCGAGCCCGATATAGAACAGCACGGAACGCAGCAGCTGCACGGAGTTTGTCAGGCGTCCCCGAGCAGGGCGTCGACGGCCGCGTCCAGGTCATCGTAGACGGGAACGCCGGCCGGCACGCTGCCCGCGGCGATCGTCTTCGCGCCCTGGCCCGTTCTGACCAGCACCGGGGAGGCGCCCGCCGCGCGGGCCGCCTTGATGTCGGTCAGCTTGTCGCAGATGTAGCGCACGCCGTCGAGCGACATGCGCAATCGCCGCGCGACGTCGAGGAACAGTCCCGGTTCCGGCTTGCGGCAGTCGCAGCCGTCGTCGGGTCCGTGCGGGCAGA
>Ga0315912_10000571_pt1 | contig 62995 bp, 58 predicted proteins | sample VfabasoilMG_FD_204469 | JGI IMG/M metagenome (GOLD analysis project Ga0315912, IMG submission 204469) | Garden soil microbial communities collected in Santa Monica, California, United States - V. faba soil | ecosystem: Environmental > Terrestrial > Soil > Garden | place: USA: California...
TTGTCAACCTGTGATCCCGCTGGGATTCGAACCCAGGACCCTTACATTAAAAGTGTAATGCTCTACCAACTGAGCTACGGAATCTTCAAGGCTTCTGGAGGCCGCTTGAGCTACCAGATCTTGTCAATTTCGGGTGCATTCCCGTTATTGAGGTCGCAAAGGTAATACGATCTGTTTTATATGCAAAGGTGGTTTCTAAAAATTCTTACGTCGATAGCACTCGCCTTATTTTTGGCAACCCCTGCTCTAAAAGCCCAAATTTCTACGCACCGGCTGAAGCAGGCAGACTCCCTTTTTACCTCCAAACGATACACACAATCGCTGGATTTTTATCGCGACATACTCGGGCAGCATGAATATACCCCCGCTATGTTGCTGAAGATGGCCTACATAGAAGAAGGGCTGCAGCAAACCGGTCCGGCACTCTATTATTTAAGCCTCTATTACCAGGTGACCAAGGAACCCGAGGCCCTGGAAAAAATGGACGAATTGGCCGCCAAATACCGTCTCGAAGGGTATGCCCGCGCTGACTCCGACTGGTTTCTCAACTTGTACTATGACCAACATTTCCGGATTAGCATCCTCACCGGCGCCTTTTTGATTTTCATCCTCAGCATCACAGCCTATACCAAGCGCAAGAAGCAACCGATTGTGGCGCCGCTCGTGCTGTTCGGACTCTTTACTATAGTGCTGCTCGTACACCTGAACCTGGGCGTTGAAAAATCGTCGGCGATTGTGGCGCAATCTCAGACGTACCTGATGAATGGACCGTCCGCGGGGGCATCCGTTGTTGGTGTCATCGATGGTGGACATAAGGTGACCATCGTCGGCAAAAAGGATGTCTGGGTTGAAATCGAATGGCACGGATCACCGGCCTATATTAAAGAGAAGGATCTACTGCCGCTTGTCCTCTGAGGTTCCCGTCAGGGAAATGATTCCCTTATACTGCTTGTCTGAATATTTAAGGAGATAGAAGTATTCTCCCGTCGACTCATTGTTTGCATACCAACGGAACTCGCGGTCGAGACTTTCAAACACCGGCCGACCCCAGCGGTCGAAGATGCTAACTCTCTCAAAATGACCGGCGCAGTTATCGAGGGGTAGAATGTTTACCAGTTGACCGGTTGTCTCATCCAGTTTTACCATCGCGAAAAAGTCGTTGTCGCCGTCGCCATTGGGACTGATAAAATTCGGCGGAATAAAATCATCGTCGCTGCCGTCGACATCCTTGATGGTGACATCCACGGAAACGGTATCACCTTTAACATTGAAGCAGCGATCGTCAATTACACGGAAAGCAAAGGTGTATGTGTTTTCGTAAATGGAATTTTGAAAAATCTCGCAGGCCGGATTCCAGGTGAAGGTGGTTTCAACAAATCCATTTCCTTGCGCCGGTGCGAAAATATACCCCGCCGGTGTAACACTACCGGACGCTTCAATCAATTCAAGCCTCAGCAAGTCTGGTTCGGGCGTTGTGTTGGCGTCGGTGCCTGAGAGTCCAAATTCGATGGGTTGTCCAAGGATCACTTCCATGGTATTCGCGGGCGTCAGCACGAGATCGCTGTTCAGGTTGGCGAGAAATATTTTCGGTCCCAGGTTGTCGGGTGGATCGACGTGAACATTTACGACCAGCGTGTCGGAGTACTTGAAGCGACATTTGTTCTCCTCATCCATGGCGATGAAGTGGAAAGTAAATTCACTTTTGTTGTTGAGGTTGATATTGCTGCATCGCAGGGCCCAGTCGAACTGAGAGCTAACGAATCCAATACCTTCCTTGGGTGGAAAGGAGGCATTGTAAGTATCCAGCGAAAAATCCATTCCTTTTCCATACAGCTTCACCTTGTCGTTGTCAAGATCGACACTGACTACTTCAAAGTTCAATGACTCGTTAATCTTCCTGGTCAGGTTCACGGTGCCGATGCTTGGATCGCTGTTGGTCAGCTGAGGCGAATAAATCAGGGGCCTGTTGTTGCCAGGGAGTATGATACCCAAATTGATCGAGAGAGCATCGGGATGTTTGAAAAGACAGTCATCCTGGTCCTCAACCTTGAACCTCAGGTCGAATTGCGTGCGGTTGGTAAAATCGAATACATCGCAGCGCGGATCCCAGCTGAACTCTACATATAAAGTATCGCCTACTTGACCCTTGTTGTTAATGGTCATACCAGCAAGCGCTGGGACGACACCCAATCCGGGAATAGTGGCAAGCTCAATGATGTCACCATCTTCATCTACTGCCTTGAGCATCCACTTGCGTACGCCTGATCCTTCTGTTACAACCTGCGTGATATCGTTGGTCACCCAGCGTGCATTATGATTCGGCGGCGGCGTGATGTTCACCAATACTTTCAAGGTGTCGAACAGGGGTTGTGCGCAGGCATCATCGTGCACCACGATACCTACCATAAACGGACCTTCGACGAAAGGACACTCGTCAAAACAAATGGTGAAAGTTTCTGAAGGATGCGCTGGCGTGAGTGTAGCCGTGGTGTCGGCTGGAAGTATTCCTTTTACGTTCTTCTTGAATCCCAGGGGTACTGCTTTGATCCAGACGCGTTCACTGAAATTGTCGACTTGCTTCAATGCATCCGGGTCGGTGATCTGTACTTCGATGCAACGTGTTTCGTCTGCGATGCCGTTGCTGAATTGAACGTACATGTATTCATCGTTTGTGAAAGTGCTTTCGTCCAGTTTCTTGCCCAGGATCTGCGGCTCCTCTGCTTGTGGACAGGCATCGACAACCAGCATCTGGAAGTCGCGCCGGACTTCGCCAATCTTTTCATTGGCTCTAAACTCTTCTACTTTCACGGCGAATACAAAAAGGCCTTGTGGTCCGGGTGTTACCGTGAGCAATCCATCGGTGCTGATTTTTAAATCCGGATTACCACCAATAATATTATTGGGACCAAAGGGCGGAATCCACTGGATTGGATCGAAAGGAGCAGGTTGAATTTCCGGAAATGCCAATGCTGAATGTGTGTTGAAAGGTTCCACCAACGAATAGACTAACGAGTCGCCATCATCATCTCTTCCGGCGAAGTCAGCATAGTAGAATTTTTGCGGACAAGCGTAATCATTCAGCGGCGGGAACAAACGCGGTGTAGAGTTGATAAAGGGTTCGCCATTTTTTACCACCGGCGGGAACTCCAGGTAAAATGTTTGCCCGGCGGAACGAGGATAATAAACCACGCCCTGTGGCGGAGGTTCGCTCAGGATGTTGATCAATCCGCTGGAGTTATAATTGCGGCAGCAACGTTCCCACACGATGTAGTAACCTTGCGGATCGTTATAAGTCTCCGCTGGAAATGCCATGGTCGTTGTGTAGATGAGTTTGTTCGTCCTGATCTCTCCGTGCGAACATTCGGGCTGCGTGTAAGCGACTTCGTGCTCGTCGGTCAACGGCAGGAAGACCGCCGTCATAAATCGGTTATCACTCTTTCGGTAAATGTGGGCTGTGACGCTGCCGTCTTTGGCGTCGGGACTACCGAACTTTAAATCGAAATAAAGGATGAGGTTGATGCGGTAAGTACTGCCTGAGATGTGTAAGATTTCAAACTCACCGCCCACGATATGAGATGCCATCACGGGGATTGCCAGCACCATCAACGCAACCAATACAATCTTTTTCATCCTTTCAGGTATCTCCGGGATGTTAAAGATAGGCAATCAGGAGAAAGGAGAAAACCCCCAACGCTTTGTATTTTTGCCCCACTTTATGCGAAAAGGAGACGTAATCGAGGATTTATTGGTCGAAACCATGGCTGCCGAAGGCAAATGTGTTTCCCGCGTGGATGGAAAAGTGATCTTTCTGGAGGGGGGTGCCCCGGGGGATACTGTAGACGCGGCGCTCACCAAAATAAAAAGCAGCTTTTTGGAAGGCCGCGTGGTGGCGGTGAAGAAGTTTTCAACCCATCGTGCCGAGCCTTTTTGCGAACACTTTGGCCTTTGCGGAGGCTGCTCCTGGCAACATATCAACTACGAAACGCAGTTGACCTACAAACAAAAGCAAGTGGTGGATAACCTTGAGCGCATCGGTGGACTTGATCTTCCGCCGATCCGCACCATTCTTCCATCTCAAAAAACGAAGTACTATCGCAACAAGCTCGACTTCACTTTTTCAGCACAGCGGTGGTTGAGCAAAGAAGAACTTCACACACGTAAATCGGAGGCGGGAAGAGAAGGGAACGACAAGATTTTCTATACCCCTGAGGATGTTGCGTTGGGTTATCATATTCCACGAAAGTATGACCTGGTGTTTGATGTAAAGGAATGTCACCTGCAGGCCGATCCTTCCAATGCCATTCGCCTGGCGGTACGCGACGAAGCCATGAAAGCCAGCATTCCGTTTTTTGATCTGCGAAAGCAAATTGGATTTCTCCGGACCATTACCATCCGCACAGCGAACACCGGCGAGATCATGATCATTTTACAAATTACTTACGACAAGATGGAATGGACGGAAAGAATTCTTCAGCGACTGGAGAAAGACTTCCCACAGATCACGTCGTTCAATTTTGTTGTGAACGGAAAAAAGAACGACACCTTCGCCGATCTCACCATTCAATGTTGGAAGGGAAATGCATACATCACGGAACGGATGCCGAAACCAGATGGATCGGGCGAACTTCAGTTTCGTGTGGGGCCGAAGTCATTTTATCAAACCAACTCCGATCAGGCCTATGAACTGTATAAGGTAGCCTGGCAGATGGCAGGATTGAAAGGCGACGAACTCGTTTACGATTTATACACCGGTACTGGCACGATTGCCAATTTCGTTGCAGCGCACGCGAAGAAAGTGGTAGGGCTTGAGTACATCGCGGCGGCGATTGAAGATGCTAAGGTAAATTCTTCGATCAATAAGATTAGTAATACTGATTTTTATGCTGGCGACATCAAAGACCTGCTGGATGAGAAATTCCTTTCTGTTCACGGCAAACCAGACGTGGTCATCACCGATCCGCCACGCGCGGGCATGCACGAAGATGTTTGTAAAATGCTCTTACAAGCGGAACCAAAAAAGATCGTGTATGTGAGTTGCAACGCTGCCACACAGGCACGCGACTTAAAAATTTTAGCTGAAAAGTATGAGATCGTTGACGTTCAGCCGGTCGATATGTTCCCTCACACGATGCACGTTGAAAACGTTGTATCTTTGGTGAGAGTCAACAGTCCACGGTCCACTGTCCACAGCGGTGTGGGTGCGGGACTGTAAGAAGTTTTTAAAGTCGCTGCACACACTTGCTCACGCCACACAGCTGTGGACCGTGGACCGTCGACTGTGAACAAAAAGGAAACCGATGCCAGAAACTTACTACCAGGACCAAACGTTTGGCTTGCACGATTTTGCAGAGTCATCACCGCCAAAAGGGGAATACGAGAACTGCACTTTCAATAACTGCAACCTCGCCGATCTCGACCTTTCCGAATTTAAATTTCTGGGTTGTAGCTTCAACGGTTGTAACCTAAGCATGGTGAAGTTGAACAAGACTTCGTGGCAGGATTGTAAATTCAATGATTGCAAGATGTTGGGTTTTCGTGCCGATGTTTGTCACCAGTTCGGACTTTCATTCTCGTTTAACCATTGCCAGCTCAATCATTCGTCCTTTTACAAGACCAAGATCAAGAAGACGATCTTCAAAAACTCTCAGCTACAGGAGGCCGACTTTACTGAATGCGATTTGAGCGGAGGGGCGTTTGATTTATGTGATCTGACGAACGCGACATTTGATAATACCATTCTGGAGAAGGTCGATTTCAGATCAGCCTATAACTATTCCATCAACCCTGACGCGAACAGAATCAAGAAAGCGCGATTTTCAGTGGCAGGCCTTCCCGGCCTTCTGGATAAATACGACATCGACATTGAGAACTGACACTACCTAATTCCTTGTGCTCCTTAGAGTCTTTGTGCCTTGGTGGCGAAATGATAAGTTAAAACGATTTTCGCCACGAAGACAAAAAGCAAAGTAGCCTCAAAGTTCACTTCCCCCAGCTCGTACCCTTTCGTCTCTCCGTTAAGCGGAAGGTGAATCGATGATTTGAACGATCACGCTTCCTGTTCGTGTATCGAAGCAGATTTTTCTTCCCACTTCTCCACCGGTGTCCTGGAAAACCACGGGAATGCCATGATCGCTAAGAACCTTTCGTGCCGCGTCAACATTTTGTTGGCCGACGGTTAGAAAATTATTGCTGAAAAAGCGATTCCCTCCTCCGAAGATCCGGGCCTCGATGTTTTTTAAAGATGACATCTTCTCGACCATCCGCTGGATGAGCATTTTGGTTGCCGCAAGGCCATTGTTGGCCTGGTCATTTTCTTTTGAACTGGCCGGGAGGAGATAATGGTTCATGCCTCCTGTCTTCGTTTTCTTGTCCCACAGGCAAACGGAAACACATGAACCGAGAACGGTGATCAATTCACTCGGTGCCTGGGTAACGATGAGCTGCCCGCCCATCACGAATATCTTTTCTATACCGTCCATCGACAGCCAGGTTGAGGAAACGTTCATAATTAGAGGTTCTTTGGGGTGCAAGGTGTCCGGATTCCCAGACGTGGACACGTGGAAATGAGCGGATGGTGGGTATTTAAGAGTAGGTGGGAGGTATTGGGTTGCGGTTTCAATAGTGCCACTCAAACACATCTTGGTTACATGGGACGAATTGCATTTCCTTTGTGTCTTAGTGCCTTAGTGGCGAGAAAAAAGTAACGCGAAACGCCTTCTTGCCACAAAGACACTAAGGCACAAACTGACCACAAACGGAAATCCGCTAAGCTTGCGCTTGGTGATGCCTTGCCACGAGATAAGGTTAGGGTCACCCCAACAATATTTTTGTGATCGGAACGTCTCCAACCACAATTGCATGAAAAGACTCTTTAATATATTGAAATGGACTATGGCGGTAATGGTTATACTCTTTGCACTTCTCACGGTAACAACAATCGTGTATATGCGCCAAAGCAAGTTTGGAAAAGCACCAGACCAGGCGCGCCTGGCGAGAATTAGCCAGTCACCAAATTTCAAAGATGGAAAGTTTCAGAATTTTAGCTTCACACCTGAGCTGACCAAAGGCAATACAATGTGGAGTGTAACCTATGCGCAACTTTTTAAAGGAGCGCCCCGCCGAACACCGACGGACACGATTCCATCCATGAAGACGGACTTGTTAAGCTTGCCGGCCGATTCGAACGTGCTTGTTTGGTTCGGACATTCTTCCTACTTCATGCAAATAGATGGCAAACGTTTTTTAGTCGATCCTGTTTTCAGCGGAAACGCCTCGCCTGTTCCCGGAACAGCCAGAGCTTTCAAGGGGACGGATCGCTACACCGCTGCTGACTTCCCCGACATCGACGTCCTTATTATTTCTCATGATCACTACGACCACGTGGATCATGAAACACTGGTAGCACTAAGACCCAAAATCAAAAAAGTTATCTGCGGCCTCGGCGTTGGATCGCACTTTGAACATTGGGGTTACGCACCCGATGTGATCATCGAAAAGGATTGGCATGAAAGCGTCGCGCTGGATTCAGGCTTCGTTGCCTACTGCGAACCGGCCCGTCATTTTTCCGGTCGTGGATTTACACGCAACAATACGCTGTGGGCTTCTTACGTGCTGCAAACACCTACGCTGAAGATTTACATCGGGGGTGATAGTGGATACGATACGCACTTTGCCAGCATTGGAAGAAAGTACGGCCCAATCGATTTGGCCATCATCGACAACGGTCAGTACGATGTCGCCTGGCAGTACATCCACACGCTGCCGCAGGAAGTTTTGCAAGCGGCACAAGATCTAAAAGCTAAGCGACTCTTCCCCGTACACTCATCCAAGTTTCTGTTGGCCAATCACGCATGGGATGAGCCGCTCAAGAAAGTCACCGAGCTAAATCAATCTGTTAACATTCCTTTGGTAACACCCATCATTGGCGAGCTCGTGAATCTGAACGATACTCATCAATCGTTCAAACCCTGGTGGGTTGGAATTCAATAGCTAAAATTAGTTTCGCTTAATTTTTTTACCTCAAAGACGCGGAGGCGCAAAGTAGACGCGAAGAAATTTGCGTGACCTCAGCACCTTTGCGGTGAAAAAATATGTTAAGTGTAAATGCTTTTTTACCGCTGAGACGCGGAGGCGCTAAGTGAGGCTCAAAGCTGGACAACCTTTATCGCTTCCGGTTTTACTGTGGGATTGATCGCAGTACTGACAATTACCTTTCAATCGTCGAAGGCGGCAAGGGCGAATCCGGTGAATAGTCTGAGGTCTGAGTGAGTAGTTGGGAGTAGACATCCTGATAGCTATCGGGAGGCAGTTGACATCCTGTTTACAGTTCGCAGTCCGTCCGACTGTCTGTGAACCGTGAACTGTTAACTATGAACTTCCGAACACTCGTTACAAAAAAAATATTTTGATTTATTCTTGAATCCTTCCTTCAAAAAACTCAACATCGCTGTTTGAATTCAGAAACATGCGACAAAAGTTATTGAACGAAGGAGCGAAGGAACTCAGTTATGAGATTCGCGAGATAGTAAAGAAAGCCGACCAGTTGAAGAAACTGGGTGTCGCGGTTTCGTGGGAGAACATTGGCGATCCCATTCAGAAACACCACAAGCTTCCCCAATGGATTAAGGACATCGTCTCTGATTTGATGAAGCAGGATGATACCTATAGCTATTGTCCGTCGAAGGGAATGTTGGAGACACGCGAGTTCCTCGCCAAGCAAACCAATGCGATGGGAGGCGTTCAAATCACGGCGGAAGACATTTGCTTTTTCAATGGCCTGGGCGATGCGATCTCAAAAGCGTATCAGTTCATTTCGCGCACGTCACGCGTGATCGGCCCAACGCCGGCTTACTCGACGCACTCCAGCGCTGAAGCTGCTCACGCCGCACACGAGCCGCTGACGTACAAGTTGGATCCCAACAATAAATGGTACCCCGACCTGGATGACTTATACAATAAGGTAAAATACAATCCGAACATCGTCGGCATACTCATCATCAATCCCGATAATCCAACGGGGATGGTTTATCCATTGGAGATCCTGAAACGGATTGTTGAGATCGCCAAAGAGTTCAACCTCTTCCTGATCGCTGATGAGATTTACATCAACATCACGTACAACGGCGCACGGGCCTACGCGTTGGCGGAAATCATTGGAGAGATACCTGGAATTTCCATGAAAGGAATTTCAAAAGAACTTCCCTGGCCAGGTGCGCGCTGCGGTTGGATGGAGTATTACAACCGCGACAAGGATGAAGACTTCAACCGCTTTTGCAACGCACTCGACAATGCTAAGATGATTGAAGTTTGTTCGACCAAACTTCCACAGGTAGCGATCCCAAAAATATTGGGCGACCCGCGCTTTAAAGTATACCGCGACGAGACCAACAAAAACATCGGACGAAGAAGCAGGATCATTTCTGATATTTTGAAAACGGTTCCGCAGCTCACGTTTAATGAAACCTTCGGCGCATTTTACAACACCATCATTTTCCGGGATGGCACCTTGCGGCATGATCAGTCCATGAAGATCGCCGACCCCAAAGTGAAAGCTTTGGTGGAAGGATGGATCAGCCAAAATCACATCGAACTTGACAAGCGCTTTGTGTACTACCTGCTGGCCGCCAAAGGTGTTTGTGTCGTGCCCATTTCATCATTCTGTTCCGAGCTGCAAGGATTCCGCGTGACCTTGCTGGAAGAAGAAGAGGATGCATTGGTGAAGACCTTCACCGCGATTCGCGACGGGATCGTCGAATACCTGGGTTCCTAAGTATAAATGGCAATCGGTAATCAGTAAACGGTAATCGGTGCTCACTGACCACTGACTACCGATTACCCGATTCCCCCGTCTCGAAATCGAACGCCGCGCCGCATTTACGGACGCCTCGAATATTGAAAATCCCCCAAAATGAGGCACCCAAAGGGGTTTTACTGGTGGTATGAGGTTTGGAACATGAAGGCAAACCCTGCCCCATGCTCAAGTATTACTTCCTCTTCTTCATGCGAAATATGCGCCGCCAGAAATTGTTCTCGGCCATTAACATCCTTGGCCTCACGGCTGGAACGGTGAGCACCCTGGTGATCTACCTTTATTTGCACCACGAGTTTAACTACGACCGTTTTCATTCCAATGCGGATCGCATTTTTCGAATCAACCAGACATTCATTTGGGGTGACCACGATGAGCACGAGTTCGCTTCGCTGGGTCCCGGTGTAGCGGAAGCCTTGAAAGCAGAGATCCCCGAAGTGGAAGCGGTGACGCGTATTCACCCTCCGGGAAATTTTCTGGTATGGGACCCCACTACGGCCGAGCGCAAAGCCATTGATGAAGAAGGTATCCTCGCCGTAGATTCAAATTTCTTGGATGTCTTCACCTTTCCGTTGTTGAAAGGGGACAAGGCGACAGCGTTGCACCAGCCGTATAGTATTGTTATCACCGAATCGGCCGCCAAAAATTATTTTGGTGACGCTGATCCCCTGGGCAAGACGCTGGAGATGGAGTACTTCGAGCGCGGCAAACCTACAACATCGTTCCTGATCACGGGCGTGATGAAAGATCCTCCCTCAAACTCCTACATTGATTTTGAGATGCTCATCTCCATGAACAGCCTCGTACGCGTTCGCGAAGCCGGCTGGACATGGATATGGACTACGTTCGAAACTTTTGTTCTGTTGCACCCGGAAGCATCCGTGGCCGCACTGGAGGCAAAGTTGCCCGCCCTTCCAAGAAAGCATGCCGAGGCGACGTTACAACGCCTCATGAATCAATCCTTCGATCAGTACACGCAAGGGGGAAAGAAATGGGAGCTGTTCGTTCAGCCCTTAACCAAAATTCATTTGTATTCATCCAATGTATACAATCGACTGAATCAGGTAGGCAGCATCAAGGCTTTGTATGTGCTTACCGGCGTGGAGATATTTATCATTCTGCTCTCTTGTATCAACTTCATGAACTTGTCGACGGCGCAATATGCACGCCGCGTCAAAGAATCCAGCTTGCGAAAGATTTTGGGGTCGACTAAAATTCAACTGGCCTGGCATTTCTTTTCAGAAGCGTTCATGTTCTGCTGCCTCTCAGCCATCCTCGCCATCGGCTTGGTGCAGTTGGTGTTGCCGGTGTTCAATGCCATCTCAGGGATGGATTTGAAATTAGATCTGATCGGTAATCAAAATATCCTGTGGGTGCTGATTGGATTGATTGTCGGGATGAGTTTGTTGTCGGGCAGTTATCCTGCAGTTTTCCTCAGCATGTTCCCGCCGGCAGAAGCGCTCAAAGGAAAAATTCGCGCCGGCAAGCAAGGCAGACGACTGCGTCATGGATTGGTCGCATTTCAATTTGCCATTTCAATGATCCTGATTGTTTGTACGGTGGTCGTCTTCCAGCAACTTAAGCATCTCGCGAGCAAAGACATTGGCTTCAATCGCGAGAACCTGCTGGTGATCGATCGGTTGGAATGGGTCGGCGACAAAGAGACCTTCTTCAATTCGATTGAAAATATTCCTGGCATCGAGCAAGCAACATGGTGTTCGGCCGTGCCGCCCAACCTGTATGACGGCGACCAGTTTACTTCAGAGGGAAATGGCGAGACGGTCTCACCCCTGAATTTCATCAAGGTAGATGAGCGCTACGTGCCCACGTTAAATCTTAAAATGAAAGTCGGCCGGAATTTTTCTAAAGACATTCCGGCGGATAAGGACCGGATCATTTTGAATGAGGCAGCCGTGAAGAGTCTGGGATGGCTGGTCGACGAAAAAGTTCTCGGCAAGAAAATATACTATCGTGACAAGACATTTGAAGTGGTTGGTATCGTCGGCGATTTCAACTACTGGACCTTGCAGGCGCCGATTCAACCGATGGCGCTCTTTCACATGAAAGGGCCGATGTACTACAGCCAAAGCCAGTTCATGGCCGCGCGCATTAAGCCTGGAGATCTTGATTCCTGGAACACGATGGAGGCTGCGCTGGAAAAGAGTTGGCGTCAGCACGCGGGCGAAGTTCCCTTTCAATATGAATTTGTTGATCAGGCATTCGACGATGCGTTCAAGTCTGAAGCTCGTTTTGGAAAAACACTGACTGTGTTTGCCGGGTTGGCGATCATGATCGCAGGCTTTGGTTTACTCGGAATGATCGTGTACACCCTGGAGCAGCGGACGAAGGAGATTGGCATTCGCAAAGTAGTAGGCGCCTCGATTATGAATATCTGGGTGTTGGTCGTGAAGGACTATTCACTTTTGATTGTCGTCGCAGCCATTATAAGTTCACCGGTTTGCTTCTGGTTTCTGAACAAATGGTTATCGGAATTCCAGTATCGGATAGAAATTTCACCCTGGGTTTTTGTGGTCTCGTGCTTCAGTATTTTGGCAACAGCTTTGTTGTTGACTTCATACCACGTACTCAAAGCAGCCGCCACTAATCCGGCGGAGGTTTTGAAAGATGAATAGAAGGGAAATGACTGTGCTTGTGTGGCAAAAAGGTGAGGTTAAAAGACACAAAAATGAGGAAGAATTTCCAATCTCTACAAACACCCGTTTTGGCACCTAACATTCGTTTTTAGCGAAATTTTCAAATATTTTTTGCGTTTCGCTTGAATGATAAACGATAATTCGTGACCATTGTATCCGCACAGAATTTTATGATGACGAACCAACTTTTCACCATACGCTTGTTCAACTTCAACCGGTTGCAAGTTGTTTCTGTGCTTCTCATTCTCGTCAATGTGGTACTCGTGTGTAAACCCGGGGCGAAAGTGATTTAACATAGCATTGAACAATATCACGAACCGCCCCGACACCACGGGGCGGTTTTGTTTTATATAGGAAACTACAAACTAACAGTTGTAAAATGTATTACACCAAAGACACGATCTTGTTCCTGAATGGAAAGTTTATCAAGGCGGTCGATGCACATACTGACTTGTACAGCCAGACGCTCCACTATGGCATCGGCGCGTTCGAAGGTATCCGCGCGTATCACACGATGAATGGCGCTAAGATCTTCAAAGCTAATGAGCATTTCGAACGTCTCAAGAAAAGCTGCGCGCTCGTCAATATTCCATTTCAGTACGAGACAGAAGAACTTGTGCAGATCGCTTACCAGCTGCTGGAGAAAAATGATCTTCAGGATGCGTACATCAGACCTCTCGTGTACTGCGCACCCAACATGCAGCTCACGCAACCCAGCGAAGTGTACTTGATGATGGCCACGTGGGAGTGGGACAAGTACCACGGCGACAAGCAGCTGAAAATGTGTATCTCTTCCTACCAGCGTCCCAATCCAAACGCGTTGAAGATGGAAGCGAAAGTGACCGGTCACTATGTGAACTCGATCCTGGCGACCAGCGAAGCCAAGGTAAGAGGATACGATGAAGCGCTCATGCTCGATATGCATGGCAACATCGCGGAAGCGCCTGGTGCGAATTTCTTCATGGAAAAAAATGGCGTGCTGTACACGCCGTCATTAGGCCATATCCTTCCGGGGATTACGCGTCAAACGGTGATTAACATTTGCCGTGAGTTGGATATTCCTGTGAAAGAAAAAACGATAAAGCCACAAGAACTTGAATCCGCTGACAGCGCGTTCCTGTGTGGAACGGCTGCGGAAGTAGTAGGCATTGAATCGATCGATGCAAAGTCTTTTGGTAAACAGTGGTTTGACAGCTTGGGCGCTACCGTTCAGGAAGCCTACAAGTGTCAGGTGCTGGAGAAGTCGTTTAGCTACGTCATCATTTAACAACCAGATGTCCGTAGAGGTAGAGTATCCTTCGGGATACTCTATTCTTTAGGAAGGTTGAAACATAAAAAGCTCGTATGTAAGGAGACCAATTTTTTAAACTGAATCATTAACCCAAATCGTGAGTAAAGAACTAAATAAGTACAGCAAGACCTTGACGCAGGATCCAACACTTCCTGCCGCCCAGGCAATGCTCTATGGTATCGGCCTGACCGATGCCGATATGGAAAAAGCGCAGGTAGGTATCGTGAGCACCGGATACGACGGCAACACCTGCAACATGCACCTCAACCAATTAGCCCAGGATGTAAAAACATCGGTGTGGGATAACGAGCTAGTAGGTTTGATCTTCAACACCATCGGTGTAAGCGACGGCATGAGCAACGGCACAGAAGGAATGCGTTATTCCCTCGTGAGCCGCGAGATCATTGCCGACTCCATCGAAGCGGTCTGTGGAGCGCAATACTATGACGGCTTGATCGCCGTGGTGGGATGCGACAAAAACATGCCCGGCGCATTGATTGCCATGGGAAGATTAAATCGCCCCGCGATCATGGTGTACGGTGGTACCATCGCCGGCGGAGATTGGAAAGGAAAAGAACTCAACATCATCTCAGCGTTCGAAGCCCTCGGTGAAAAACTGGCGGGCAAACTTTCGCCTGAAGATTTTAAAGGCATTGTAAAAAATTCTTGCCCCGGCGCAGGCGCTTGTGGCGGAATGTACACCGCTAATACGATGGCATCCGCGATTGAAGCGTTGGGCATGTCGCTTCCGTATTCATCTTCAAATCCAGCGACCAGCCAGGAGAAGAAAGACGAATGCGCGGCGGCAGGAAAGGCAATCAAAAATTTGCTTGCCCTTGACCTGAAGCCTCACGACATCATGACGCACAAAGCATTTGAAAATGCAATTACTGTGGTGATGGCATTGGGCGGATCTACGAACGCAGTGCTTCACCTGATCGCCATGGCGAAATCAACGGGCGTGAAAATTACGCAGGAAGATTTCCAGCGCATCTCTGATAAGACTCCATTGATCGCTGATTTCAAACCCAGCGGCAAATACCTGATGGAAGCGCTACACAAAGTTGGTGGCGTTCCCGCGGTGATGAAGTACTTGTTGGAGAAAGGATTCTTACACGGTGATTGCATCACCGTGACTGGAAAGACCATCGCTGAAAATTTGAAAAGCGTAAAGTCGCTTGACTTCGCGAAGCAGGATGTAATCTATCCGATCGAAAATCCGCTGAAGGCAACTGCACATTTGCAGATCCTTTATGGAAATCTTGCCGAGAAAGGTTCTGTTGCCAAGATCACAGGAAAGGAAGGGGAGAAGTTCAAAGGCCCCGCCAGAATATTCAACGGTGAATTTGAATTGGTGGATGGAATCCAGAACGGCCGCGTAAAAGCCGGCGATGTTGTAGTGATTCGTTACGTCGGCCCTCGAGGCGCACCCGGTATGCCTGAAATGTTGAAGCCAACGTCGGCCATCATGGGCGCAGGTCTTGGTAAGAATGTAGCGATGATCACCGATGGAAGATTCTCCGGAGGATCTCATGGATTTGTGATCGGCCACGTAACACCAGAAGCCCATGAAGGCGGATTGATCGCGCTCGTGGAAGAAAATGATTTGATTGAAATCGATGTTCAGAAACATACCATCAACCTGTTGGTGGATGACAAGACGATAGCCACCCGTAGAGCAGCCTGGAAACAACCCAGGCTGAATGCCAGAAATGGAATTTTATTGAAGTATGCCAAACAAGTAAAAACTGCTGCCGATGGATGCGTTACTGACGAAGACTAAACCTGCAGCTGAAGCGGAGATTCAGCCCAAGCAAAAAATTTCAGGATCTGAAGTGTTGCTTCGCTCTTTGGTGGCAGAAGGGGTGGATGTGATTTTTGGTTATCCAGGTGGCGCCATCATGCCGGTATACGACGCGCTGTACCACTATGCCGATAAATTGAATCATATACTCGTTCGCCACGAGCAGGGTGCTATCCATGCCGCGCAGGGATATGCGCGCGTGTCTGGAAGACCTGGTGTCGTGTTTGCAACTTCAGGACCTGGCGCAACAAACCTCGTGACCGGTCTGGCCGATGCGCTGATTGATTCAACCCCGGTGGTGTGTATCACGGGACAAGTATTCGCGCATTTATTAGGCACTGATGCATTCCAGGAAACCGATGTGGTGAACACCACCATCCCCGTGACGAAATGGAATGTACAAGTAGCGGAAGCGAAAGATATTGCCACCGCGGTAGCGAAAGCTTTTTATGTTGCCAAGACCGGTCGCCCCGGACCTGTGCTCATTGATATCACAAAGAATGCGCAGAACGAAATGATCGAAGAGGCTGCGCATGTGAAGTGCGAAGGCATCAGGACATACAAGCCGCGACCGATGTTGCAGGCGGCGCAAGTGGATCGCGCTGCAGAGTTGATTAACGAAGCGAAGCGCCCTTACATTTTAGCGGGACAAGGCATATTACTCTCAGGCGCATCAAAAGAATTGGTGGCGTTTTCTGAGAAGACGGGAATTCCGGTTGCCTGTACTTTGCTGGGACTTGGCGCATTTCCGACGAACCATCCGAACTACGTTGGCTTCCTGGGAATGCATGGCAACTACGGACCGAACGTCAATACGAATGAATGCGATGTGCTCATTGGCATCGGCATGCGCTTCGACGATCGCGTAACGGGAAATGTAAACAAGTATGCCAAGCAGGCGAAGATTGTTCACATCGATATTGACAAAGCGGAAATAAATAAGATCATCCGTACCGAAGCGTTCGTACACGCGGATGCGAAAGAAGCTCTGCAGGCTTTGACGAAGGCTTGTCAATCGAACAAGCACACGGAATGGGTTGATAGCTTTCATAAGCTGAATGACATCGAATTTGATCGGGTCATTCACAAGGAATTCAATCCGACCGGTAAGATCACGATGGGTGAAGTAATCAATCACCTGTCGACACTCACCAATGGTGAAGCGATTGTAGTAACCGATGTAGGCCAGCATCAAATGGTGACATCGCGGTACTATCAGTACAAATCACCACGCACGAATGTAACGTCTGGCGGAGCCGGGACGATGGGCTTTGCGCTTCCCGCGGCGATGGGGGCGAAAATGGCCATCCCGACGCAGCAAGTCGTAGCCGTCATCGGTGATGGGGGATACCAAATGACCGTTCAGGAATTGGGAACGATCATGCAGTACAACATTGCCGTGAAGATCCTGGTATTGAATAACAACTTCCTCGGCATGGTGCGTCAGTGGCAGCAGTTGTTCCATGGCAAGCGCTACTCTTTCACGGAGATGACGAATCCGGATTTTGTGAAGCTCGCCCAGGCGTACAGCATTCCCGCCAGGAAAGTTGAAGAACGCGAAGACCTTCAGGGAGCATTGAAAGAAATGCTTGACTCGAAAACCTCTTACTTCCTGGAAGTGGTCGTTGGAAAAGAAGACAATGTATTTCCGATGGTACCGGCTGGCGCAGCGGTTTCGGATATTTTGTTAGAAGCGCCTCCGGGGAAATGATAACAGCATGGAAAGTATGAAGCAGGATTTCACCTTAGAGATACATTCGGATAACAACTTTTCGGTTATCAACCGGATCGTTAATATCCTGAACCGACGGAGAGTTCGTATCAAGAAGCTCATCGCTCATGAAAATGAAGATGACTTCAAGCGTGGCGTGGCGGTATTGTTACTGCACACCACGGAAGATATGATGGAAAAAGTAAAACATCAACTGGAGAAACTCATTGAAGTGGAGAACGCCATCTACTACGAAGGCAGCAGCCTCTACTGCGAGCTGAGCGCGAAACACAGTATTCAAGAAGTATAATTCATAACAAGTAATTCAAGACTAAAACTAAATCATAAAGCAATGGCAAAGATTAATTTCGGAGGCGTTATTGAAGAAGTAGTAACCCGCGAAGAATTCCCAATGGAAAAAGCATTGGAGGTACTGAAGAATGATACCATAGCAATTATCGGATATGGCGTGCAGGGTCCTGCTCAAGCATTGAACCTGCGTGACAACGGATTCAAAGTAATCGTTGGTCAACGCAAAGGTTCCAAGACCTGGGACAAAGCCGTTGAGCACGGATGGGTTCCTGGCGAAACGCTGTTCGAGATTGAGGAAGCTGCAAAGCGCGGAACGATCATTGAGTTTCTCCTTTCTGATGCCGGACAGATCGCTCTTTGGCCAACCATCAAACCTTTCCTCACAAAAGGTAAAACACTGTACTTCTCTCACGGCTTTGGAATCACCTTCAAAGAACAAACCGGAATCATTCCTCCTGCAGACATTGATGTGGTATTGGCGGCTCCTAAGGGATCAGGTACGTCTGTACGTCGCTTGTTCCTCCAGGGAAAAGGTATCAATTCCAGCTACGCGGTATTCCAGGATTCAACCGGCAACGCAAAAGCAAAGGCTATTGCATTGGGTATCGGCGTAGGTTCTGGTTATTTGTTTGAAACTGATTTCAAGAAGGAAGTCTTCTCTGACCTTTCTGGTGAACGCGGAACATTGATGGGCGCTATCGCCGGTATCTTCGAAGCACAATACGAAGTACTCCGCGCGAATGGCCACTCACCTTCAGAAGCTTTCAACGAAACCGTTGAAGAACTTACACAGAGCCTGATGCCGCTGGTGGCTGAGAACGGAATGGATTGGATGTATGCCAACTGTTCTACTACGGCACAGCGTGGCGCTTTGGATTGGAAGAAGAAGTTCAAAGCCGCGACACTCCCTGTGTTTCAGGAATTGTACAAGAGCGTGGCCACAGGTCAGGAAGCGAAACGTACAATTGATACCTGCAGCAAACCTGATTATCGCGAGAAGCTTGCAGAAGAATTGAAGGAGCTTCGCGAGAGTGAACTGTGGCAAGCAGGCGCTGCTGTGCGCAAGCTGAGACCAGAGAAGCAGCAGGTGGAAGCCAGTATGATCAACTAGTTTCGTTGTGCGCGGTGAAGACGTGTAAGGTTTCATTTCGAAGTGAAGAAGAACACCCAATCACTCGTTAGTTTGGGCAAATAATTCTTAACAATTCGTTGATGTGCGCCTTAACTTTTGTCATCTTCGTGCGAACTTTCAACCTCTCTCGAACAACGACAAGACTAGATAAAGTATCATCAATGAGATGATCTGAAAATATGGAAATCAATCGTTACCGTCCCGACAACATCGGGACGGTTTCGTTTTTTAAGCTCTCTAGCAAACTAACAGTTGTTACTTCTTTAGAACATTTACAAAGACGCCAAGTAGAAAAGGAATTATGAGTCAACCGAAAACATTGTTCGACAAAATCTGGGACGCGCACGTCGTGAAGAAAAGTGAAGGTTATCCAGATGTTGTGTACATCGACCGTCAATTCATTCATGAAGTTACCAGTCCGCAAGCCTTTGATGGTTTGCGCAAGCGCGGAATTAAAGTATTCAATCCTGCACGGACAACAGCCGTTCCGGATCACAACGTTCCTACTATTGACCAACACCTTCCCATCAAAGAAGCACTCTCTCGTCACCAGGTAGAAACGCTTCGCAAAAACACAGCGGACTTTGGCGTGACGCTTTACGACCTCGGACATCCGTTCCAGGGTATCGTTCACATCATCGGTCCTGAGTTAGGATTGACGTTGCCAGGGATGACCATCGTCTGCGGCGACAGCCATACTTCAACGCACGGCGCTTTTGGGAACATTGCTTTCGGAATTGGTACCAGCGAAGTAGAACAAGTACTCGCGACGCAATGTATTCTGCAGTATCGTCCGAAGACGATGAAGATTGAGATCAACGGCAAACTTGGTAAAGGCGTTGTGGCAAAAGACATCATCCTGTATGTAATCTCCAAGATCTCCGCCAGCGGTGCTACCGGATACTTTGTTGAATACGGCGGTGACGCCATCCGCAATTTGTCGATGGAAGCGCGCATGACGATCTGCAACATGAGCATCGAGATGGGCGCGCGTGGTGGATTGATTGCTCCCGATGAAACAACCTTCAGCTACATCAAAGGAAGAAAGTTTGCTCCTCAGGGCGATGCGTTTGACAAACTGGTTGAGCAGTGGAAGAAATTGAAAACCGACGATGGTGCCAAGTATGATTCCGTGTTGACCTACAATGCCGAAGATATCGCTCCGATGATTACCTACGGGACAAACCCAGGCATGGGCATAAAAGTTACCGATCGCATTCCTACGGTCGAAGAACTGAAAGATATCAGCGAACAAACTTCATTCAAGAAGTCGCTGGAGTATATGGGACTTGAACCCGGCTCAGCGCTGTTGGGCAAGCCCGTGGATTACGTTTTCATCGGAAGCTGTACGAATGCGCGGATCGAAGACTTGCGTCTCGTCGCGTCTTTGGTAAAGGGAAAGCAAAAAGCTGATAACGTAGAAGTCTGGGTTGTACCGGGCTCGAAACAGGTGGAAGAGCAAGCACGCAAGGAAGGTTTGGATAAGATCTTCGAAGCGGCGGGTTTTCAACTTCGTCAACCGGGATGTTCTGCATGCCTGGGAATGAACGAAGACAAAATTCCTGCAGGCAAGTATTGCATCAGCACGTCGAATAGGAATTTTGAAGGAAGACAAGGACCGAAGTCCAGAACGTTTCTGGCTAGTCCGTTGAGCGCAGCAGCAGCAGCGATCACGGGTAAAGTAACAGACGTTCGCGACCTGGTCTAAAGTATGGTCATATCCATCAAGGACTTCCTCGCGAAGCTTCCGATGGAGGCAACGCAAAAATGGCCGGAAGGTGTCTGGGACGTGGAGGCCTTCAAGAATGGAACGATGAGCCTGATATTGTTTACGCCGAAAGGAAACGACTATCAGACGAATCATGATCAGGATGAACTCTACATGGTCATGAAGGGAGAAGGAGAATTGATGATCGAAGGCAGATCACACGCCTTCAAAACCGGGGACGTACTCTTTGTACCGGCCGGCAAAAATCATCGGTTCGAAAGATTCTCAGACGACCTTGTAACCTGGGCGGTGTTCTGGGGTCCAAAAGGCGGCGAGAAATAGTCATACACACGCATGCTCACACCCGCGGATAACGATTAACGGATAACGTGTAACGGAAACATGGCAAAAGAAAAATTCACAACCTTGAAAAGTACGGCAGTACCGCTGCCGATTGAAAATATTGATACCGACCAGATCATTCCCGCGCGCTTTCTGAAAGCGACAACACGTGAAGGATTTGGCGAAAATCTATTTAGAGACTGGCGCTACAACAGCGACAACACTCCGAAAGCAGATTTCGTGTTGAACAACTCGACGTACGCAGGCAAGATCCTCGTGGCAGGAAAAAACTTTGGCTGCGGTAGCAGCCGCGAACACGCAGCGTGGTCGATTGCTGATTACGGATTTCGCGTGGTGATCTCCAGCTTCTTTGCTGACATCTTTAAAAACAACGCGCTCAACAACGCGACGCTGCCGGTGCAGGTATCGGATGCTTTCCTCAAGAAAGTATTCGCCGCCATCGAGAAGAATGCAAAGACAGTCATCACGGTGGATCTGGAAAGTCAGAAGGTAACGCTGGAAGATGGTTCTTCTGAGTCTTTCGATATCAACGCTTACAAGAAGACATGTCTTACGAACGGATACGACGACATCGACTACCTGTTAAGCTTGCGCGATGAAATCAGAAAGTTTGAGGTAGCACATTAAGATTTGAAATCTTGTCCCGATAGCTATCGGGATTGAATCTTGAACAAAAAAGAAATGAAGAAGAAAATAGTCATACTCCCCGGCGACGGAATCGGAAAAGAGGTAACAGCCTGTGGCAAAAAAGTACTGGAGCAAATTGCCGACAGCTTCGGACATCAATTTGTTTTTGATTACGCCACCATCGGTCATGAAGCGATCGAAGCTACTGGCAACCCGTTACCGGATGAGTCTCTTCAAAAAATGAAGAACGCTGACGCGATCCTTTTCGGCGCGGTCGGTCATCCCAAGTATGATAATGATCCAACAGCCAAGGTAAGACCTGAACAAGGTTTATTGAAAATGCGCAAAGAGTTGGGCCTTTACGCCAACCTTCGCCCGATTAAATTATTTGACGAGCTGCTGGGAGCTTCCAGCATTAAACCTGAAATCCTGAAGGGCGCTGACATCCTTTTCTTCCGCGAACTCACCGGTGACGTTTACTTCGGCGAACGCGGTCGTAAGGACAACAATGCAACAGCATTCGATACGATGATCTATTCCCGTTATGAGGTGGAACGCATCGCACACAAAGCATTCAAAGCTGCACTGACACGCGGTAAGAAAGTAACGTCAGTGGATAAGGCTAACGTCCTGGAGAGCTCACGCCTGTGGAGAGAAGTAGTGCAGGATGTGGCCAAGCAATATCCTGATGTTACGGTAGATCATATGTTCGTTGACGCAGCTGCGATGAAACTGATCCAGAACCCGAGAAGCTTTGACGTAGTAGTAACGGGAAATCTTTTCGGAGATATTCTCACCGACGAAGCTTCGCAGATCGCGGGTTCTATGGGAATGCTCGCGTCGGCTTCTATCGGCGATACTGTAGGATTGTACGAACCGATTCACGGTAGTGCGCACGACATTACGGGGAAAGGCGTAGCCAATCCTTTGGCTTCGATCCTGTCCGCCGCGTTGCTGCTGGACATTTCCTTTGGATTGAAGGAAGAATCAGAAACGGTCATCAAGGCAGTAGAACAAACATTGAAGGACGGTTATCGGACGCGCGATATCGCAGACGAGACGACACCGCATGAGAAAATATTGGGAACGGAAGTGATGGGGAATGTAGTGTGTAACAATGCGCGAATAAGAGTAACAGCTTAGAAGCATCCCGATAGCTATCGGGAAACAAATCACAAGCACCAAACACCAAACACAAAACTTTAAGAATCCAGAGAACACCTAGACAGAACCTAAACTTTAAAAAATTAATACAATACCATGAGCAGAAAAATTGAAATCTTCGACACGACGCTTCGCGATGGCGAGCAAGTGCCCGGTTGTCAATTATCCACCGATGAAAAGGTCGTGATTGCACGGGAACTTGAACTCCTCGGTGTTGACGTCATTGAAGCCGGATTCCCAATTTCAAGTCCGGGTGATTTTCTATCCGTGGTAGAACTTTCCAAAGCCGTAAAGACAGGTGTTTGCGCGTTGACGCGTTCCAAGAAAGATGATATCGATGTAGCAGCAGAAGCGCTTCACCACGCTGTTCGTGGTAGAATTCATACGGGCATTGGTTCTTCCGATGTTCACATCAAAACGAAATTCAACAGCACACGCGAGAAAGTTTTAGAACAAGGCGTGTGGGCGGTAAGCTATGCGAAGGCAAAAGGTTTTGAAGTTGAATTCTTTGCCGAAGATGCGGGTCGTGCTGACCTGGCTTTCTTAGCACAAATGGTGGAGGCCGTGATCGCTGCCGGCGCGGATGTAGTAAACATTCCAGATACCACTGGTTACTGCTTGCCTAACCTTTACGGAAAGCGTATTCAATATTTGTTTGAGAACGTCAAGAATATTCACAAGGCGACCATCTCGGTGCATTGTCATAACGATTTAGGGTTGGCTACTGCCAACACCATTTCTGGCTTGGTGGCAGGCGCCGGTCAGGCTGAAGTTACCATCAATGGTATCGGCGAGCGTGCCGGAAATACTTCACTCGAGGAGGTGGCCATGATCCTGAAGACACACAAGGATCTTGATTTGTATACCAACATCAAGTCTGAGAGACTTTACAAGTTGAGCTGCCTCGTGTCAGATATGATGCGCATGCCCGTGCAGCCGAATAAAGCGATTGTTGGTGCCAATGCTTTTGCGCACTCTTCTGGAATTCACCAGGACGGATTCCTGAAAAATTCCGAGAACTACGAAATCATTAATCCTTCCGATGTCGGCGTGTCAACGTCGTCTATCGTGTTGACAGCGCGCAGCGGAAGAGCCGCTTTGAAGCACAGGCTCGAGCTGCTGGGCTACGAACCGAACAAATCAGAGCTGGATCAACTCTACGAAAACTTCCTGATCCTGGCCGACGAGAAAAAGAATGTAAATAACGATGACTTGATGGTGCTCGTGGCGAATACACCGATTCTCGTTCACAAATAGTAATACCAAACCAAACCCCCTAAAGTAAAAGCATTGTCGAAAGGCGATGCTTTTTTGTTGCCCGCCATGGACCTGATTCTTCCCGGCCTTTTGGGTATATTGGCGCCCTCAAAGGACCCCGACTGAAATGAAGGTAGTTTTCAAATGTTTCTTGCCAGCGTTGGTTCTGGCGAGTTACGCACTTAGCGCCCAGGATATCGGGCTTCAGCTTTACAGTTTACGAAATCAGTTTGCCCAGGATCCAGCCGGAACCATGGCCAAAGTAAAATCCTTTGGAGTCACGGACGTAGAAATGCTGGGAACGTACGGTTTGGAGTTTCCGGAGTTCATCAAACTCCTCGCGCAAAACGACATCCAGGTTGTGAGCTATGGTGCGGACTTTGAGCAGCTGGAAAAATTCCCGCAACAGGTGGCCGATCAGGCGCGCGCATATGGTGCGAAGTATGTCGTTTGTTTTTGGATACCACACGACGGCGATGATTTTACAATCGCCGATGTTCAAAAGGCCACTGCAGTTTTCAACAAGGCCGCTCGGGTGATGGCGCAAAATGGTTTGTTGTTTTGCTATCATCCGCATGGGTACGAGTTTCAATTATACAACGGGTGGCCCCTTTTCGACGCCCTGATGGATGCGCTTGATCAGCGATACGTTTATCTCGAACTCGATGTCTTTTGGATGAAGCAAGCTGGGCAAGACCCGGTAGCGCTGCTGAAGAAATATTCGACCCGATGGGTTCTTGTTCATCTAAAAGATCGCAAAAAGGGAAGCCCGAACAGCCTGAATGGTCGCGCGGATCTGGAAACCAACGTTGTGTTGGGAACGGGTGACGTTGGAATCGCCGAGATCATGAAGGAGATCAAGAAGTTGGGTATACAGCATTGTTTTATTGAAGATGAATCGTCGCGAGCAGTTGAACAAATTCCGTTGAGTTTGGCATACCTGAAAACACTTAAGTAGTAATCGCAATGAAACTTGCGTGCCTCAGCGCCTTTGCGGTGAAAAGTAATCTAGGCGTAAACCTTTTTTTTACCGCGGAGACGCAAAGACGCAAAGTGACCGCAATGGTGGAACTCGGTTTACGTGGAACTTGAATCTTCGAAACTGGCAACTGGCAATTGCCTACATTAGATGTACTGATCAAATACCGTTGCCTAAATTAAATTATCCATGAGCAAATCAGTCGAAATTTCCGACGAGGTAGTTACGAGCAAAATTCTTACCATCAGGGGTCATAAAGTAATGTTGGACTTTGACTTGGCTGATCTTTACCAAGTCCAAACCGGCAGACTTAACGAACAGGTGAAGCGAAATATTGACAGGTTTCCGGAAGACTTCATGTTCCAGTTGACCGGTAACGAATGGAAATCTTTGAGGTCGCAATTTGCGATCTCAAAAGGGAAAGGAGGAAGAAGGTACTTGCCCTACGCGTTTACCGAACACGGCGTATTGATGCGGTCGAGTGTTTTGAATAGTGAGCGAGCTATTCAGGTGAACATTCAAATCATGCGAATTTACACAAGATTGAAAGGAATGTTAATGGATCATAAGGACATCCTTTTGAAGCTAGAAAAGTTAGAGAGAAATGTTAGCAAGCACGACGAAAATTTTAGAACAGTTTTTATCTACCTGAAGGAGTTGCTCAATCCCAAGACTGAGCCAATGCGAAGAATTGGGTTCAGGCGCAAAGGTGACGAATAACTCGAAACGTGTTCTTTTGGACTGATGCTCCTCAATTCGGTGCACTGGCTGCTAGTTGTTTCCGAACCTTGAACATTCAAAACCGGGAACTGGCGACCGGAAACCGGCAACAGTTTATCGCCACTCTTTGATCAACTTCCCCAACGTCTTAATCCCTTCCTCAACCTTCTCACTCCACGGTTCACCATAGCTGATGCGGAAGCAGTTTTCAAATCTTCCCTGCGATGAAAAAATTTGCCCGGGCGCGATGCCGATGTTGTGTTTGAGGGCGCGCTTGTGCAGTTTGTAGGCGTCAATCTTTTTTCCCATTTCAATCCAGAGCGTAAAGCCACCCTGTGGTCGCGTGACGCGGGTATCATCCGGAAAATATTCTGACACGGCCTGCATGTATCGAAGCAATTGCGTGTGCAATGCTTTTCTTAAATGTCGAAGGTGAAGTTCGTACCGGCCATTGGCCAGGAAGTTCGCGATCGCTGCTTGTGCTAATGTATTGGTCGACACAGTGTGCATGCGCTTCAGGCGGATCACTTTATCCTTGAACCGTCCGGGGATTACCCAGCCGATGCGATAACCGGGCGCAAGCGATTTGGAGAAAGAAGCGCAATGCAATACCAATCCTTTTTTGTCGAAGGTCTTACAAGTCTTGGGGCGATTCCTTCCGAAGTACAGTTCCCCGTAAATATCATCTTCTATTAAAGGGATCTCTTTTTTAGCCAGCATATCCACCAGCCGCTTTTTGTTTTCATCGGGCATGCAGCTGCCCAGAGGGTTGTTGAAGTTGTTAACAAAGAGACATGCTTTGATGTCAAATTTCGGAATAGCCTGTTCCAGGTAATTCAAATCTACACCGGTGACCGGATCGGTAGGTATCTCTACAACTTTTAACCCATGACTTTCCATCACCTGGAAAATGGCGAAGTAGGTAGGACTTTCAATAGCGACGGTATCTCCCGGCTTGGTTACGGCTTTAACGCAAAGCGACATTGCTTCTACGCAGCCTGCCGTAACAACGATATCCTCTTCCGTTAAAGATCCACCCCAGTTAAAAGCTTGTCGTGCGATTTGTTTTCTTAACGAAGCAAAGCCCTGTACATGCTCGTAGTTTGTGCAGCTCGTTTTCGACTCGCGCAACGTATGCATCACGGCTTTGTTGAGCTTGGCCACGGGCAACAACGAGAACGAGGGTGCCGCCATAGAAAAGTTCAGAAGTTTATCCGAGCGTAAGTCAAGGTAGACGCTGTTGATCATGTCATCGACACTTACCGGTATGGCGTCGTCAGGGGGAAGGGAAACGTCGGGGAGGTCGAGGACGTGGTCGGGAGAGTACTTAACATAGTAACCTGACTGCGGTCGGGCCTCAATCAATCCCTTGCTTTCTAAATAATAATAAGCCTGGAAGGCGGTGCTGAGGCTGATGCCCTGTTCTTTGCTTAGCGCCCGTACGGAGAGAAGTTTGTCACCTACTTTTAGAATACTCTTTTCGATCAGTGACTCGATCCGTTCTGCTACAGCGGTGTATTTGTGGTCGTTGCGAACAATTAGCTCTTCCATGTCCTTCGTAACGGGAACCCCTTATGTTGGGTTCCCGTGTACGAAGTTAATGAATGGATGTTTGGAAAAACAGTGGGCTCCTATTCAAAGATTATATGCCAATCTCAACCTGGAAGCGGTAGATCCAGAAGTTGTTTTCAGTCTTGGTTTCAAGCTGTTGGTCCTGTTCGTAGGTGACGTCAGATTGCAATTTCACACGGTGACCTTTAATGTACTTGCTCACGCCTGAGGTGTACTGTCTTTTTAATTTTTCATAGGGTTGGATTTCGGTGCGAGGACTTACTTCAGAATAGCGCGCCACGATTTCAAAATTATTCTTGAACAGGTAGCTTCCCTGGTAGTTCTGACCATGCCCTACGTAAACATATTTTACGTCGCCGTCAGTGTTAGTGGTGATCGGAGTTGGTGAAGTACGATTCATGAATTCCGCGGCAAATGCCCAGCCGTTGTGTTTGTAAAGAAAGTCGATGGCGCTGGTTGCGATATCTGCGCTGGAATACAAGAAGCTTCCGAGCTGCCCACCTGTACGCACGGCGTTGTTGTTATAAGAGTATACAAATCCAATAGAAACCTTCGGCTTTTCTTCGCGTGCAAGGTCGCCTTCAAAATAGTCACCACCATTGGTGAACGTTCCGAAAGGCAGGAGCTCGGCACGACCCGTATACGCAAGACCGTTGTCTGACGTGGAAATGTTGCGACCTTCACCTGAAGAGACAGCGCCACGAAGCGTATACTTCGGCTTCTTGTAATACACCTGGAATCCAAAATCCCGGTCGATATTAAAAGTGCTGTTGACGATCGAACGGTCTGCCAACTGCAGGTCACCAGAAGAGTTTACCCGCTGACGGTTTCCAGGCAATTTGGTTTGACCTAAGCCAATCGAAAAACTTTTGTTAAACGAATATTGTACATAAGCATCGCGAACGATGTTTGGAAATCCAAGGCTCTCATAATCCATGTCGCCACGAGAGAACGAAAGTTGAATCAAGTATGTCAGTTTTGGATTGTAGATAAAGCCGTCAAAACGCAAGCGGAGTCTGCGCACGCGTGCTTCAACTTCATTGATGGTAAAATCATCGCCACTTTCTGTGGCAAAGGCTGCACGGTTTTGCATCCGGAAACGGATGTTCAACAGAAACAGACTGTCGGGAGAGAGTATACCCAATCCCTTGCTGTAAGTAAAGTAAGGTGCCGGTGAAGGACTTGTTTGAGCAAACGATGAGAAGGTAGTCATCAACGCGAATGCTCCGAAAATTAACTTGCGCATCTTTATTGCTGTTTTAATGATGAGTCAAAACTACTGGATCAAATTCGGGGGTCGAAGGGCCAATAGACAACTGGCGGGTATGGGTGAGTATCCGGATCATATATGGTCGCACACCGATTTCGGAATATCACTCAGCGATATCACGGCCGAAACGCCACCGGCAAGAATCGCTTTGCTCGGCATGCCGAATACCACGGAAGTGGCTTCGTCCTGCGCAATGGTGTAAGCACCGCGTTGGTGCATCGCCAGCATTCCTGTTGCACCATCGTCACCCATGCCGGTCATGATTACGCCTACTGCGTGTTTGCCCTTGACTTCCGCGACGGAATGAAAAAGAACATTCACGGAAGGGCGATGACGATTGACCAGTTCGCCATCAAATATTTTAATGAACTGTTTGCCCCCTGTGTTTTGAATGGCCATGTGGTGACTGCCGGGAGCGATGTAAACGGTGTTGGCTGAAACCGGCTCACGATCTTCCGCTTCCTTCACCGTCAATGCACAGATGTCGTTCAGGCGCTGCGCGAAGCTCGCGGTAAATTTTTCAGGCATGTGCTGAACGATCAGAATGGGCGGCATATTCGCCGGAAGCACTTCCAAAAATGATTTGATTGCTTCCGTTCCGCCAGTCGAAGCCCCAATGGCGATCAGCGACTGCGAGGAAAAAGGCTGGGACGGAATGGCCGTGCGACTGCCTGTGAATTTTTGCCTTTCAATTTTTGGCGCCACCTCTAACGGTGCTGCGTTGTGACGTTTTGAAAAGTAAGCTGAACGCACCTTGTCAATCAGTCGAATGCGGGATTCTTCCAACTCTGTTTGGTTGGACAGTCCGGGCTTGGTCATCACATCGACCGCCCCAATTTCCAGTGCCTTCAACGCGACGTCAGCGCCTTTTAAGGTTTGATTGGAAATCACCACCACAGGCATGGGCGCCTGCACCATGATTTTCTTTAAGAACGTAAGTCCGTCCATGCGCGGCATCTCGATGTCAAGGGTGATGACGTCGGGTTTTTCGCGTTGTATTTTTTGGACCGCGATATAAGGGTCGCCGGCAGTGCCGATAACCTGAATGTCAGGGTCACTTTCCAGCAATGCTTTGAACGCCTGGCGAACCAAGGCGGAATCGTCTACAATTAATACTTTGATCACGCTCATGCCTCCACCGTGTTTGCTATGCGATCTTTTGATAAATGGTGGGCTGAATGCTTTTCAGCGGGAGTGTGGTGCCCAAAGCAGTTTCTGAATGACCGAGGAACAAATATCCTCCGGGCTTTAGCTTGGAAACAATCCGATCCAGCACTTCATGTCTTGTTTGGGTGCTGAAATAAATGGTCACGTTCCGGCAAAAGATAAAATCGTAACTGCCAGGAAGGTTGTATGTTTTATTGTTGAGGTTCAGGACACCCAGGTTGAATTTATTTTTTATCTCGGCGTTCTTGAATTTCAGAAAGGGCTCGTTCGAGGCGAGCACTGTTTCGAAGTATTTATCCTGAATACCTTCGGGCATGCTCTCCAACTCATTCATGGAGAAAATACCCTGCGCGGCTTTCTTCAGAGAAGGCACAGAAATGTCGGTTCCTGTGATGCGGTAGTCCAACTGCGGGATGTCCGCTTTTTTTTCATTTAGCACGATGCCGAGTGTGTATACTTCTTCTCCCGTGGAGCATCCGGCACTCCACACCGTCAGCGTTCGGTTTGAAAGATTCCGGGTGTAGTCGGACAGTATGCGTTTCAGGAATTCGAATTGATAATTCTCGCGGAAGAAAAACGTCTTATGCGTGGTGATCTGTTCAACAAACATTTGATACTCCGCTTGGTTATTCTTCGACTTGAAGACGTAGTCAATGTATTCTTCGACAGTATTGAGCTTTAAAAAATTGAGCCTGCTGATGAGGCGTGACTCAAGAAGAACTGACTTTTCAACCGGAATGTTGAGTCCATATTTCGTGCCCAGGTAGTTGGACAAAAATTCAAACTGCGACTGGCTCATTTTGCGTACAAGCGGAAGAGGGGCGTCTTTCATGATTACGATTTCAGTTTAAGGGCATTGAGAATAAGCGCCATGGTTCCATCTCCCAAAATGGAAGCGCCAGAGAAGCACGCGGCAGGGTGAAGTAACTCGTTCAGGGGCTTGTAAACGGTCTGGAGTTTTCCAAGGATAGCGTCGACGCCGACAGCGATCTTCGTGTCATTCTTGTTCACGACGATCACCGTTTGTTTGTCTGTATGTTCTTCTATGCCGAAGTATTCCCGAAGGGAAACATAAGGCATCAGTTGTCCCTCGTATTTTATCGTTCTGCTCTTCTTGCCCAGAAGGTTGTCGTGTTCTTCTTCATAACAGAACTGAACCTCACTGATCGGAAGCAGGTACTTGTTGTCAGACACCTTTACCACGAGTGTATCGAGGATCGTCAGCGTAAGGGGCAAGCGAAGGGTGAAGATTGAACCCAAACCTTTTTCGGTGCTCACTTCGATATCTCCGCGAATCGCGGCAATGTCTTTCTTTACTACGTCCATCCCCACACCGCGACCGCTGACGGTCGTAACCTTGTCGGCCGTTGAGAACCCGGGAGCCATCATGACATTCAGTAATTCCTTCTCCGTATAGCTCTGGTGCTTGTTGAGCAAGCCTTTCTCTATCCCTTTCGCGCGGATTTTATCAAAATCAATTCCATTACCGTCGTCTTGCAACTGAATGAAGACGTGGTCGCCGCTGTTGTAAGAGTAGAATTTTAATAAACCTTTTCTGGGTTTATTTCTCCGCTCGCGTTCTTCGGGTTTCTCAATACCATGGTCGATGGCATTCCGGATGATGTGCATGAGCGGCGCCTCCAGGGCATTGATCATGCTGCGATCAAGCTCGGTGTCCAATCCTTCGGTGATAAACTCCACTTCCTTGCCGAGTTCCTTGGAGACGCTGCGGATGAGGCGTTGTAGTTTCACTTGTAGAATGTTCAACGGAACGAGGCGAATGTGGAAAGCTGAATCGCGAAGGCGTAGGGTGAGACGTTCTAATTTTTCAAGCGCTTCACTTACTTCACGGTTCTTGGTTCCACCCATCAAATGGTGAATCTCTGACCGGAAAATCACCAACTCACTAACGACGTTAATCAGTTGATCGAGCTTGTGCGTGGAAACGCTGACGTTTCCTGTCTTTTTCGACTTCCGGATAATTCGTGCTTCCTGATCTTCCGTTGCTTCCGCTTCAGAAGTCCCTTCGGTCCTATCATCGACAGTTGTTTCGTCATCCGTGTTGCATTCAAAGAGCGTAGGAATGTAACCGCAGACAATGTCAAGTCTTTTTTGAATGTCGTCTTCGCTCAGCTGGACCTGTTTCGCGTAAGCGTCGCCGGTGAAAACGGAAGTGTCATGAATGGGCAATACGGTATACTCCGTGGGCTTCATGAACATGAAAACATCGCGCACCGCCTCGAGGCCTGCTGAAGAGGCCAAAAGGATTTCGAACCAAGAATCGATCTCCTTGTTGGCCAATTGCTTTTCATATGGAACCGTTTCATTGTGAATGATGATTTCAGATGAACCCAATTCCTGAACTTCTTCCAGCATAGCCTGGAAGTTTATACCGCGCTTGTAAATTTGCTTCTCCGGTGTGAGAATGATGGCAAACGCTTCTTGTTGTCCTTTTGACCCCTTGCTTTGGGAAGTACTTGTTGAAGCGCCTTCTTCTTTTAGTCCGCCGATATCGGCGATCATTTTGTTGACTTCTTTGCTGGCGTCTTTTCCATCCAGTAAATCACGGAGCACATCTACGGCGTGTAGCGTAAGGTCAAGGATGAAATCGTCTTGCTGACGAAGACCATCACGAATATCTGAGTAGACCGATTCCAGTTCATGCGAAAGCCTTTCTACATCCTGAAACCCGAACATGCCGGCGCTGCCTTTCAAAGTATGGAGATACCGATAGACCGTGTTGATCTCTTCCGGATCTGCCGTGCGCTGTTCGAATTGAAGTAAGGATTCTTCGAGGCTTTTTAAGACCAGTTTGGCCTCCTCAATATATTCTTGCGTGAAGTCCATTAGCGGAGAGCTTTTTTAACAATTTTTACGAAGTCCTGTGCGTCAAAAGGTTTTTTGATGAAGGCGGTAATGTTGCCGTCCAGCGCCTGTTGGATTTTTTCCTGGCGCACTTCCGTCGTTAGCAGGAGGATCGGAATGTATGAGTAGGTGTTCATGCCTCTGACTTTTTGAATGAGTTCAGCCCCATTCATGTTCGGCATGTTGAAGTCCGTGATGAGCATATCTACCGGACGACCGTCGAACAACCCAACCGCTTCAGTTCCGTCTGCTGCTTCCATGACGTTGTATCCTTCCTTGGCCAACGTGCTCACAATGATTTTGCGCGAAACGTTAAAATCTTCTGCGACTACTATGTTCTTGCTCATGATATCCTGTTTTATGACCGGTTAGACGAACGATGTGAGTTCCTTTTCGAAAACTTTTTCGGCATTCAGGATCATGTAGAAGTCGTTATCAACCTTGTACATTCCGTTCAGCGTTTGGGTGTCGAATCCCATTCCTTCCAATGCCGGCGGCATCAGTTTTGATTCCTGGATGGTGGTGACGTTCAACACGTCATCCACCAGGGCGCCTACCTCGATTGTATCATCCTGGTGTTGTATTTCCAGGATGATCACTTTGGTGCGCTTATCGATAGTGGTTTCACCCAGTTCAATCTTTCTGGCCAGGTCCACCACCGGAATTACATTTCCTTCCAGGCTGATGGCGCCCGCGACGAACGAGGGTGCTTTGGGTATCTTCATGAGCTTCTGAAGGCTGATCACTCGGAGGACGTTGTCCACATTTATTCCGAAGAGTTCCTTGCTCAGAGAGAACAGCAAGCACGGCGTTTCATTTTTCATGGCTTGTTTCTTTTAAAGTGATAACGCCTTATGCTTTTGTAGAACCATTTGATCCTTCAGTTCCGTTTTTGTGAGCCACAATGCTTTCGGTGAAGTCGTCATCACTTCCGTCGAAATCTTCCAGCTTAATGGCCGGACCGCTGGTGTGGTCATCGAAGGTGATCGCTTTGCCGCTCTTCTTGAACACCGCCTTTGTTTCTGTCGTCACCGGAGTCGCAGGTTGTTTTTCAGCAGCTGGCGTTACCTGGCCGTTGTTCTCGTCCGTTTCGTCCAGGATCGACTTCAATTGTTCGATCTGGCTGATGATACGTTCACGCTGGTAGGAAACTTCACCCTTCTTATCAAGCTTGAAGAACGAAACCGTTTCTTTCAGTTTAGCCGATTGGTTGTTGAAGTTGGTCGACGCGGAAGCAAGTTCTTCTGAAGAAGATGCGTTTTGCTGCGTTACCTGGTTCAACTGGGCCAGGGCTACGTTGATCTGCTCGGCGCCGGAGCGTTGCTCGGCACTTGACGAAGAGATCTCACGAACAAGGTTGAATGACTTCTGAACATCCGGAGCGAGTTCATCCAACAAGTGGCCTGAGTTCTCGGCGTCGCGAATAGTATTCTTTGACAATTCGATGATCTGTACAGCGGAGGCTTGGCTTCTTTCGGCCAGCTTACGCACTTCGTTTGCAACGACTGCGAAACCTTTTCCGTGTTCGCCGGCGCGGGCAGCTTCTACGGCCGCATTGATGGCGAGCAAGTTGGTCTGGTCAGCGAGCTCGCTGATGATCTCAATTTTCTCCGTGATGTCGCGGATGGATTGGAAGGCCGTGCTGGTCGCGTCACGAACGGTTTTCATTTTGTCTACTGCACCCTTGGTCATTTGCTCAGCCTGTGATGCGTTGTCTGCATTCTGGTTGATGTTGCTCACCATTTGCTCAACTGAAGAAGAAATTTCTTCCAGGGAGCTCGCTTGCTCGGTAGCGCCACCGGCTACTACCTGGGAGCTCTTGCTGATTTCATATGAACCAAACGAGATCTCGTCGGCGCCTTTGGTAATGTCCAACACAATCTCCGTCAGTTTCGTGATCATGTTCTTCAAAGCGTTGTCCAACTGACCATCTTTCAGTTTGGTCTTGGCTGCTTGCTGTGCCGTGTACAGTTTACCTCTTGACACCAGGTTCGCCACCTCGACGCTATCGTTCAGACTCTCGATCAGGTCGTTTACCGAGCGCTGGGTGTCACCCAGTTCGTCAATGCTTTTCACTTGAAGCGGAGGAGGAATAATTCCAGCTGACAGTTTCACAGCGGCTTCACGAATTGTTTGAATGTTCGCGGTCAACTTGTTCGAAAAGGAAATCGCGAGGATAAGGCCGAGGATCAACTCCACTATAAATACGATGGCGAAAGTCAGGACGGTTTGAAAGACGATTTCCTCCGTGCTGGCTTCAACAATTTTTTCAAGTTTGTCGAGCGCGGGTTCAATTTTGTGCACGTTGGCTCTCATTTCCCCCATCAAACCACTGGTTTCGTCAAAGCCTATGGCTTGTTCGATGCCAACGACTTCGCGGAATTTGGATTCATAGGTTGCAAGCTTCTCTTTAATGGCGAGGCCTTTTGAACTGTTGCCTAATTCAGCTTCAAATTTTTCAATTTCGTTGTGAAATTTGTCGACGGTTTCCATGTTTTTACGCAGGAAGAAATCCTTTTCGTGGCGACGAAGCGTGAGGAGGCGTACCTGGTCAATGTCGAAATCGGTGCGTTCTACGGCGTGAATAGCTTTGCGTAATTCACCTTCCAGGCCATAGTCAACATACCCGCGTTCGTGGTAAGCTTTCGTTATCTTGTTGAACGTAGCGTGGTAACCGGCGATATTTTTTTGAAGCGCCGACAGGTCTTCTCTGATTCCCAGTTTGGATGACCACTTGCTCTCCAACAATACATTGATTAATGAATCGTCGTTGTGAACGAGTCCGTCAATCGCTTTAACATATTTACTTTCACCTGTTTTCATGAAATCTTCACTAGAGACTTCGCGCATTAAGAAGTCTTTTTCAGCTTTACGCATTTTCAAAACACCTTCATTGATGTTTTTGAAGTTTTCCTTAACAGACCCAATAGCCTGGATTTGGTTAATGGAATAATAACCCCAACCTGCCAGAATGCTGGACAAGGCAAGTACTACTCCGAAGGCGAGAAGAAGTTTTCCCTTGATCTTCTTTAATTGAATGATTTTCATATTCCCTTTTTTTTATTTGCTGATATCTAAATCCTTTGTTTGTGATAAGGCATTTTCAATGGCTTCGAAGAAAGCTTCGGAGCGATACGGTTTTTTAATCCAGGCAAAGAGCCCGGCTTCTTTTGCTTTTTCCATTTTTTCGTAACTCAACTCTGTCGTTAAGAAAATTACCGGGATGTGAGCGGTGGCAGGATTTTCCTTCACCTTCCTCAATAAGTCGAATCCCGTACCCTGGGGCATGTTGTAGTCGGTTAAAATCAGACTCACTTCATTCTCAGCCTCGGCGGTAATCCGGTAGGCTTCGTTTCCGTTGGAAGCGCCCAACGTCTCATAACCCTTTCTTTCCAGGGTAGCGCGTACAAAATTTTGTATGGTTGTAAAATCGTCCACGACTAAAATCCTTTTCCTCATAGCCATTCTAAAAATTGATGATCAAATGTATATGCGACAGCAGGGCGGAAACAGCGGCGCCGTACAATTGGCGGCAATGGATGATTATCTGGACGCTTTGGGATGAGCGATTTCAAAACGTTGTTAGAACGCTTTTCGCAGTATGCGATGCGTGGCGGCTGATGAACAGACCAGGGAAATGATGGGAACCGCTGAAATTTCAGCGTTTCAGAATAGGGATACTGATGTGGGGCTTTGAAACGGTGCTTCTAGACAATGGTGCCGATGCGCTCCAAAAATGCTTCCTTCTTGCGCCGGGATACATCAATGGAGGTCTCGTCACTCATGACGACATAGCCACCTTCACCGCGGGTGTAGCTTTTGATAAAGCCTAAATTAATGAGGTAGGAGTGGTGCACCCGGAAGAAATTCAACGTGCTAAGAAGATCGTCGTATTCTTTCAGCGGTCGGCTGATCAGGTGTTTGATCTTGTTCTGCATGAAAATCTCCGTGTAGTTCCCCGAAGCTTTACAGTATAGAATGTCGCTGGCCAGCACGAAGATCAGGCCGTCAGAGGTGGGAAGGGTAAGTTTGAATTTTTCAGCGTTTCCGATTTTCAGGTTTTGGAGCAGCTGCTTCACCTGTTCGTGAAAATCGGGCTGGCTTTTTTGGCGCACCCGGCTCAACGCGCGCTGAAGATCCTCGACATCGATGGGTTTTAGCAGGTAGTCGATCGCGGAGAACTTGATGGCCTGAATGGCATACTCGGAGTGCGCCGTGGTAAAGATGACGTCAAAGTCGATGGTCTCCAGGCTTGATAGCAGGTCAAAGCCCGTTTCGCGCTGCATTTGTACATCGAGGAATACCACATCGGGTTTGAATTGCGCGATGGCTTCTTTGGCGGTTGCTACATTTTGACAGGTGGCCAGTACTTCAACATCCTTACAAAACGAGATCAATATTTTTTTCAGGCTTTCCTGACTTTTGATCTCATCATCAACGATGATACTTGTGATCATACAATTAATTTACACTTTGGGCGGGAAAAAAGCTACTCGCTTACCCAAATCTTTACCCTCGTGCCGGCGGCTTGTCCACCCTCTTCCAAATCGATGATTTCGAAGGATACGTTGCGCTGGGAATTAATCAGTTTCAAGCGTTCTTCGGTAAGCGTTGTTCCAAATGATTTGTGCTTAGAGGTGTTCTTATCCTGCACTTCGCGCGCTGCTTTTCTTCCGATACCGTCGTCTTCGATCTCAAATAAAATTCCGCCGGCAGCTTCACGGGCACTGATCTTCAATTTTCCGGCACCGTATTTTGTGGTCAATCCGTGCAGGATAGCATTCTCAACGTAAGGCTGTATCAGCATCGACGGGATTTCAATGTTCTCCACGTCCAGGTCGTTGTCGACGTACAGTTCAAATTCAAACTTGTTTTCAAAACGCATCTGCTCCAGCTGCACATAGTGACGAAGCATCTGGAATTCATCCACGAGCTTAATGCGCGTGTTGACGGAATTGCTCAAGATACCCCTGATGAGTTTCGAGAATGTAGAAAGGTAGTTGACGGCGTTGCGCTGGTCGTTCTCCATGATATAGTATTGGATGGAGTTCAGCGTATTAAAAATGAAGTGTGGGTTCATGGCCGCGCGGAGGGCCATTAACTTGAGATCGCCAATCTGGCGGTTGGCAGCCTGGAGCTCGCGTTCTTTTCTCTTGAACTCCGTGGTGTCTTCCGAGAAAATAGTGGCCCCAGTAATGGCCTGATGGTCAATAATAGGGTTGAGCGAAAATTTGAAACTCTTGCCGCCATGAACTTCCTCCAATTCAAACGATTCGCCTGAAAGGGCGCGCTCGTAGTTTTGATTCCATTTTTCTTCAAACACCTCGACCAGCACGCCCTGGGTATGTAAAAGATTCACCGGAAGGCCGACCAGCACATCGATGTTGAATTGTTCTTTAATGTATCGACGGAACGGTTGGTTGATATTTTGTAATTCAAACTTGTCGTTAATAGACCATACAAAGAAGGTAGTGTTGTTGATGGTGGCGTTCAGACTCGCTTCAGATTTCTTCAACGCTTCCTTTTCGGATTTACGCGCCAGGTAGGACCGGATCATTTCAGCCAGCATGGCGATGAGATCGCGTTCTTCCGATAAGAATGGGCCCTCTACTTCAGTGGGTTTTTCTTCCAGGTAGACGACTTCAATTATCCCGGCTTGTCCGCCGGGCGCGACAAACGTGGCCAACTGGCTCCACGGGGTGGGTCTGAAGTTTTCCGTTTTGAATTCGCGCTTGCCCAACTTAATGCGAGCGGCCGTGATTTTCGGATACTGCCAGCCGGGCGGAAGTATCGCAACAATTTCTTGCAGAATCTCCGTGACAGGTTTCTCTTCAGCCTGTAAGATCTGGCCGGTGGAATAAAGTGTGCGGAGTTCTTTGATACGCTCATTGAGCAGGTATCGCGCCTTATCTTTCTCTACTTCCGCTTGTCTCCGCGCCGTAATGTCGCGCGCAATTCTGGAAGCGCCAATGATTGTACCGGCTACATTGCGAATGGGCGACACCGTGAGAGAAATAAAGATTAATTCACCATCCTTCTTAAGTCGCCTGGTTTCGAAATGGTCGACCGCAAAACCACTGTCCACCTGATGTTGAATGCGCTCGTCTTCTATTACACGATCAGGGGGAATTAACATGCGAATAGAATGACCAAGTGCTTCGGCGGCGGAGTAGCCAAACAGTTTTTCCGCTCCGCGATTCCACGATGTGATTCGGCCATCCGGCGTATTACTGATAATGGCTTCTTCTGATGAGTGAACCAACGAAGCAAGAAAGGACTGCTGCTCTTCAAGCTTCTTCCTTTCCGTGATGTCGATGATTGTGCCGATCACGGCTGGATTGCCCATGTACTGGGTTCGTGTTCCAAAAGCTTCGAGCCAAACGACAGACTTGTCTTTTTTAACGCCCCGGAGTTCATACCGGATACTGTCCTTTTCTCCACGCAAACGCTGTCTTAAGTTTTCTGCCACCATCGCCTGATCGTCCGGATGGACGATCATTTCGACGGTTGAATTCTCCAGCTCTTGCGTTCGATAACCAAAGAATTCTTCAACGGTTGGATTAACGTATGCAAATTTTCCATCGGCGATGATGTAGACGCCAACCAGTGAACGCTCCACCAGGTTTCTGAATTTTTCTTCTGCCTCCCGGAGTTCTTGCTCGATTTTTTTCCGCTCGGTGATATCCCGCACGATCGAAAGAATCCGGTTTCCGTCGATCCGTTTCACGCTGGCTTCAACGTCAATGGACTTTCGACTTTTGGTTCGGAAGATCCGTTCGCTAACAAAATGTTCTCCTTCTCCAAGGTCGGCGCGCATGGGGTAAGTCTTCAGTTGTTCTGAATCCATGAGATCGGACATGTTGAGCTCCACCATTTCGGGCCAGGAGTATCCAAACAATTTGCACGCAGTAAGGTTGCAATCGGCGATTTTGCCATTCGGCATGTCGACAATGAAAATCGCATCGGAGGCTTGCTCGAATAAAGAACGATAGTCGCGTTCACTCTGCCTCAGTTTTTCCGCCGACTGTTTCTGAAGCAGAAGATTTTTTTGTTCGATCTCGGCAAGAAGTTTTTCGTTGAGCTTGTCACTGTTGTCAATAACAGACTTTAACGCCAAACAGATGGAATTCAAAATCACATAAGAAACGAATGTGCGCACATTCGTAAAGGCGTATCCCGCGTCGGCCGTTCCCTTTTGACTGTAGCCTACGTCCAACCAATCCAGAATAGTATCGCAGAAAAGTATGGAGATCAGCCCGGGTAGAATACCGATCAGTAGTAGTGGAAGATTTTTTCGCTCGAACAATAAATACGGAATGCAACTGAACGCGAGCAAGTAATACCGGATGCCGTTGTATGAACTGACGCTAACGGTGGTTGCATTTTCCATTCCGGTGGACATATACCAAATGATCAACGCAGGCGGCAGCCAGCACAAGTACAATCGGCTGAGGTTGGTAAACGACCATGCATTCAACAGAATCGGGGCACCAAAAATGAGCATCCCAACCACGAATTCCAGGAACCCTGAGAGGTTATGGTTTTGTGGAATGATGACAAAAAGGAGAAGCGAAGCCGTCGATAGAATAAACGACGTGTAGTTCGACAGGAGGATTGCTCGCTTTTTTTGAGGACGATCAGTTTCCTGTATCCCGCTTTCGATCAATATCCTGAATACCGATTTGGTGCGCGCCATGGTCGTACGCCAGTGTGTTTCTAAAATTACGGAAACCCCGGTAGTTGCCTCTTCTTGTCTCCAAGCATTTCATCGCCATACTGAAGGTAACGCGAGTCCGGGCAACCTGATTTTTCGGAAATGCAAACAAACGTTACCAAGGGTTTGGTTCCAGCAAAATACTTCAAAACCTCACAATTTCCATGAACTGATCTGGTTAAATTAGCTGAAACTGAAACTGTTTTTTAACCGTATTAATAGCAAGTTTTGATATTGAATTGATCACTTAACCCCGCGCGCTTGAAAAAAGATTTACTCGCCTATGTTGCCTTAGCGACGATCTGTTTGATCTGGGGAACAACTTACCTGGTTCTGCGGATAGCCGTCGTTGATTTCCCTCCCTTTCTGTTTGTGGCATTGCGCCAAACGGTTGCCGGCCTTTTGCTTGTTGGTTTTGTGTTTGCCCTGATGAAGGTGGAAATGCCGTCGAAAGCGTATCTCGTTCGCCAGGCGATTGCTGGATTTTTTATGATCTCCATGGGAAATGGATTGGTGGCCTGGGCCGAGGTTCATATTCCCAGCGGTGTGGCTGCGGTCATTTGTTCATTGATGCCCGTGGTAGTGATTCTTATTAACCTGGGTCTCAACCAGGACGAACGTCCGACGATCCCCATCATGCTTGGCGTCGCGCTCGGACTCATCGGTATCATTATGATTTTCGGCGAACATCTCGCCGAATTCGGAAACGTAGACTACATCCTCGGTGTGATCGTCACCGGCGTGGGTGTTATCTGCTGGGCCGGTGCGAGCATCTGGTTAAAGAAACACAGCGCGAACTCCAACCCATTCTTGAATGCAGGGTTGCAAATGTTTTTCGGAGGCTTGTGGCTGTTTCCGATTTCTCTCATCTTCGATGACCTGAGCAATATTCCCTGGACCGCAGAGATATTTTACTCGTGGACCTACCTGATCATCTTCGGGTCTATCATAGCCTACGCTTGCTACTCTTACGTGCTGCGCAAGCTGCCGATGACGATTGTGTCACTCTATGCCTATATCAATCCCATTGTTGCGGTCATTCTGGGTTGGGTTGTGCTGAATGAAAAACTGAACGCCAAGATCGCCGTGGGAATTCTGCTGACGGTGGCGGGAATTTATATCGTCAATCGCGGGTACCAACTTCGCGATGCCTGGAGAGCACAATTCACCCGGTAGTATACCACAAATATGAATCCAATATTTTTCCATACTACCGACTGGAGCAAGATCCCTGCGTCTGAACATCGTGGCGATTGCGGCGTTGCCTATTGGAGAACCCTTCAATATACCGGACTTCGCATTCGGATGGTGGAGTACTCGAAAGGTTACCAGGCGGATCACTGGTGCAAGACGGGCCACCTGGTGTACTGCCTGGAAGGAGAGATGACAGCAGAACTCCTGGATGGCAGAACGTTCACCCTATCGCCGGGAATGAGTTACCTGGTGTCAGACAACATGAGCATGCACCGGTCGTGTTCGAAGAATGGCGTGAAGCTGTTGATTGTCGACGGCCAGTTTCTAAATCATGTTAAAGAGAATACTAACCCATGGAAGATATAGCCGTAGCGAATGTTCAGGTCGCCAAATCTGAGCAAGATGTACTGAAGTGTTGGGATGTTCTCCTCGCACTTCGGCCACATCTGAAGCCCGAAGGATTTGCGGAAAGAATTCTGGAGATGTTTCAGGAAGGATATGTCCTTGCGTTCATCGAACGTGACGGAAGAGCGGCTTCCGCCATAGGATATCGATATCAGAATTATCTCTACAACGGCAAGCACATTTACATTGATGATCTGTCGACGCTGTCAGAGTATCGCGGACAAGGTTTGGCCGGAAAACTCCTCGACTATGTTTTCGTTCAGGCCAGGCAAAGTGGGCTTGAAAATGTAACATTGGATTCCGGGTACCAGCGCAAGCACGCGCATCGGCTATACCTGAACAAAGGTTTCGTCTTGTCGAGCCACCATTTCGAAAAGAGTTTGGCTAACCAATGATTGAAAGTAAGACACATATCAAGATTCTCGATTACGAACCGCAGCATCAGCCGTGGTTCGAGAAGTTCAATCGTGCCTGGATTGAAAAATACTTTTGGATGGAACCGATCGATTTCCAGGTACTTCAACATCCGGGTGAACACATCATCGACAAAGGCGGGAAGATATTCATGGCCACCTGCGACGGCGACATGGCAGGCACCGTGGCGTTGAAATATGTCTCTCCCGGTGTGTATGAATTCACGAAGATGGCCGTGGATGAAAAATTCCAGGGACAGAAAATCGGTCGTGCGTTATCGGAAGCTTCCATTGAAAGGGCAAAGCAACTCGGTGCCCACACCATCATCCTTTATTCTCACACAAGCCTGGCCACAGCCCTTGGTCTTTATCGCAAGCTGGGATTCAGGGAGGTTCCCGTCGACGGACCGTACAAGCGCAGCGATATCAAGATGGAAATGAAACTCGAAGACACGACTGCGCTGCGCATTCAACCGGTGACAGATGATGATGTTGATGTTCTGCGCACGGTGGCGATTCAATCGTTTCGCGACCTGTTGGAAAAAGCCAACACTGCGGAAGACATGGCGAAGTACATCGAGAAAAATTTTACGGTTCAAAAGCTGCTCGATGAACTTCACGAAGAAGGCACGGCATTCTTTTTATTCTTCGAGGGATCAGAGGCTATTGGCTATTTGAAGGTCAGGACGGGATACGAGCCCGATGAATTGAAGGGACAAAACACGTTGGAGATTGAAAGGTTGTATTGCGTCGGAACGCATGTAGGGAAAGGTATGGGGAAGCAACTGATGCAGGAAGCGCTCCATTACGCACGCGAAAAAAATTTCAAGAGCGTTTGGCTTGGTGTGTGGGAGCATAACCCCCGGGCTTTCGCCTTCTACGAGAAATGGGGATTTAAAAAATTCGGCTCTCACGATTTCGTCTTAGGCAACGATGTGCAAACGGATTGGATGATGAAAAAAGACCTGCGATGACTTTTCGAAACGCCACACGCGCCGATCTCCCAAAAATTGTAGCGATCTACAATTCGACGGTTGCAGGCCGTATGGTTACCGCAGACACCATTCCTGTTTCTGTGGAAAGCAAAGTGACGTGGTTTGAAGAGCACACACCGACTAAGAGACCGATCTGGATTGTGGAGAGTGATCTGCACACAATGCTGGGATGGGTGAGTATCCAGTCATTTTCGCCCCGACCGGCATACGATCCCACAGCAGAGATCAGTATTTACCTCGACGAGAAATACCGGGGAAACGGATTGGGCAGGGTAGTGTTGGATGAGTCGATCGAAAGGTGTCGTCAAATCGGAATTCATTCGTTGCTGGGAAAGATTTTTCAGCACAACGAACCCAGCATCAGACTTTTTAAAAGCGCTGGATTCGAACAATGGGGACTGCTTCCCAATGTAACTGTGCTGGATGGAATTGAGCGAAGTGTAGTCATACTCGGAAAAAGAATTAACAACTAGTCATACATGGAACCTCTTCCCTGGTTTGAACGCAAATTCCAGTTCGGTCTGCCGGCAGGCATGCTGCCGTTCTACCTTGAGCGATTGGAAGGAACGATCCATCGCCTGGAGAACAAAGTGAAAGGTGTATCAGAAGAGCGGTTATCCGAAAAGGTGAATGGTAAGTGGAGTGTGAAGCAAAACATCGGTCACCTGGCGGAGGTTGATGAAATCGCGTTGAAGCGGATTGACGAAATGATCCAGGGTGTATCGCCCATGTCGCCCGCCGTGTTTGAGCCGAAGCTTGACTACAATGCCAAACCTGTGAAAGATGTGCTGGAATACTTCCGGAGCAACCGGCTGAAGAATCTCGAGCGATACCGGAAGGCGTCGGTGGAGGAACTGACACGCGCTTCGCTTCACCCGCGCTTAAAAGTAAAGATGACACCCGTTGATCTGGCCTGGTTCGACGCTGAACATGACGATCACCACCTGGTCACGATAAATAACATTCTAAAAAAGTAACATGGTCACAAAATCGTTAACTACTTTAATCGTACGCGACCTTCAGAAACTCAAGCAAGAGTTAGAGCTCTATAAGAAGGAAGAAAACATCTGGAAGGTGGAAAAGGATATCACCAACCCGGCGGGCAACCTGTGCCTACACCTGGTGGGAAACCTCAATACCTACATTGGCGCCACGTTGGGTAACACGGGCTACATACGCAACCGCGACCTTGAATTCTCACAGAAGGGTGTTTCGCGAAGCGAACTGATCAAGAAAACAGAAGACACCATTAAAATGATCGAAGCGGTTCTGCCCAAGGTCAGCGACGATCAATTGAAAGCAGAATACCCTACGTTGGTTCTCGCCGAGAAAACAACGACCGAGTACTTTCTCATTCACCTGGGGATGCACCTTTCTTATCACCTGGGCCAGGTGAACTATCACCGACGATTGCTGGATAAATAATCAAAACCCAATAACCCCTCATGAAAAAAATAACCATCGTTGCCTTCGACAAATTCACAGATGTGGATGTATTCCTGCCTTGGGACTTATTAAACCGCGTCAAATTCCGCGAGAAGGATTGGAGCGTTAAGATCGTTGGATCAAAGGAGCGCCACATTTCTGTGACTGGAATACCGGTACCCACGCACGGGATAATCGAAGAGTGTAACACAGCCGATGTCGTATTCTTCGCCAGCGGCGCCGGCACGCGCGCGTTGATTAAGGACCCCGAATACCTCAAGCGTTTCAAGTTGAATCCTGAAAAGCAGTTGATCTGCTCTATGTGTTCTGGTTCACTGGTACTGGCGGCATTGGGATTGTTGAACGGAATCACGGCTACAACGTATCCTACGGCCGCTCAGGAATTACAATCGTACGGCGTAGAAGTGGAAGAAAAACCATTGGTCATCCACGGCAATATCGCCACCGCGGCGGGTTGCCTCGCTGCTGTCGACCTGGTGGGATGGATTGTTGAAAGGATGCTGGGGCCTGAGGTCAGAGAAGATATTATCGCTTCGGTTCAACCGGTGGGAAAAGGTTTGGAATGTATTTATTGAAAATCATGAATCAGCAACTACAAAAAGATATCGCGATCAGGGATCGCATTTTTGATCTCACAAAAGGGATTGCCAGTGAGTACTATTCACAGCAACATTCACTTCCGCCAAGCAAGATGATCAACGGGAGTACATTCTCTGACCTCCCGCTGAAAGGGCTTGGCGCCTTGGAAACTTTGAATCGGTTTCAAAAACAATACGCCCATGACATGGCCAACAGCGCAGGTCCGAGATACTTTGGATTTGTGACGGGTGGATCCACGCCCGCAGCCGTTGCCGGTGATTGGCTGGTGAGTGTTTACGATCAGGTAATGTCGGGCAGCAACGATTCGGTCGCCCATTTTATTGAAAAGCAGACCCTGCATTTCCTGAAGCAGTTGTTCAACCTCGAGGAGGAATACTTTGGCAGCTTTGTCACAGGGGCAACCATGTCGAACTTTGTAAGCCTTGCCACGGCTCGTCAGTGGATTGGTGAACAACATGGATTTAATTTTAGTGAAGATGGGTTGTTCGGCGCTCCTGAAATAAAAGTAGTGAGCGCAACACCGCACTCGAGCATTTTGAAAAGTTTATCGATGCTGGGATTGGGACGGAAATCCTGGGTGAAGATCGATACACTTCCCGATCGTGAAGCGATTGATATCGCGAAGTTGGAGCAATACCTAAAAGAACAAACGCAGCCCGTCGTTGTCATTGCTAATGCAGGCACGGTCAACACAGTTGATTTTGATGACCTGGAGTCCATTGGGCAGCTCAAAAAGAAATACAATTTCTGGATGCACGTCGACGCTGCCTTTGGTGGCTTTGCAGCGTGCTCTCCAAAGTATCAGCACCTGGTGAAAGGCCTGAACTACGCCGACAGTGTTACCATCGACGCGCACAAATGGCTAAACGTTCCGTATGATGCGGCCATGCAATTCACGCGGCACAAGAATGTGCACGTGAAAGTATTTCAAAATCAGGCGGCCTATTTGGGAGATCCTGCGCTCATGCCGGACGCTATGCACTTTACGCCGGAGAATTCCCGGAGGTTCAGAGCGTTGCCATCGTGGTTCACCTTGACGGCCTATGGAAAGGAAGGGTATCAGGATATCGTGGAGCGAAATTGTGAAGCGGCACAGTTCCTTGGAGAGCAGATCAAACATTCAAAAGAATTCAGGTTGCTGGCGCCGGTGCGCATGAACGTCGCATGCTTCAGCTTTAAAGAGGAAACGACCATGGATGATATACGATCATTCCTCGGAGCCGTTCGCGATGATGGACAGGTGTTTTTTACGCCGACCCTTTACAAAGGAGTGCCGGCGATACGCGCAGCGATTTCAAACTGGCAGACGCAGGTCAGCGATGTAGAGTTGGGTATTAATGTGTTGAAGAATGTCTATCGCAATCATTTTCTGAGAGAATCTTTGGTTAAGAGAGCATAAAATGAGAAATGGCCAATGAATATTTGCTGATCCCCAGAAAATAATCATTGATGTCAATGACTTTTTGAAAGAATAGTAGGAAATTGAAACCGATAAAATAATGATCACCATGACGACCTTAGCAACTTCGATCCCAGTGCAGCGCGTTGCAAAATCGAGACTCAAAGAGGTAGATTTCAAAAACCTCGAATTCGGAAAATACGTCGCCGATCATATGGTCGTCGCCGACTTTAAAGACGGTAAATGGCATGAGCCCACCATCGTCCCTTACGGCGATATGATGATGAGTCCAGCCATGCTGTCGCTTCACTATGGTCAGGCCATCTTCGAAGGGATGAAGGCGTTCTACATGAACGACGGCAACGTCAACATCTTCCGTCCGCATAAGCACCATTCAAGGATGAACAAGTCCCTCGAACGCATGGTGATGCCGCTGATATCGGAAGAAATGTTTATTCAGTCGCTTCACACTTTGATTGAGTTGGATAAAGAGTGGATCCCGAAAGCCGAAGGATCGTCACTGTATATAAGACCGTTCATGTTTGCCTTCGAAGCACGCCTGGGTGTTAAGGTGGCTGATCATTTTAAGTTCATCATTATCAATAGTCCGGTGGCGGCTTATCAAGCTAAGCCATATCGGTTGAAAGTAGAAGACTACTATGTTCGCACCGCGGAAGGCGGAACGGGTTTTGCAAAATGCGCCGGTAACTATGGCGGTGCATTCTATCCCACACAAATCGCCCGCGAAGAAGGATTTGATCAAATCTTGTGGACCGACCACAAAGAGCATAAATACATCGACGAAGTAGGAATGATGAACGTGATGTTCGTCATCAACAAGAAACTTGTCACACCGAAGTTAAACACCGCTATCCTCGACGGCGTAACCCGCGATTCTATTCTCACCCTGGCGAAAGATATGGGCGTTACGATTGAGGAGCGGAGAGTAAGCCTCGATGAAATTGAAGAAGGATTGAAGAACGGATCGGTCACCGAGGCGTTTGGAACTGGAACTGCCGCGGTGGTTGCACCCGTCGCTGTGATCAGAATCAAGGGCAACGACCTCACAATCCCCGCCGCAGGCCCCGACAGCTTCCAGGCTCGCGTGAAGCAGAAGCTGAACAACATCCGCATGGGCGGCGAGCCGGACGTGCATGGTTGGAACTACGTTATTAAATAGCTACTGGCTGCTGGCCACTGGCCTCTGGCTACTGGCTGTGTGAGTGCGAGTGTGAACGTGTACGATAGGCATGCCCTTGCCCAGTCCCACACAGCCAGTAGCCAGAGGCCAGAAGCTCGCAGCCATTTTGAATCGCTCAACTTGCTCTCAAAATTTTCAGCAAAACATTTTTAGATCCACATGAAAGCCCTGCTCTTCCAAGGCAAAGACCACCCTTTTGTAATTCAGGAAATTAAAAAACCAAAGCCCGTTAAGGATCAGGTGTTGATTCGTATCAACCACGCGGCGTTGAATCACCGCGACCTTTGGTTGTTGCAGGAGCACACACAGCATTATCCCAATGGAATCATCCTTGGTTCGGATGCCTGTGGTGTTGTTGAAGAAGTGGGCGAGGACGCGGATCCGTTATTGATCGGAATGGAAGTAGTGATCAATCCCAGCCTGGACTGGGGAAACAATCCTTTTGTTCAGGGTGATAAATACAGAATCCTGGGATTGCCCGACAATGGTACCTTCAGTGAGTACATGGTGATTTCGAAAAATTACATTTTCGAAAAGCCAGAGCATTTAACTTCAGAGGAATCGGCGGCGGTTCCGCTTTCCGCGCTTACGGCATATCGGGCGTTATTCTCGAAGGCGCGTCTTCGTGCAGGTGAAAAAGTATTGATCACAGGTATTGGCGGGGGTGCTGCACTGTGGGTACTGCAATTTGCCGTGTCGTACAAGGCGCGGGTCTATGTGACGTCCGGATCAGAAGAAAAAATTCAAAAGGCCATCGCCCTCGGCGCGACGGCCGGGTTCAACTATAAAGATGCCGATTGGGTAGCGAAAGCGCAGAAAGAGACCAACGGCTTTGATATCATTATCGACAGCGCCGGCGGCGATCAATTTAACAAGCTGGTGGAGCTCGCCGTTCCGGGTGGACGAATCGTCAACTATGGGCGAACGGCCGGGAACATCACTGAGCTTTCGACGCGGTTGTTGTATTGGAAGCAACTTTCTATTCATGGGTCTACCATGGGTACGCGCGATGAGTTTTTGTCGATGCTGGATTTTCTGGAGAGCCGGAAAATAAAGCCGGTGATCGACCAGGTTTTTCCTTTTGAAAAATTTGGTGAGGCGTTCAAGCGAATGGAAAGCAGCAATCAGTTCGGAAAGATTCTCCTTGAAATCAAGTGAGTATGTACCCACTGAAGGAAAAGCATATTGATGGCTACCTGTTCAGTACTGATCCCGCAAAACTGGACGTTGAGACGATTTATCAATTCATCAGCGAACGATCTTATTGGGCAAAAGGAATTCCCATGGACGTCCTAAAACGATCAATTGAGAACTCGCTTTGCTTTGGAATTTATAAGGATGACAGGCAAGTAGGATTTGCCAGGCTGATCACTGACTTGGCCACGTTTGCTTACCTCGGCGACGTATTCATCGATGAAGCGCACCGCGGGAAAGGATTATCGAAGCGGTTAATGGAATTCATGCAGGCCATGGATGAATTGAAATCCTTGCGCAGAATGATTCTCGTGACACGCGATGCTCACGCTTTGTATTCGCAATTTGGATTCAAACCCCTTGCAACTCCGGACAAATACATGGAGCTGCATCGGCCGGATGTTTATAAGCCCACCGTTTCAACCGTGGGACAATTAAAAAAATAACGATATGGAAAAATTCCCGATCACGGACAAAACTGAAATCACACGGCTCGCAAAACGCGGCGTGTACGACAAGGAAACAATCTACTCGATTCTGGACGAAGCTTTGTTCTGCACATTGGCTTATGTTCGCGATGGACAACCCTTTCAGATACCGACGGGATTTTGCCGGATGGGAAATAAGGTATACCTGCACGGCTCTGTTGGAAGTTTTTACATGCGTGAGCTGGCGGAAAAAAAATCCCCTGTCTGCATTAGCGCGACGTTGATCGATGGACTGGTACTGGCACGATCAGCTTTCCATCATTCGGTTAATTACCGTTCAGTAGTATTATTCAGTAAACCGGAGAAGGTCGAGGACAAGGACGAACTTTACCGCGCGCTGGAAGTTTTCACCAACAAGATGCAGCCCGGCCGATGGGACGATGTGCGCCAGCCGAACGATGGCGAATGGAAAGCCACCATGCTTCTGGCATTCGAAATTGAGGAAGCGTCGGCCAAGGTACGCGTAGGTGGACCGAAGGATGATGACGAGGATTATTCGCTTGATGTTTGGGCAGGCGTTGTACCGTTGAAGATCGAAAGAAAAACGCCGCTGGCCGATGAGGCGCTGAAGGCTGGAGTACCATTACCATCATATCTAAAATAACTATGGCCAACTCGATTATTACTCATCTTACCTACAACACTTGGGCGAACGCCAAAGTGACCGATGTACTGCGAGAAGTTAGCGATGATATCTATTTCCATGAGAATAAAAGCAGTTTTCCCTCCATCGCCAAAACCATTTTGCACATCTGGGGCGCGCAGGATGTTTGGCTGAACCGGTTGAAGGGCGTAAGCCTGAGCGCATGGCCCCAACTGGATAAACAGAACACAAGGCTGGGTTCGCTGGATGGGTTGGTCCGTTCGTCAGCAGAACTGCACGACTTTGTGAAATCGAAAGGAGATGGATTTCTTACCACACGCTACGCCTATAAGAATTTGAAAGGTGATCCTTTCGAGGACAAGGTGGAGGACACGCTGTTTCATATTGTCAACCACGGCAGCTACCACCGCGGGCAAATTACCACGATGCTGCGCGAAGCGAATATTGAGAAGGTGGCGAGCACGGATTTGATCCACTATTTGAGGACCTTGCATAAGTGAACAAAATGACAGCGCTCGCAGGCATGAGAATATTGATTCAGGTTCTTTTGATCTGCTTAATTTTTGTTGGCTGTAAAACCGACAACAATAGTTTACCGAAAGAATCGGATAGTGATACCTTAAAGGTAGAACTGGTTGACAAGGCGTTGCAGCAAGAAATATTCAAAGATGTGATCAATGACTTTTATGAAGGGATCTCATTCGAGTTCACCAACCTTTACGATTCAAATGAAGTGATTGTAAATCCATTCAATGATCATTTGGATTCTATCATGATTGCGCTTGTAAAAAAGGATTCAACGTTGAAATTGAGTCAGCGGGAGTTGGAATTGTTCGATAGGCTTGATAAGATCCTTAACGAGCCGTTGCAAGTTGACTTTAAGTCGATAACAAAAGGACAAAAGTTTATTTTGAACAATAAGTCTCAGATTGACTATAACAAACCTAATTATGTTGGCTCTACATTCATCTCAAATGTAGCGGTGGATGAAAAAATGGAGAACGGACTTTTTTACATTGACTTGCAACTCGGAGATACCAGAGGCTCTGGTGGTTTTTTTGTATTTGTGAGCAAAAAGGAAATTGGGTGGAGGATAATTGATGCCCGAAGTGCCTGGCATTAGAAGTTTCTTTAATGACTGTGAAAATCGATCACATTGCGATCTGGACGAACAACCTCGAGAAACTTAAAGCTTTCTATGAGCAATACTTTGGTGTGATTGCCGGAGAAAAGTATTTCAATCCAAGAAAAAATTTCGAATCCTACTTTTTGAGTTTTGAGAATGGATGCCGGCTCGAGATTATGCAGATGCCCGGAATCCCTACATCATCCAACGACATCTATAAGCAAGCTACAGGCCTTATCCACTTTGCTATAAGCGTGGGCAGCAGGGGAAAAGTGGATTCCCTGACTAATCAATTAAGAAGCGACGGCTACGAAATCGTTGGCGAACCGCGAACTACAGGCGATGGCTATTACGAAAGCGTAGTGCTCGATCCCGATGGAAACCGCATAGAAATCACCATCTGATTTTTGTACTTTCGTGATCTCCCTTTGTGGTTCCTTTGTGCCTTCGTGGCAAAAGGGTTTAGGCCACTAAGGCACGACGACACAAAGAGGCCACAATGGGGAGCTCAATCCAGTATTCATTATGAAAAAACAAACCCGCAGAACTTTTATCGCCAGCGCCGCTGTTCTCTCGGCCGGCGTAGCATCAGGAATGTCATTAGCACCTATGGAAAAAAATAAGAAACTACTTGCTCACCACGTGTTCTTCTGGTTGAAGAATCCAAGCTCAAAAGAAGATCTTGAAAAACTGCTTGCCGGCTTGCGCACACTCGCAAAAATTGAAACCATTCGCGAGTTGCACATCGGCGTGCCGGCTTCGACAGAAGTCCGCCCGGTTGTTGATAATTCATACAGCGCTTCCGAACTCATGTTCTTCGATGACCTTGAAGGACAGAAAACTTATCAGGACCACCCGATACACCAAAAGTTTATTGCTGATTGTTCGCACCTGTGGGAGAAAGTAATTGTGTACGATGCGATTGATGTGTAATCCATCAGAATACAGAATACAGGAGTCAGAAGTCAGAAGGTCCCGAATTTCACTTTGCCCTTCTGTCTCCTGACTCCTGTATTCTGTATTCTATTCTTAAGCGATATCAACAGCAATTAAGCATGAGCAGCCGCGAGGGATTGATCTGCGGTGATCTGCGAGATCTGCGGGAGAAGTATTTGAAATTATTTTCCCGCAGATCTCGCAGATTAGCGCAGATTTAAATGCCACGCAGATCGGCATTGACTGCGGCAACCAATTGCTAATTGTTAATTGCTAATTGTTAATTGAAGAAAGTTTATTTCTTCCGAATCGTGCACCCCGAAGGCCTCACTTCAGCCATTTCTATCGCCTGATTGGCGAGCATAATATCAATGGCATCTTTCAGATGATGGTGATGCACATCAGCCTCGACCTGCGCGTTGTCGTCGATGGCACCTTTGTAGACAATGTTAAATTTTCCGCCATTATTTTTCAGCAAATAGGCAGAAGGGCTTTTTGAAACGCCCAGGCTGGTCATGAGGGTTTGATCTTTGTCGGCCAGGTAGGGCACAACCAATCCCAGTTGTTGTGCTTTCTTCAGCATCAGTTCCGACGATTCGTTCGGATCGGCGTACGAGTTGATCAGCAGCACCGGCACCTTGTCCTGATATTCGCGGGAAAGTTTTGTGATCCGTCCTCGATAGTATTCGTCAAAGGGGCAAGCATTGCTGGTAAAGACGAGCAGAATTCCCTGGCATGAAGGATAGGTGTCCAAAGAGACCTTTTGTCCATTCAATACATTGGTGAGTGTAAAGTTCGCCACGCTTTGAGCCTGCATGGTCAAAGCACATCCCAGCAAGAAAATTATCAGCGTCGATCTCATAGGTACGTCAGTTCATTTAGAGTACACCAATACAAAATGGGGCAAAACCCTATAATATAAAGGTACCACGGTTTCATCATGATCGACAATAATCCGGCCAACTATGTCACCGCTGGTTTCCTGCGAAAACGGGCCAATCAGAAGATTTTGAGCAAAGGTGAGATCCTTTTTTCCGTGCACTTTTACCAGCGATTCCTTAGCGCACCAATAGATGCAATGCTTCACCAGGTTGTCACCGGCATCCTTCAATTCTTCCGGATGCAAAACGCGTGGTGCAATTCGTAGTAGCTTTTCTTTAGGTTGCTCCAGGTCGATCCCTACCGGACCTTTTTTATCCATCAGGGCAGCGACAAATGGATAGGAATGACTCAATGAAAGCTGATAGGGACTATTCCGTGGAAACGGCTTCCCATAGTCATCCTTAACAATTCCTGAATAGGTCAGGCCCAGTCGCGCCATCATCGCTTTGACTAGAATCCGGCCGCTAAGCCATTCCAGTCTTTTCTGCGGATTGGTAATAGATTCCGGGATCGACTCGGCGGAGTCGAGGTTGTCAGCGAGGCAGGCTTCGTCTTCTTCCACCTTCCACAAAGCCCAGCACCGGGTGTTTTCAGCTTTGATTTTTTCTAGTGGCATTGTTTAAATACTCGTCCAAAGTAAGAACTTTCGGTCAGTTTTATGTCCACTATCCAAGTATCAAAACTCCATACCTTAACAGGCCATCGCGATTGTGTCTACACCGTTGTGCCATCGTCTCAGAACTCGACCATTTTTTCGGGCTCGGGCGATGGAATGGTTGTTGCCTGGGATCTCAATGCCCCGGAGTCAGGCCATGTGATCGCGAAATTGCCGAACTCGGTGTATGCGCTTCACTACCATCACCCCAGTGGCCGTTTGATTGCCGGGCAGAATTTCGAAGGCATTCATCTCCTCGATTGGGAGAATAAAAAGGAAATGGGTTCGTTACAACTAACGAAAGCAGCCATTTTTGATATTCAGTCTGTTGGAGACGACGCCTTCATTGCAGCCGGAGATGGCTTCTTATACAAAGTGAAACTCTCGACATTGTCCATATCAGCGAAGGTCCAGGCCAGCGAGAAGAGCGCGCGGTGTATTGCCATACACGAACGAAATGGCGAAGTGGCTGTTGGCTATAGCGATCATTGGATTAGGGTGTTTGATATGAACACCCTGGCGCTGAAGTACGAATGGAAAGCTCATGAGAATTCGGTATTCACGGTACGGTACTCACCGGGTGGTAATTTGTTATTGAGTGGGTCTCGCGATGCCCGGCTGAAGACTTGGGATGTCAGCGCTCAGTACCAGCAGCGTGGGGAAGTAGTTGCCCACCTGTTTGCCATAAATCACCTCGACTTTAGCCCGGATGGCAAACATTTTGTAACTTGTAGCATGGATAAGTCCCTAAAGGTGTGGAACTTTGAGGAACTTAAACTGTTAAAGGTTATTGATCGTGCACGACATGCTGGTCATGGAACATCGGTGAATAAAGTTTTGTGGACTTCGCACCATAACCAGGTAGTCAGCGCAAGCGATGACCGGACGCTTTCTGTGTGGAACATCATTTTTTAAACTTATACACTTATGCGCATCACACCTCTTGACATACGACAGAAGACCTTCGAAAAACATTTTCGGGGATATCAGATTGATGAAGTCACCGGTTTTCTCCAAACCCTGTCACAGGAATGGGAAAAGACTATGGACGAAAACAAAGAACTACGCATCAAGCTTGAGTCAGCTGAACGTGAAGTAACGAAGCTCCGCGAAGTTGAAGGTTCTTTATATAAAACACTGAAGACTGCGGAAGACACAGGAGCCAACGTAGTGGAACAAGCTCGCCAGGCGGCGGATTTGCATTTGAAAGAATCACAGTTGAAAGCCGAAGCGCTCCTGCACGAAGCGAAGTCGAAAGCGAAAAATACGATCGAGGAATCGGAGATCCGCGCGAAGGAGATTGTTGCTGAAATGGAAGATCAACTGAAGAGCCTCGTCGACCAATACAAACGACTGGAGACATCCAAAGAGGATCTTCTCAATGATCTGAAGCGTCTTGCCAACGATACACTGGACCGCCTTGAACGTGCAAAAGCTCAAGGTAGAGAATTCGACGCCGATCAACACTTGGCGAAAGCCAAGCGTGAGACACGGAAAATTGCTTTCCCCAATCACACGCAGAACGAAAAAGTCGTTCGCCCGCAGGCTGCAGTAATCGAAAAGGAGGTCATCCTCGAGCAACAAACCATCTACGTCGAGACTACTGCTCCAACGCCTAAAAAGATGCAATCCTTTTTTGACGAGATCGGATGAATGGAAGGGTAGCCCTCGAAGGTCTCGAATTCCACGCTTTTCATGGCGTATATCCGCACGAACGCGAATCAGGAAACTGGTTTGAAGTTGACATCGCCGTAGAAACAGATTTCACCCAGGCTGCCCAACAAGATGATCTCGCCGGCACGGTAAACTACGAAACACTCTTTCGACTGGTGAAGGAAGAAATGAAAGCTCCTTCCAAGCTCCTCGAGACTGTCGCGGAAAAAATCGTAACGGATGTTTTAAAAACGCTTCCGGCCGTGCAGGGCGTCGAGATCCGGATTTCGAAACTTAACCCTCCGATCGGTGGCAAGTGTAAAAAAGCCACCGTATTTCTTAGCAAGAAGCGTTAATCTACTTTGCCTGTATCACCGCTATGGCCACACGTCTAGTCATATTACTTTCTCTTGTCGCTGGATCTCTCCTGGGACAAGTCAAACCTGCGTATCAGCTCTTTTCAAAAGAAGGAAAGACAGCTGACTACGAAAAGATGATCAAAACAATTTCAAAAGCTGACATCGTGTTATTCGGAGAGCTGCATGACAACGCCATCGACCACTGGCTGGAATTGCAGGTCGCGAAGGATTTGCAGGCCCTTCAAGCTGATCTTACGCTGGGATTTGAAATGTTTGAAGCTGATGATCAACTCGTGTTGAACGAGTATCTCGATGGAACCATTGAAGAACGACACCTGCTCAGTGAGGCAAAGGTATGGGACAACTACAAGAACGATTATAAACCCCTCGTTGAATTTGCCAAGGCCCAAAAGCTCAAAGCTATCGCCACGAATTGCCCGAGGCGCTACGCTAACCTCGTGTTTAGAAAAGGAATCGAAACCCTCGACAAACTACCTGCGGAAGCCAAGCAATGGATCGCGCCGTTACCTTTTGAAATCGATTTGACGTTGCCGGGATATAAAGAAATGATGTCGATGGGTGGACATCAGTCTCCAGGCGCTGGTGAGAATATGGCAAGGTCTCAGGCACTGAAGGATGCGACCATGGCGCACTTTCTATTGAAGAGCAAAACCGGTTTGTTCCTGCACTTTCATGGTGCATACCATTCTCAGAACTTTGAAGGAATTTACTGGTACCTGAAAAAGAAAAATCCAGCGCTCAAAATCGTGACGCTCCATTCCGTTGAGCAAGATGACATCCAAAGCTTGGAGGAAGCGAACAAGAATACAGCAGACTACATCATCTGCATTCCCAAAGACATGACGAAAACGTTTTGAGGTTACTTCTTTAGCACGGAGATGGGAAAGTCATTCCCTGTGACGTAGCCCGTAGGATACTGCTCCTTGCCTCCGAACTGCTTGGTGAGTGCCGGCACCCTGTCGTCCATGTAAATCTTCAGTTCGTTCACGGTAATCTTTCCGTCGCCGTTATCACCTTTTCCATCGAGGGCTTCCAGCAGGACATAAGTAAACACGCCGTGTTTGAGTTCATCAAATTCTGTCGCGAATTGTTGGGTGCCACTCGAGGCAATGATCACCGTGCCTGAGCTTCTCGCCAGTTGCACAATGGCGCGCTCATCCGTTGCGGCGGCACGAACATTGAGTGATTTCAACGCTCCACCGGAATGACAGGCGTCCATGAGCACAATTTGTTTTTGCGGCCGGAGCTGTCGGAGGTATTCTTTCAGTTCGGACGCGGAAATTCCCTTCGCTGTAAGTTGGGTTGGATCGCCGTAGAGTTTGGTGATGTCGGTGGGCACGAGGTAATACTCTTCATTCTTTTCCTCTTCAAGCGTGCCGTGGCCGGCATAGTAGAACAAGAATACATCTTCTGCCTTCGCGCGGTTGATAATTGATTTGATACCCGTCACAATGTTTTCCTTCGTAGCATCCTCATCATAGATGGGAATAACATTTACGCTCTTGAAAATATTTTTTCCATGCTCCTGAATCTTGTCGACAAAAGCTTCAGCGTCGGGGCGCGCGTAGTTCAAGTTGTAGGCGGAATTCTTGTATTTATTGATGCCCACAGCAAGGATATGAAGCGAAGAGGTGGCGATGGCTTCACCGTTGTATTCGATGGTGAGCACATCGGCACGCGATTCGATTTTCTGGTAGTTAACAACCTTGACTTTAAACTCGTTTGTTTCATTGATCATTTCCACCGCGTAGGTCTTCACAATTTTCTGACCTTCTCCGCGCGATTTGATCTCGCTGTCCGTGTGGATCAGCTTTTCATTTTGGTAGATGTTCACTTCTTTGACGCCGCCGCCGCCATCGTAGATCTCAACGGTTAATGGCATTGTTCTCGCCTGCGTAAAGAATTTTCCTTTGTCGTATCGGAGCAGGTCTGTCGAGCGCATGGTGACCGTGATATCAAAGAACCCCACCGATGGACGATGTAACTTGCTCAAGTCAAAAATACGTTCACCCGACTCGCGAAGAATTTCTTCCACGCGTTTTCCCTGGATAATACTCTTTTCCAGTTCTTTCGGTCGGAAGAGGATTTCAAAATACTGTTCAGCTGAAAAGAAATCAGCGAGGTGTGTGATGCCACGGTTCACATGCCATCCGAAATACTGACTCCCGGCTGAAGAACACGAGAAGTAGCCACGCGGCGTCCAGCAGACCCATTCGTTGTCTTCCGCCATAAACAAGGTGGCAAATGGAATAACATTTTCGCCGAGGCTATGGAGGGTCTCTTCGAGATCGCGATAGGTTTTATTGCCACTGGTTTTCAGGAATGCAATCACCTGCTGCCAGGCTTTTTTGGTGGGCTCATGCGTGAGGGAATCCACGGGCAGCGAACTAAAGAATTTGTCCCACTCTTCGCCGGTGAAAACTTTTCGCAGGCTTGGTGCATATCCTGTTTCTGAAAGTTTCCAGAGTATGATAGACTGATCTTCACCGCCAGAAGCAAGGTATTGTCCGTCTTTACTAACAGCCACGGCTCTAATGGCGCCATAGTGACCAATAAATTCCTTGTTCAAAAATCCATTTTTGTCGAACAGCTTCAGCGCGAAGTCACTGGCGACCAATATGCCGCCATCCGCCAAAACCTGGTAGTCGAGAATACGATCGGAGGGATCAATTTCAATTCGCTTTCCCTTCGGCAGTTCCAGCACGTTAACGGCTGTTTGAATGATATCCTTGTTCAGATCTTTTGCTGCCGGAAACTGCGTCACGTTTCGGTTTACCTTGAACGACGCAAAATCAAAGCTCGACTTGAATTGTGGCTTCCCATTCTTTGTTAACTCGCGACTGATAAACAGCTCGAGTCCTTCACCAAAGGCCAGGTCCTGAATTGCGCTTCCTTTACCTTTAATTCTTCTGACCGTTAATCCGTTGATCGGATTCCAAAGCAAGATTTCATTGTTCGATCCACCCGCTGATGCGACCGTATAGGTTCCACTGGTGGAAGGTGAAAACGCCGCGCTGAAAACAGTGTTATCATGCGCTGTGTAATCTGTGAATTTGGCACCGCCAGGAATTGACCAACTGTATCCTTTTCCTGCAAGGTCAAGGCCGACAAGAATTTTTGAATCGTAAGAGAATGCAATGGCGTTGATGGGGTTTCCGATTTTATCAAACTCTTTTACAACGCTTCCATCGGCCTTCCATAAAATCAGTTCGTTGGCCATGCTGCTGGAGGCCATGTACATCCCGTCAGGGGCATAGACGACCTTATCGAGAATATCTTTGTGTTTCTTTAGTACGCGAGGTTGAAACTTGGTGACGCCTTTATCGAGTCCGGCCAAACCGAATACGAGGATATCTTTCGCTTCATGCGTAACAGCCAAATCTTGTGTTAGCGAATTGAATGAAACGCAGGAAACAGGAGAAGGAATCGTGAGGGTAGTAGCAAGCGTGAGTGACGGCGCGTCTTCTACCTTCCAAATTTTTACCGTGCGGTCGGCGCTTCCGCTGGCCAGGTACGTTCCTTTGCCATTGAAGCTTAGACTGCTGATAATATCGCTGTGTCCAACGGCGGTGCTTACCTGTACTTCTTTTTCCAGGTCGATGATGACAATGTAGTTTTCTTTTTCAGAGCTGACTGGGAATCCGGCGACGGCAAGCAGTTTGCCATTGGGTGAAATCGCGGAAGCATAGAACATGCCTTCCGATCCGTCGCCAACCTGCGACTCGAATTTTGCGGCCATCTCGCCATTGTCAGCGTTCCAAACCCGAATGGTTTTGTCTTCGGAAATCGAAATGATTTTCGAGCCATCAGGCGTGAACAGGAGGTTATTGATTTTTGCGGAATGGCCCATGGGATTGATTACAATCCGGGGAGTCTGGGCCGAGGCCTGCGTGGCAACAGCTAAAAGGACCACGCTCAACCATAGACTAAGCCTTACTTTAACCATAAACTGAATTGAGAGGACGGTAGTAAGTAAAGTTATTGATTTTTTCGCCGGAAACGCAGAAAAGGTAGGAGGGAGAACTCCAAAAAGTGGAGAAATAGGCGATTTTGGCTTAATGCCAGACGATCAGACCGAGTCGTTTAAGGATCTAAGGATTAAGAACGACGGCCAATCTCTTCATTTAGCTTACCCGCCTGCCAGAAGAGGAGGGCAAAAAACGCCAGAAAAGAAGTGAATACGAAGAACATAATCGTCATGGGTGCTTTGTTTGTGATTCAAAGTTGGCGTTTATGTTCTTCAGGCGCTGGTCGCGTTTTCCTGATCCGTCACAGGAGTAAGATCGGTCGTATTTTTGCAGGATTAACCATCGATGTAAAGCCGGAAATATTTCAAGTTTAACTATTTATCTTTCGGCCGAGTTGAATTGAAAACCAATAATTTATGATGTACGGAAGACTTGTGATCGCCGCGTTGGCGATCGTATGCCTATCAATGCCGGATGCCCGGGCTTTTCAGACAGAAAATGACGTCCAGGATACCTTAACAGCCCCAAAAGACTGGTTCTTACGCGACCCGGAAACGGACCACATCCAGGGTGTAAGTGTGGAAAAGACCTATTCGACCCTATTAAAGGGAAAACCGTCCCGCACCATCCTCGTCGCTGTAATCGATTCAGGCATTGATATCAATCACGAAGACCTCAAGGAAGTGATCTGGGTGAACGACGATGAAATCCCCGGCAATGGTGTCGACGACGACAAGAACGGTTATGTCGACGACGTTAACGGATGGAATTTTATCGGCGGAAAAAAAGGTAACGTCGATGAAGATACGTATGAGGTAACACGCGAATACGCTCGCCTGAAACCAACGTACGAGAACATTGATGAGAAGAAAATCACCAAGAAAAATAAGGCCGAATACGAATACTGGAAAAAGGTTAAGGCCAAGTACGACAACGACTACAAGCACAACAAAGAGCAGTACGATCTGTACAGCAACCAGTATCAGATGTATCAAAATGCTTACGCTACCATCGGCTTCTGCGACAGCATCCTGACTGCGAAACTTGGAAACCCCGTGCGCAAGTCTTCGCTGGCGTCTATCGAAGCAACCAATGATACCATTGTGTTCGCCAAAGAGACGCTGATCAAAGTAATGGAGAATGTCGATGAGGACATCGAAGTGAAAGAATTCCTCCACGAGTTGGGAGCCTACCTGGGTCAACTGAAAGAAGCAGTGGATCACTACAGCGTTGCCGTGGAGTACGGCTACAACACTGAGTTCAATTCGCGTACTGTCGTGGGTGACGATCCTAATAATCTCTATGAGAAAGGATACGGTAACAACGACGTGAAAGGACCAGACGCCCGCCATGGAACACACGTGGCCGGTATCATCGGTGCGAATCGCAAAAACACTATCGGTATAAAAGGAATCGCTGACAACGTGAAGATCATGTCTGTTCGCGCTGTGCCCAATGGCGATGAGCGCGACAAGGATGTGGCCAACGCCATCATCTACGCGACCGACAACGGCGCGAAAATCATCAACATGAGTTTTGGAAAATCATTTTCGCCTAACAAGGATGTAGTAGACAAGGCTGTGAAGTATGCCGAATCCAAAGGTGTTCTCCTGATTCACGCTGCCGGAAATGACGGCGACGACTTAGACCAGAAAGCGAATTTCCCGAACAAGAAGTATACAGCCGGTGGTGAAGCAAAATCGTGGCTTGAAATCGGTGCATCATCGTGGGGAACGGATGAGAACTTCGTTGGGTCTTTCTCCAACTATGGAAAGAAATCTGTTGACCTTTTCTCTCCCGGTGTTCAGATCTATTCCACTACTCCGGAAAATACTTACGAAGATCTTCAGGGTACCAGTATGGCGTGCCCGGCTACGGTCGGTGTGGCTGCTGTGCTGATGTCTTACTTCCCCGAGCTTACCGCTGGTCAGGTAAAAGATATTATCCGCCAGTCGACGCGCAAGTTTGATGGCTTGAAAGTAACAAAACCTGGAACTAAGGATAATGTAGACTTCAGCCAACTGAGTAGTACAGGCGGATTGGTGAATGTTTATTCGGCCGTGAAGCTGGCGATGTCCATGAACAGCAAGCCAGTCGAGAAATAGCGTACACATTTTGTTCGATATCGAGACAAAAAATGTCCCGGAGTGTTCCGGGACATTTTTTTTGTGCTGCGTGAGACTAAAAATACCGCGAGATGAGGTATAGACTTTTTCAAAAATTACCGATCTGCATACCGAGTTCGCGTGTAACCCTGCTTTCGCTTTCTGGGAACGATCTTTCGTGATGCTTTAAAAATCAGCCTTAACACGTGTTTCCGTGAAGCATAGTGAAAAGTAGCTTTCACTATTGAAAGTACGGAGCATGAAGGCGTTCTTAAAAGTATTCGCGGTGCTAGCCACCTTGTTGCTGTTCACCAGCATCCTGTCGTTCTCGTCACCTACCCGATCCGGATTTTATATTCCGGATTCCCTGCGGTCGGTTACCCTGCGTTATAAAACCGTTGATAACCTCATTGTACTCCCGGTACGGATTAACGACTCCATCGTCGTCGATTTAATTCTCGATACGGGTTGTCGTAACCTGGTTCTCTTCGGCAAACAGTTTCAGAAGTATTTTGATTTCATGCCTGGCCACCAGGTTCAGTTTTCGGGATTGGGGGCTGGCGGCCCTGTCTTTGGAAAACTTGCGTTGAACAATCACGTGTCGATTGATGCGGTAGCCGGTCACGATATCCCTGTGGTAGTCGTGCCCAACCGGAATCTTTTCGGATCGTATGTAAATGCGCACGGTGTTATTGGCTACGACGTTTTTGCCAAATTTGAAATTGAAATCAATCCCAAGCTTAAGCAGATTACTTTTCGACCGGCGCTGATCGCTGAATTGTCTGACGAATTCACGGCTGTTCCCATCCGCATTGTCGATTCGCGGCCGTTGATTGACTGCGAAGTAGTTTTTACAAAAGGTCAGACGCACCTTTGTGATCTCATGATCGACACGGGTTCTATTCTCGGTCTCCTTTTAAAGACCACCGACATCGGTTCGTTTTCATACAAAGGTTACTATGAAACACTGGGACGGGGATTTAATGGTCCCATCGAAGGTTTTCGGCTCGTCACGGAGCGCCTTGTGTTAAAGGATTTGGTTATCAAATATGTTGCTACTGGCGTAATCGAATCGTCGTGGCATAACCATGCCTCCGTTGGAATGGAGATTTTGAAGAACTACACGTTGGTGTTAAACTACTGTAAAGGATATGCCGGGTTCAAGCGCGCGTAGTTCAAACGGCACCTTCAGCGTTTTGTGAACCTTCTTTCGTTACTCTAGTCGCAGCCTGA